>Ga0316203_1000179_pt1 | contig 104280 bp, 120 predicted proteins | sample 6monrhotite_MG_FD_204940 | JGI IMG/M metagenome (GOLD analysis project Ga0316203, IMG submission 204940) | Microbial mat bacterial communities from mineral coupon in-situ incubated in ocean water Damariscotta River, Maine, United States -... | ecosystem: Environmental > Aquatic > Marine >... | reverse complement strand
AAATCAAAACTCAATGAGGTACAATCTGTCACCGCTAAATCCTCCCGTGTGATGCAGCTTAAGCAATTGAATCATAACGGAATATAAGGGTTTAGCGGTAACTTTTTATGAATCTTTCAGGCTAGCCATGGGCAGTGCCAGGCCTCTGGCATTTACGAATTTTTATTATGAATAACCCGCCTAGGCGTCTGCCGCCTGATCGCCGAATTGCGCTAGTAGGCGCAATGACTTATAAGGCGGGCATGGTTATTAAATATTAATTGTTCTCACTCAGGAAACTCCCATCATGACAACAGGCCCACTTCACGGATTACGTGTTTTCGATCTAACCCGCATATTGGCCGGACCGTCGTGCACACAGATGCTAGGCGACATGGGGGCTGACGTAATCAAGATAGAGCGCCCCGGTAGCGGCGATGACACACGGCGCTTTGCCCCCCCCTTTATCCGTGACGAAAACGGCACCGATACCGAAGAGAGTGCCTATTTTTGCTCTACCAACCGTAACAAGCGCTCACTGACGCTTGATTTAACCCGACCGAAAGGCCAGGAAATTGCCCGCCAACTCATCGCCAAATGTGACGTGCTGGCTGAAAACTTCAAGACCGGTGGGCTTGCCAAATACGACCTTGCCTATGAAAACTTGAAAAACGATTTTCCGGGTTTGGTTTATTGCTCAATTACCGGCTTTGGTCACACCGGACCGTACGCACCTCGACCGGGTTATGACGTTCTGATCCAAGCCATGGGTGGTTTCATGAGTGTGACCGGCGACCCTGATGGTGACCCCCAAAAAGCGGGCATCCCAATCTCTGACCTGATGGCCGGCATGTACGCCGCCGTGGCAATCAACGCAGCACTTCGACACCGCGAAGTGACAGGGGAGGGGCAATTCATAGATATTGGCATGCTCGACACCACCGCTGCGATGCTTTCGATCATGGGAGCAAATTACCTTGCGACTGGCGAAAATCCGCCAAGGCTCGGAAATGCACATCCAAATATCGTGCCTTATCAGTCATTTGAGACGGCTGACGGCGACATCATATTGGCTGTCGGTAACGATGGACAGTTTGAGCAATTCTGCGCCTTCGCCGGTGCCGAACACCTGCTTCAAGACGATCGGTTTTCAACCAATGGTGCCAGGGTCCGCAACCGCACCGAACTGGTGCCCCTCCTGAGAGAGATGATCGCCGCCAAACCGTCCAAATATTGGCTTGACGGATTGCAGGCGGCAAATGTCAGCTGCGGTCCGATCAATACGCTAGAACAAGTATTCGATGATCCGCAAGTAAAGGCCCGTGACATGCGCTTGCAAATGCCTCATCCGGTTGCCGGTGATCGCCCGATCGATCTTATTGGTAGCCCGCTTCGCATGTCAGCCACCCCACCGACTTACAGGCGCTCCCCACCGATGTTAGGTCAGCACACGGAGGAGGTTTTAAAGGAATTGTTGGGCAGCAGTAATGATGATATTGCGACCTTACGCACCGAGGGCATCATATAGGCGCACCAACGTATCACAACGTTTGCGATCCAATGTATCACGACGTTTGGCATCGATATTTTGAAACATCCCGAAACACTACTGAAACATAGTTTTGGGCTAAATTGATTGTATCTTGACGAGCAAAAGCTTTATGAAAGATAGAGTTGATTTATGCAGAGCCCGATGACTTAACAGGGCAAATGACGCGGTGGAGTACATAAAAGATGAATAACGCTTTAGCGACGGCCGATTCCCACGATCTGACAGCCACTCACCCTGGAAAAGATCTGGACGATTATGTAACCTTTTTCGTCGCTGATCAGATGTTTGGCATCCCTGTCCTTAAGGTCCAGGATATATTAACCCCAGACCGGATCGCCTCTATTCCTTTGGCGCCTGCGGAAGTCAGGGGATCAATCAATCTTCGTGGGCGCATCGTTACGGTCATCGACGTTCGCGTTCGGCTTGGTCTAGACAATAAGGCGAAAGCAGAAGGCGGCGGCAACATGGGCGTTACTGTCGAACATCAAAATGACCTCTATACCTTGTTGGTTGATCGCATCGGCGACGTTGTCGGGTTATCAAACGATACCTACGAGAAAAACCCAGCGACCCTCGATCCGAAATGGCGTGAATTTTCGGTCGGCGTCTATCGCCTGGAAGAACGGTTGTTGGTTGTTCTTGATGTCGATCAAATGCTGGACCTGGTCGAAAGCCAGTCCTGACGTTTAACCTGCTTTTAGAATACGGGCGGCGTCGCGGGCGGCATAGGTCAGTATTCCGTCGGCACCGGCACGTTTGAAGGATCGCAGGGTCTCCATCATAACCTGATCATAATCAAGCCAGCCTTGTGCGGCAGCGGCCTTCAACATGGCGTACTCGCCGCTGACATTATAAGCGAAGGTTGGCGTGCCGAATGTTTCCTTGACCCGCCAGATAATATCCAGATAGGGCAAACCGGGTTTCACCATAACGCTATCCGCACCTTCTGAAATATCCAGAGCGACTTCACGTAGTGCCTCATCGGTATTTGCCGGATCCATCTGATAGGTTTTTTTATCGCCCGTCAGGGCCCCACTTGACCCGACAGCATCGCGGAAAGGCCCGTAGTATCCGGACGCATATTTGGCCGCGTAGGACATGATCGATACGTCATCAAACCCTTTATCGTCGAGGGCTTTGCGAATCGCCCCTATCCGCCCGTCCATCATATCCGACGGCGCAATAACATTGCAGCCAGCTTCCGCCTGAACAATTGACTGATTGCACAAAACTTCAATCGTTTCGTCGTTTAGGATGACACCCTCACGAACGATACCATCGTGACCGTCGGAATTAAATTCATCAAGGGCGACATCACAAATGATGCCAATATCCGGCACATTAGACTTCAATTCCCGAACCGCGCGACAGACAATATTGTCAGGGTTGACCGCTTCACGGCCATCTGGAAACTTCAATGTCGGGTCGATATATGGGAACAATGCTATGGCCGGAATCCCAAGCTCACTGGCCTTGGAAACCTCTTCAGACAACAGATCAATACTCAAGCGGTCAACCCCTGGCATTGAAGGGATTGCTTGCCGCTGATCATTTCCCTCAACCACAAAGATCGGCCAAATCAAATCATCAACTGATAATCGGGTCTCTGCGACAAGGCGCCTGATCCAAGGGTGGGCTCTATTACGGCGCATGCGGGTTGCGGGAAAAGAGGTGGAAATGGCAGTACTTGAGTCCATGGAGACTTCCTACAACGACATCTAGTGTTTCAAGGCGCGGTCACCATCCAACACCCGACTAATCGCAAAAACAACCAAGTGCCGACGGGAAAGTCAATGTAAACCCACCATTAAGTACCGCACCGACACAGCAATTCAGAGACAAAGAAGGATGATGATACTCAAGAAATCTACTTTTTCCAAACAACCTTATCTTCAATTGCGAAAACACGGCAAGGCGCGCTATTTTTGACCCGTCGCTGCTCGCGTATGGATTCGCAATTATACAAGGCACTTTCAACGGCATCGTCTTCGAAATTACGCAGCGCCCACCCATAAGAATGACCAGAAGATGACCCTTCGGAATACGCAAACACCGCAATAGACGACTGCGGAACCTTTTGTAAGTACATTTCGAATTTTTCCCTGGCATTGTAGGCCAAGACACCTTTGGCATATTCAATTGCCTGATCGTTGCCGGTAACGACGGCGTTGCCGATTTTTTCGCGCATGGTGTTGTGGACAACATCCGACAACCGATTGACGTACTTGACGATACTCTTGGTGCTTTTCGCCTTGGCACACAAGGCGGCTATGTAGCGTGCCGGCTTACTCAGATCATGATGCTGCCCACCTGACGCATGCGTGACGACCAAATTTGTTTTGACCCCCAGCTTATCCGCCTGGGCGACATACTTCTGCTGCGTGTCGAAATAGACAATTTCGTCTTTCGGGTCGGCAATAATGAATATGCGACGACCTGATGATTTTGGAATGTCGGCAACATGGTCAATCGGATCCCATTGTTGACTAAGATAAATCTCCAAATCCGCATAATCCAAGTATTTGGCGTTCAATTGGTCGCGGAAAGACAACAGGGCCGATGCCATGACCGCACATGAAATATCGTTCCGTAATGTCAAGATTTGGGCGACCACATGACCACCACCAGACTGGCCAACCACGACGATTTTTTTAAGACCATATTTTTCCTTCACGGCATCAACAGCCGCGTTAAGCAGGCGGCCTTCCTTACCCTCACGACGACGATCATAGTGATAACCAGACGAGCCAAAGGTACCCGGTCGGGCCATCAAGATGTAAGGAACGTCAAGGACGTTGCTCCATTGATTGGAATTCCTCATGAAAGACGCAGGCGTCGTTTTTTCATAGACATTCCATATGCTGTTGTGGCTTAAATCCCCGGTAAAATAGATTATCGCTGTGTCGGAATTTTTCTTCAAACCACCGGGGTAAAACCTGATGCATTCGCCACCGTCCTTAACGTCGGCCCATACCGCGTCTTTTCCCTGCGCGCAAAGCGCCGGGCTGGACGTGGTTCCCTTAATCGCGTCATTTGTCTCAAATACCGTTTTAACGGGACTGATCGGGGCTTTGCTGACACAGGCGGAGACTGACAACAACAACGCCACCAGAGAGAAAATCGAGCGAACAGGTTTTTGAAAAAAATGCATGAAATGAACTCCGCTTAAAAAAATCGCATGGGTAGATATTGTATCATTACGACAATCGCCTAAGAAGAACAGGCCCAATGACGAATTAATCAAACGACGATCAGCAATATTTACAAATTCGTAAGACAACATTATGTTAACGTTTACGTAAACGTTAACATATGCAGGTTAGATATCGGCGATCCGCCCTTATCATGTTAAACTTACCCGTCAGGTTACTTGCATAAATGCTGGAGTAACACCTCATGCCCGATGATCGTCGATCCGTAAATTCGGTTTCCGCTGCGGCCTACACGGCAAAATTCCCGGTCCGCTTCATCACCGCCGCCAGTCTATTTGACGGGCATGACGCGGCGATCAATATCATGCGGAGAATTTTACAATCATCCGGCGCGGAGGTAATACATCTCGGACACAACCGGTCGGTCGATGATGTTGTCACGGCAGCGATCGAAGAAGACGCGAATGCCATCGCTGTTAGCTCCTACCAGGGCGGACACGTTGAGTATTTTAAGTACATGATTGACTTGTTACGTCAGCGCGGACGGCCTGACATTAAGGTTTTTGGCGGTGGCGGAGGGGTGATCGTCAAAGACGAAATCAATGAGCTACACGACTATGGCGTCGCCCGCATTTTCTCGCCGCACGACGGACAGTCAATGGGTCTGCAAGGCATGATCTGGCAGATGATCGAATTGGCCGATTGTGATCTGACAGAAGATATGCCCGGAGACCTCGACGGGTTGGTTGCTGGCGATACGTCCGAGCTGGCGCGCATTATCACCGCGCTCGAGTTAGGCAAGCTACCGCCTAAACAGGTTAAGCAGCTGGCCGGAATAGCCTCGGACAAGACCTCTATTCCCGTTCTCGGGATTACCGGAACCGGCGGCGCCGGCAAGTCGTCACTGACCGACGAGATTATTCGCCGTTTCCGCCTATATTCCGGCGACCCCCGGATCACTGTCATCGCCATTGACCCGTCCCGTAAAAAAACCGGCGGCGCGCTGCTCGGTGACCGCATTCGCATGAATGCCATATCGGGCGAAAACATTTATATGCGGTCTCTGGCGACCCGTTCATCCGGGAAGGAGGTTCCTCCAGCGATCCCGGAAATTATCACCGCGTGCAAGGCCGCTGGTTATGATTTAGTCATCGTGGAAACTCCAGGAATTGGTCAGGGTGACACCGCGATTTCTGAACACGTCGATGTTTCCCTATACGTCATGACACCGGAATTCGGTGCCGCCAGCCAACTTGAAAAAATTGATATGCTCGATTTTGCCGACGTCGTCTGCATCAACAAGCTTGACCGTAAAGGTGCTTTGGACGCCCTTCGTGACGTCAGAAAACAGGTTCAGCGTAACCGAGCAGACTTTTCTTCATCACCTGAAGATATGCCGGTTTATGGTGCAATTGCGTCACGGTTTGCCGATCTCGGCGTCAGCGCGTTGTATCAGGAACTAATCAATCAGTTTCGGGCAAAGGGGTTCGCCGATTTCCCTAATGACCTTGCGCCCGTTACCCTTAAGGCGTCTGAACCAGGGGCGGCGATTGTTCCACCGGAAAACCAACGCTACTTATCAGAAATCGCGGATTGCGTCCGCGGATATCATGACACCATAAAAACCCAGTCCAAGCTGGCCCGTGAACGTCAACAGTTGACTGAAAGCAAGCGTATGCTTTCTATCGCTGGCGACGACGACACCACTCTGGATGCGCTGATCAGTGACCGTGATATGGCGATGGACGCGCGGGCGAAAAAGCTGCTCGAAATTTGGCCCAAGGTGATCGAAAGTTATGCGGGCGACGAATACGTGGTCAAGATTCGCGAACGGGAAATCCGCACATCCTTGAAGACAAAATCATTATCAGGAAATTTTATCCCAAGGGTCTCACTGCCTAAATATGAGGATCACGGCGAACTATTGAAATGGCTGCTAAAGGAAAATCTGCCAGGCAGTTTCCCGTATACGGCAGGGGTATTTGCCTTCAAACGTGAAGGCGAAGAGCCAACGCGAATGTTTGCCGGTGAAGGCGATCCGACCCGCTCGAACCAGCGCTTTAAATACCTTTCCCAACACTCATCGGCAAAACGCCTATCGACGGCTTTCGATTCTGTCTCTCTATATGGGTTCGACCCGCATGAACGTCCCGATATTTATGGAAAAGTTGGCAACTCAGGCGTTTCCATTGCGACCCTGGACGATATGAAAGTTCTGTACGATGGTTTTGACCTCTGTCATCCATCAACCTCAGTTTCAATGACAATCAATGGCCCGGCGCCGACAATTCTGGCGATGTTTCTGAACACCGCCATCGATCAACAACTAAGCAAATTCCGCCAGGAAAACGACCGTGAGCCAACCGATGAAGAGATTGAAAAAACCCGCGCCTGGGTATTGGAAAACGTTCGTGGAACCGTCCAAGCCGATATCTTGAAAGAGGATCAAGGCCAAAACACCTGTATATTCTCGACCGAATTTGCCTTGAAACTGATGGCCGATATTCAGGAATTTTTTGTCCATAACCGAATTCGAAATTTTTATTCGGTCTCAATCTCCGGCTACCATATCGCCGAAGCCGGGGCCAATCCGATCTCGCAATTGGCCTTCACGCTGTCCAACGGCTTTACATTTGTTGAGGCGTATTTGGCGCGAGGCATGAACATCGATGATTTCGCGCCCAATTTGTCGTTTTTCTTTTCCAACGGCATGGACCCGGAATACACGGTCATGGGGCGGGTGGCACGACGCATCTGGGCCACCGCCATGCGGTTTAAATATCGTGCCAACGAGCGCTCGCAAAAACTTAAATACCATATCCAGACATCGGGACGTTCCTTGCATGCCCAGGAAATGGATTTTAATGATATACGCACGACCTTGCAGGCATTGATTGCGGTTTATGATAACTGCAACAGCCTTCATACCAACGCCCACGATGAAGCGTTCACCACCCCGACAGCCGAAAGCCTGCGCCGGGCGATTGCCATTCAAATGATCATAGGCCAGGAATGGGGCTTGGCGAAAAATGAAAACCCCAATCAAGGTGCTTTCATCATCGATGAGCTGACTGATCTTGTTGAAGAGGCCGTATTGCAGGAATTCGAGCGTATTAGCGAGCGCGGTGGTGTCTTAGGGGCCATGGAAACCGGTTATCAACGCTCACGCATTCAAGAAGAATCACTGCATTATGAAACCGTTAAGCATGACGGAACGTACCCCATCATCGGCGTCAACACCTTCCTCAATCCAAATTCTGATGGTGACGACATAACACCAGAACTTCAGCGCTCAACCGATGAGGAAAAGAAAAATCAGATCGCCCGGCTGCTCGATTTTCAAGATCGTCACCAGGATTCTGCAGAAGAGATGCTGGCGAAACTAAAAAAGGCGGCCACCGAAAATGGAAACGTATTTGCGGTACTGATGGACGCCGTACGGGTGTGTTCGCTCGGGCAAATTACTAATGCCTTGTTTGAAGCGGGTGGGCAATATCGTCGGAATATGTAATACACGTTCCTACCATGAAGCCAGAAGATGTTCATCTAAGAGACGTACTGTTCGAATTCCACCAAGTGGGGGGAACCGTGCGTGTCATCGCCATCGACCCAATCTCAGGCGTCGAGGCGACGATGGTGGGCTCACCAAAATATGGCCAAGAAGCGCTGAAACGTATCGCTATTCGGAAATTACGCTATGTGATCGCCAAACGATCCTCCACAAACTAGTGCACGTCCGGTGAGTCAAAAATCGCCGGAAGTGCATGAGACCGCTGACGGCATGGCAAATGGTGATAATCAGGCCGGTTTTCGCCCCAGACCAATCTTTTTAGCGAATTCTGATCGGCGTTTGGCGTAATTAGGTGCCACCATCGGATAATCAAACGGCAGCTTCCATTTGCTGCGATAATCATCCGGCGTCATGCCAAAGGTTGTACGCAAATGACGCTTCAGCATTTTGAGCTTGCGACCATCTTCCAGGCAAACCAGATAATCGGGGGTAACTGAACGACGGACAGCAACAGCAGGTCTGGAGATTGGGGACTCAGTAACCTGGGGGGCGTTTCCCAATTGCTGGAGTGCAGAGTAGGTGACATTGATCAGCGGAGACAGGTCCTCGCCGATAAGCTGATTGCCGCCGAGATAGGCGGAAACGATATCGGTTGTCATGGCCAGCAAATCAGCATGCGAGACAGTAGAATTAGACTCTTCGCTCATCTTCACCCCCCCGAATAATTTTCATTTTTGTATAATTAGGCAGCATCATAGGGAGCTGACGTTGCCATCACAACTGTAGAAATCGCTAAATCCTGCCATTTTTGGTCAATCAGCACCGATGAACGGGCGTTCATAAAAGACAAGATATAGGTAATCGCCGAGGCCTTGTGTTTGATTGGCAGAACAAGACGAGATATGGTATCAGAACGCGAGGAAACGAGATATATTGCGTGCGAGAAGTCGCATTGCAAATATCAACATTTTTGGAAGTTATAGAATGCCTAGTGAAACTATTGCCATTGCTTGTGACCACGGCGGACTTGAATTGAAAAGCCAACTCAAATCTGAATTGGAAAAATGCGGATACAACACCCTTGATCTTGGTTCTAATTCGACGGAATCTGTTGATTATCCTGATTTTGCCTATGCGCTGGCGCAGGCTTTGAAAGATGGCAAAGCCTCCAGAGGCGTCCTGATTTGCGGAACTGGTATTGGTATTTCAATCGCAGCAAATCGTCATTCGCACATTCGCGCCGCTGTTATACATGACGCGCTCAGCGCTCGGCTTTGCCGACAACATAACGACGCCAACGTGCTGTGCCTGGGTGGCCGGGTACTTGGCGTTGACGTGGCCCGCGATTGTCTCGATATTTTCCTCAAGACTGAGTTCGAAGGTGGTCGCCACGCAAGACGCGTCGGCAAGCTATCCAACCCAACCTAATTTCAACAGACATTAAAGGTAAGCCATAAATGCCTGATACTATTAATAATTACCCGACCAATGATCTTCAAAATTTTTTCAATCAAAGCCTTGAAGAGCGGGATTCCAAGATATTTTCATCGATTCAGGACGAGCTTGGTCGTCAGCAAAATCAGATCGAACTGATCGCCTCTGAAAACATCGTTTCGCGCGCAGTTATGGAAGCGCAGGGCGGCGTGATGACCAACAAATACGCCGAAGGGTATGCCGGACGGCGCTATTATGGTGGCTGTGAATTTGTTGACGTCGCCGAAACGCTTGCGATTGAGCGGGCTAAGGAGCTGTTTGAGTGCAAATTTGCCAATGTTCAACCTCATTCTGGTGCCCAGGCCAATGGCGCGGTGATGATGGCGCTGGTAAAACCCGGTGAGACAATTCTTGGGATGTCGTTAGCGGCAGGTGGTCACCTGACCCATGGTGCACCGCCAGCTCAATCGGGAAAATGGTTCAATGCGGTTCAGTACGGGGTCAACCCGGACGATCATCAAGTCAACTTCGACGAGGTCGAAGCGCTTGCCAAAGAACATCAGCCAAAAATGATTATTTGCGGCGGCTCGGCGTACCCTCGAACACTAGATTTTGCCCGTTTCAGAAAAATTGCCGACTCTATTGGCGCTTATCTGATGGTCGATATGGCCCATTTTGCAGGGCTTGTCGCCACTGGCGTCCATCCGTCTCCGCTGCCGTTTGCAGACATTGTCACCACAACCACGCACAAAACACTGCGCGGACCACGCGGCGGAATGATCCTCAGTAACAACGAAGACATCGGTAAAAAAATTAACTCTGCCGTATTCCCTGGCCTACAAGGCGGGCCGTTGATGCATGTCATCGCCGCCAAGGCCGTTGCTTTCGGGGAAGCCTTACAGCCGTCGTTCAAGGCCTATTCCCAACAGGTCGTCTCAAATGCCGTCGTCCTCAGTGAAACCCTGAAAGAAAGGGGTTTTGATATTATTTCCGGCGGCACCGATACGCACGTTCTGCTGGTCGACTTACGGCCCAAAGGACTAAAGGGCAATGCCGCTGAAGAGAGCCTCGACCGGGCTGGAATGACGTGTAATAAAAACGGTATCCCCTTTGACCCAGAAAAACCAATGGTCACATCCGGCATTCGCTTAGGCACCCCTGCAGGAACGACACGCGGCTTCGCCAACGATGAGTTTCAGCACATTGGCAACTTGATAGGCGACGTGCTCGACGGGCTTGCCAACAATCCTGATGACAATAGCGATGCGGAAAACCTCGCCAAGGGGAAAGTCCTGTCGCTTTGCGAACAGTTTCCAGTTTATTCTGACACGTGACGATGATCTAGCGCCCGGACGCGGCTTCAACCGATGATGGGATGACAAAGGGGAGGATTAACACATATGCGCTGTCCATTTTGCGGTCACGACGACACACAGGTCAAGGATTCACGACCGACCGAAGACAACACCGCCATCAGGCGTCGACGTTCGTGCCCAGAGTGTGGAGCCCGTTGGACAACGTTTGAGCGCGTTCAACTGCGCGAACTGACGGTGATTAAGCGCGGCACCGAACGCGCCCCCTTTGATCGAGACAAACTATCACGGTCGCTGCGAACGGCGCTGTCCAAACGCCCCGTTGGTGAAGATCGCATTGAACGCATCGTCAATTCCATCCAACGCCAGCTAGAAACCTCTGGCGAAAGTGAAATCCCGACTAAGGCCATCGGAGAAATGGTCATGGAGAATCTGAAGGATTTAGATCAGGTGGGGTACGTTCGATTTGCCTCAGTTTATAAAAATTTCCGCGAGGCAAAAGATTTCGAAGCCTTCGTTGAAGAACTGAACGAGTAATAAAAACGACAATTTTACACCATACCCGCCATATGACGACCGCGTTGGCACTGGCCCGGCGTGGATTGGGCCGCGTCTGGCCGAACCCTGCCGTCGGCTGTGTGTTAGTACGCGAAGATTTGGACGGGCGCGTTGTCGGTCGCGGCTGGACGCAACCGGGCGGGCGGCCACACGCCGAAACCGAGGCAATCGGTCAAGCAGGAGGCCTCGCAAGAGGGGCCACGGCCTATGTAACGCTAGAGCCGTGTAACCATGTTGGGGTGACGCCGCCGTGCGCCATCGCGCTGATTGAGGCGGGGGTCACCCACGTCGTTATCGCCACCCTAGACCCCGACCCACGAACCGCCGGGGCTGGATTACAACGACTTTCTGATGCCGGCGTGAATGTCACAACCGATGTCCTTGGCGACGAAGCGCGGGCCTTAAATATTGGGTTCATTGCGAAAATCACCCGTCACCGTCCAACTTTTTCTTGGAAGACCGCAACCTCTATGGACGGGCGTATCGCCACGCAATCTGGCGACAGTAAATGGATAACGGGTGAAAAATCCCGCCAAGGTGGTCATTTGCTACGCGCCCAGTACGATGCAATCATGATTGGTAGCGAAACCGCTCTTGTCGACGACCCGTCGTTGACGTGTCGGCTTCCGGCCATGGAAAACCGCTCACCTGTTCGCATTGTCCTCGATAGTCGCCTGCGGATTCCTGTGTCCAGTCAACTGGCGAAGTCGGCAAAAACGATAACCACGCTCATTTACACACTTGACGCTGACAGCCATCGACGGTCTGGGCTCGGCGCTGCTGGCATAACGGTAATCACCGCCGACGCAAATGATGATAGCAAAATCTCACTCAGCTACGTTTCCAAAGATCTTGCCGAACGTGGTATTACGCGTGTGCTTATCGAGGGCGGCGGCACCCTGGCGGCCAGCTTCATGAAAGCCGATCTCATTGACAGGGTTTATTGGTTTCGAGCGCCCAAATTGATCGGCAGCGAGGGGCGCCCAGCCCTTGGCGGAACCGATATTCTGCGTCTCGATCAAAGCCCGGCATTTACCCGACGCTCAAACTACGGTATGGGTGCCGATATTGTGGAAGTTTTGGACCGCGACAGAGGCGAATAAGCCCAACTGAGTGTTCATGTGAGGCCTATGTTTACGGGAATAATTACTGACCTCGGTCACGTGCGATCCGTTAGCGTTAACGGCGATACGCGCTTTGAATTCGCCACAGCGTTTGACACGGCGCGCATAAATATCGGCGCTTCGATTTGTTGTTCTGGCGTGTGTCTTACCGTCATCGAAGCCGGGGCCGATTGGTTTGCCGCCAGCGTGTCTGAGGAAACTCTGTCAAAGACCACTCTTCGCGACTGGCACGAGGGGAGCTCGGTTAATTTTGAAGGGGCATTGAAAGTCGGTGATGAACTCGGCGGGCATATTGTTTCAGGCCATGTTGACGGTATTGGACACCTTGTCAGTCAACACCGTGAAGGCGGATCGACGCGCATGACCTTCGAGGCACCGAAGGCGCTGGCAAATTTCATCGCCGCCAAAGGCTCCGTGACAATCGACGGCGTCTCCCTGACCGTTAATGAGGTTAATGGGAACAAATTTGATATCAACGTCATCCCCCATACGCAAGAGGTGACAACGCTAGGGAAACTGCGCTGTGGAGATCGCGTCAATCTGGAAATTGACATGTTGGCGCGCTATGTTGCTCGACTTCTTGAGAAGGACTAAAAATTTTGCCGCATTCTGAATACTTAGCAAGCGTCGATGATATCATCGAAGACGCCCGAAACGGAAAGATGTTCATTCTTGTTGATGATGAGGAACGTGAAAACGAAGGTGATCTTGTCATTCCGGCGCAAATGGCGACGCCTGACGCCATCAATTTCATGGCCAAGTACGGACGCGGGCTGATCTGCCTGACAATGACGCCAGAACGTCTGCGGGAACTCGACCTGCCGCTGATGGCCCAGCGCAACGGATCGCGCCACCAAACCGCCTTTACGGTCTCGATTGAGGCGGTTGAAGGGGTAACAACCGGCATTTCTGCGTCTGATCGCGCCCGCACAGTCGCCGTTGCCATCGACCCGACAAAAGGGGCGGGCGATATCGCCAGTCCAGGCCATGTCTTCCCTCTGGAAGCCCGAACCGGCGGCGTTTTGGTGCGGGCTGGTCACACGGAAGCGACGGTCGATATATCACGTCTCGCCGGACTAAATCCGGCCAGCGTCATTTGCGAGATTATGAACGAAGATGGCACCATGGCCCGGATGCCGGATCTGATTAAATTCGCCCAGTTCCACGGCCTCAAGATCGGAACGATTGCAGACTTAATTGCCTATCGACTGAAACATGACCGGACCATTGACCGGACCATTGAAACAGAATTTGAAAGCTCACATGGCGGTGAGTTCAAGATGATCGTTTATACTGACCAAGTGGCCTACGCTGAACACATCGCCTTGGTCAAAGGTGACATTTCCGGCGATCAGCCTGTCGTGGTCCGCATGCATGCATTAAACGTGCTCGATGACGTTCTTTTTGACCTTTCGTCCGGCAAAAGCGGAGAGTTGGGCAACGCCCTGGAAATGATCGCTCAGGAAGGACGTGGCGTGCTCGTTCTAATCCGCGAACCTCAGAAAACCAGCTTGTCTGACCGGGTACGAAAAAAATTGGGCGACTCTGACGTTCATAATTTGCAAAATGAACCCTCTGACGGCAACCTTCGTCATTATGGGGCTGGGGCACAGATCCTGCTTGATCTTGGCATCAAAGACATGATTTTGCTGTCGAACACCCAACACAACATTGTCGGCTTGGACGGATATGGAATTCGCATCGTTGCTCAACATCCCATTACAAAGGTCGGCTAAATGACAGAACAACCTCGCATACTGATTGTTGAAGCACGGTTTTATGAAAATTTCGCCGATGAATTGGCGGCGGGCGCTACTCATGTTCTTGAGAAGGCAGGCCTACCCTATGATCGCCTTGAGGTGCCCGGAGTCTTCGAACTGCCAGCAGCCATCAATTGTGCGGTCAGGTCGATCGAATTAGGAACGGCCCAAGTCAATTACGTTGGCTTTATCGCCCTTGGCTGTGTTATCCGCGGCGAAACGGATCACTACGACCACATTTGCCGGGAGGCCAGTCGGACCTTGATGGATTTGACCATCGATCATTCCATTGCCTTTGGTTTTGGCGTATTAACCTGTGAAAATGGCGCGCAGGCTAAAATTCGTGCGGACTCCACCGGAGACAAGAATGTCGGTGGCAAGGCGGCAACAGCCTGTCTTCGCATGATGGAAATCAGAAAACATTTTCGATTGGCCCCTCAATGAATTCAAATCAAGACATGAGTGCAAAAAACGACCCGTCTTCGCGTAATAAGACGGGTCGGGCGGGGCACAAAACCAGCGCTGCACGGTTGGCCGCAGTTCAAGCCATTTACGAGATTGACCTGACAGGCGCGAATTCTGAGCACGTTATCAACGCCTTCATTAACAAACGCTGGCGCTCGGTTACGCTTCGCGACCCTGACGCCGAGCCTGGGGACGGTGGCAAGGCCCGATTGCCAAACCCGGATCCAGATTTCCTCCGGGCTCTCGTTGAGGGTGTTGGCGAGGGCGCCGACGAGATCGATGAACAAATTGAAAGCGTGCTTGATGGCGATTGGACCCTTGATCGTCTAGACGCCCTTATGCGCAGCCTGATACGTTCCGGTACCTTTGAGTTACTGCGGTTGCCGAAAGTTCCACGGCGCACTGTACTCAGTGAGTATGGCGATCTGGCCCACACCTTTTTTGACGAAAAAGACGCGAAGTTTGCTGTTGGCGTTCTCGGTAAACTGACACAAATCATACGCCCGGAAGATTGAGCCCGCCACCTGACCGTAAGGAGCCGTCGTCATGGGCGAGTTTGACGTCATCAACGAATATTTTGCCCCGCTAAGCCACGGCGCCTCCGGCGCATATGACCTGAAGAACGATGCAGCCGTGCTTGATGTCGCTGTTGGCAACCAGATGGTCATTACCTCGGACTGCCTTATCGCCGATGTTCACTTTCTAAAAGACGATCCTCCCCAAACAGTGGCCCGAAAAGCGCTCGCGGTTAATCTGTCAGACTTGGCGGCCATGGGGGCTCGACCGCGCGCCTATACTCTTGCCATCGCCTGGCCTACACCGATCGATACCCATTGGATCAAGACATTTGCCAGTGGTTTAAAAATGGCCCAAGACGAATGGGGCGTAACACTGATCGGCGGCGACACAGTGGCGACAGCTGGCCCGCTGACCCTGACAGTAACGGCATTTGGTGAAATTGAGGCGGGACGTGCGTTGACGCGGTCCGGTGCCAATCCTGGGGATGACCTCTACGTCACCGGGACAATAGGTGATGCCGCACTTGGGTTGTTGGTTGCCAGGGATGATTGTTTTACGTCACTGGATCAATGTCACCGTGAGTTCCTGATTGAACGCTACCGGTGCCCCACGCCGCGCATATCTTTGGGGCCGGAACTTCTGGGACTGGCGACAAGTGCAATAGATATTTCCGATGGGCTGATTGCCGATGCCAAGCATATTGCCGATCAATCGGCGGGGCTGGCAATTATAGCCGCATCCAGGGTTCCTCTATCGCCGCCGGTGAACACGTTGATTACCGACACCCCTAACATTCTTAAAACCGTAATGGGGGGTGGGGATGATTACGAAATTTTGTTCACTGCACCACCGTCGAAAGGCCCAATGATTGATACACTGGCCGACAAGTTGTCGCTTTCAATCACCTGCATTGGTCGGATTAACGGTATGATCAATGCACCCGGAGTTCAGGTTATTGGGCCTGATGGAGACCCCCTAGCGTCGGACAGCCAATTCGGGTTTCTGCATTTTTAGAGACTAAGAAAATTCAGTTAAAAAATCGGCTTTATCTTGCTGGAAGATACCCATCAGCCACTCAACGACAACGTCGACCCTAGCCGACCGGCGAAGACTTCCATTGATCAGCAACCATAATTCACGCCTGACAACGGGCTTACTTAACGCGGTCAATCCCGGGTCCCGCCCACCAAAATAACAGGGTAGAAAACCAACACCCAATCCCTCTTTAATCGCCTGACGCATGGCATGCCCGCCGTTAAACCGAAAGGACGATGCGGCATTTGGAACGTTGTCGGTGATCCATCTTGATTCTGGCAAATGCTCCAGGCTGCTGTCATAGGTGATCCATGGCAACGCCTGAAAATCGGACGTGCCGTATTCCTTGATCATCGCCTGACTGGCGTATACGGCAAAGGAAACGTCTGCAATTTTCCGAATGATGCTATCGCCGGTCAACGGACGACTAAATCGAAGTGCTATATCAACGTCTTGACGCTCCAGGCTGAGATTTGCTCCGTCGCCGATCAATTCCAGCACGATGTTCGGATATGCTTGAGAAAACGAGGGAAGTTTGGACACCAAATAGCTGGTAAAAAATGTGTCAATTGCGGTTAAGCGGACCTGTCCCGCTGGTGTGCCACCGCCAGTTTCAAGAGACGCAAGAAGTTCAGCTATTAACGATTCGACCGCAGCTGCTTTTTCAAGCACCTGCAGACCTTCCTTGGACGGCACCAGTTTACCATCGACACGGACAAACAGGCTAAAGCCGAGCCCCCCCTCTAGGTGGGTGAGGCGGCGGGCGACAGTCGTTTGATTGACCCCTAATGCTGCCGCTGCCGCCGTCAAGGTTCCAGCGCGAACGACTTCTGCCGCATATTTTAAATCGTCCCAATCCATAGGCTGCATAAATGCAGATTATATATGCAAATTTACCCATTTCAATGATATATTTGCAGGCCTACTGTTGATCAACGCTCTTTTAACTCTCTGGAGTCTCTTTCATGTCCATGCCAAAAACGTTGTTGCAAATGGCCGGTGCCGATCAGACGGCAAATGCCTTGTCTAATTCGGTTGTTGTCACAATTGACCAGCAGAACGAATACTTATCCGGTGCGCTTGCCTTAACTGGAATTGATCAGGCAATGGCCGAAGCTAAAGCCGTATTGGTCCGAGCCCGGGCAGCCGGCACGCCGATTATTCATATTGTTCACAAAGGCAGCGCTGGCGGGCCATTTGACTTGTCAGCCGAGCGCGGACAAATCGCCGATCAGGTTTCCGCATTGGCAGGAGAGCCGCTGGTTGAAAAGACCCTGCCGAACAGTTTTGCCGGTACCACGCTGGTCACAAAACTTGAAGACATCGGCTGCACAAACTTGATCATCACGGGATTTATGACTCACTTATGCGTCAGCGCCACAGCGAGAGTCGCCCTTGATTTAGGATTGCGGACGACGATTGTCAGCGGTGCCACGGCGACACGCGACTTGCCGTCGGCGACAGGGCAGGGCGTGGTCAAAGCCGATACCGTGGCAGAAGCGACGTTAGCAGCCCTGGCTGACCGCTTCGCCACCATTGTCCCGACTGCCCAAGACTTGCCTGACTAATGCACATCGACCAACCTCTTAATGTAAGCGACAACCTATGACCAATTGATAAATAGGCTGATATTGCCAATATACCCGTCGGGGAAATCTGTGACTTTGGCTGTTAGGCGATATCCGCTTGGCCGACCATGTTCTTTCCAGATCACATAAAAACTTGAAGCTTTGCCTTGCAACGTCGTCGGCCAATCCTTCTCAGAATTGTTGATGGCCCGTCCGCCATCTATGCAATAGGTGGCAGGGAAACTCATGACCTCGATTTCGTGGACTCCGTGCTTGGCAGCGTTTAAGATTTTTAGCTCAAGGATTTCTAAGTCACGTTCGCAAAATTCAGATAGGATGAATTGTTTGAGTTGCTCGTCACGCAATTTTTCGCCAGTGCTCGATGCACCACTTTTTTTCTTCGCTACCCTAGACAGGTATATGCTTGAAAACCGACGCAAATGCTTGGCAGTTACAATGCGATCAATTGCACTCCACTTCGTTAGCATCGCAAATTCTTATCCTTTTTGGTTTGACATAAACGACCAGCAATTTTGCCGTCTGGGCGACATCGCTATACAACAAACCTTCCCATGCCCATATAAACCCGTAATAATACATTAGTTGTCCAAGTCTAATAGGTTTTTCAATGAAAAATGCGTTGGTTGTTTTCGCCGCTTTGCTGATTCTTGCGGGTGCTTCAGTTAGCGTTCTCAAATTTCTCAAATTCGGACCTTTTATGGAAACCCCGGCCGTTGTGGTGGAGAAGGCCCCCGAAGAAGTAAAATCCATATTCATCGCTATGGAGCCGATTCTAATTCCCATATTTCAGGGTAATAAGGTCGTCGCAAAAATCCAAATCCAGATCAAACTGGAGACAAAAGAAACCGAAAAAGCTATTAAAATTCAACGGCTAATGCCTAAAATTGGCAACATCTTCATCACCGACTTGCATGCGTTTCTGCCGCGACTGATCAAGCAGCAAGAACGAGTCGATGTAATTGTTTTAAAGGCCCGGTTGAAGGAAATCGCCTCACGTCGTCTTGAAAAAGGGTTAATCGACGATATCCTGATCCAGTCTGTACTCGATACAGAAGCGAAATAACCCATTGAAAATATTTGATTATATTTGTTTTAGTCACGTTTAAACTCGACCTAAAGGTGCTCAAGTTTCTGAGTTATCAACGGTTGTTGCTTTATGGGGCCATTTCTGGCACTTTCCGGCAGATTTTAGCGTGTAATTGCTGTTTTAACCGCCAGGGAATGAATTAAGTCACACGATAATCAGAACAGGCGGTTGCAAGGAACCATATTGCGTTCCTACCGCCTCCATCCAAAAAAAGGGGTTTGGGGATGAATCTATACCTATTGGTAATCGTTTGTGGTGCCGTCGCACTGCTTTATGGAGCATGGGCCGTTCGTTCTGTGCTCGCGGCACCGACTGGAAACGACCGCATGCAAGAAATTGCGGCGGCTATTCAAGAAGGGGCCGCAGCCTATTTGAACCGACAATATACAGCGATTGCAATCGTTGGTGTGGTTATCGGTGTTCTACTGGGCTGGAAGCTTGGGATGCTGGTTGCCATTGGCTATTTCATCGGCGCTATCCTATCCGGCATCGCCGGGTACATTGGCATGAACGTTTCCGTACGGGCGAATGTCCGCACCACGGAAGCTGCTCGTAGTAAGGGACTGGCAGGCGGTCTCGATGTTGCGTTTAAGGCTGGCGCGGTAACTGGCATGCTGGTTGTTGGCCTGGCACTGCTGGGCGTTGCAGGATATTATATCGTCCTGCGCGGCATGGTTGACACCTCGACACCCGAAGGGTTGCGCCATGTGCTTGAAGCACTTGTCGCCCTGGGATTTGGGGCTTCATTGATCTCCATTTTTGCCCGTCTTGGCGGTGGCATTTTCACAAAAGGTGCTGATGTTGGGGCCGATCTTGTTGGTAAAATTGAGGCTGGCATCCCAGAGGATGACCCCCGCAACGCCGCCGTTATTGCTGATAATGTCGGCGACAACGTCGGTGACTGCGCCGGTATGGCCGCCGATTTGTTCGAAACCTATGCCGTAACAATCGTTGCGACCATGCTTTTGGGGGCCATCTACTTCTCTGGAGCCGCTCAAGAAAACATGATGCAACTTCCGCTACTGATTGGCGGGGTCTGCATTTTGGCCTCCGTTGTCGGAACGTTTTTTGTCAAGCTGGGTTCCAGCAACTCGATCATGGGTGCGCTCTATAAGGGCTTTATCGCCAGCGCCGTGATTTCCGCTGTACTGATTGGCGGCATTGTCTCCAATTTTGTCGGTTGGGAAACGGTCTATGACATGGCCGGTCGCGCCGTTAATGGAACGCAACTGTTCATCTGCGCCATGGTTGGTCTTGTCGTCACCGGCTTGATCATCTGGATTACGGAATACTATACGGGCACTGAATACCGCCCCGTGAAAAGTGTTGCTGCCGCCTCCGAAACGGGGCACGCGACCAACATCATTCAGGGCATTGCCTTGTCGATGGAAGCGACTGCCCTTCCGGTGATCGTTATCTGCGGCGGCATCATTGTCGCTTACCTGCAGGCTGGTCTATTCGGAATCTCAATGGCGGCGACGACAATGCTGGCACTCGCCGGTATGGTTGTGGCGCTCGATGCCTTTGGTCCGGTAACTGATAATGCGGGTGGTATCGCTGAAATGGCGGAACTGCCCGAAGACGTCCGCAAGACAACGGACGCGCTGGATGCCGTCGGCAACACCACTAAAGCAGTGACCAAAGGCTACGCCATTGGCTCAGCTGGTTTGGCGGCATTGGTCTTGTTTGGTGCGTTTACCGAAGACCTGAGCTACTACTTCCCAGCCCTGAAGGTGACCTTTACGCTGCAAAACCCGTTTGTCGTAATCGGCCTGTTCATCGGCGGCATGCTTCCCTATCTGTTCGGGTCCATGTGCATGATGGCAGTTGGTCGTGCAGCCGGTGCCGTGGTGGTTGAAGTGCGTCGTCAGTTCAAGGAAATCAAAGGCATCATGGAGGGTACCGCCAAGCCAGAATACGGCAAATGCGTCGATCTTCTGACTAAAGCTGCGATCAAAGAAATGACCCTTCCGTCATTGCTGCCGATTTTCGCACCTTTTGTCATGTACTTCGTGATTAATGCCATTGCTGGTCAAACGGCGGCATTCACGGCGGTTGGTGCGATGCTGATGGGCACAATCGTCACCGGCCTGTTCGTCGCGTTGTCCATGACTGCCGGTGGTGGGGCGTGGGATAATGCCAAGAAATATATTGAAGATGGTAATCACGGTGGAAAGGGTTCAAACGCCCACCACGCCGCTGTTACTGGAGATACTGTCGGCGATCCCTACAAGGATACCGCGGGTCCGGCAATTAACCCGATGATCAAAATCATCAATATCGTTGCGATTTTGATGCTGGCGATTTTAGCCTAGCGGGTTTCAACAATCCAAAAAAATCAGGCCCCGGGGATCTTCTCCGGGGCCTTTTTTTTGGGATCCTGTTGGTTCACCAATGACACGGGTATGAGGTTAGAAACAGGGAATAGAACCAAATCGAATGGGAAGCGGCAACCGTGCCAAACGTCTCAGATCACTTAGCGGGCAAATTACTCAGCTCCGGTAAACCGGCGGAAATTACCCACTAATTGTTCGATAACTGTCATCTTATTACCATGTGTTGGCGTTTGACGATCGTTCGGAATCACTTTGTTGGCGGCATCTAGACCGACGGTGTATTTTTCTGCCAGAACCCCTTCCTTATCGAACTCCAAAACAAGAACTTTACGTTCCATTATTTTCGGCTCAAACCATGCGAGAGTTTCAGTGCGTTCGCTGATATAAAACCAAGCCTCATTACCAAAAGAGCCGGTAGTTGAGGGAGAGCCCAAGATTTCAGCAACTTCATTCTTGGAAATATCACCCGCCTTCAGTTCGTCAACACGATCCTGATCAGGTAAATTTCCCCGTGTTTGAATCCGCGGGGCACAGGCGCTTAGGGCACTGACAAAAACAAGTGCTGTCGCAATTGATACAATTTTTGATTTAGACAGGTAGGGACTCATGATATATTCTAGCCGATTTAACGGCACCTCAACAACAGCATTAAACTGAGCTCGAAAATGACTCCGACGAAGCGGGTTGTCAATTCCGTCCCGCTCCCTATGTTGTCGCCTAGGGCGCATCCTACATTGTCCCTCTGGGCAATCCGATAGGTATAACCCAATGTGGTTGTCGGCTTGAGCATATAAGTGACATAAGTGATTCGGAATATTTGACGGTGTTCAATTTATTTAAAAAACCCAAGCATGATGACGTCGCACATGATCTTTATGTGAAAATCGTCAATCAAGCCCGTCGGCCTGAATTTTATTTGGAATTTGGTGTGCCCGATACGCCAGACGGGCGGTTTGATATGGTCCTGTTACATGCCTATTTATTATTTAACCGCATGAAGGGTGATCTCGATCTAACCAGCGATCTCTCACAGGCCGTTTTTGATTTGATGTTTGCAGATATGGATCAAAATTTGCGCGAAATGGGTCTCGGTGACATCGGGGTCAGCCACCGCATCAAGGGGATGATCAAGGCATTTTATGGTCGCGTCACAGTATACGACGAAGGTGTTGCCGACGTGGAAGGGGGCAAGTTGGAAGACGCCCTGAAACGAAATCTATTCCGAAAATCAGCCCCAACTAACGGACAGGTTTCAAACATGGCAATATATGTTCGTCAACAGACCACGGCCCTGTCCACACAGGACAATAGCGATATTGTTGAGGGACGGGTCATATTCGGACATATACCTTCAATTCAGGCTGACAAATTATGACTGACGAACCCTCCAATTCTCTGATTGTGCCTGAATTTTCCCGACCAGTTACTGTTGAAAGCCTGAAAATCGGAAAATCAGAGCGAAAAATTACGGCGACACCCGAAGAATGCGCTAGTTTGGCAAAACGCTTCAATTTGCTGGCGCTCGATAATCTCAATGCGAACTTGATACTCATACGCAAGGGGCAGGGTGGATCAGCCCGTCTGGCCGTTTCCGGGCGTTTAAACGCCACCGTTTGCCAGTCTTGCGTTATTACGCTTGACCCTGTCAGCATGGAAATCGACACTGAATTCGCGGCGATGTTCGATATTGCAGCAGGTGACGACCAATCGGAAAGCGATGTAGATCTGCAGATTGATGATGACGTTGAGCCGATCATCGAGGGAATCGTCGACCTAGGAGAGCTTGTTGCACAAAATCTAGCTGTAGAGATCGATCCGTTCCCACGAAAAGAAGACGCTGACAGCTCAGAAATCATACCAAAAACGACAGAAAATGATGCAAACCCGTTCTCAGTGCTGAAAAAACTGAAAAACAGCGGCAATTAAGTTCAATTAACGCGCTATTCGGCTTGCTCTTGTCTCTTTATATCGTTAAATAATCGCTCCCTTCGAGTAAGGGACTACAATCGAGGTCTTAAAAAATGGCAGTTCCTAAGAAAAAAGTATCCAAGTCCAAACGCAACATGCGCCGTGCACATGACGCCCTTAAGCCGTCTGTATATGGTGAATGCGCGAATTGTGGCGAATTAAAACGCCCACACCACATTTGTGACGCCTGCGGCTCATACGATGGCCGTGATGTGGTCGAGGTTGAAGACGCTGCGTAACGGCACTGTTCAACCTCTTCTCATCTGCTTATAACAGCAATCGTGCCTTTTGATTTAAATCGAAATCGGGTGAGGATCTGCGTTTGTCTGAACGGTTGATTTTATCCGTTGACGCCATGGGTGGTGACAACGCGCCAGAGACGGTTGTCGAGGGCATGGAGTTGTCCCTGGACAAGCACCCGGACACGCAGTTTCTGCTGTTTGGCGATGAACAACGCCTTACCCCGCTGCTTAAACTGCATGCTAAAGTCGCGGCTGTCACAGACGTTCATCATACACCCGATGCTGTCAAAAACGAAGATCGTGCCGCACAGGCGCTACGTTCTGGACGTAATTCGTCTATGCGTTTGGCAATCAATGCCGTAAAAAATGGCGACTCCCATGGAATTGTTTCGGCAGGCAACACAGGCGCGCTAATGGCTATGGCCAAGTTCGTCTTGAAAACATTACCCGGAATAGACCGCCCGGCGTTGGCCACCTACTTTCCAACTAAAATCGGCCAGAGCCTAATGCTCGACCTCGGTGCCAATATCGAATGCGACGCCGATAATTTGGTTCAATTTGCGGTCATGGGCGAGGTTTTTGCCCGCCAGGTCCGCGGTCTTGAATATCCTTCCGTCGGCATATTGAATGTCGGAGCCGAGGATCTGAAGGGCAAGCAATCTGTCAAAGACGCCGCCGCGATCCTGCAAGAAACCGATCTTCCAATTAAGTTTCACGGGTTTATTGAAGGCGATGATATTGCCGCCGGCACTGTCGATGTTATCGTCACAGACGGTTTCACCGGAAACATTGCGTTAAAAACGGCGGAGGGGACGGCCAAACTTTTTGGTGGCTTTCTTAAAGACGCGTTGACCTCTACCGCCATGTCTTCACTTGGCGCCTTATTGGCAAAACCCGCTCTTAACCAACTGAAAATGCGTATGGACCCACGTCGTTACAACGGCGCGATGTTGCTTGGCTTGAACGGAATTTGCGTCAAAAGTCATGGCGGTATGGACGCGTTGGCATTTTCGAACGCGATTGGTGTTACTGCGGACCTAATAACAACATCAGTCAATGAGGCCATCAAAATAGATTATGCCCGACTTCACGAAGGCGACGTCACTGAGCAACCGAATAAAGCCGCATCATGACCCTGCGTACCATAATCCACGGCTGCGGCTCTTACCTGCCTGATCAAATCGTTACTAATGACGAATTGTCCAAACGTATAGACACCACCGATGAATGGATCGTCGCCCGTACCGGCATTCGCCAACGCCATATTGCACCGCCTGAACAAACAACATCCGATCTGGCCTTAAGAGCGGCAGAACGGGCACTTGAGCATGCGGGCGTTAGCGCTGGTGAAATCGATATTTTGATTTTGGCAACCACGACGCCAGATCAGACCTTTCCGGCAACCGCAACAACGGTTCAGACTCGGCTTGGCATGAGCAATGGCGCGGCCTTTGATATTCAAGCGGTATGTTCTGGTTTTATTTACGCCCTTTCCGTTGGTGATAATTTCATCAAGGCCGGTCAAGCAGAGACCGTCGTCGTTATCGGTGCTGAGACGTTTTCCCGAATTCTGGATTGGGAAGACAGAGGCACATGCGTGTTGTTTGGAGACGGTGCAGGCGCTGTAGTCTTGAGGCGGGCGTCAACCGAAGACCTGGAAGCTTATTCAGACGCACCCGGACATAATCAGGGCCGTGGCATTCTATCCACTCATTTACACTCAGACGGTGCCACCAACGACCTGCTTTATGTTGATGGGGGCCCATCATCGACGCAGACCGTCGGCCATGTACGTATGAATGGTCGAGAGGTCTTCCGCCACGCAGTGACTAACTTGGCCAGCATTGTTGGCGAAACGCTCGACGCCAACGGCCTCAGCCCGGATGACATTGATTGGCTCGTGCCTCATCAGGCCAATAAACGAATCTTGGATAGTACTGCAAAAAAACTAGGGCTACCGGCTGAGCGTGTGGTCGTAACGGTAGATCGACACGCTAATACATCTGCTGCCTCGATTCCACTCGCCCTCGATGAGGCCGTTAAAGACGGACGGATCAAGCGCGGCGATCTGGTTCTGATGGAAGCGATGGGTGGCGGACTGACATGGGGCGCTGGTCTGGTCCGCTGGTAGCCGCGTCTAAATGCAAAAATTGTTCGGGTAGGTACACTCATCCTATTGAAATATTGACGAAATTCTCTGCGGGGGATACCCTCACAGCCGAAATATGATCAAGGGGGTTTTAGGGATGTCTGGAAATACGGTTACGCGGGCCCAATTGGGTGAAGCGGTCTATCAAGAAGTCGGGCTGTCCAGAAATGAGTCGGCAGAACTTCTTGAAACCGTCCTCAATCATATGTCAGATGCGCTGGAGCGCGGTGACACCGTTAAGATATCTTCTTTTGGTAGTTTCTCAGTCCGCCAGAAAGGTCAACGGATTGGACGCAACCCAAAAACAGGGGAAGAGGTTCCAATTTTACCCCGGAAAGTTCTTGTTTTCCGCCCCTCTCAGGTTCTTAAAAACCGCATCAACGCAAAGCGATCACCTGGACACAATGGTTAGCATGCTATGGTCACGAAATCCGCCACCGCTTTTCGTACAATAAGTGAAGTCGCGAGCACGCTCGATTTACCTCAGCACGTTCTTCGCTTCTGGGAAACCAAATTCACTGTCGTTAGGCCGCTTAAACGGGCAGGGGGGCGTCGTTATTACCGCCCAGAAGATGTCGATCTTCTTAGAAAAATCAAAAACCTGCTGCATAATGACGGCTACACCATCAAAGGTGTGCAGAAATTGCTTCGCGATGGTGGCGCAAAGGGCATCGAGGCGCCACCTATCAGCGGTCAAACCGATCATGCACCCGCCAGTTCCCAACAAATCGCAGAATTGCGCGCGATTGTTAACGACCTAGAAGATATCAGCAAAATCCTGGAAAACGCGCTGTAACTATTCTTTATTTTTTTATAAGTTCGGGTTTGCCCCTGAAGCAGTGCCTCAGTATAGTGCGCCGGTTCCCGTCGGTTTATGCCGACGATACAGGTTCGGGGAGTAGCTCAGTCTGGTAGAGTACTCGGCTGGGGGCCGAGCGGTCGCAGGTTCGAATCCTGTCTCCCCGACCATTTTTGAAGTGTCCACTTCAATAGACATCGGGCGTCAGCGCCGGAACTTCATGCACTCACCGCCTTTTAGTCTTCCACAAACATTTAGGCCAGGGACCTCAAACGATTGGGTGACGCTGGCTTGTGAACGTAGGATGGGAATGAGAAAATAATTTTTCTGAATTTTACAGCAGCGTTCGATTAGGTAATCTGGGACATTCGAGCCCCAAAACGAAATTTGAGGGAACAAGCGGTGGCAAAATCACGGACGCAACTGGTCAGAAAACTATTGACGAAGATCGGATACGATTTGCGCCGCCTGCAAAAAACTAACATTCACGACACGTCTCCTGGATGGAGTCTGCCTCACGACGCCGGATTTGATGGGTTTGAAACGATCATCCCGAGAACTGTAACTCATTTTGATGTTATTTTCCGCTCCTGTACACGAGTTGAGGTTTTTGGGCAAAATCGTCGACGGTTGCTTGAGGTCTCAAAAAGTGACGTCATGCTGCGATGTCTCAACTCGTTAATTAAATCGATCAACCTTGCCATTTTGAACGGTATTGATATTCCGATCCGCTTGATTGTTATGGATGATCATTCCGGCGACCAATTTGTCAGTGACGTAAAAGAACAATTGGTATCCGCCCATTGTGTAACCAGGTTTAATGCGCTTGAGGTTACGGGAAATGGGCCATCCGTTGGAGAAGCCTACAAATGGGCCAGAGATAATTCAAAAGACGTAATCTATTTTGTCGAAGACGATTATTTGCATGATCCGGTCGCCATATTTGAGATCATCCGAAGTTACGAGCGGCACGCGGCCGTGCTGGACCAAGATGTCGTTTTGTTTCCGGCTGACAAGCCCGACCGATACCGTCATATCGAACAAACCCAAGTATTTCTGGGCAGTCATCGCCATTGGCGATCAATCGCAAGCACGACTTTTACGTCGGTGACGTCAATCAATGTTCTAAAAAAGTTCTGGGAAACCTATATCCAGCTAGCACAATATGGAATTGATCCAGAGGTGATGGAAGCCAACACCATCGACCAAATTTATAAATCGGTACCTTGCCTGTCGCCATTGCCTGGTCTTGCCTTGCATTTTCAACAAACTGACGAAATATCCCCGTTCAACGATTGGCAAAGATGGTGGGCTGACGCAAAGGTCGAACCGACATCATCGAATACCTGAGTTAGCGGCACACACTGTCACCTTGTCGATTAGATTTTGTGTGTTCAACGCCCATTTGCGTTGCCGTTGACGTTGTTCCCGGTTTTCGATTGTAAGGTGGAATGAGTCCAGCATGGAGACAAATTGATTTTGTGACGAAACGGAAACAAAATTAGTTACCTCATCAATTTGCAATCGAATTGAAAGGTCTTGCCCATCCGGTTTCGAAAACGCCGGAGACACGTGCAGGGAGCCGTGCTCGCCCGTTATGGTAATTTCATTTCGATATTGCCGACCATATCCCCAGCACGCTCTTATCTCAGCACCGCACCCAGTCTCAAGTACCGCGTCTCCTCCGGTATCAATTGAATACCCATCCAGCCGTTCAAATTTGGCGGAGACGGGCGTGACATCATCATCCATCAGCGCGCTGAGGACAATAATTGGATAGAATCCAAGATCCAAAATGGCGCTTCCACCAAGATCCGCGCGGTAGCGAATATTATTTGTAGACATATGCGGAAACTCAAATGTCCCCATCAGAGAACGAATTTTTCCTATGGCATTTTGGTCAATCATTGTCCTGATTTTGCCATACTGCTGATGATGAAGCGGCGCGCACACGACACAAAACGAGAGATCATTGGCACTCGCCGTTTCAAACAAATTTTCAGCGTCTGCTAACGACGTTGTCAGGGCTTTTTCAGACCATAGGTGACGCCCAGAGTGCAAAACCTTAAGCCCATCACGATGATGCAGGCCAATTGGCGTCGCCAGGAATACGACGTCGACAGCCGGGCAGTCAAGAATATCCTCAAGTCGATCCCAGGCCTGACATTGGTATAACGCGGCCTGTTGCTCTCTGACCTCAGCGTTTCGTGTGCCAAGGCCGATCAGTTTTAAGGAATTGCACTGGCTGATTGCTGGAAGAACTGTCTTTTGCGCATGTTTTCCAATCCCCCAAACGGCGATTCCTGTCGTCTCCGTCCCCATAGTTCTTAACCTCACGCAATCTCGCCCACATCATCGAATGTCCATGCTATGTATTACATGTCAGGAAAACGCCTAAAACAAAAAAAATCGACCGGGACGAACCCGGTCGAAGTTTGTGCTCTTGAGGGAAGGGAGGAATTTCAAATTTGAAATCCTTCCAACTCAATTATAATGCCTGTGAAATGATTGTAAGAATGTGACGGAGGTCACAGAATTAAAAAAGAAACGCTATAGGAGAAATTATTATAACGATTATGAACCGAGAAGGTTCAAAGACGGCGTAACGTCATCACGAAGCCCGCAAAGATTTTCTAATTCATCAAGAATATCATCGACTTCATTCAAAGTTTTTCCGAGAATGAACCTACCGCCCGGGGCTAAACGCAACGTCGGCCCTTTCCAGCATTTCCCCAAACAAACGCTTCGCTCAACTGTAATATCGATTTTTCGGGTGGCGACACCGATTTCTATGGCATTCGCGATCTCCAGACTAGATCTTGCTGCGCAAGACGCATCATCGGCGCCAAATCGCCGATTTGTACAGATCATCAAGTATTTAGGTATAACATCGCTCATCACCCGCCCGGACCCCTGTTCATATCGTTATCAAAACAAACCAACTTCATAAGTAGTTTTCGCAAAACAACCGATTTCTGATTACGAATTATCCAGATTTTTCAACAACGTCTCGCCCCAGATCGGTCAGTTTGCAAATCATCCAATCGGGCTTGATAGGATTATCAAACCACGGTTCCGCCCACCCCCTATCTACGCAGCTCCTTACCGTGCGGGCGCTAACTTTTTGTCCATTCGCATCAAATAAGGGGAGCTTCCCACCCGCCTGACGCGTTCCTTGCGCCAGCCATCGGGCTTGAGACTTTGTCGGACTCACCGTCGACTTAACATCCTGTCCACCTTCACGGGCAGCCATTGTGTCAGACCTTTCGTAATATCAGACCACTATTCTGGATGATCGTAAGGTAGATTGTGAAGAACACCAAGAATTCAAACGACGCCTTACCCGCCAGTGACGACAGGATGCTCACAAAACGAGGAATGAGAATGCTTTGTTTGCTCTTAACGTGCACCAATTTGAGCGGCAATCGCATGGACTTGTTCGATATTACTAATCGCCCCGCTGAAGCAAGCTTGAATGGCTTGTGACAAAGGTTTCAGCAACTTGACCTCTTTTGGGTCCGGGTCACCGCCACGCGAGGCCAAAATCGCGCTGGCAACATTACCAAGTGAGTCACACAGTAACAGGACATGCTCGTATTGGGTTCCTGATAGGACCTCGTTCGCACTATCTGTAATATCAAGTAGGGCCAGTAACTCGTTGCGAATAGGTGGATCAACACGGCCACTACGCTCTAACAAAGGGACTAGGGTGGTTACGTGTGACGCCACCCGCACGCCTATCACATCAACCTCCAGCGTTTTCATCTTGCCGATGGCGTTATTAATCAGATTTTCAATGTCCATAACGCTCAGGTTTTCGCCACTGGCTTTTGCTTTGAGCGTATTCGGCGCATCAATTCCTGGTGTGTCGCCATCTTTTCGCCGGGCCGGGCCAATATACCCCTCGGACATAATAAATTTCTTACGTGAGCCGATCATGTCATTAATACGGTCAAGCATTTGGGTGGTTGAAATCGGCTTAGCGATGACCGTATCCGTACCAGACTCGACAACACGGGTTACCACCGTCGGCGTTGGCTCTTCGACCAACGTGATAATTGGCACAAACGGATTCGAACCTAAGTCGCCCTGGCGGATATCACGAATGCACTCAATGAAATCACCGTCCGGAAGGTCATAGGAACCAATCAACAAGTCAGGCATATATTTTCTAAGCACGAACCGGATTTCTTCGACTGACTTACCCTGGCGCAGTTTTCGAAATCCATGATTATGGAGAATATTGCGAATACTGGAGCGAGAATTCAGGTCGTGGTCAACCAAGAAAATGTCACAGTTTGCGAGATCATTCTGCGTCATTGTCTTTGATCTGCTCCCTGATACCTATTGCTGACTGTGCCGGTTTTATTCTAGTAGAAAAAGCGAGGCAACGTAAAATCGTTTCAGAAGAAAATTTGCAATACGATCACGTCGTTGATCTGATTTTCACTGTCGCCACCGCCTGCGCCGCAATACCTTCACCGCGACCTGTAAAACCAAGCCGTTCAGTGGTCGTTGCTTTAATATTGACACGCGATCCATTAATTTTGAGAATCTCACCAACACGAACCTTCATGGCGTCACGGTAGGGGCCGACCTTTGGCGCTTCACATATCAACGTAACATCGACATTCATGATTTCACCAGCTGCCCGATCAACCAGATTTACGGCATGATCAAGAAATCGGTCGGACGAAACGCCGCGCCAGGTTTCATCTGTTGGCGGGAAATGTTGACCAATATCGCCTTCACCAATCGCCCCTAAAACGGCGTCGGTTAGCGCATGCAGCCCAACATCAGCGTCTGAGTGTCCGTCCAATGCCCGATCAAAGGGAATATCTATCCCACAAAGCGTAACGTGATCGCCCATGGTGAAACGATGAACGTCAAACCCAAGGCCGGTACGGACTTCGACGTTCTGATTGCTCCGGTCGTCCATAACAAAGTCGTTGGCCGTCGTAATTTTTATATTTTTTTCATCCCCCGCGACCATTGAGACCTCCATTCCCGCGACCTCGGCAACGGCGGCGTCATCAGTCAGCTGTTGACCGGTAGCTCGCCGATGAGCGTCCAAAATTTCATTAAATCGGAACCCTTGCGGCGTCTGCGCCCGCCAAATTGATGCCCGATCAAGTGTTGTCTCGACCTTGTCGTGTAAGCCTTGTTTAAGTGTGTCGCTAACCGGAAGAACCGGAAGTACCGCAGGCGATGTCCCCAGCCCAGCCAATACACGTGAGATCAGGTCGTCATCAACAAATGGTCGCGCCCCGTCATGAATTAAGACCGCATCAGGAGACAATTGGTTTAGGCTTTCAAGCCCTAACCTTACTGAGTCTTGTCGTGTCGCCCCACCAAGTGCGGGTTCAAGTAAACCCAGGCCATGGACAGATTGCTCATAAAGCGAGCGATCATCAGGGTGAATAACGACACGAACAGCGTTAATTTTGGGATGATCAATAAACACTGATGCCGATTTGCGGAGGACCGACCCTTCCTTAAGTCCGAGGTATTGCTTCGGAATCTCGCCGCCAACGCGGTGACCGCGTCCGGCGGCAACAATTAGTACAACCGTTCCCGGCATCACTCTTTCCCTAACGGATAATTTGCAACACGCGCCTGTTCAAACGCCGGGACCATAAATGTCACCCGATTGATTGCCAAGTGTTATCCTGATTAGAGCTTGCCAAGCCGACGATCAGGCGCAATGTTCGGCAAATGAGAACAATGAAACACTCAGCATGCAGGAACACCGTACAGGAATTCGGCAATGACTGATGGATTGGTATTGAACGTGAGTGCGGTCCTGGCCTTGGTACCAGCATCACTGCTTGGGCTACGCAAGGACTTGAGGCGCGATACCCTATACTGGTTGCTGCTGGCCGTCGCCGCGCTTGGCCCCTTTACTGCTGTCGTCGCTGTTCTGTCCTGCGGATGGCATACCGGCCTGGCAACATCGCTATGGGCGACAATCGCTGCCAGCATGATCCTATTTTCGATCATATCCGTGCTCACTCGTGAAGCCTGGCGACTGACCCCCTTGTTTTCCGCTTACATGGTCATTTTGGGCGTATTGGCGATTGTTTGGAGCCACGGACAAGATCCACAGCATGCCATGGGCAGTTCCAGTCCCTGGATCAGTTTGCACATTGTCGTCTCTGTCGCCACGTACGGCCTTGTTACAATCGCCGCCGTCGCTGCCCTAGCCGCCGTAATTCAAGAACGTGCCCTAAAAGCAAAACGTCAAACTCCACTGAGCCGTACACTTCCGTCAGTCGCTGATTGTGACAGCTTGATTGTTGGTCTGTTGGCCGTCAGTGAAATCATTCTCGCCTTGGGACTGTTGAGTGGTATGGCGTTGCAATTTTCGGAAACTCATGAAGTTCTCGTATACAACCATAAATCTATCTTAACCATTACCGCTTTCGCGGTCATTGGGGGGGTCTTAATCGCCCATTTCAAAAGCGGTTTGCGCGGTCGCAAAGCGGCCAGAATGGTCCTGCTGGCCTACTTATTATTGACCCTTGGCTATCCCGGTGTGAAATTCGTTTCTGACGTTATTTTGGGCTAACAAATTTCTTCTTTCAATTTCGTTGCCATTTCCTTGAGTTATCGGACCGTTTTGCCTATTAAATAAGCACATTCAAAGGAAGCTATAAATGTCTGCGCAAATTGGTTCCATTAAATTAGAGAATCCTATTGTTTTGGCACCCATGTCGGGGGTGACTGACCTGCCGTTTCGACGCTTGGTCAAGCAGTACGGCGTCGGTCTTGTGGTCTCCGAGATGATCGCCAGCAAGGCGATGGTTTACGCGTCGAAAAAAACCATGAAAATGGCCACACACTGTGCCGAAGAACACCCCATGTCGGTTCAACTGGCGGGTTGCGAGCCTGATGTCATGGCCCATGCCGCACGACTAAATGAAGATCGTGGTGCAGCGCTGATCGATATCAACATGGGTTGCCCGGTCAAAAAGGTCACCAACGGAGATGCCGGATCAGCGCTTATGCGCGACGTGAGACATGCCGCCGCCATCCTTACGGCTGTCGTCAATGCCGTAAAGATTCCGGTTACTTTAAAAATGCGGACGGGATGGGATGATTCGACGCGAAATGCACCGGAACTTGCAAAAGCCGCCGAAGATTGTGGCATCCAGGCGCTTGCCGTTCACGGGCGGACACGGTGCCAATTTTATAAAGGCAGCGCCGATTGGAAATTTATTCGTCAGGTAAAGGACGCCGTAACAATCCCAGTATTTGGCAACGGTGATATCAACACCCTGCAAGATGCCAAACAAATGCTGTCAGAGTCCGGTGCAGACGGGGCATTAATCGGTCGCGGAACCTATGGTCGCCCTTGGTTCCCCAATCAGGTTAATCACTATCTTAAAACCGGAGGAGTCCTGCCTGACCCAGACCTTGCCAGTCAGCGAGATACAGTCCTTGAACACTATGAAGCCATTCTCGAGCATTACGGCACAATAACGGGTGTGCGGATCGCGCGAAAGCATCTGGGGTGGTATTCAAAAGGGCTAATTGGATCGGCTGAGTATCGTTCAGAAATCAATCGAATGAGTGATCCAAATCAGGTAAAGACCCACATCTGCAATTTTTACTCCATGAATATAGACCGTATGGCCGCATGATGGGTAAGGCGGCACACGCACGTAAGAGTCATGCGTACGCCGCCCAACTAGACCGGGAGACGTTACTCAATGCCATCACTCAGGCGTTGATGGTTATCAATGAAGACCTTGCTATCGTTTATGCTAATGCAGCGGCTGAGCACTTTTTCAGAACCAGTATTGATAGTCTTTATAGCAAGAAACTGCCTGACATTATCCCGCAAGACAGTCCCGTGTTTTCCGTAATTAAACAGGTTAGGACATTCCGACGACCGGTTTCTGAATATGACGTCACCTTGGAAACACCTAAAATCGGAACCAATTTTGTTAATATTCAGGCAAGCCCGATAACGGAGTCTCCCGGGGTGACCGTGCTGTCCATACAACGCCGATCCATTGCCGACAAAATTGAACGCCAACTCACTCATCGTAGCGCGGCGAGGTCGGTCACGGCGATGGCGTCCATGCTCGCGCATGAAGTTAAAAACCCGTTATCTGGCATCCGCGGCGCCGCTCAATTGCTGGAGCAGAACGCCAGCCCGGAAGACCAAGAATTGACCCAGCTGATACGCGACGAATCTGATCGAATTTGTGATCTGGTTGACCGAATGGGCGTTTTTTCGGATACCCGCCCGCTGGAACGCGGCGCTGTTAATATCCATCAAGTCCTCGATCGTGTACACCGCCTTGCCAAAAACGGGTTTGCTAAAAACGTCCGCATCCGTACGGTATTTGACCCCTCGCTGCCGCCTGTTTTTGGTAATCGTGATCAGCTGGTTCAGGTGTTTTTGAACCTGATCAAAAATGCCGCTGAAGAAGTTCCGGAACCGGGCGGCGAAATAACGCTGGAAACTGCTTACCAACAAGGCGTTCGTTTCGCCGTGCCGGGGCAGGGGACACGTGTTCACTTACCCCTCCGGGTCAGCATCATCGACAATGGTTCTGGTATTCCGGATGATATCAAATCTTACTTATTCGATCCGTTTGTGACGTCAAAACCGCAGGGCAGTGGCCTTGGCTTAGCACTTGTCGCCAAGATTATTGACGATCACGGCGGCGTCATTGAATGTGAAAGTCGGGAAAAACGGACAACATTTAAAGTGATGTTGCCCATGTACGTCGGAAAAGTGGGGGGAACATGAGTGCACCGGTGATCCTGGTGGCCGATGACGACGCCAGTATCCGTACTGTCGTGACCCAGGCGCTCAACCGTGTCGGATATGAGGTTCGTGCGTCCTCCAACGCGGCGACCCTTTGGCAATGGATCAGTAATGGAGAGGGTGATCTGGTCATCACCGATGTGGTCATGCCTGATGAAAATGGCCTAGATCTGGTACCGCGAATTCGCCGCCTGCGCCCTGACCTGAGGGTGATCGTAATGAGCGCCCAAAACACCTTGCTAACTGCCGTCAAAGCCAATGAACGCGGCGCTTTTGAATACCTGCCAAAACCGTTTGATATCAACGAATTGGCGGATATTGTTCGTCGAGGACTTGAGACGCCGCTGGAAAGCGGTCCAGAAACTTTATCAAGCCAGGAGGAAACGCTGCCGTTGATTGGCCGCTCTCCGGCTATGCAGAATATTTATCGCACGCTGGCGCGACTTATGGGAACCGATTTGACAGTCATGATTTCAGGCGAATCAGGCACTGGTAAGGAACTTGTCGCCCGCGCCCTTCATGACTATGGAAATCGAAAAACTGCTGCTTTTGTTGCCGTTAATATGGCGGCAATTCCACGTGAGTTAATAGAGAGCGACCTGTTTGGTCACGAAAAAGGGGCGTTCACCGGTGCTGCCAATCGGTCAGTTGGTCGTTTTGAACAGGCAGAGGGCGGAACACTGTTCCTCGATGAAATCGGAGACATGCCAATCGAAGCCCAAACCCGATTGCTGCGGGTCTTACAGGAAGGAGAATTCACCTCCGTTGGTGGACGCACAGCAATCAAGTCTGACGTGCGCATAATCGCGGCCACCCACCATGATCTGAAGCAACTTATTCGTCGTGGACAGTTCCGCGAGGATTTATATTTCCGCCTCAATGTGGTGCCGTTACGCTTGCCTCCCTTGCGTGAACGTACGGAGGATATCCCGGAACTGGTCCGCTGTTTTTTGACCCGCGCCGTCGAAAAGGGGTTACCTTGGAAAACCATCGATCAAGATGCTGTGAACCGTCTTAAAGCCCATGCATGGCCGGGAAATGTGCGCGAACTTGAAAATTTGGTCCAGCGCCTTGCCGCCCTATATTCTCAAGAAACCATCAATATTGACGTCATTGAACAGGAATTTGCCGACATCAATCCGGCAGATCGACCAGCAGATAACAACGGCTTGGCTAAATCGGTGGAAGAGCGGCTGGAGACTTATTTTTCCTCCCATGACGGTCGCCTACCGGCCACCGGCCTATATGATCGAGTAATCCATGAAGTCGAACGACCTCTCATTACATTAACCTTGCAGGCAACGCGCGGAAATCAAGTAAAAGCTTCCGAAGTCTTGGGCTTAAATCGTAACACCTTGCGCAAAAAAATCCGTGATTTGAAAATTCCCGTTATACGCGGTGGAAAATGAATACCCCATCGCCGTCACTTTCGGTCGGCACGCAATTGTTTCGCCGCGCCAGTTCCAGCCGCAAGCTAGCCTACGGCCTGGCTGCGGCTGCGGTTCTTTCCGGGATCGCGACAGCGGCCACAATGACGGGCCCATTTGCACAAAATTACGATATCGGTACGGTCGTCACCCTGCTTTACCTTGATGGTATTCTCCTACTTTTGCTCAGCGCCGTCATTGCCCGGCGCATGGTTCAATTATGGAAAAAGCGCATGCAAGGCGAGGCGGGGGCGGGCTTGCACGGCAAGCTGGTTTTGCTGTTCAGCTTGGTCGCGGTTACACCGGCAATCCTGGTTGCTGTTTTCTCAGCCCTTTATTTGAATTTCGGCCTTCAGACATGGTTTTCCGAGCGGATAAACACCGCAATCAACCAATCCAGAACTGTCGCCAACGCATATTTGAGCGAACATCGAAATAATATTCGCGCCGACGCCTTATCGATTGCCAACGACCTGAATTTCAATGCGTCCAGATTGATTGGTAACCCTTATGCACTCAGATCCATCCTATCTTCGCATGCGGCGATCCGATCGTTGTCCGAAGCGGTGGTCATTGATGGAACTGGCAAGGTTCTTGGGCAAACTCGATTTGGATTGGCGGGTGACAGAATTACCACCGTAACAAAAATTCAATTCGCCAAAGCCGGTGAAGGGGAAATTGTTGTTCTCAGGTCCGCCGATGCCGATCAAGTCAGGGCCTTAATGAAACTCAACAGATTTATCGATTCCTATTTGTTGGTTGAACGTTTCGTCGACCCGCGTATCTCCCGTTACATTGACCGCATTAATGAAGTCGTCAGCCAATATAATTCGCTTGAGAAAAACAGGGGTAATTTTCAGATCAGTTTTGTTATGATCTTTGTTATTTTAGCACTTTTACTGCTGATGGCTGCGGCTTGGGTCGGGTTAACCGTGTCCAACCAATTGGCATCGCCCATCAGTCGCCTAATTCGGGCGGCCGAAGAGGTCAGCAAGGGAGACCTCAGTGTGCGCTTGGAAACCAGCGAAGCCGTCGATGAAATCAGTACGTTGACCCATGCATTCAACACCATGACCATGCAACTGGAAACCCAACGTGACGGATTGATGAGTGCCAGTCGGGAGAGAGACGAACGGCATCGTTTTACCGAAACCGTACTGTCAGGGGTCTCAGCCGGTGTCATTGGCTTAGACAAAAGCGGTAATATCCACCTGCCGAACCGTTCGGCCTCCTTGTTGTTATTGACCGATCTAGAAACGACAGTGGGTACACCACTGAAAGAAATCGTCCCGGAAATGGCTGATTTGCTGGATAGCGTCATGTCTGGACAGGGCCGCCGACAACAGACTGAGGTTCAGCTTACCCGTGACAATGAGACCCGTGTCCTCCACGTCCGGGTCGCAACCGAACGGCTAGAAGGGGAGACGATAGGTTACGTTGTAACGTTTGACGATGTAACTGACCTGTTGTCAGCCCAACGCAATGCCGCCTGGGCCGACGTCGCGCGGCGTATCGCCCATGAAATAAAAAACCCGCTAACCCCAATCCAACTTTCGGCTGAGCGTTTGAAGCGTAAGTATTTAAAGGAAGTAACCACCGATCCTGAAGTTTTCGCCACCTGCACAGACACCATCGTCCGACAGGTCGAAGACATTGGTCGCATGGTTGATGAATTTTCCGAATTTGCGCGTATGCCCGAACCATCGATCAAACATGAAAACCTGACAGAGGTCTGCCAGCAAGCGATTTTTCTTGAACAAAATCGCAATCCGGACATTAAATTTTTGACCCACTTTCCAGATCAGAATGTAATGCTTGACTGTGATACGCGGCAACTTTCCCGGGCGCTGACCAACCTCCTGAAAAATGCAGCGGAATCGGTTGTTGCGGCAATCGATCAAGGGCTGACGCCGCCAGGCCGAGGGCAAATTGAAGTTTCAATCAGCGGAGGTGATGAGCAACTATCTGTCAAAGATAAGGTACTGGCCTCGGTCAAAATCATCGATAATGGAATTGGTTTGCCGGCGGGCCCGAAAGGTCGACTGACGGAACCCTACGTCACGACCAGAACGAAAGGAACCGGACTTGGCCTTGCAATCGTCAACAAAATTATGGAAGAACATAATGGTGATTTGCTTCTTGCTGACCGTGACGGCCCGGGCGCTGAAATCACCCTTGTCTTCCATGAAGGGCAAGAGAGTTCGGGAAATCCCGCCCGTAAGGAAACTGAACCTAGCGCTGATTTGATACAAACGGAAATTGACCTCGTACTTCGCTCGAAGGACGGTTAAAAACATTCCATGAAACATAATATCTTAATTGTAGATGATGAAGTCGATATTCGTTCCTTGCTCGCCGGGCTGTTGCAGGATGAAGGGTTCGAAACCCGTGAGGCGGCGAACAGCGACGCCGCCCTGGTAGAGGTCGAAAAACGACGCCCAAGCTTGGTGCTGTTGGATATTTGGCTTCAGGGCAGCGCGCTCGACGGCCTCGGAATTCTCAAAGAAATTAAGCGCGATTATCCAAGTTTGCCCGTTTTGATGATGAGCGGACATGGAACTGTGGAAACTGCGGTCCAAGCCATTCAAGACGGGGCCTATGATTTTATAGAAAAACCCTTCAAGTCAGACCGATTATTATTGCTGATAGAGCGGGCTCTTGAAACAGACCGACTACGTCGGGAAAATCAGGAACTACGCCTGCAATCCAGTCAGCCAGACGACTTGATCGGCCATTCTACGGTTATGCGCGAACTCGGTGTGGCCATTGCTAAGGTCGCGCCGGTCAATAGCCGCATTTTGATTTCGGGACCGGCGGGATCTGGAAAGGAAATTGTCGCCCGACAGATCCATAAGCGTTCCGCCCGATCACGCGAGCCATTTATTGTCGTCAATTGCGCAACGATGATCCCAGACTATGTTGAGGAAATTCTTTTTGGCGTCGAAGCAACAGACCAAACTGGCGACCAACCGACTTCGGAAATACGTCCGGGCATGTTTGAAATGGCTCATAACGGAACGTTGTTTTTGGACGAGGTTTCCGATATGCCCATCGAAACCCAGGGCAAAATCGTTCGCGTTCTTCAAGACCAAGTGTTCCAACGCGTCGGTGGAACATCAGAGATGAATGTTGATGTGCGTGTTATCGCCACGACAACAAAAGACATGGCCGACGAAATATCGGCTGGGCGTTTTCGCCAAGATTTATATTATCGATTAAACGTTGTTCCGCTAAACATTCCGGCTCTTCGGGACCATCCGGACGATATTGGCTTACTGGCAAGACATTTTATGGAGGGCGCGGCCAAAGCCACAGGCCAAACTCCACGAAAAATAAGCGATGACGCGCTTTCGGCGCTGCAAGCTTATGATTGGCCGGGAAACACACGCGAACTAAAAAACATTATCGAACGTCTGCTGATTATGGCCCCCGGCGATATCAATGATGCCATCGGGCTATCTATGCTGCCACCAGAAATCAGCGCCGACGCACCTGTTCCAAGAGCCGACCCAAGCAATCAGGATGTCATGGGGTTACCACTGCGTCAGGCACGTGAGATTTTTGAACGTGAATATCTGGCGGCGCAAATCACTCGTTTTGGCGGCAACATTTCAAAAACGGCTGATTTTGTTGGTATGGAGCGCTCCGCGCTGCATCGCAAACTGAAATCCTTGGATATTTGATAAAGCCGATAGGAGAGCAAGACCGATGAAAGTTGTTATCTGTGGCGCGGGACAAGTCGGCTCAAACATCGCACGGCATCTGGCACTAGAAAATAACGATGTGACCGTCGTCGATAAATCAGCTGAACTGGTCCGAAAGATCAGCGATACGCTCGATGTAAAAGGCATTGTCGGCCAGGCATCGCGCCCGGACGTTCTGGAACGGGCCGGGTTGGAAGACGCAGATTTATTGATCGCGGTGACTTTATCTGATGAAGTTAATATGATTGCCTGTCAGGTCGCCCACTCATTGTTTGATGTGCCAACCAAGATCGCCCGTGTTCGCGAGCAGGCATACTTGCAACCGATGTGGGCCAATTTATTCTCTCGCGACAATATGCCGATCGACGTAATCATTTCGCCAGAGATGGAAGTCGCCCGCGCCATCAGCCGCCGTTTGCGGGTCCCTGGCGCCTTCGAAATGATCCCGTTGGTCGAGGACAAGGTCAAGCTTCTTGGTGTGCGCTGTGAAGAAAATTGTCCAGTAGTCAACACGCCGCTTCGTCAGCTAACAAAACTGTTTCCGGACCTAAATATCGTCATTGTCGGCATTATGCGCGATGACAGCGCCATTGTGCCGACATCTGAAGACCAAATGGAGATCGGAGATGAAGTCTATTTTGTCGTCGATAGCACACAGGTTGACCGCGCAATGGCAGCATTCGGTCATGAAGAACACGCGGCAGGCCGACTGCTGATTCTCGGAGGGGGCAATATTGGCTTGTCGCTGGCTCAGGAAATCGAAGTCGGGCACGACTGGGTCAAAACAAAGATCATTGAATCTTCAAAAATACGCGCCGAACACATCGCCAGCATTCTTGAAAAAACCATGGTTTTACAAGGCGACGTTCTTGATCAGGAAATCTTGGAAGAAGCTAACATCGCTGAAACCGGAACCGTCGTCGCCCTGACCAATGTCGATGAAACTAATATTCTGGCCTCCCTTCTTGCCAAACGGTACGGTTGCCAACGGGCCATTACATTGATCAACAAGAGCGCTTATGAGCCACTGATCAGCTCGTTGGGGATTGATGTCGTCGTCAGCCCGAGGAATATTACCGTATCGACCATCCTTCAGCATGTTCGGCGAGGGCGCATTCATTCTGTCCATACCCTACGTGAGGGATTCGGAGAATTGATCGAGGCGGAAGCATTGGAAACTTCAGACTTAGTCGGCAAACCTCTTCGGGACGTCAAATTGCCCACCGGCGTCCTACTTGGCGCCATTGTGCGGGATGGCGAAATGATCTGTCCGGGCGGCAGCACGGTCGTACAGGCGAGCGACCGGGTTGTCCTGTTCGCAGCCGCTGAAGTGGTTCGGAAGGTTGAGAAAATGTTCTCCGTCCAGCTTGAGTATTTTTAGTCACTACAAATCATTGAGGAAACCCATGTCACGCATCGCATACGTCAACGGCCAATACCTTCCCCACTCAAAAGGTTTCGTTCATATCGAAGACCGGGGGTACCAGTTTGCTGATGGTGTTTATGAAGTTTTTGCCGTTCACAACGGCAAACTTATAGGCGTCAAAGGTCATATGGACAGGCTGGACCATTCTCTATCCGAACTGAGGATCGATTGGCCGATGCAACGCGGCCCGTTTATGCTCGTCGTCACTGAAGTCGTCCGCCGCAACCACGTAAAAAACGGTTTGGTCTATATTCAGGTAACCCGAGGCGTCGCCCGACGGGATCATCCATTTCCAAAAGATTGCATCAGTTCAATGGTTGTCACCGCCAAAAAAATGCCGCCAATGGACAAAAAAGCACTGTGTAAGGGTATAGGCGTAATAACCATCCCGGATATTCGCTGGAAACGCAAAGATATCAAATCAGTATCGCTTCTTCCTAATTGTTTAGGAAAACAGCAGGCCCGTGAAGCCGGAGCCTTCGAAGCCTGGATGATTGACGAAAATGGTATGGTCACTGAGGGCACCTCGACCAATGCATGGATCGTTACGAAAGACGGGGAACTGATCACACGCGATGTTTCCAAGGCGATTTTAAACGGCATTACACGTCTTGCCATCGTTGAAGCTGCAACCCAAGCTGGCATCACAATTTCTGAACGCGCATTTAGTGAACAGGAAGCGCTGGACGCAAAGGAAGCTTTTATCAGCAGCTCGACATCTCATGTAAAAGCCGTGACCCGGATTAATGAAATGCCTGTCGGCAACGGCCATGTGGGCGAGATGACCACCCGGTTGCTTGATCTGTATGTCGACTTGATTGAAACCAAGGGTGGCCCTGAACATACGGACCGGTGGAATTGACGGCTCCAGCGGTACAGCTGCGGGTACGTCCAAGGGCGATCATTTTTGATTGGGATAATACGCTGGTTAATAGCTGGCCCGTGATTGGCGATGCCCTCAACACCACTTTAACCACATTTGGGCAGCCCCCGTGGTCACCTGAACAGGTGCAGACGCGCGTCCGTAAATCCCTGCGTGAAAGCTTCCCGGAACTTTTTGGCGATCAATGGGAAGACGCTGCCGACGTATTTTACGCCCGCTACCAAGCCATCCATACCGAATTGGTCCAACCGATCCCTGGCATCGATGAGATGCTCAGAACCTTAACTGACATGGAAATATACTTGGCAGTTGTAAGCAACAAGCGGGGGGATTACCTGCGCGACGAGGCCGATCACCTCCTCTGGAGCAAGTATTTCGGCCAAATCATTGGTGCTAATGATGCAGCTCAAGACAAACCGGCCATTGATCCAGTCCATATGGCCTTGGTTGACGGACCGAAATTTAACACCCCATGGACCTGCTCGGATATCTGGTTTACCGGCGACACAGATATTGATATGGAATGTGCGGCGAACGCAAATTGTTTGCCCGTCCTGCTTCGCCAGGATGACCAGAAAGCGGACGAGTTTTCAAATTTTCCACCTGTTTGGCACTTTCGTAGTGGACAGGCGCTATGCAAGCTGCTTCAAACCTTGTAAGCTGATACGTCATGTTGGGGAGGCCGCACCGTTATGCGGTTTTTCGTTGGGGAAACCTGGAGAATTTAATTACGCCGTAAGAAAATTCCGTCGTCTTTCTCCGGCACGTTTATCAATAATTAAAAAGAAAAAATGGGAGTCGAATGATGTCGCCTGAAAGATCTCAAAACGTCCAGGACGTCTTTCTAAATCATATTAGAAAACAAAAAACGTCGGTCACCGTATTTTTGGTAAATGGCGTAAAACTACAAGGAATCGTGACCTGGTTTGATAATTTTTCGGTATTGCTGAGACGCGATGGGCATACCCAACTGGTCTACAAACACGCCATTTCGACAATTATGCCGTCAGTTCCCATTCAGTTGTTTGAACCTGAAAAAGAACTTGAGGACGAAGCTTGATCTCGATTTTTCCGGGCACAGGTTGCGTTCAACTGTCTAAGAATTGATATGGGTCGACCATTAGACGACGCGCGCGAACGCTGCATCGTAATTCACCCCAACCTCAATGCCAATGCACCGTCAGCGCGTTCGGCCTCATCGCGCTTGAGTGAATGTGTTGGATTGGCCGTGGCTATCGACCTCAATATTGTATTAAGCGAAGTCGTGAACGTGGCCCGGCCCCGTCCAGCGACCTTGCTCGGAGGTGGCGCGGTCGAACGTGTCGGGCAAATGGCGGAGCAAGACGAATTTGGCATTGATGTGATTGTCGTCGATACCGCATTAACGCCCATTCAACAACGTAATCTGGAACGGGCCTGGGACCGTAAAGTTATTGATCGTACCGGTTTAATTTTGGAAATCTTTGGGGCCCGCGCACAAACCAAAGAAGGCCGTTTGCAGGTTGATCTTGCCGCCCAGACCTATCAACGCAGTCGACTGGTCCGCAGTTGGACCCATCTTGAACGCCAACGCGGCGGCGCAGGATTTATGGGTGGCCCCGGCGAAACCCAGATCGAAACCGATCGGCGGTTAATTGACCAACGCATTACCCGACTGAAACGCGATCTCAAAGACGTCACTCGGACGCGAGAACTTCACCGCAAAGCCCGGCGCAAAGTCCCTTATCCGATCGTCGCGTTAGTGGGATACACTAACGCTGGAAAGTCGACGTTGTTTAATCGGCTAACAAATTCAGACGTGGTCGCACGTGATCAATTGTTCGCCACCCTTGATCCAACCATGCGTGGGCTTGAGCTGCCCTCAGGGCGTTCCGTGATCCTGTCGGATACAGTTGGTTTCGTCTCAGACCTTCCTCATGAATTGGTCAACGCATTTCATGCAACGCTAGAAGAAGTCATGGAAGCGGACCTGATCATCCATGTCAGGGACTGCGCCCATCCGGAAACACATCAACAGCGCACTGACGTACTTAAGGTATTGGGCGATCTCGGCGTAACGGTGAACGAGAACAAACCGATGATCGAAGCGCTAAACAAGGCCGATCAGTTGGACGCCAACAACGCCGAGGTTTTGTGCAACCAGATATCCAGATCTGACAGCCCACGCTATCTCGTATCGGCAATTACCGGGGAGGGATGCGATACCTTGCTTGATGCCATTGATACCCAGATTACTGCCGGATACGAAACGCTCAACGCGACGCTGAAGCACCAAGAGGGTGCAGCACTGGCCTGGTTATATCAACATGGCGAAGTCATTGAGCGCACTGATGACGACACCTCAATAAAGTTGAGCGTCCGCATTGACAGCGCCAATGCTGACCGTTTTAGACGGAAGCTGTTTCAATAGGTTTTTTTAGGATGGTTTTGCGAATGGCACCAATCGGTCCAGATATCACGCATGACCGCGCTAAAGTCATCGGCAAATCGTTTGCCGTCACATATTGGCGAGTTAACCATCATTGTGCGCAAATCGCGACGTAGCCCCGTCAGTCTGACAGTGTCATTGGCGAGTGCGACGGCAATTTCCGCATAATTATTTTTGTCACGGGCAATCAATTCAGGCAATCCTATTGTTGATAAGTGGCTCAACGCATGACGACTTGCAAATGTCTTTCCAGGTACGGTAATCACTGGAACCCCCATCCACAGGGCTTCATAAGTCGTCAATCCGCCGGAGTAAGGGAAAGGGTCGAGGGCAATATCGACCTCATTATAACGCGCCAGCAATTCGCGGTGCGGTGATTTCCCTTGTAAGATCAAACGAGACTGATCAATTCCCTCAACGTCGAATAAACACCGCAGGCGTTCGACATTTGATTTTGAATCGATGCCCTTGTACTTGATCACTAGCGTCGAGTCTTTGAGTTCATGTAAAATCCGCGCCCAAACGGCGACGACATCCTTGTTAATCTTGGCCGGATTGCTGAAACAAGCAAATGTCACGGCTCCGTTCCGCACAAAAGGTGGAGGGCCTATTTCAGGCGCATACGAGGGCGGCGCATAACAGAGCCATCCATTTGGCATTCGGATGATTTTTTCACTGTAAAATTTTTCGTCTTCTTCAGGGGTCGAATACCTATCAGACAACAGATAATCCATCGCCTTCAACCCGGTTGTACTGACATACCCGGCCCAAGTCACTTGAACGGGGGCGGGTTTCCGGGCGAACACAAGCATACGGTTTCCTGCCGAATGGCCCGACAGGTCGACAAGAATATCAACCCGATCAGTGGCGATCATTTCAGCTAAGTCCTGATCCGAAATTCCGCGTACATCACGCCAAATACTGGTTGACGCTTTAATCTGATCGCTCAAATCATCTTCTTGTCCGCCGGAATAAACGACGGTTTCGATAAGATCGTCGTCGATGTCCTTGAAAAATCCGGCGACAAAGTACCCAACCGGATGGCGCCGCAGATCAGGCGAGACAAATCCAACGCGCAACCGGCGGTTCGCCACCGGCGCATTATCATAGTTTGCCCACGAGGCACGAAAGTGTTGCCCATGACGCGCGTCCCAATCTTGATGCAGGCGAAATAGCTTTTCGGCACTTTGCTCAGGTTGATATTGTTCCGCCAGCAGCAGGTTGCTGTGAACTTTGTACAATTCGGGTTTATGGGACAGCGCATTTCGATAGCTGATCAAGGCATCGTCTAATTTTCCAATGTCCTGCAAGGCATTGCCGAGGTTGCTGTGGGCTTCAACAAAACCGGCCTGAGAGGTTAGGGCTTTTTGGTAGCTGATGACGGCCTCATCCAATTGGCCCAAATCCCTGAACACAACACCAAGGTTATTATGTGCCTCAGCGAAGTTTGGGTTGATCGATAGCGCGTTTTGGTAGCTGACGACAGCGTCCTCAAGCTTGCCCATGTCCTTATAAGCCATGCCAAGGTTGTAATGCGTATCCGCGCAATCAAAATCCAAGGTGAGGGCCGTTTGGTAGTTTTCCACCGCGTCGGCCAATTTACCCAGCTCTTTATACGCATTACCCATATTGTGATAGCTATCTGAAAAATCGGGCAACAAGGCGACAGCTTTGCGGTAACAGTCAATCGCCTGCTCAAACTGCTTAAGCTCGACGTGGGCAGCACCCAGATTGTTGTAGGCCTTGGGAAATTTCGGCCTTATCGATAGCGCTTTCTCAATAAGACCGATCGCAACATCATTTTTCCCTGTCTGATGGGCAATCACGCCTAGAAGGTGCAGGGCGTCCGGGTGGGCGGGGTTGCTTTGCAGAATCCGTTGATAAATCCGCTGGGCCTCAAACAGGCAGCCTGTCCGATGCAGCTGCATACCGCGATCAAGGTCTTCATTGGTCGATTGGGTATGACTTTGAGTCATGCGCGCCTATACCATTCATTTTCTCGGCTGGACCACGCGGCGGATAATACCCAAACGCCGCCAACGTAGAAACGAATTTATCTACTAGGCGTCATCCTTCCAGGGTTTCTCGCAAGGTTTCCAGTTCCAACCAACGCTCTTCGATACCACCAAGTTCGGTTGTCGCATCACCTAATTGCTGCGATAGAAGGCGCACCTGTTCCCCGTCAGTCGCTGCTGCGGTCAACTGATCATTGAGCTGAGCAATCCTTTTTTCGATCTCCTCAATGCGGCTTGGAATTTTCCCGAGTTCGCGCTTATCGTTGTAACTTAAGCGCCCAGCCTTCTTTTTGGGCTGACCTTTCGTTGGGGTCAGAGAGCTTTCCGCCTTTTTGCCCGTATCGCTGTCATCCATTCGTTTGCGCTGATCTTGATAATCACTGTAGCCGCCGGGGTATTCTTCGACCTGACCATGTCCTTCCAGCACGATGGTCGAGGTCACGACACGATCAAGAAAATCCCGATCATGGCTAACCAGAAGCACGGTTCCTTCATAATCGCCGAGCATCTCCTGCAACAGGTCTAACGTTTCCAAGTCAAGGTCATTGGTCGGCTCATCCAAAATCATCAGGTTTGACGGTTTTGCGAGATGTTTGGCCAGCAACAAGCGGTTCTTTTCGCCGCCCGACAGGCTTTTTACCGGACTTCTGGCCTGTCCCGGGTGAAACAGAAACTCCTTTAGGTAGCCAATGACATGTTTGGCTTGCCCACGGACATTGATTTGATCGCCGCCCGTATCGCAAAGCGTGTCCCAAAGTGTCGCCTCAGGGTCAAGGACAGAGCGTGACTGGTCAAAGGTCAGGATATCAAGATTGGTGCCCAACCGAACAGCGCCGCTATCCGGGGAAAGGTCACCGGTTAACATCTTCAAAAGTGTAGTTTTTCCAGCACCATTCGGGCCAATGATACCGATCCGATCACCGCGCAGAATACGGGTCGAGAACCCATCAATTAATGTGACATCGCCATAAGACTTGGAAATATTGCTTACTTCCGCGACCAGCTTGCCCGACGTTTTTGACAGTCCGCTCTCAAGCCCGTTCATGTTCTTGATCGCGGTCCGGGACTGGCGTTCTTCCCGAAGCGTGTACAAGCGCCGCAAACGACCCTGGTTGCGGGTTCGCCGAGCCGATATGCCTTCACGCGACCAGCGGGTTTCATCGCTGATCAATTTATCCAGCTTTGCTGTATTTTCGGCTTCCTGGCTAATAATTGTTTCCGACCATTCGTCGAAGTGCTGGTAACCTTTTTCCAGCCGATGGATTTTCCCCCGGTCGAGCCATAACGTCACCCGGGACAAATGCCTGAGAAACGCCCGATCATGACTGACCGTGACAATGGCACCGGAATACTGGTTCAGGCGCTCTTCCAGCCATTCAATAGCAGAGATATCGAGATGGTTGGTCGGCTCATCAAGAAGCAGGACATCCGGGTCCTGAACCAGCACTCCGGCGAGCGCGACCCGGCGCTTCTCGCCACCGGACAGGCCAGCGGTCAATGCAGACCCTGACAGCTGAACCTCGGACAGCACGGCATCGACCAGATAGCTTGTCGCGCTATCATCGGCACTAATCTGCTGCTCGACAAACTCGCCAACGGTTTTGTATGACGCCAGATCGACATCCTGGCCAAGATAGGCGACGCGGGTCCCAGGCTGAACAAAGACGTCGCCTTCATCTTCATGTTGAAGACCCGCAAATATCTTGAGCAGTGTCGATTTTCCAGACCCGTTGCGTCCGACCAGAGCGATGCGATCCCCCCTGGCGACATGGGCGTTAAGGTTTTTAAACAGCATGGGATCGCCAAATCCGGCAGATATTCCCTTTAGCGCCAAGATAGGTAGGGCCACAATTCATTCTCCTGAAATAGGTCAGGCCACGTGATGCCGGAGGGAAGCCGACAGTACAAGCGTGATCGCAGATTATGGGCGAATTATCGGTTTTTCCTTTATTCCCCGTCTCGCTTGAGCGAGAACAGGGCATGCTCATTGACCCATTAAACGTCCTCACGATTATTCGCCAGATTGCCGACGAGGAAATCTTACCCAGATTCAATCACCTCAGTGTCGATGACATATCGGAAAAGGGGCCAGGCGACGTGGTCACCATTGCCGACATCGAAGCGGAACGGCGTTTGACGGCGGATTTGACGGCCTTGCTTCCTGACTCTCAAGTGGTTGGTGAAGAAGGCGTCTCAATGAACCCTGATCAGGCTAAGGCCCTCGACAGTGATAGACCGGTATGGGTTGTTGACCCAGTCGATGGAACACAGAATTTTGCTGATGGTACGCCATGCTTTGCCGTTATGGTCGCTTTGTGCCGAAACCACACCGTTGAAGCAGCCTGGATACACGACCCCATCAACCAGACGTCAATATACGCTGTCAAAGGGCAGGGCGCCTGGGAAGGGGACCGTCGACTACCATCACCAAAGCCAATGGAAATTAGTGACATGTACGGCTCACTCAGTCCAAAACGAACGATTGATCTTAATCGTCGCCGGGCACAGGGTGGGGCTGGAATTCCCAACTTAATAAAACGCTATCGGTGCGTCGGACGCGAATATATGGATCTTGCCCGTGGCAAACTTCAATTTCTCAGGTATGGCGGGAAACTAATGCCTTGGGATCATATCCCCGGCGTCCTCATCCATCGCGAAACTGGCGGGTATGATGCCGTTATCCCGGCTGGAATCCCCTACCCAGTAAACTCAAATTTATCCACTGATACCATAATGTTAGCGCCAAATATTAAACGCTGGCGCGAACTTACGACGCTATTGGAATCGTGAGCGTTCAGCAATAAAGAAATCGTCTTGCGCTTATTTTCTTGGCCCGTTCAAGATAAGCTGTTTCGAAACGCCTTAAATTCACGGTAGGTCAGATGCGCCTTTACGGTATCGCCATCCAACGTTGGGATTTCCCAGAGGCGTTGTTTCATCGCTTGCCCACCCGGATGGACGACACCGATGACTTGATGGGGTTCGTGGGGCTCGACCAACCATTTACGCTCTTTGTCAAATAACAGATCGCCTTTACCACACACCCAATGGGTATAAGCCGGTAAAAACGTCGAAGGCGCTTTATCGGCAAAGATCATATAGTTTAACGCCGTTTGCTCAGACAAAAATGTATAAAAATTCCCGATTCCGGGTTTTTTGAACCGCCATCTATTTAGAATTTTACGATGCGCATCTGCCCAAAGTTCCCAATGGGGCGCATCTCCTTTAATCGCAAACATGCCAGCGCCAACCACGGGATTGCGACCCAGTTTGTCACCCGCCCGCACGCCAAACCCCCAGGCAAACGCTTTTTGATTTTGCGCCCACATTTTAGGGCGGCGATACATCGTCCAATATCCTCGGTCCATTTCGGGAACGCATGCAATCTGCCCCCGTTCAGCACCACGGACGTAATAGGCCAGATAGGAAGATTCTTGGATCCAGGCATCGGCATCCATCCATAGATAGACATCGTGACCCGGAAAGTACTTTGGAAGATAAGGCCTGGCACTCATTGCCCGATAATAGCCGGGCATTGTATCACGGCCGGGAAAATCAACGTCCCAACCCGCTTCAATGACCGTCGCCCCCCTTGATTTCAGGGCTTCCACCTGCGCCGCTTCCAGTCCCACATCAAGTATCGATACCGGCCAAGTCTTGCAGGTTTCCCCATCAGCGATGGAGTCGAGCAAGCCCGTAAGCATGTCGAAATATTTGGAATCCGATGCGGTGCAAATCGTCACATGAGCCATTATGGGATTTCTTTATTGCCGGGGAACATTAACAGTTAACGCTGTATATTCGGTTGTGCAGTTGATGTCCAATCGCGCGGCCGTCGGCGTTATCTGGTTTTGCATGCACCGGCAGCCCCTGAATTGTATTGAGGCCCAGTGCCAAGTAGGTCAAAACAGTGTCCGCAATGATCGTCCAATCACCATTCTGGCCTGAGCCGCGTAACGAAAATGAATTCAGATAACATCCTTCACTCAACTTCAGTAACACTGAACAGTCCTTTTGTTGTTCACAATGTGCCGTTCATCGTCACATTGTCCAAATTGGGGTATTACCGGTTTCGCAAACGCTGGGCGAAGCGGCTGTTCAAACGTCCCGCACGCGCACTGTTCAATTTTGCCTATCATATATTGCACATGCAAGGTGAAGGCGAAATGACCCTAAACCTACCCTCTGGGTCAAAACGGTTTTCCTTTAACGGTAGAAACCTGCAATTTTCCGGTGTTTATGGCTATGATCAAAATTTCGTATTTGAAGCCCCCTTGGTCGCCATCATGGAAAAATTCCTTAAAGGTGACGACGTTTTTTTCGATATTGGCGCAAACTGGGGGTGTCTTTCGTTTTACGCTGCGGCTTTCCCAGACTATGAAGGTCAAATTCATGCCTTCGAACCCGTTCCAGGCACCCATGCCGACCTGCAAAGTGTGGTCGACCAGACCGCATTAACAAACCGGATCACGTGTCATAAAATCGGCCTCTCTGACCGTACCGACAAAGGAACCATGGTTCTTCCCGATGGCGTACAAAGCGGCTGGGCAAAAATTGTCGCCGACGGACAAGGAATTGAGGTGGCCCTGTCACGACTTGATGATATGGACCTACCGTCACCGACATTTTTAAAGATTGACGCCGAAGGACACGAATTGGCCCTATTGAAAGGCGCCGAACGAACCCTGAATAAAGCCAAACCGCACATCGTTTTTGAAAACTGGCTGGACCCTGGAAACATTGAAGAAATGATGGGCCCTTGGTGTTATCTCGATAACCTGGGCTACACGTTTTATTGCCCGGCATGGCGCCGATCTACAGATCAAGGCCCCGAAGTTTTTTTGAGCAACATGCCGCCGGAAGGTGCCGAGCAGTGCCTGATCCCATGCCTTAAAGAACATCGTTTCCTTGGCCCAGAACATTGGAGTTTTCTAGCCGTACATAAGGACCGGGTCACTGAGTTTGCCCGGAAATTTGAGCAAGACTGACTTTCCAATATTTCAAAAGACGGCTTGAATGGAATCAGCTACCTTGCGGTAGAAAAATCACCAGACTTGAAGGCAAAAACATCGTTCTCAGCCGAACAGGACAAATGCGTCCAACAATCTAACGAGGGACAACCAAAATTATGACAAAAACAGCATTTATCGGATTAGGTGTCATGGGTTATCCCATGGCCGGTCACATGGCGAAGGCCGGTCATGACGTGACGGTATTTAACCGCACCTCGGCAAAGGCCGAAAAATGGGTTCAGGAATATGGCGGTGCCATGTCAGATACCCCGCGTGGCGCAGCAGTGGGCGCAGATATCGTCTGTGCCTGCGTTGGCAATGACGAAGACCTTAGAAGCGTTGTCTATGGCGACGACGGCATTCTTGCCGGAATGAATGAAGGTGGCGTATTTTTTGATCACACAACAGCGTCCGCCAACGTTGCCCGTGAAATCGCTGCAAAAGCGGCAGAGAAGGGCATCCAGTTCCTTGATGGCCCGGTATCTGGCGGTCAGGCCGGTGCTGAAAACGGGAAGCTGACGGTAATGGTCGGGGGTGATCAAGCGGCCTTTGACGCAGCAGAACCTATTGCCCAGTGTTACGCCCAAGCGGTTACGTTGCTGGGGCCGGTCGGCAGCGGGCAATTATGTAAAATGGTCAACCAAATCTGTATCGCCGGACTGGTACAAGGGCTTTCCGAGGGCATTGCGTTTGGTCAGAAAGCCGGGCTAGACGTTAACAAGGTGATCGACGTGATTTCCAAGGGGGCGGCCCAATCTTGGCAAATGGAGAACCGCGCATCGACCATGATCAAGGACGAGTTTGAGTTTGGCTTTGCGGTTGACTGGATGCGCAAGGATCTCGGGATTTGCCTTGACGAAGCCAACAATAATGGGGCCCGCCTGCCTGTGACGGCAATCGTTGATCAGTTTTACGCCGCCGTCCAGAACAAAGGCGGTAATCGCTGGGACACATCCAGCCTGATCCGGCTGCTTAACGATTGATTTCTGTTTAACCGATATCAAAGGGAAGGGCGCTTGATAGGATCGAGCGCCTTTCCTGTTTTGTGCTTACCGCAGAGACGTAATCAAACTCGGTGTGCGGTCAAAGATATTTTTGATTTTCCAGGTATACATGCGGAATCGCGGGCCGCGTTTGGGTAGCTTTTTCACACTGGTGGCATTATGTGAAATGACATCCGTATCGGTAATGAAGCGAATTTCTCCGCGGGTACCAAGACCAAGCTTCGTCAGTTGGCGCTTGGTATCGCGTTTGATCGAGCGCCCGGCAACATTAACCCGTCCGGATTTGCTGTTATAACTAAGCGACAACATCTGCTCGTTGCGACGAACAAATGTGACGGTTTTGGTTTTGGTCAAATCTCCCTTACGCTGCCAACTGACCTTGAAATGGCCTTTTTTGAGATATTTTATTTCCCGGGTTGATTTATCACGGCGAAAATCCGTTTCGATGTTCTTGGCTTGCTCCAGCTCTTCATCTCTGGAAATCTCACGTTTTCGCAAACCGTCATAAAGAGAAACCTTGGCGAGATAGCCGTCAAAAAAGAACTGATAATATCCTCGCCTTGATAACTCGATTTCCGCATCAAATCGGATCGGCATGTAACAACTGCTAAGGCTCAGCACTGCTAACACCAGAACAAAAGGTCGGAGCAGGCGGGTTTCAAGTTTATTCATTATTCTGGCCTTAGAAAATACCTTCAAACGAAGACGGCTCTCCATAAAGATCGCGTCTTCATGCGACACTTTTAGACTGAACCATCAGCAACATCATACCGGTGAGAGAATATGGGGAACAGTCCCTAATCCGTTGATTTCGCCTGAACCCATAATTTTTCCATTTCAGCCAACTCAAGCGAGGAAAACTCTAACCCTTTGGCTTTGGCTGCCGCTTCCATGTGGCGGAAACGACGTTCGAACTTGCTATTGCCCTGACGCAACGCGGTTTCCGCCTCAAGGCCTAATTTTCGTGCCAGATTAGTACACACAAACAAAAGATCACCAACCTCGTCCTCAAGGCGCGCCGGATCAGGGTTGTCCGTCATTTCGGCTTTGATCTCTTCAATTTCTTCATCGATTTTATCGAGAACCTGCTGGGCATCCGGCCAGTCAAAACCAACGCGGGCCGCACGTTTTTGCAGCTTCTGGGCACGAACGAGCGCCGGCAAGGCGCTAATGACGCCAGCCAGCGCGCTATCATCGTCGTTTATCTTACCGCGTGCTTTGCCCATCCGTTCTTCCGCCTTGATATCCTCCCAGGCATGGGTTTGCGCTTCGGCGCTATCAATTGACGTCTCTCCGAAAACATGCGGATGGCGGCGGATCATCTTTGCAGACACATTAGCAACAACATCGTCGAAATTAAACTCGCCGCGCTCGCTGGCCATTTCTGCATGAAACACGACTTGAAATAACAGATCACCCAACTCGTCTTTAAGGGCCGGCATATCATCTTCAGCGATGGCGTCAGCGACTTCGTAGGCTTCCTCAATGGTGTGGGGGGCAATGGTCGAAAATGTTTGTTCGACATCCCACGGGCAACCGCCATCCGGATTACGCAAGCGGGTCATGATGGCAAGCAACTGCTCAATGCCTTTATCGTTATCGTTCAACGGAGACGCTCCAATTCTTGAGGGGTCAAAAATCACACATATGATGAGGGCGCGCCGAGCGCGCTCAGACCAATTTCACATAACCTTCACTCAGAAGGCGGGACCGGGGTCGACCCACGTTGATGGGCGGAGACAGTCACCTCACCGCCAAAGGCCTTCTTGAGGACATAAAGGGCATCATAGGGTGAGCAGGCACCGCACATGTATATGTCGATCGAGGCAAAATGACGATCAGGCCATGTATGGATACTCATATGGCTTTCGGCCAACACTAAGACACCCGAAACACCGAAGTCGGGCGTGAAATGATGAAAATGGGCATGCAGTACAGTCGCTCCGGCAGCCGAGGCGGCGTCCATGAAAGCACCTTGTATAAACTCTGGATCGGTAAGGTTGCTGGCCTGCCAAATATCGATCAACAGATGGGTTCCGGCGAACGCTGAACCGGGTTCCATAATACCGTCGCTAGGCTGCGTGAGAGCGGCGAGCGTCATGAGGCGGCTCCTGTAAGCGACTCTCTGGTCAATACAAAAATCTGGTCAGCCGCAATCAATTGGTCTGGTGCGGGAACAGTTACAATTTTTCCGGATTTTTTTGCCCGATAGGCAATTGGAATTCCCTCGCCATTGGACACGTAGCGAATGACAACATCTTGCCACACTTCCTCTTGCTTATCGCTGACGCAAACAATTTTTTCACCTTCGCCGGTGAACAGGTTTTCAAGAATCTCGCTTGATCCCGGGTTCAGCAGCGCCCCGACGGTCATCTCTGGATAGGAACGGATCGGACGAATAACAACAGACGCCCCGGCCTCAATCAATCGAATGCGATTGGTGTCGTCAACACATTCGGCGATAATTTGGGCATCGGCGTTAATTTCTCGGATACGGTGGATGATATCAAAGGTTTTACCATCCGACCGGCGCTCATTTTCGTTCCAAGCCAGCACGGCAACGATTTTCGCACGACCAATCCCGGCGCGCTGAAGCGCATCCGGGTCACCACCGGCACCTTGCACATAATTCACCATCAGGTTTTCCAACGGTAGCGGAAGACCATCTTTAAACGAACTGGACAGCAGAACGATTTCCCGGTCTTGCGTGGCCTCTTCGCGGCGAAATTCTTCGATCAGGCGGGTAAAATAGTTTTCATAATCGTATTCAGTTCCAATGACGATAATGTGGTCTTCCATATCAGAAAAGTCCCATTTTCCGGTTTTAATTGCAGTACGACGCGAGAGCCGATAGTCAAAAAAATCTCCGACAAATTTACCGACGATAAATATACCGCCGAGATAAATTAGCAAAACTGTGGTTAACCGCCCGGGCCAGGAAGACGCAGACAGGTCGCCGTATCCAACGGTGGTGATTGTCGTCATCGTCAACCACAAGCCATCGGCGAATGGCATGCCCTCAAACTGCATCATTGCAAAGCCATGAAGCACAATGATCGCCGCCATATAACATACGGCGACACCTGCGTTACGCGACAAGCGGGCCTGTGGTGTACTGACAGGAATTCTCAGCAGGTGCGAGCGCTTCTTACGCCGTTTTCTACGAAACGTCATTAACACGGCCTTAACGCTCCCATTGACGCCATCCCTCTAGGTAATAATCTAGAATAATGGGCCGGTCGAGCGTACTGGCTTCAATCGTATCAACCTTTAGGTCTTTGGCAAAAACAAACATCTTTTCGAAGACATCTGCGTCGAGATATCGCAAATCTTTGGGCAGATTGGCAAACGCACCGCTAAGATTAAGGGGCTCATCGCTGGCCATCACAAATCCCCAATCGCCGAACGATGGCACCGGGGTGTGATAAGGCGCGGTGTAACGGAAAGCGCTGCTGACCGAAGCATGGGTGCCCCAAAAGGCCTTTTTTGCATAAAATGGGCTGGTCGCTTGAGCCACAAAGAGGCCATCCGGTGCCAGGGCGTTGTGAGCCAGACGATAAAATTCGGCGGTATAAAGCCGCGCAAGGTCGGTATTGTTGGGGTCTGGAAGATCAGCAATGATCAGATCGTAGAGGACCGAGCGGCCTTTAAGGAAAGAAAATGCATCGGCGTTGACCACGCGCACCCGCTTATCACGGGTCAAGCTGTTGCCATTGAGGGCCGTAACATGCGGGTTTTTCATGCCAATCGCGGTCATCGCCGGGTCGAGATCAACCAACGTCACTTCCGCAACATTATCGTGTTTGAGAATTTCACGAACTGCCAAGCCATCACCGCCCCCCAAAAATAGCGCCTTTAGTCGGGGTTTAACGGTTGCCGTCAATACGGCCATCGCCGGGTGCACCAAGGCTTCATGGTAGCGGTACTCATCGAGCGACGAAAACTGAAGATTACCGTCAAGAAACAGCCTCAGATCCGTGCGTGACTTCGTCAATACGATCTGCTGAAAACGGGTCTGTTCAGAATGAATGACCCGCGCCTCATAAACCTGACCGTTCCAATTCTCCAATAAATAGTGGGCAAGGAACAAGCCCGAAACAATCGAAGCGGCGATGACAACGGTCAAGGCCCGAAAAAGCACGGTCGTCCGTGCACCGATGCGCTTGGGGAAATGCCATAACAATAGCAAGCCGATGCTCATATTCATCAAGCCAAAGAACAATCCGGTTCGAAACGTACCGAACATTGGCAACAAAAGCAGAGGGAACGCCATTGTGGCGATCAATGCGCCGAAATAGTCGAGGGTTAATACGTGGGCAATGCTGACCCGCAATGAGTCGTACCGCTCTAGAAGGCGGGTGAGAAACGGTACTTCCAAGCCAATCAGAAAACCAATGACTAAAGTGAAGACGACATAAAGGGTTAGGAAATGGTCGGTCCAGGCGTAAGCTAAATAGAGTAGGGGAATGGAAAAGCCACCGAGGGCACCAAGCAGCGTTTCGGCGTAAACAAGCTTTCTTAAAAGATTTTCTGTGGCAAATTTTGAGACAAACGCCCCCAATCCCATGGACGCCATATAGAGCCCGATGGTCAGGGAAAAATAACGCACACTGTCACCTTCGAAATAGGTGACGGTAGTGGCAATCAACAGTTCATAAACAATAGAACAAAGGCCTGCGATGAAAACCGCGTAAACTAGGGTAAACACATCGCGTGACCGCGCTTGCCCGTCGCTGGTCGAGGAGGCGGCGACCATCTATTTGCCCGAAGCGATTTTATTTCCCACGGGAGGTGCCCCCGCCCGTATGGTTCGGTCCACCAGGGCTGCCGCCGCGCACGCTAGATCTCGAATGATAGACAGTTGAATTACCACCGCTGAAGAAAAAGAACCCGCTGGAATGACCGGCATAACCGTAACCTGAGGATGACGGAATAAAACTGACCAAATAAATCGCCCCCAAAATACCGCCCGAGATCAGCATTGCCCATAACGTCTTGTTCATAACCGCTGTTCCCCGTCAGTCGTCGGTAAAATTTTCAATCATGGTAATAATGGTTCGATGGCGGACCTCATTAAGGACGACGCCAATCACCAGAAATATCAACCCAAGAACCGTATACAACGTCGATGCTCCTTTTTTGAGAGAAACCTCAACACCAATTCTGGAATTCTGGGTCACATCGGTGCCGGTGCTGGCATAGACCCCACCACTTTGAACGGTAAATTTCAGGTAATAGTTTCCGGGTTTTGGAAGCGTAATTTTGACGTCGCTTAGTGTCGCGGATTCAGACCAAGGCCCCTCGCTATCACGACCGGATTCCTGGAAAAATTTGCCGCCAAACGATGTAATTACTACATTTTGTTCGTTGACAACATTTGTTTCTACATAGGTCCAACGGTTCGTCAAATTGTAGTCAGTCAAGGTAATCGCGGCGACCGTGTTGTTTTTTGTCGTTTTGATCGGCCCGTAGGGTTTGCTGGTTGATACGACCGTTCGCTTCAATTCGTTGTCGTTAATGTCGAAATAAAAGGCCGTTGCCAAATACAGGATGGCAAAGCCGATAAAGACCAACGCCACTTTACCCCAGTTGATCTGCTCGTCTTCGTCCGGTGCGTAGGGCTGCGAACCAGCCCATGGGCCTGAGTTCATGGTTTGGACCCTCCTAAATCAAGACAATAAGAACGAGAGCAAAACTGATCGCGACGCTCATCTCGACAAAACCGGCGGCGACATTTTTGTCCTCGGAAATTTCTTTGTTGATGTCATGCCCGGTCAAGATCAGTTTATCCATGAAAAACCGGACGATCTGCAAAATGATAATTCCGGTCACCGCGACCTCGGCAAAAATAGTCAAATTGACGGCCCAGTTGACAAAATCTCCCGAAACAGATTTGGCAATAATCAATCCCAGGGCGGCGATATTACCGCCAAAGGCCACGCCCGCCGCCAGATTACCGCTCTGCACCTCGGTTTGCAGCTCATAGGGTGTGATCCAATCATATACTTTCGAGAATATGATCAGCACCCCCTGACCAAGAACAAAAAATACGATTGCGGTCAGTGCGCCGCCACCTTCACCGTGCACGCTTGCCCCGGCAATCAAACCCGTGGCGACGTAAACGCCAAATCGTACCGCCGCCATGCCGCAATTTCGATCTTCGACAATGGCCGTAATATTACAGAATTTGTGGAAAACCAGTTTGTCGAGGCTCCAGCGTGACAAATTTAGGAACACCAACCCCAATACCGCATAACTGCTGACGGTTACGATATCCTTCAGTAAGCCTGCGCTGGGCCCGGTGACGGCGCCAACGAAGATAAACGCCGACGCGAGGAAATATCCGCCTAAGGAAATTCCGACAGCAAAATTATCCCGCAGGGCCAGTTCTTCAACCAAACGGTAGGGGGTGAGGAAATCTTTCAACGCCTTGGCGACAAGGAACAAAACGGCATAGACACCGACAAACGCGAGGGTCACCTGAAGTTCGGAAAAAAGTCCCTCCCAATCCATTTTATCGCCCCCCGCCAATGGAAAAAACGGTGATTTGAGAGTCGGTTACGATCTGCGAAATATGCACGTCGAACGCACCACCGGACCACTTTTCAAATGAAATGCTTCGCTTTCCGTCGTCCGATTCAAAATCCCAATAGGTATGTGCCTCACCGCCCTGACGACGACCATCGCGATAAAATGTAGCGTCTCCGGCCTCGTCAAATTCATAGGTTAAGCCTTCGAACTGAAACTGCCCGCGCTGATCGCGTTTCATCTGGTCAAGCTGTTCACTACTGATGCCAACGTCCGATAGTTTAAGTTTACGTAAGGTAACGGAAAGCTCCAGATCGTCATCATTCTCGACCGTCAGCCATATTTTCTTACCACCAGTTTCGCCTTCAAGTTCGTGCCACTCGTATCCATCTTCGACATAGAGATGTCGCCCCAGAACCTCGACGTCTAAGTCTTCCATGTCAGGCCCAAAACTGCGTAAGCTGAAGACCCCACCCGCTTGAACGTTCTCAATACGCAACTCTGACGAACCGGTCATTGATTGATTCTGGGATTGATTCTGGGATTGATTCTGAGAGTTTCCCCGGTTTTTCTGAGTATTCCGCCAAACCATATAGCCGATGCCGACGGCAACGATCAACAAGACAAATTCCATGACTTTCCCCTTTAAGTCGGCATTCCAAAACTTTGAAAAGACTTAATTTCTATGCTCAATCACGTTATTTGTGCTCAATGACTGGCGAGCGCGTGTGTTCGATGATCAGCGGCGTCCCCATCCGCGCTTTCAACTGCGCCAGGGCATCGGACTGCTCGGCACTGGCCGACCCGCCAAGCGCACGTTCGATTTCATCGTCAACAGATTTGTCTGCCGATGCCATTTCACCATAAGCTTCCGCCAAGGATTCTTCTTCATGAACTTTGTCACGCATGCGCTCCAGCATTGAGATCGTGCTGGTGGAATCGACATTCGCCAACTGCTCATTCATCTTGCGCGTGGCCTGACTGACCTGCGCCCGGGCTTGCAGCATTTGCAGTTCGTTTTCCCACTTGGAAATCTGTTGTCTGAGGTTTTGAGTATTATTTTCCAGGGACGCTGTCATTTTTTCCAGGTGATCGGCCTCTTTGGCGAGCACCGTCGCCCGCTCAATCGAGCTTTCCCGCTTAGCCAGCGCTTCAGACGCCAGCCTGTCGGCCTCGCTCGGGTCGAGTGACCCTTGCTGCGCCTTGGAAAGCAGCAGCATTGCCTTTTTTTCGTAATCGGCGGCAATTTCCTTTTCGCGAGCAACATTCTTTCTCGATCGAATGGTCTGGCCCTTAACTTTGGCCAGGCTTTCCATACTTTCGCGCAGGTCTTTATTGAGGTCTCGGATACCCTGTTCGGCCATTTTAACCGGGTCTTCCAAGTGGTCCATGGTGGCGTGGGCTTCTGATTTACCCCAGGTGAAAACTCGTTTTAACAGGCTCATGATCAGGCCTCATTCCGGTTGATAATTAATAAATTGTCGTGGCAATAACGGGGTTATTCTGAACGCGAGAACTCGATGAGTTCATCGGCAAAAAACGCCAAACCCATGCCGAGAGCATTGATCGACGCCTCCAGCTCATTCAAGTCGAGGTTCTTCAGCTGCAAGGTGTCTCGAAACATCACCTTTTCACCCTTATCGTCAAGGGCAAAGGCGCCATGGACCAGTTCGCGGTTCATCTGTAACAGGCGCTTGAACGTCTTCATATTCTCTTGTTTGAGCTCAAAGATGACTTGCTCAATGACCAAAAGCCCATCTTCACAGTCAATGATCAGGTTTTTTATGCCTCTGTCTTCGTCATCAACGACAAACAGGGTTGCATCAGCATTCTCCTCGACGACATCAACGCCCAATTGTGAAAGCTGATCCCTAACTTTTTCAAAATGTCCCAAAGACATAATTATTCTCGCTCCAATATTATTCGATCACACTCTTGTCGATGGCTCTACAGAGCGCGTCATTTCTCAGACAAAACTTGGATGTCTAAAGCAAATTTTTCACTAACAAAACGTCCGCCCTGTCGATGATATGAAGATAGGCCATCCAACTTCGTCCCGCAACATCACCGAAGTCATTAAATTGGTCTGCGGGCCAGTCTCTGACACTTGGGCAATGCCCTTGTGCGATGGTCGCAACCCAATGGGGGAGGGGTCAATCGCTTTGTTTCAGGCGGACAGGGCGTCCGGCGGGGTTTTCGCCCCGGTCATGAACGCGACCGCGTCTGACATTGAATGTTCCTTCGGGTCAATCGTACATAGACGTCGACCCAGGCGGTGAATGTGAATACGATCAGCGACCTCGAACACATGCGGCATGTTGTGCGATATCAAAACAATCGGCATACCCTTCGATTTCACATCCAATATGAGTTCAAGAACACGTCGGGATTCCTTAACCCCAAGTGCGGCGGTTGGTTCATCCATTATAATAACCTTGGACCCAAACGCCGCCGCCCGGGCTACGGCGACGCCCTGACGTTGACCTCCGGACAACGTCTCGACCGTCTGATTGATGTTCTGAACGGTCATCAGGCCAAGATCCGTCAGCATGTTTCGCGCTTTCTTTTCCATTGCGGGCCGGTCCAGTTGTCGAAAAATTTTACCCATCAATCCCGGCTTTCGAATTTCACGACCAAGGAACATATTGTCGGTGATGGAAAGAGCCGGTGACAGGGCAAGGGTTTGGTAAACCGTCTCGATCCCAGCCTCACGGGCTTCCATGGGTGAGCGGAAATTGATCGGTCGCCCCTCCAGCCTAATCTCTCCAGAATCAGGTTGAACCGCCCCTGAAATCGCCTTGATCAGCGTGGATTTTCCAGCCCCATTATCACCAATCACCGCCAAAATCTCGTCGCCATACAGATCAAAATCGGCTTGATCAAGCGCCGTCACCCGGCCAAATCGTTTGATTACGTTGCGCGCTGTCAGAATCGGTTCTCTCATGACGCAATCTTTCTGATCCATTGATCAACGGCAACCGCAGATATGATTAACACACCAATCAACAGGAAGGTCCATTGCGGATCGGCGCCATATAGGCGAAGGCCTAAGGAAAACACGCCGACAATCATGGCCCCAAAAAGCATCCCCATAATTGATCCCCGACCGCCAAACAGCGATATCCCGCCAATAACCACAGCGGTAATCGATTCGATATTGGAAAGTTGCCCGGCGGTCGGTGAAACTGAGCCGATCCGGCCAATTAATGCCCATCCCGCCAGCGCACATATGAACCCGGCCAGCATATAAACGGAAATCAAAACCCGTTTGACCCTGACCCCCGACAACTCGGCGGCCTCGGGATCGTCACCAACGGCATAAACATGCGAGCCCCACGCCGTATTGCCGAGCACATAGGCCAGGAACAAGACGAGCAGAACAAACAAAATTACGCCATAGGTAAATACCGCACCGCCGAAATGAATTTTGCCGCCAAAAAACTGCAAAATTGCGGCACTTTTCTCAATATCCTGACTGCGGATCGTTTCATTTGCCGAGTACAGGAAGTTGGTCGCAAGGACGATTTGCCACATACCAAGGGTGACGATGAAAGGCGGCAGACGCATAAATGCGATCAACGCACCATTGATAAAACCGCAAAACGTGCCAACAGCTAGACCGCATATAATCGCCAGCCCAGGCGGAACGCCATAGTGAAACGTAAACTGTCCCATAATTACCGATGACAGCACCATGATGGCACCCACGGACAGGTCGATCCCGGCGGTCAAGATGACAAGGGATTGGGCGGCGCCGACGATGCCGACGATTGCCACTTGTTGAAGGATAAGCGTCAGGGCGAACGGGGAGAAAAATTTACCCCCCAATGTCAGGCCAAAAGCCGCCGTCGATAGTACCAGGACAATTAAAGGAACAGCGGCAGGTGTGCGGTGCAGCGCGTGCTGTACAGCACTAAGTACACCTGAGTTTCCGCTTGAAAATGACGCTATTTCAAGCGAGCTGTCCACCGTTACAGCTTCAAAGTCATCTGATTGTGAGCGGCCACCCATCATTCTCGTCTTTCCATTATATTTTGTTTCGTATCATACAGCCGGAAAGGCGGATTAAAACGGGCGACCCTAAAGCCGCCCGTACTTCTTATTGTAAGACCCGGTGTTTATCGCGCCGAAATCAACCCCAGCACTTATTGGTGCCTTCGGTTGTATTAATCGACTTCGTGCCGGAAACCGGTTTATCGGTGACAAGTGATACGCCCGTGTCATAGAAATCTTTGCCGGGTGTATTTTGAGGTTTCGATCCGTCCTTGGCCCATTTGGCAATCGCTTCGATTCCGAGGGAGGCCATCAACAGCGGATATTGCTGGGACGTGGCACCAATGATGCCTTCCTTGACGTTCTGAACGCCAGGGCAACCGCCATCGACTGACACGATCAACACGTCTTTTTCCCGACCAACTGCCTTCAGGGCTTCAAATGCACCCGCAGCGGCGGGCTCATTAATCGTATAGACGACATTGATGCCCGGATCCTTAATCAGCAGGTTCTCCATGGCCTCGCGACCACCTTCTTCATTTCCAGCCGTCACTTCGTTGCCAACAATACGCGAGTCCACCTCATCACCCCATTTTTTAGGGTCTTTGAGATCAATGCCAAAACCCTTCAAAAAACCCTGATCGCGAAGCACGCCGACGCTTGGCTGGCTGACAGCAAGATCAAGCATGGCAATTTTTGCATCTTTGGCTTTCGCACCAAGCGAGGCGGCCGCCCACTTGCCGATCAGTTCACCAGCCAGGAAGTTATCCGTCGCAAAGGTCGAATCAGCCGCACTGATCGGCTCAAGCGGCGTATCGAGCGCAATCACCAAAATTCCGGCGTCACGCGCCATCTTGACGGCAGGGACAATGCCCGCCGTATCCGACGCCGTGATCAGAATGCCTTTGGCACCGTCGGCGATACAGGTTTCGATCGCGGCGACCTGACTTTCCGAATCGCCATCGACCTTACCGGCGTACGATTTGAGTTCGATGCCGAGTTCCTTGGCGCGTGCTGTCGCACCTTCTTTCATTTTCACAAAAAACGGATTTGTATCGGTTTTGGTGATCAGACACGCGCCCGTCGCGAACGCTGGAGCGGCAGACAGCCCAGTCAGCGCGAACACGGCCAGTGCCGATACAAGGTGTAATTTTTTCATTTGTCTCTCTCCCTATTATTTTGTGCCCGACAGATGAAAGATTACGGCATCAGTCAAATATCGGTTTTGCGGTAAATTCGGCGGATCAGCAAAATTTTCAGCCTGATTTCACCATCCCTATCGTCACATTTACATCGATCCCCAACCCTGTCAATTAATAAATCTATTTGATTTATTAATTAAGTATGGCATCCTGCGGGCCGAGACATCAAAATATTTACCCCAATCAACCTGTGCTGGAGGCACTTTTGGCGACTGCAATTAATGGACCTGACCGGGTGATCGACCCAAGCGGCGGGGCCAATCAGACCCGTGTCCGTGCCCACAACTCACGTTTGGTCCTGACCCTGGTGCGACGCCATGGAAGTTTACCTAAGTCAGAAATTTCCAGACGTTCAGGTCTTTCACCACAAACGGTGTCGGTCATCATGCGCGGGCTCGAGCAAGACGGCCTGTTGCTCAGGGGGGAACCTCAGCGTGGGCGGGTAGGGCAACCCTCAATACCAATGTCCCTTAATGCCGATGGTGTCTATTCCATGGGCCTAAAAATCGGGCGGCGTAGCGCCGATCTTGTTTTGATGGACTTCGTCGGCGTTGAACGCAAAGCCGTGCGGACAACCTTCCCATACCCGACGCCTGAAAAAATCATGGCATTTGTACAAAGTGGTATCGACGCATTGTCGTCCAGCCTACCCGACAATGCTCAAAAACGCATCATCGGCATTGGTGTCGCAATGCCGTTTGAATTGTGGAATTGGGCAGAAAAAATCAATGCCCCGAGCGAAGATATGGAGGCCTGGCGTGCATTTGATTTTAAAAAGGCACTCTCCACCATATGCAATTACCCAGTTTTTGTCGAAAACGATATGACAGCGGCCTGCGGTGCCGAATTGGTTTTCGGGCGTGGTGCAAAATTCACTGATTTTGTCTATTTTTTCATCGGCTCGTTTATCGGCGGTGGCATCGTTCTTGATCATTCCGTTTATTCCGGTCGTACGGGAAACGCAGGTGCACTTGGCTCAATGCCAATCGCCCAGGAGAATAAAAGACCCCGCCAATTAATTGAAAAAGCATCAATTGTCGTCCTCGAACAGATGCTGAAGGAGGAGGGGATTGATCCTTCTCCACTCTGGTCCGTACCGAACAACTGGGTCGATTTTGGCCAGCCGCTCGATGACTGGATCATCTCAACGGCGCGCCACCTTGCAATTGCCATCGCCTCGTCATGCGCCGTGATCGATTTTGAGGCGGTCATCATCGATGGCGGTTTCCCCGGGTCTGTTCGCCAACGCATCGTTTCAGCCATGCCCGAGCAACTCCGTCACCTTGATTTGCAGGGCATTGACGCTCCTGAAGTGTTCGAAGGTCAAGTTGGCAGTGGGGCCCGCGCGCTCGGGGCCGCGAGCCTGCCCTTATTCGAGCATTATCTGTTAAAGCAAAATGTCTTGTTCAAGGATGTGGCCTGATGCTGATCGGCCTGGACCCAATCTTAAGCCCAGATTTATTGCACGGCCTGCGCTCAATGGGACACGGAGACGAGATTGCCATCGTTGACGGCAATTATCCGGCACTTGAACATGCCCGCCGCCTAATCAGGCTGGATGGCTTGACCCTCATCCCAGTGCTTGAGGCGATCCTCAGTGTCCTCCCGGTTGATGAGTTTGTCGATGACGCAATTTTTCGCTCAACTGTTGGCAGTGACCCAACGCAACGTGAACCCGTGCATGAGGAAATTTTATCGGCATGCAAAAAACAGGTGCCCGGTAAACACGTAATCCCCCTAACCGGCGATGACTTTTATACTCGGGTCAAAAATTCACATACTGTTGTCGCCACCAGCGAACCAAGGCTTTACGCCAATATCATCGTCCGAAAAGGCGTTATCTACCCAGATCCAAGGACGCATGTGTAGGCCAAAGAACCGCTCAAGGGCCTCATAAGGGGCAGCCGCCCAATTTGCGTTCCGTCAATGGCCCAATGACCTCAAATTTCACTCAAGCAAGATCGCGATGCGGGGCAACAAAATGTGTTTTAAGGACACCAAACGCACACGAAGACCCACCGCATATTTGGTTGTATTTAGTTTTATCAAACAAATTAAGTTTGATTTATTGTTCACAATGCGCTACTCAGGAATGTATATTATTTTGGTTAGCAATTAATATATGATAAACACTGAGTCATACCATGTAATTTAATTGGTAAAACATCTCGATTATACAGTATAACTAAATATAAATAAACTACAATACAAATACTTATTTCATGTGATTGTTATCCTAATTAATACTTAGATAATGAGGGATTTTATCATGATAATAATAAGAAAAATTAGTATTGTATTATTATTATCGGCACCAATATTTTTTTCAAATTTGGTTGCAGATGCCAAGGCGGTCGAGCAGTCAGCTCAAGAAAAAGCGGATATCGCTAAGATTGTGGGAGAGGCAAAGGACGGTATTCCTTATACGCTAAATTTGTCCAAAGCCCATCATATGCGCCATGTTGTGCGCGCGCTTGGGTATGGAGGTCATACAGAAGCCAACTCACCGATGTTGTTTAAGACCCTCAGGGCTTTGAAGTCGGTTCACGCAAAAAAAGCACCAAGCCAGAAAATTACGGCTCTTCAAACGGGGGCTTCAGGTCCACAGCCGGCTAACGCGATCATTGACGTTGGTGTAATAAGTGGCTCTGCCACAAATTTTTCCTCTTCCGCCATCACGTCTAATCCTCAGCCAACGATTAAATCTACCGTTACGTTGCAACTATTTAATGCAGCAAACAATTCATCGATTGGCAATCCGAGTTCCAACACACAGTTTGGCAATGGTGTAGACCTTAACGTAAATGCAACAGGGACCTGGCCAACGACACCTAAAAACAGCGATCAGGTTTTATCTCTGGCGACTTTTTTTAATCAACCGAGCGGCGGCGGTGGCCCCGTTCTCCAAACAGTGAGAATGACCAAAGCGGTCGATACCCTGCTTTCACCACCTGTTGTCACTGAACCGGCGCAGAAGGCCGCTCATGTCAGTTTGCCAAATATTAACGTTTGCCTTAGCCGGACCATGACGAACCTTGCAGACTGTGATTACGGCCCCTACGAAGCGCCGACGGCGACGCCTGACGTTCAGTTTCCCATGAAGGGCAGTGTTCAGTATTCCAGTGCCGTCCCGGCGACGCTTTCTGCCCAGAATGCGCAAATCCAGTTTCTCATCTGGAAAGATGATGGCGGGGCCTGTCCTTTGGGGGCGTTGGGAAATCTTTTTCAGCACTTCACCACCAGCAATTCCGGCACGCCGACAGTTTCCTGGGATTTTAACAACGCCCAGTTTGGCAAACCCTGTTTTCAGACGGTTGAGCGTATAGACGTCAGCTTTATGGTGGCTGTGCAGACCGCCAACAGTTCACCTGGCTATGTGTCTGCTTTTGTAACATCACAAACGCCAGCGACACCCGCCAACACCACACAGATCAAATACTTAACCTTCATGTGGGGCTGCTTGCTTCCCGGTGCCCAGATTTTAATGGATGACGGCACTTACAAAAATGTGGAGGACATAAAGGTCGGTGAGTTTGTTAAGGCAAATGGCGCAAGAACCAAAACACGCGTGACCGCGACCTATAAAGGTAATGAGGACGCATTGGTTTATCTTATAACAGATAGCTTTGGTCACAAACTGGAGATGACCAGCGAACATCCAATTCTGCTCATGGACGGATCAGTTGTGCTCGCCCGTCAATTACAGCGCTTAATGACAGAAAAAACACTTGAAATCAGCACGACTAAAGGTCCGGCAACGCTCAAATCTGTAACTAGCCGGACGTACAAAGGAAGTGTCTATAACCTTAAGCTGCAACACGCGAAAAACACCTACAAAGACACAAACTTCTACGCTAACGCAATTATGGTTGGTGACAACAGAATGCAAAAGCACTGGGGACTATGGCATCGGAAAGATCATCGCGACATTCTCGCCAGAATTCCTGTCGAATGGCATCAAGACTACAAAAACTGGAGGTCGAGAACGCCAGCATCAAATCGATAAGTCGATCACAGCAGATAAAAGGGGGATAAAATTTTGGCCAATTATCTCGAAAGACTTAAGGAAACAGGCTTTTCGAAAAGAAACATCGGCGTTCATAAAGACACCGATGAGATCGTTACCCTCGAGCAGGTGGAGGCCGAGCTCCACAATCTACAGCCGGTCAATGACCTTAGCGAAGGTAAGAAAAAAGAACTGGTTCTCGCGTATTGGAATACCGGTGGTTGGAGCGACTATTATCACGGCCCCGACTTCATATCCCTAGAAATTGCGTTGGATGAAGTGGCCAAGGACTCCGATCTTGGGGCTGAGTTCCTGAAAGATGGTGCCCGAGCCTTGGAGATGATCCGCGAAGACCTGGAAAAACACTATATCAAGTCAAAATGGAGTAGATGATGCCTATTACATTGCTACCGATAGCGGGTTGGTCCGGTGTTTATAATACAACATCAGGGAGTGGCGTCGCCACCTACACACCTCTTATCGTCTACCCAAATGGACGGGTCACGCTTGTCGGGCAGGAGGTCATTTATAACTTCAACCCAACGACAAATCACCTATCTTTCGACAAGCAGACGATCACCGGAGTTATTGTCGCGGGTGACTTTGTTTTTGCCGGTTCCGGCACCAGCAAAACATTTAGCGGCACATTGACTGAATATGGCGTAACAGAGAAAGAGGGATCTTTCACTGGCACGCAGGGCGGCTCACCGCTTGCCAGCTGGATTGGCAGCTATACGGCGACGGCCTCAACGTCAGGTGCCGCTTTTTCTCCGTTTGTTGTTCACCCAACCGGTGAAGTCACAATAGCCAGTGACAGGGTAGAGTACCAATATGACATCATTACAAACAGCCTTGTCATTGAGGCGACCCAGGTTGGAACAGCGACCGTACAGGGCACCATACAGTTTGCGGGCAGTCCCGACAGTCCGACGTTTAGTGGAACCATAACGGCAAGTGTTGGTGGGCCAGAACAAACCTACACAGGAACGCATGCCGGAATGCCGTTATCGTATTGGGCGAATTATTATTCAACGCTTGAAGCTGGCGGCACCTCATTGTCACCGCTGATTGTTCACAACAACGATACGATCGATATTGCCGGGCAAAGGCTAAATTTTGATTACGACATGCCTTCAAACACCCTTACCTTTGCGGCGCAGGATATAAACGGTACCGAGGTCGAGGGCAGTATCACGTTTGCGGCAGATGGGAACCAATTTAGTTTTGCCGGCACCGTTACCCTAAATCCACCGGGGGCTCCGGTCAGTTATACGGGCAAGACAGGGGAAACCTATAACGTTCTTATTGCAAACAACAGATCAGGTCCCGTCGCGGTGTACGCGATGACGACAACCGGGCAATATTTACAGGCCGGGAGTCTCGCGACCGGAACGAAGATGGCATACTCGGCATATCAGGGGCAGCAATTCCTGGCGGTCGAAGGGACTGACGTATTCTCCGGATTCTACGCCTATCCCGGGTTTGCTGAATGGCATTTGAATAGTATCCCGGAAAATGATGCGCTTTTGCCGTCGATTGTAAGTGCGGTAGCGGCCAATTTCAATGTCATTAATCATCTCTCAACCTATCTCGAGATTTATAAGATCGATGAGAGTGGCGACCTCATATTCCACACAACCATACCAGCCAAGAGGCAGTTTGTTGTTGAGAGCAATGAAAACGACCACTGGGTCGTCGTCCAACAAGGTCGGGTCATAGATGACTTTTATGGTTCTCTTAATAAATCTCAATGGGTCGTGGAGGCGACAAGTCACCCCGCATTTGCCATAGACATTCCAGCGAACGGTAATCTTACCGCTCCAAATATCGCTGGCTATAGCGTTGGGACCGGCGATTTCACCGTCATTTCGATGGTGCAGCCCAAAAAAGCTGGAACCATTATCTCCAAAAAGGGAACCGCGGGTGGGGCGGGAAACGGCGGGTTTCTTGTCGTTGTTAAACCGGATCAAACTATAAAATTCGCGACAGATAATGGCAGCGGCTTCTACGAGGTCAACTCTGTCGCCACCGACATCTTAAACGGCGAATGTCATTCGGTCGCAGCGGTTCGCAAAAGCGGCACACTCAGCATCTATTTGGATGGGATTGCTCTTCCCGTGACGCCAAGGTCAAATTTGCCGACGCCGCTTAACATCGATAATAGCCTGGCGCTCATGCTCGGCGCGACAGAGCAAAGCCAGGAGCCCTATAATCAATATACTGGCCTAATAATGAACGCCGGATTCTGGAGTAGGGCGCTGTCCACAGCTGAAATTGCGGTCGCGCAATTTGGCAAGACAACAGAAGTTGCAAACGGTCTTCAGGGGTTCTGGACACTTAATTATACCCTGGAAGACGTATCCGCCAACCACAACAGGTTGACCTCAACCGGCAATGTATCGTTCGCCAGCTGCTTTAACTGCATATGGGCATATGGTGAAAACAGTTATGTCTTTTGCCAGATGGAGAACCCGCAAAACAACCTGATTGATATTCAGCAAGTGACAAGAAAGCGGGTCATGTCCGTGCCAGCAGGCGCACCGTCCCTGATGGCCTCAATTATTGATAACTCTATGGATTTTAATGCCCCCGCAAACACCACGCTAAAAATAACCGCACCGGACGGAACGGTATATAACACCGAGACAAATACGGCTGATTTGTACGCTCACTTGGAGGGGGACTGCCTTGTTGCGCTTACCGTCACAAATCCTGCTGCCGGTGAGTATACAATAGAGATCACCGCACAAAGTAATACGCCATTCAATTTCCAATTTCAGACAGTGCCGTCATCTGATGTCGTAACCACGACCATGGCAACGCTTGGTCCGCTATTCCCTAATCCGCCCACCCATGATGATCGACGGGTGCTCATGTCCAAAAATTTGGAGCTGGTCTCTCTGAGCAGTGGTTGGGGATGGTTTGCTGCTGTTGTCGCTGTTGTTGTCGTGACTGCAGTTGTCGCCGTTGTTGTCGCCGCCTCAGGCGGCACGGCTTTGGCTGTGGCAGGGGCGGCGGTTGGCGCATTTGCGATCTCAAGCAACGTCGCCTTGACCTACATGACGGCCCAGTCTGATGACGTGCAAATCGCCAACCGGCAGGGTCAAGGCACCGGTGGTTATATACCATCCACCAAAAGCCTGTTGTTGATTGATGCCGATGCAGATGCTGATCCAGCAACCCAGCTAATCTACGAAGCGAGGAAAAAATTTCTCTATCCTTACGTCGATGCCAGCAAATACTTAAATCGTCAGGCCTGCTTGATAGGGGCCAATGACAAAAAAGTAAAAGTAACCGCCGCCCTTAAGGTCGCAGGCGTTACCTACTGCACCGCCTCCGGACATGGCCGACCATCTTATCTTATGGGATGGTACGTGAGCGGGTCGGGTGGGCCGTTTGAAGAGGTAATGAACAACAAGACAACGCCAGAAGAAGCCGCCAATAAAATAATACACATCTTTGGATGTCATACAGGGTACGTCGGCAACATTGGCCTTGGACAGAAGCTTGTGACCAAGGGAACAACGGCTTTTTTTGGGTACAGTGACGTTTACAAACTGTCTACGTCAAGTCCCGGGGTAACAACGAGATTCTGCAAATGTGATATGGAGATCGACAACCAACTGATCGATGGGGCGGACGCCGACACGGCCTACAACAGGTCCTTAGCGATGTATTCGTTATGGGTAACTAAGTATCGAAACGGTCACATTGATCCTAATGTTGCAGTTCAGCTTGAACACAATCAAAAGTGTCTTGTCTCACCATCCACGAATGCAGCCTATGGAAGTAAATCCGCGACGCTGTAGCGGACGCGCAATATCAACACGGCGTTCGGTTTGGAAACAGCGTCGCCGTGTGCGCGATGATCTCTCAATCTAAATCGGTCATTTTCCTAAGCGAGTGATGTGAAGGGGATATGGCGATTAAACGTCTTAACGTTACTCTGATTTTCACATCAATCTAAATAGCAAAGTCGCATAATGTATAGAGTGCTTAGTACCATTGTGCATTGGTCCGTCTACGTTCTTGGTGTCTACCTGTGGTGACGGAAGTAAAAGGCCTAATAAAAAGAAAGTAGCCGCAACCTGTTTTAGTTTGTACATCATGCTTTTATATATTGGGATTAGGTCTGAACACTTGTTTTTTTCTGCAATCCATATTGACCGTTCGAGCAACGCCTGTTCTGGATCGACCCCTGCCAATTGTGCAAGCTTCACAACATTATCGGCGGTTGGCAGGGCTTTCTGGCACCGCCACATACTTAAGGCAGACCCTTTAAAGCCGAGTAAATAATTTAAAGCGTTGTCGGATGGCATGCGTTGTGCAGATTTTGCAGCGTCAATCATTTCATCAAGCGTCATGGTTGTATACCCCGTTTCAAGATGTTGTGCTTCAGTTTACTGCTAAAAACTACTTGTTGACAACATCCCCCACATTCGGGCTACACAATGCCATTAGGCACTCGATGTTGTGCAATACACAAGATATAGTGCTTTACCGCGTTGCAAGCGGATTTCCCCTAGGGGTCGGGTCGTACAGTCCCGGCCCCGTCTGGGGGCAGACAAGGAAAGGGGAACAAAATGAATAATGACAGACGAATTGAACTCAACAGGGTGGTCGAGGCGATCACACAAATGGAGGCCGTTGTTGCGGAGATACGCCGTCGCGAACAGGCCGCTTTCGAAAACTTGCCGTGTGACGGGTTGCGAGAAACCCGAGGCCGTCCATGGAAAGGTGCGGTTCACGATATGGACGTAGGGCTTGCCCATTTTGATGCTGCAAAAACTAGTCTGGAAAAATCTATTGGCTCTTGGTCATAGAGGGCTTCCGTCCGGGTTCGTGGAAGGTCCCATACGGCGCTAGAGAGGTTCGGCGGGCCTGAAAATCCCCGCCGAACCTTCGATGAATTAACCAGTTTTCCTCGGTGCGTGTTTCTTGCCGTTTCACAAATCCGAGGTTTAGGGCAGGGGGGCTCGGCGGCAAAACTCCGGGTCTCCCCTTTCTAAAAGGGATTTTCCCCCTGCCTTAAAACTCAAAAAAACGGCACCTGCGCGGAGCGCCCGGCGTATCCGCATAACGGCAACAACAGAAAGGAAAACGGCAATGTCAAATATTGTAGGTCACGCGGAACGGGTCCAGTCGGAAGGAAAACCGGACGTGTTTTATGGAGAAATCGCAGTCGGTGGAATTTCCGGCGAAGTTTATCTAATTCCCTATGCCGACAAGCGGTCGGACAAGTCGCCGGATTACGAGGTCAAGATGCGCGGGTTTTCCGGAGATTGGGAAAGCTACGGCAACGCATGGGCCAAAAAAATGAAGGTAGGCGGTGATATGTTGTCGGTGACGTTCGACGCTCCTCAATTGCCGCAGCCCGTCTATGTGGCGATGTTCCCCGACGACGAACAGCCCAAGGACACGCCAAAAAACAAGGCGGCGTCATGGTCGTTTACGTGGTCAAGGCCGCGTCGGGCAGGCGGTCCGGCGATGGCGCAACCAGCGCAGGCCGCAACCTCTGACGCCATACCGTTTTAATGGGCGCGAATTCTCGTCAACTTGCACCCCGTGGGCGCCAGCCTGCGGGGTATTTTTTCTTCCCGCCGGACGGTCCGCCGATGGTGTTTGTCAAGCGGTGGGTTGTCGAGTGGCGTGATGGCGACGGCAAGGCGTTTGCCTTGGGCGGTGGCGATGATTTTGCCGCCGATTTGGGCGCGGCGGTCGAGGCCGTCAACCGGAACAATCCAGAGTTTATTTCGTCAATCAATTTATGGCCGGGAAAAAAGCCGTGTCCGGTACGTGTCTATAGTTTGGCGCTACAAACCGTCCGCGCCTTCAAAGATGAAATGTTATGGAGGCACTGGTCGGATGTTTTTGACGATGTTGAATTTGAGCTGCCAGACGTTTTTGAGTTGTTTTCAATCAATCGAACGGGAGTGAAGTTTTGACCGAGGGTATAAGCGAGGAATGCGCAGGGATTTGCGGCGTATAGAGATAAGCGGGGGTCCATGTGACACCCCCCCCTAGAATTACAGATTGATAGATTATGAACATTCAGATTTTACGAAACGGCGTTGACAGTCTGTATATCGCATTTCGGGGCGCGTTGTCGGCTAACACATTGGCGGCGCTGGCGGCGGCAAAAGAACGCGCCCTAGAGACCGGCGACGATTTGCCGGTCGAGATCATGGGCATTGACGGAACGATAGCGCCAAACGGCGGCGGCAAGTCCGGCTATTCATATCTGTTTAATACCGGGATCGACGGCGAGTTGTGGAAAATCAAAAAAAACGATGATCCGGAACAATGGAATTTGTTTGTCGAGGTGTCGTCGTTGGGGCTGGCGCTCAAAGGTTACGAGGCCGTCAAAGCCAGCCTTTTCGAGACCTTGGAGACATGGGGCGGTCGGGTGATAGAGGAAAGTATCAACCGGATAGACTGGGCGGTCGATCTGGTGGCACCTGATTTTCAATTGTCGGCAGAAAACTTCGTCAATCATTCACATTGCGGGGTTTCCGATTTTTCGAAAGGCGAACAAGAGGAAGAAAATACCGGCTCGGGGTTTCGGGTCGACTATCGCAACCGCAAAGTTAAAACCGTGACAGTCGGCAAAATGCCTAATCGTCAAGTACAGGTTTACGACAAACGGCAAGAGCAAATTTACAAAGTCAACAGCCCATGGTTTGCGATTTGGGGATTTGACCGGGCGGACTGCCCGATTGTCTGGCGCGTCGAACTTCGGGCAGGAAAGCAATATCTCAAACGCGAACCGGAACAAAAAAAAGCATGGGACATTCGCACCTTTGCGGACCTTGAAGCGGCGTTTGGCGTGATGTTCGAAACCGCCATGCAACAGGTCCGCATCATTGCCAATGGCGACTATGAGAATATTTCAAGGGCTCCTGATCATGCCATTTGGGCGGCGGTCCGGGTGGAATTGGAAAGCGCCCTAGTCGGCATGGTCAAGGGTGAAATTACCGAACGGGTCCGAACCGAAAGCCGGGCGCAAATGACCAAGATGTTGTCAAAACAGGCGCTCGGTGTGGCCGTGTCGTGGTCGGTCGCGTCGGGCCATGATTTGAGCGAGGCGGCGCGGGAATTTGGCAGCGCCTTGGATATGGAGTGGCGCAAATACGCCTATGGCGAAGCGTTTGCAAAAAAATATCAGGCGGCGGCGGAACGATTGAAATTCTTAAATTCGGAAGGGAGTTATGACAATGCGAATGGATCAAACAATCAACGATCAGGTGCAGCGGGTCAGGAATGCGCCGTTATACATGAAAGAGCGGGAAGCGGTCCGGGCCTTGGAACTGGTCGGGGCAACCATGACGGATGTTATCAACCGGCTTGAGGCATTGGAAGATAAATCCAATGGGTAAAAAATACGCCACTCAGTATCAAGCCGGAACGGTCATAGGTGAAATCGTTTGTGTGGGGCATGGGTGCACCAAGGTCTTGCCGGTGAAAATCGGTAAATCCGACAAAGCCTACATTTACTGCCTTCAGGATCGCGGCACGCAATCGGGCGGTTGCGGGTTTCGTGGTTATTTTGGGCGTCAATCATCTGACGCTATGATTTTGGAATGGGAAAAGCAAAATGAAAAGTCCGACAACATTCAAGCCAGCGACGAAACCGACGTTAATGGACGCGGCGGAGAAGATGAAAACGACGACGGAAACAATCACCGAGGACAAGCCAGCGGAAAACTCTGGTTCGAGTGAGATCATTTCTGACGGGTCCCATTTGGCGGCTTTGATCGCTGAAGATAAGGAGGCGGAAGATCAGGCGGCGGTTGATCAGGCGGAAACTGACGGAACAGGACCGGCTTTAAAGGTGGAAAGCCTTAATGCCAACGGCCTTTTCACATTTGAAGCCTTTAAAGCCGGATTTTCAAGTTGCCTGTATATGTCCGGCCATATGACCGGGCTTGAGACGCTGGTCATTAGCCCGGACGCCAAGACTTTCCCAAAGGCGGCGGCGGCGATCTACGACACCTTGCTTGATACGCCGTCGCTGCACTTTTTGCTGCGTCCGGGCGGTAAATGGATTATGCGGCTTACGGCAATTGGCATGTTTATCGTGCCGGTTGGCGCGGGGTGCCTTGCCGAAATTAAAGCGCGTAGATTTGAGGTTGCCGAACCTGAACCGGCTGACAATCAGGAACCTGAACAGGCGCAAGATTTGCCGACAACGGCACCAGCGGCGATGCAACCGGAAAGCGTCAATGAAGCGATGGTGAAGGAGGCATGATGAACGAGTTTCAGAAAGACGCGGAACACATAGGAATTTGGGGGCGGACCAAATCAGGAAAATCGACACGGGCAAGGGAGATCATCAAGGGCAAAAAGCGATTGATTGTTTTTGATGGTATGGATGAGTATGGCGAGCTTGCGCCGATCAAGGTTGAGACGGTGGCCGAACTTCGCAAGGCCATTTTGAACGGCTGGTCAAGTGGATTTCGTATTCGATATTGCTTCGATAGCGAAGATGACGATGTTGACCCGGTGGCAGAACTTGAAAACGTCGCCAAGTGCTTAAAACAGGTTCAAAAGCCATACAAGCAATTTAAGGACAACCGGAAAATCACCTTTTTGGTTGAGGAAATGGCCGAATGTTTTCCAAATGTCAGGCGTGACTATTCGATTTTTGGCAGCCTTTGCCATCGGGGGCGACACTACGGGATAGAACTTGTCGGCGTATCGCAACGGTTGGCAACCGTATCTACGGTGTTTCAAGGCTGCACGTCAGAAGACTATTTTTTTGCACCACGGGCGGCGGTTGACGTTGATGCTGCGGTCAAATTGATCGGCAAAGAACAGCGGACGGCCCTAAAAAATCTAACAAATCACAACTATTTTGTCTTTAAAGGCGGTGACCTGAAAAAAGGTAAAAACTAGGTTTTCCCTTTAAAGGGGTCGAATGCCTTTAAAGGAATAAATCTCTTTAAAGGCATTCGACGAAATCAAAAATCACTAGCAATATCAGGCCTCAAGCGCCGGATATGGCCGGTGATTTTTTTTTTGAGTTCTAGGTAGGGAATTTTGATAATGCCAAGCAAAGGGGCGTTAGTAACAGGGGTCACGGTATCTCTGATTTCGCTAGCGATTTGGGAAGTTTTTGGACGCGATGCCGTCCAGAAGATTAGAGGTTAATCATGAATAAATCTAATTTTATTACGGGGGCCGTTGTGGTCGTTGCTATCGGCGTAGCCGGTCTCGTCTTGAACGAAATGCAAAACACGACGATTGGTCAAAAAATTCGGGCAGGTTTTGGCGGGGGTCTACTTTAAATGTTGCATTTTTTCCGCACTATGCCTCAGGGCAATGTCGTCGGCGCTAATTCTTCGACGATCTTTCAAATCCCCTTGGGGCCGTCATATCGAACATTGTACCTCAAACACTCAACAGGTTTGGGGGTGTTGGCGAATGAGGCAACGATGCGGGCCAATATCTTGAGGCTAAGAATTCGGATCAATGGAATTGCACGGTGGGATGTTTCAGGAGATCGCTATATTTCAATGCTCAAATATTACGGATATACGATTGACGCCGGTGTTTTACCTATTGTTTTTTCACGAAAATATGCGCGCACGATGCCGGGTGAAGAAAACACAGTGTTCGGCACGGCCAACATTGAAACGCTAACGGTTGAAGTGGACTTGGGCGCGGCTGCAACGCCGACGTTAACATTGGACTCAGATTATACGCCTGAAAGTCGTGATCTTGGACCAATTGTTCAGTTGCTTGAAAATACATACACGGCGGCAACGGCGGGAACATTCGAGGTATCTAGTTTGCCCAAATCAAACGGTTCACTGGTCGGAATGCACCTGTTTTCAAGTCAGGTCACGGCGTTTGAAATGTTGGTCGATAATGTCCAACACTATAATGCCGATTTGGCAACAATCCGGTCGGCCTACAAGGAAACTGGCCGCGTGCCTCAAGCGGGTGTGCAGCATATCGAGCCCACGTATCTTGATCGATTTGATGATGCCTTGTCGTTCGCGGGCGTGCAGGATTACCGGATCAAATTGACGATGGCCGCTGCTGGGTCTGTGCCAATTCTGACGGAAACGATGTTCGTTCCACTTGCCGCTGGTGCATAGGAGGTCGGGTAATGGCGTCGATTGATTTTGGAAAGTTGTTTGAAAAAGGCATTGATGCAACCGCGTCTTTTTTCGACAAAAAATGGTTTACCAACAATCCAGAGGCTGCGTCAGCATATTATCGTAGCTTGGCTGGACCGTCGTCAACGCCGCAAAGGTCTGAGCCGTCAGGTGGATCGCCTGACCGACAACCGCCAGCGGCGATGAAAGTGCCAGACTGGGTATGGCCTGTCGGGGTCGGTTTGATTGCCTATGTGGCCTTAAGAAAGTAGTCGATCATGGACCCGATGGCATTATTGGCTGGTGGATCAAAATTTTCGCTGCAAGGTGGAGACGCGGCCCCCAGCTCGGCTTATTCTGACGGAAAGCAAACCGTAAATGCGTGGATAGACAGTCCTTTTTCGGTGGGTGCTGGCGGCACGGCTTCTGGGCTGTCGGCGACGCCAAGCGGAATGGATAGCGGGTATAACCCTTCGGCTGGGCAGATGACGCACGGCGGGGGCGTTGGGGCGACAATCCCATATCTTGCGGTGGCGTTAATCGCCGTCGTCGCAATTAAGGCGGTTGCGTGATGAAAAAGTACGAATTTCGACGCGTGAGATGGTCGTTAAAGGCAACTATGCATTTAAAGTTAACTATGAGTAATGACCCTGCCGTTAATCTGGATTGGTTAAAAATGCAGGTAGAGCGTGAGAGATTCGTTCTGGCAGGAGTTTATCAGGATCGCGAAAGAATTGGGTCAGTTGTCTTAGATGTGGATGGTCGGGATATGGTTGTTGTCGCGGCGGGCGGCAGCGGGACACGGCTTTACCATGATATTGCGCCGTCGCTCCGAAAACTTGCTGAAATGTGGGGATGTTCCGCAATTCGCGTGCACGCGCAAACGCTGGCCGTTGATCGGCTGCTGCGTAGTGTCGGGTTTGGGTGGGCCGAAACAATTCGCAGGATGGCCGTTTGATGGGTGGTCGAAGTTCAAGTTCGTCATCGACGCAACAGTCATCTACGACAAATCAGACGGACCGACGAATTGGGGCCACGGACAAGGCGATTGTTATTGCGCCGGAAGCCAACAGCCCGATCAATTTGACGGTGACCGACGAGAACGCATTGGCAGCCGCCGTGGCGGCTGGGGAATTTGCCGCCGTCAGTTTCGATAAGGCTTTGTTGACGGTTGATAAGGCGGCGGACGTGGCAACAGCGGCGGCAGAAGCGGCGGCGGGGGCAGGGTCAAGCGCCTCAGAAATCGGGCCAAACATGATCAAATGGGCGGCGGTTGGTGTGATCGGGTATGGGTTTTTGCGCGGGATAAAGTGGTAAAAAAAATGCAAGATTTAAAAATCGGTTTTATGGTGCAAGAAGTTTCGCTTGCCGCTGGCGAACAAATTGAATTTCGTTTTCGTGGAGATTATGTTCGCAACATGGGCGTTGTTTCGTTCAGCCTAGGCCTGAACAACGGGCCAAGGTCGGAATTTCCGGCAGCGGCTTTTTATCGATTGCCGACGGATCAGGAATTTGAAGTCGTTACCATCGAAAACCCGACTGTGGCGGCGATAACCGCAAAAATCGGTATTGCGATGGGCGATCTTGGATACGACGCATTGCAAATCGCAGACGGCCTAGTTATCGGCTCGGTAACGGCGCCTATATCGGTTTCTGGCGTAAATGCGGTGTTGCCAGTTCCGGGAATTGTTGCCGATGCAATTGATCAAACGATTGTGGCTGGTGGTTCGTTTTCGATACCAGCAGTTGCCACACGTCGCGAGTTGCATTTTAGTTTTGATCAGGATTTTCGCTGGGGGCCATTGGCGGGGTTGGCGCGTGGTGTGTTAGTCAAGGCTGGTGGAGTTGTCGTCATTGCAGGTTCCGCAGCCGTCAAAATTTACAACGCCGGAACGGCGGCGGGAACACTGTCGTATTCGTGGCTGGAGGCTTAGCGATGGGGTCATTTTATGCATCCTCGCCTGCGCCAGCCGCGATTTTGCTCGGCAGTGCGGCGCCGTCTGGTGTCGGCGTCGAATTCACCGGATTTACGAGTGCCGATTACCGAATGTTCTACATCGTTCTGGATGATATCGGCGTTGTCGCCAATCCCGTCTATGCCCGCCTTCAGCTTGGCGACGGTGCAGCGTGGCGGACTGGCCTAGTTTACTCGTCGGCGACAATCGGTGACGGTACGCTCGACCCCGCCTCAGGCGGTTTGATGCAGTCGTCATTCAATCTGTCAAATATCGGATATACAGGTCGGATTGGTGGCCGTATAGAATTAACGGGCCACGCGGCGGGGGGGGCCAGCTACCCTACATTCAATTCGCATATATTTCGTCGTTCAAGCACTATTGGCGCCGCGAATATAATGGTTAATACAACCGGAACACATGCGCAACTTGGCGCGTTTTCAGCGATAAAGTTATTTGTCGCGGGCACGATGTACGGCATAAAGGTCAGTTTGTGGGGGTTTAAATGACGGAGATTTCTAGGTTCGATGCTGAGATTGGGGCGGCTGCAACGCGGGTCTTGAGTTTGGAGGAAGATAGGGAGTTGACTGGGATCAAGGCAGATGACGCTACACGTGCGGTCATGGCGAAGATTATCGGTATTGAGGCGAAAATCACACCTAGAAGACTGCGAGAGGCCGTCATGACGGTGGCTGGAAGGACTTGGCTAGGTTCAGTTGAAGCTCAGATCGCCTTAGCCCGTGCGAAATTATGAATGATGGCCTCAAATTGGCTATCGGTGCGGTTGCTGTTTGGTACGGAACAAGGATTTTTACGTTGAAAAAATTGACTAATCGGTTGGACAACATGAGCCCGGTTGACGCTGACGTTGATATTCTGGCGCGCACCATTTGGGGCGAGGCACGCGGGCAGGGCGACAGCGGTATGCGAGCTGTCGCCTCGGTGATCATGAACCGGGTTCGCGAGGGACAGCAGGGTTTGCATGTTTGGCGCGGAAAAACCGTGCGCGACGTTAGCTTGAAACCTTGGCAGTTTTCGGCATGGAACTTGGGTGATCCAAATCGCGACAAGATGATTAATGTGACCAGCGATGATTATTCATTTCGGCTGGCTTTGGGCATTGCAGAACTGGCGGTTAACGGCTTGTTGGAGGATACGACAGGCGGCGCGAACTCATATCACACGGAGGCTGTGTCTCCCAATTGGGCAGACCCGGCGAAAATTTCGGCAATGGTCGGAAATCAAATCTTTTACACGGGAATTGCCTGATGCCGATAGCCTTTTTAATTGGTGCGGCGGTTGGCGGCGGAACCACCATTTACTTTAGCACCGGCGTTAAAGCCGCCAGTAAATATTTAATCGCTGGCGGCGCAATTTATGTTGCTGGCAAACTGGCGAAGGCGTGGTGATGCCAGAAATAACCATCATCGTTGGCGTTTTGGGTATCTCGCAAATCGGCCTATTGACGGCGATATTTTTTAGACTTGGCAATTTTGAGGCGCGTGTTGAGGAGTTGTTCAGACGCGTCATTAAACTGGAAGAAGGGAGTAGTCATGTTCGATTGGTTAAAACAGCGGGTCTTTGAGGGCTCAACTTGGGCCGGGCTTGCGGCGATGGTGGTTGGCGTTGGTCAGGTCGCCAAGATCAACGAAGCGCCGATGGTTGGCGATGCCTTGGCTCAGATTGGCACGGCTGTAGGTTCGGGCGCGTCACCTGTCGCGGCTGGTCTGACGGCGGTCATGGGCGTTGTCGCGGTGATGTTGCGGGACAAAGGCCATGAGTAGGAGGGCGCGTGTAAAGCACGTCAGGCAGCTCGCAGAGAATAATGCGACATCAAAAAAAGTCCGTGTTCGCGCAGCAAGCGGCCGGTATATAAAGGGGTGACCTCATGCCGTTATGGGTTTTTGAAATCGAGCGACGGCGGGCAGAAGGTCTGCCGTGGTTGGTTGGGGAAACATGGCCTTTATCCTCGTTCGACTTAACGCGGCGTCCGAATTGCTTTGCTAATCGTTAATGAAACGGTGTTTCGGTGAATTCCAAAATAATCAGCGATTTGTTGATTTGTCATTGAGCGGGCCATTCTCAGGATCATTGCTTTGCGGGCCATCTGATAATCATGGGCTCGTTCTTTGGCGGAATATTTAACCCAAATAGCAAGTGCGTCAGGAGACACGTTGAAGGTTGAGGCTGTGTGAATAATTGCCACGTCGAACGGTTCGTCAAGGTCGCGAATGCGAAACCCCACACTCAGAACTGCACGTTTTCTCAGCCGCAATGCGTCTGCCGCGTGTTTTTTTTGCTCCTCGTCAGATTTTTTTTTAGCAACTTCTGCGCGTATCTTGGTGTAAATTTGTTGATAGTGGCTCGCTAATTTTTCGAGTGTGCGAACGTCCATCTCTTGCAATATAGACGGGTCTATAGTCGATCTCCTGCTGTCTGTATTATGCACAACAATTCACCTTTTGATTTAGGGTAATGGGCAAGCAAAGAAAAGATCGTTTTCCTCGAAGTTGTTGAAACCAGTGCAGGAGCCGGACCAATTGCCATATCAATCTAAATACTAAAGTCGCATAATGTATATTATGGAAAATTATTAATTATATTTATATTTCAACAGATTATCATGTTAAAATGATTATTTGTATGAAATATAAAAATGCCCCCTCAGTGCCATTTTATGGGTGTGAGCACCCATGACAAAGGCCTTCCCTCTTTCGCTTATCCTAGGGGAATTCTAAAATTCGTAGGTTGAGAAATTAATTCTTAGGAACGTCCAACACCATACCGTCGTACGCCGGCTCGACATGATCTGGTAGTACTTTTCGAAGTTCGTCATAATCCAGATCAGGGCCAAGATGAGTGAGAATTACTCGTTTTGGTTTAACGCGATCAATCCATTCCAGTGCCGTTTTAAGGTTCACATGAGTCATGTGGTCGCGGTCGGTAAACACCCCGATGACCCAAGTATGAACGCCCTCCAAAGTGTCAAACCCGGGTTCCGGTAGGCGCACGAGATCAGTCGAATAGGCAAATTTTCCAAATCGCAATCCCACGGTTCTGGAATAGCCATGGTCCTGATCAATAGTTTGAACGGTCACGCCAGACGCCTCAAAGGGTTGCCCGGCAGTGATCAAATGTGGCTCCAAAGTCGGTTTGAAATAATAGACCTTGGTCTGTTTCGGTAACGGCGTCAGGACGTAGGCAAAGCATCTTTCAATGTGATCAAGTGTCGCAGCATTGAGATAAATCGGGATTGGCGCGTTCATCACCCGGTTGATCCCACGGACGTCATCAATGCCGTGAAGATGATCAGCGTGGGCGTGGGTAAAAATAATGCCATCCAGGTGGCTGACCTCCGCATCCAAAAGCTGCTGGCGAAGATCAGGCGATGTGTCGATCAGAAACCGCTTATCTTCTGTATCAACAAGAATAGACGGTCGCGATCTGCGGTTTCTCAGCGTCGCAGGATTGCATTTCCCCCAACCAAACCCAGGTACCGGCACGCCACCCGAACTGCCCGCCCCCATTATTGTTACCCTGGTCATCGGTATTAATTTTCCGCCATTGATGCCTTGGAGAACAAACGAAAGAAATTTTCCGTCGTTTGCGCAGCGAAAGTCTGCTCATCGACCCCCTTGAGCGCCGCCACACGCGCCGCAGTAAAGGCGGTAAAGGCCGGTTCATTGCGCTTTCCGCGATTGGGTACGGGAGCCAGATATGGAGCGTCAGTTTCGACAAGAAGGCGCTCAAGCGGCACGTCAGCCACCGTTTCACGTAAGGTCTCAGCTGTTTTGAAGGTAATAATGCCGGAAATCGATAGATAAAACCCCATGTCCAGCACGGCCTTGGCCAATTCCGGCCCGGCGCTAAAGCAATGGATGACGCCGGGGAAAGCCCCCTGCTCATATTCGTCTCGGAGAATGCGCACCGTATCGTCATCAGCATCGCGGGTGTGAACAATCACCGGCAATTGAGCGTCGCGCGCCGCTGCTATATGGGCACGAAAACTGCTTTCTTGTCGTTCGCGGGGGCTGTGTTCATAGAAAAAGTCCAGGCCGGTTTCACCAAAAGCCACGACCTTGTCATGATCGGCCAGCGCCAACAGCTCTTCCGGCGTGGTATGTTCGCCGTCTGCCACGTTGTGAGGATGAATACCGACCGTGCATGACATATTTTCGTTTGCGCACGCCAAGGCCAATATCGGAGGAAACTTATCCAGCCGCGTGCAGATCGTCAGCATGTAGCCAACGTCTGCCGCCTGGGCACGGGAAAGAACCCCCGCCATATCGTCTTCAAAATCTGGGAAATCCAGATGGCAATGACTATCGACCAGCATACGCTCAGCACCAATCCTGATAAGGTTCAACAAACGCGGCGACCATACAAGGGCTTTCACGAGGCGGCAATATCCCCTTTCCGCCTGAGGATTTCGTGTCTAACATAGGATCTTGTTTCAATTGCCCCCTGCCCGCCTAATGCCTCGCGCCCTGATCATCGACGACGACCCAACAACACAAGAGCTGTTTAATACTGTTTTTGCCGATCTCGGTCTTGATGTCGATACGGCCTGCGCATTTGCCGGGTCAGACAGGGAAGCCATCGACATTATCCGCTCTGGTGCAACCTTCGACATCGCCTTCATCGCTATCGACCGCAAACCGATCAGCGGCATGTCGCTGTTTCATCAAATCAAGGACCGCACTTTTCGTGTGCCACGCGTCGCCTTGACCTCAGGTGATAGCCTTTCGTTGATCAGGGACGCAATGAACCAGGGAGCTGCCGATTTCCTGGTCAAACCCGTCAGCACCGAAGATTTTTCGGCGACGCTGAACCGAGTGCTTAAGACCGTCGAACGGCGACGCCAAAACTGGAACGACCGGGCTGAATTTTCAGCATTAAAAAAGGAAGTGGATATTGCCGCCGACATTCAGCAAAAAATCCTACCCACGGACTTTCCTGTTGTTTCGGGCTACGAATTTTCCGCCCGCATGCGTCCGGCGAAATCCATGGGTGGCGATTTCTACGATATTTTTTCCATCCCCGATGGCCGTACTGGCATTGTCGTTGCTGACGTTTCGGGAAAAGGCGTTCCAGCCGCATTTTACATGGCGGTTGCGCGAACTTTAATCAGATCCGTCGGCATGTCACCGGGAGTTTCGCCGTCCGAATGCCTATTTCAAGTTAACGAACTGCTTTGCGCACACCATATTCCCGGCATGTTCGTCTCTGTTTTCTATGCTGTCCTTGAGCACGACCTGTCTGAGCAAACGCCATCAGAAACATCACAGGTCCACTTTGCCAACGGCGGCCATCAACTGCCCTTTAAAGGCAGTGTCGATTGCCCACCTGAAGAGCTGGCCGGTGGTCACGGGGTGGTCCTCGGCATTATGCCGGACATGGAGTACGAAGAAGAAACTGTTGTTCTCGGGCCCAATGATTATCTTTTTGTTTATACGGATGGCGCATCTGAGGCCTTCAACCAGGCCCGCGAACCACTGGGGGAAGACGGACTGGCGGAGGCGCTGTCTCACATATCGAGTTCAAATGCAGAAGGCATCGTCGAGCATGTTAATATGGTCATCGATAGGTTCGTTGGCGCCGCCGATCAGCATGACGACATCACCAGCCTGGTCATTCGGCGAAACTAAAGTGCCTGCAACGCTACACCACAAGGCGAATTGAGAACGTACTGTGACAAATCGACAAACAACATTGGTCGAACACCTGCAGCTCAAGACCCTTATTGATGTGGTTGATATCGGATTGAGCCAAATTTGTTGCGTTGGCCCGGCTGAATGCTAAAAAAGGCCCGAATGAGACCTATTTACTGAAAGAGAACTAAAGATCTGTAGAGCTGAAGGCATGACGTCGCTGCTTGAACAAAACGCAGACCTATACGATTACATGCACGGGGTTTCCGACTGGGGAAAAGTCCAAAAACACGTGTCAATTCCGACCGTTCGCATGGATGATGTCGAAGAAATTAAGAACATCGATTATCTTAAGATCGATATTCAAGGCGGCGAACTTGAAGTTTTTCGACATGGCCTTAATCACCTTCAGGGTTGCTAGGCCATCCACACGGAAGTCGAATTTCTCCCTATATACGTTGGACACCCCCTGTTTTCAGAGGTTGAGTTATTCTTAAGAGAGCACGGCTTCATTTTTCATCGATTTGCGCCGTTATCCACCAGAGCCATAAAGCCAAAGGTGGTTGAGGACGATATCCATAAAGGATTGAGCCAAGTTTTCTGGGCCGATGCCGTTTTTATTTGTGATTTTGGGAATTTCGATCAAATGCCCCCTACCGACTTAAAAAAAATTGCCTTACTATTGCGTGAAATCTACGGCTCTTTTGACGTGGCCCTGCGGGCATTAATCACCCTGGACGAAAAATTAGGTTCAAATCTGGTGAACGATTATCAAAAAACCCTAATGGCTTCCGCCTAATGCCAGATTTGGCGTTATTTGAAAGAGTTCGCATGTTCAAGAATCGCCGTTCTGCACTGGTTTTGCGGGATTTTGGGTTTGATACACGTCATTGAGGAAGGTTCTTGTTTTAAACAAATTGGAGGTCGAGCAATGCTAAAGAAAATATCATTTTCGATTGTTGGCGTTCTGCTGTTCACCTTGCCATCAAAGGCCGAGGAGCAAGGCCTGTTCAGCACACTGTCCATAACCCCTGATGTGGCGGTTAAGGCTGCACAAGCCGCCCTGAAATCATGTCGGGACGGAGGCTATCAGGTCGCCGTGGCGGTGGTTGATCGCGGTGGTAACATCCAAACCATGATCAGGGACCAATTGGCCGGGCCGCACACCCCTGATACAGCGTTTCGCAAAGCATGGACGGCTGTCAGTTTCCGAACCAATACCGGCGACCTTGCCACGTCCCAAAAACAAGGAACGATTCCTCAGCAAACCAGCCACATCACCAACGCCTTGATGGTCGGCGGTGGTGTCATGTTCGAGGCACATGGACGGGTGATCGGCGCGATTGGTGTGTCCGGTGCTCCACCCGGAGAATCAGACGCCAACAGCATCGATGGAGCCTGCGCTAAAGCGGGAATAGCTGCGATCAGCGACGTTCTAGAAGGATTTTGACGCTGCTTTCTGGCTATCTGGCTTGTTTAAAAACGAAGTTCTACGTTCAATCCACCGGGTTGCTCTGAGGCTGAAAATTACCAAGCCTCAAGTTCAAATCCATTCGCTGGGAATCTCGCATATAGGACAAACAGTCGAGGTAATAGGCACGGTCATCGTCAGGCGTTTTTTCCAGAAGGTCGGTTTCTGATGTTGCTGTGTATTGCCCGGTTAGACGGCGCAGCATTGCCTCGCGCTCGCGGAGCGCTCATCTGATCAGCTCAAACATAATACCTTCTGTGGAATTTTCATAAATTTGCATTTTTGATCCCCAACCGGCCGTCACCGACATCACCCGTGGGTCCCTTAGTCTCAGGGACCTGCTACGTGATGCCGTCGAACTCCTTTTTGAGTTCGTATTCGTCGGACGAAACGTGTTCCTCCATGCCGTTGGTGCGCTTTTCAAGGTCATCAAATTTCCGTTTTAGGTCTGAAAAATCCAAATCATCATCGGCATAAGAGGGGTTACCGCCACCGGCGGCAGCGGTCTGGTTGAATTTTGCTGATCGCGCCATCGTATCAAAGGCATTGCGGGATTTCTCAACGGTACGGTCAAACATATCCTCGATTTTTCCTGGATTCCTGACCCAAAGATAGGCGGCAAAAAAAGCCATCATCGCAAAAAATCCAGAGAACATGAACAAGACGATAAAACCAATTATGATCATGCGGCTCGAAACATTGAATTTTTTTGCCAGTCCTTTGATCGTGCGGCGGATAAAGCCGTCTGGCTTCTTTGTCCGTAGCGTATGGCGTTCATGGTGGTGGTGGTGATACTCACGGCGCTTCATTTTTTCCTCCACTCAGGGGCTTCGATATCAAGAATTGTTTCCAAAGAGTCGATCCGCTGCTCCAACGTGACCGCAACTTCGCGCAGATGCAGCAGTTCTTTCCGTTCGACCACCGTCTGCCCCTCTCCCGCACCTGCCCTATTCATTTGTTTCCACTTCGTCACGTAATGAAAAAACAACCAGATCGGCAGAACGACGGACAGGAAAACAATAAGCGGGACATTTAAAAAGCTGAAAAATTCCATAATTGGTTCCGCCTGTTTTCAAATCAACCCGTGCTTAGCGTCAAGACTTGCTCTTCTTTTTTGCCAGTTTGGCCTTTAAGCGTTCAAGTTCGCCCTCGACCGCATTTTCCGCCGCCAAATCCGTAAACTGCTCATCAAGCGAACGCTCTTTACCTAGATCGAAAGATTCAGCGTCGGCGTCCAACTCGTCAATGCGGCGTTCCAAAGTTTCGTAACGTTCCATCGCGTCATCAACGCGACCATCATGCAAGGTCTGACGTATCTTAACCCGTTTCTGGGCGGTTTTCATTCGGATTTCGAGACCTTTCTTTTTCGCCTTGGCTTCTTCCAGTTTGCTTTGCAACTGGCCGAGGTCCTCATTGTATTTAGTCAGCGCTTCTTCAACCGCGACCAACTCCTGGCGTAAGGCGTCGGCCTGATCAGACAGCTTGCTTTTGGCTATCAAGGCGCCTTTGGCCAAGTCTTCGCGATTTTTAGACAGCGCGAACTCGGCTTTTTCCTGCCATTCAATCGCCGCAGCGTCGAGTTTTTCCAGACGCCGGGTAATTTCCTTTTTATCGGCAATGGCTTTAACCGCGGTTGAGCGAACCTCAATCAACGTATCTTCCATTTCCTGAATCATCAGGCGGATCATCTTTTCAGGATCTTCTGCCTTATCGAGCAGGGACGTGATGTTTGAGTGAACAATATCAGTAAGGCGGGAAAAAATAGTCATAATATCCTCGATGGTTGGTTAGTGTTACATCCTAAATTGCACAGGGCGTGCCAAAATCCTATTCCATTGAAAACAAACGATTTCAAGAAACCCTTGACAAACAAGATATCGATTTTCGCTATTTTTTATCGACATAATTAAAAAAAATCGCTAAATTCTTTAGATGTTAGATCAGCTCCCTGCTATCCTTGGTGAAGACCCTGCATTTCTTGACGCGGTTGAGCGTTGCTCACGCCTGGCCACCATCAACCGACCTTGTCTTGTCGTTGGCGAGCGTGGCACCGGCAAGGAACTGTTTGCGGCCCGGCTTCACTACCTATCACCGCGCTGGAATGGCCCTCTGATCAAGGTCAATTGCGCAGCCTTAAGTGAAACGTTGCTCGAATCGGAATTGTTTGGCCATGAATTGGGGGCATTTACCGGAGCCCAAAAGAAGCGTGCCGGGCGGTTCGAACTGGCCCATTCAGGTACACTAATACTGGACGAGATCGCCAACGCATCGCCTGCGGTTCAGGAAAAAGTCTTGCGGGTTATCGAATACGGAGAATTTGAACGGGTTGGCGGCAGCGAAACCCTCAGCGTCGATGTCAGGGTTGTCGGTTCGACCAACGTCGATTTACCCGCCCTGACAGAAACCGGCACGTTTCGCGCTGATTTGCTTGATCGTCTCGCCTTCGACGTTATTACCATTCCTCCCCTTCGTTCCCGGCCCGGTGACATAGTGAGCATGGCTGAGACCTTTGCCATAGACGTTTCGCGTGATCTTGGCCTCGACTCCTTCCCCGGATTCACGGCTGACGCGATCTCTGCTCTCAATTCTCATTCATGGCCCGGCAATGTGCGAGAGCTGAGAAACGTCGTTGAACGTTCGATTTTTTATGCGGCGCGCGATAATACCGCGATCAATGAGATCATCATAGACCCTTTCGAAAGCCCTTGGCGACCAACACAAAGGTCAACCAGCCCAGAACCACAGAGACATTCGGAACGTCCCTCCCCCGCTCCGCCCGTCAGTTTCAGTGATGCGGTCGCAAAATTTGAAGTCACCCTGCTTGAACAGGCGCTCACCCAAGCCCGACATGTTCAAAAGGATGCAGCTCACCACCTTGGCCTTGGTTATCACCAATTCCGCCGCCTACTGCACAAGCATAACGTCGGTTAGGCACAAAACTTACGTTGGCGAAAAAGTATTTGCGTCCTTTGGCGCTTAGCCACGTCTTATAGGGTGTACAGGCCTCAAATCACAACGGAGATCATTATGCGCTTACAACTTGCCCTCAACGTCAAAAACCTGGAATCAGCCATCACCTATTATTCAAGGATGTTCGACACTGAACCTCACAAAATTCGCCAAGGGTACGCAAATTTTGCGATCAATGATCCGGCGCTGAAGTTGGTTTTGTTTGAAAACCCTGACGCGGATGAGCATCTCAACCATGTTGGCGTCGAACTACTGGACCCAAGCGAAATTGAAAAAACCAGCAACCGGTTTAAAAGCGCCGGCATTCTTGGCAGTACTCAAACGAACAACGTTTGCTGTCACGCCGGGCAAGACAAGGTGTGGACAAAGGACCACAGTGATCTCAGTTGGGAGTGGTATTATATCAAAGATGATAACCCGGACGTTAAGGCCAATCATGACGCCTCGCACTGTTGCAATGACCTGGATGAGCGCAAGACAGCATGCTGTTGACCGGCAATACGTGAAAAGCACGAAGGCTGAAGGGGGTATTCAATGAACACCATTGTCTGGCCGGAGTTTGAACAAAGGCTTCGCGTCTTTGTTCGTCGCCGCGTTAATGCTGGTGCCGTTGACGATGTCGTTTCTGAAATTTTTCTGCATCTCGTTCAGTCTCAGGATAAATTAGCTGAGACGAACAACCCCATCAGCTGGGTCTACCGGGTCGCGTCAAATGTGATCACCGATTATTACCGTAAATCAGCCAGTAACAAACGGCTAATGGATACTATCTTTCAAGACACTGCTGACACCGCAACTGCTGAAGGTCTAGGCAACGATTTCATATCTTTGGCCAATTGCATGACGCCGATTATAAAAAACCTGCCCGCCCCTTATGACCAGGCGCTGATGTGCGTGGATATCGAGGGGATTAGTCAGATCGACGCAGCCAAACGGTTTGGTCTTTCGGCGTCCGGCATGAAATCGCGCGTCCAACGTGGGCGGAAAAAATTGAAAATGGCCTTGCTTAGATGTTGTGATGTTGAGATCAATCGCCGTGGGGACGTCGTCAGTTTCACACCTCACGAAGCCACTAACGCCTGCGGCGGGTCCTGTTAAGGGCATTTGTTGCCAATCGAGACAACAATTGTCATGCGCGAATGGGCGTCAGATGTATCCACGTCTCGCCGTTCAATTCTGAACGAAGTAAAGCCGCGATGACCGACTTGCAATCGTCATTGCCGACCTGTATGTAGGCTTACGCGAACCTAAGCTCTGCAATGGACGATGGCCGATGGACGTCAGACACCGCTTTCTAAAATATGTTTGCCTCGTGGTGCTGGCTTCTATGACCACGGCGTGTTCGGTCGATGATGTGCTGCAGAATGTATATAATGGCGCCAAGCGAATGTGCGAAAAATCTGACAACTGTGACAGTAACGACAGATAACGCAGCCCTACTCTTCAACCACCAGACGCGGAAACACACCTTCCGGTTTTTCCAATGCGGCGCCGCCTTTAAGAGCGCTATCTTTACCAAATGAAGCAAATGTGCGGGCGTCTTCATGGACGGCCAATTGATCCAGCATTTTGGCTGACGCCTCTGGCATAAAGGGTTGTGTCAACAGCGCCAGATTGCGAATGGATTCGGCCAGAACATAAAGAACCGTATTCATGCGGTCCGGGTCTTCTTTCTTCAGCTTCCATGGGGCTTGCGCATCGACATAGGCATTGGCCTTGCGGATGACCACCCAAATGGCTTCCAAGGCTTCATGGAAAGCCTGTACATCGATACGATCACGGGCAATATCGAGCAGATCATAGGCGGCAGACAGCATGACTTCATCATCAGCCGACAACGGACCGGGTGCTGGCATGGTCGCGTCACAGTTTTTGAAGATCATCGACAGCACGCGCTGGGCAAGATTGCCGTAATCATTGGCAAGCTCGCCATTGGCGCGGCCTAGCATCGCTCGACGGGAAAAATCGCCATCATTACCAAACGGAACTTCGCGCAGCAAAAAATAGCGGACCTGATCGAGCCCGTAGGTGTTCACCAATTCAATAGGATCGATTACGTTGCCAATTGACTTGGATATTTTCTGCCCTTCATTGGTCCACCACCCATGGGCATAAATGCGTTTGGGCGGGGCAAGACCTGCAGCCATCAGGAATGCAGGCCAGTAGACGGCGTGAAAGCGCAGAATATCCTTACCAACCATGTGCAGGTCTGCGGGCCAAAACTTCTGATAATCGTCGCTGTCCGTATCCGGGTAACCGGTGGCGGTAATATAATTGGTCAGCGCATCAAGCCAAACATACATGATGTGCTCTTCGTCATCAGGAACAGGAATTCCCCACTTAAATGTGGTGCGCGAAATGGACAAATCCCGCAATCCGCCCTTTACGAAGCTGATAACCTCATTACGCCGCGAGTTGGGCAGGATGCAATCGCCATTGGCTTCGTAATACGCCAGCAATCGGTCTTCCCACGCGGATAGGCGAAAGAAGTAACTTGGCTCCTCCAGCCATTCAACTTCCGCACCACTGGGGGCGATTTTTTTGCCATCGACAGTCTTTAACTCATCTTCACCGTAAAAGGCTTCGTCTCGCACGGCGTACCAGCCTGCATAAGACCCGAGATAAATGTCACCGGCATCTTTTAGGCGTTTCCATATATCCTGGCAGGCACGAATGTGGCGGGGTTCGGTCGTGCGGATAAAATCATCATTGGAAAATTTCATGAATTCCGCGAGATCGCGAAAATTTTGCGAGACCCGGTTGGTAAATTCTTGAGGAGGGACGCCCGCTTTTTCGGCTGATTTTTCAACCTTTTGACCGTGCTCGTCGGTTCCGGTCAGAAACTTGACGTCAAAACCATCGAGGCGCTTAAATCGCGCCAATGCATCACAGGCGAGCGTCGTATAAGCGTGCCCAATATGCGGTGCATCATTTACGTAATAAATCGGTGTCGTAACGTAGTAAGTTTTGTTCATAAATGCCCATCTTAAATCATAGGGATACCAAGTTACCGCTGGTCGGATTGGGCGGCACCTTCGATCTCAAGAAACATATTGAGGACCACTTGTTTCCGATCCAGATTGATCGCATCAGTGCGGCCCAGCAAGTCGTTGATCTTTTCCCATACCTTTAGCCATCGATCAAGGTCGGCGGTGGCTGACAAGATTTCAAAAATCTCGGCTTCCTGGTGCTGCAGCGTGGACCTGCCCTGGTTGGCGGCAAACGCGCGGATCAATCGCGACAGGACATCAAGCAAAATGTCCATGGCGGTCTTAAACGTATCTTCTGCACCGGCCTTTGACCACTCTCCAGCCAGCTTGTGCAATTGAGCAATATCAAGTTGCGGACATGATGCCAGCAGCCCGAGAATATTGCGATAAAGCGTCAATCCTCCGGCGTCGGATAACTCGACCGCCCGGCCAACGCTACCTTCGGACAACTTGGCAAGCGCTATTCGGTCATCGGCGCCAACATCAGGCAGATAGCTTTCAAGCAGGGTAATAACCTGAGGCTCAGGCAGTCCAGACATGACCAGCTTGCGGCATCGTGAACGGATGGTGGGCAGCAATCGACCTGGACTGTGACTGATCAACAACAACAGCGCCCGATCGGGCGGTTCTTCAAGAACTTTTAGGACCGCATTGGCAGCATTGCGGTTCATTTCATCGGCGCTATCAATAACAACAACGCGCCAGCCGCCTTCACCAGCCGTCAGGCTCATAAATGCGCCGATGCCACGCACATCATCGATGACAATTTCCTTGCGCAGTTTGCCCTTGTCGTTGAGCGAACGTTCAATGCCCATAAAATCGGCATGTCCGCCGGCAGCGACGCGCTGAAATACCGGCGACGCCGGGTCAATCCACAGACTTTCCGGATCGTCGTTGCCGAGATCATCGCCAAATAACCCGATACTGCTCTGATCGATGTTCCCGCTATGACGCAATACATATCGAGCGAACCGATATGCCAAAGTCGCCTTACCAATCCCCTTAGGCCCGGAAACCAACCAAGCATGCGCCATGCGTTCACCTTGAAAGGCCTCAATCAGGGTCCGTTCGGTTTGCTCATGCCCCTGAAGGTCTGGATTGACCCGCGACAAGGGTGGCCAAATCTGATCGGTGTCTGACGCGACGGTGCTAGCGTTCATGACAGCCTCAGGTCAAATCGAGTATTTATCAGGGTAAGAATTTGTGACTGCACGTCGTCCATGCCTTTACTGGCGTCAACGACCCGGCAGCGTGTCGGTTCGGCGGCGGCGATGTTCAGAAACCCATCACGTAAACGCTGATGGAAATCGATCCCCATACGTTCGTAACGGTCTTCCAGATCACCACGCGATCCCGCCCGCGCCAATCCGGCCTCGACCGGCAAGTCGAGAACAATCGTCAAATCAGGCACAAAGTCGCCTATTGCCAACTGGTAAAGTTTCTTCAGTTCCGTGCGCTCAAGGCCATGACCATATCCCTGATAAGCCATGGTAGAGTCAGCGAAGCGGTCGGAAAGAACCCATTTTCCGGCCGCTAGCGCAGGCCTGATCGTCTGTGCCACGTGTTCGACTCTGGCGGCGTAATGAAGAAACACCTCAGTTTTTGGCTGCCAACGGTCGACCGCACCGGAGACCAGCAGGTCGCGAATTTCTTCGGCACCTGAGGCACCGCCGGGTTCACGGGTCAAAACAACGGGGATACCTGCCCGTTCGAAGGAACGAGCCAGCGCGTTGAGTTGTGTCGATTTGCCGCCGCCTTCGCCGCCTTCAAACGTGATGAACTTGGCACTTCCCATTGGATTAGCCGGACGGCCCCCAAACGATTGAATTAAAAGCCGCGCCCAAGCGACCAACCAAACCAAGTTGTTCGACATTTTCGCCCGCAACAAGCGGAATTACCATGGTCGCCCGTCCTGGTGCGGCGATCAACACACGAGCAATTTCTGTGCCCTTGATGATCGGCGCGGGGACCGGCCCATCAAACTTAACGGTGACTTTCAATTTTTTGCGGGACTTTCGCGGCAGCGTAATTTTGACATCCTGCGTAATAACAAGTGGAACCGTCTTGCTGCGGCCAAGCCAGACACTTGCGGCATCAACAGTCTCACCCGCTTTGAATAAGGCGTAATTATTGTACTCTCGCAAACCCCACATCAGCAGCCGCTCTGGCTCTCTCGTACGCTCTTTTTTCGACTTCAGGCCATTAACCACCAAAATCAAGCGGCGATCATCGCGCTTGGCTGATGCCGTCAACCCGTACCCTGCTTCCTTTGTATGCCCGGTTTTCAGCCCATCAGCACCAATATCTTTGTAAAGCAAAGGGTTACGGTTATGTTGCTTGATTTTGTTATAGGTAAATTCCGTGACCTTGAAAAATTTGTAGAACTGCGGAAAATCAACAATGATCCGCTTTGCCAGTGTCGCCAAATCACGCGCCGTCATACGATGTTTGGGATCTGGCCATCCCGTCGCGTTGTGAAAGGTTGACTTGGTCATTCCAATGGTATGCGCCGTCGACGTCATCTCTTCGGCGAAGGCCTCTTCTGAGCCCGCCAACCCCTCGGCAACGACGATGCAGGCGTCATTTCCAGATTGGACGATAATACCAAGTATCAAGTCTTCGACTTTGACCCTTTTACCGGGCACCAAAAACATTGTTGAACTGCCGCTTTTTGCGCCACCACGACGCCAAGCGTTTTCGCTGACCAACAGCGTATCTTCCATTTTGATAGATCCATCCCGCAACCGCTGGAACAGAATGTACAAGGTCATCAGCTTGCTCATGGAGGCCGGCGGCATGGACGCATCGGCATCCTTTTCCAGGATCGTTTCGCCCGTCTCCACGTCTATCAAGATCGCTTCCCGGGCAATCGTTTCAAGCGCACGGCCTTGCCCCGCCGAAACCAATACGGCAACCAACGATGCCGCAACGATAATTGACTTAAAACATAAGATATTTTTCATAATCATTTGATATTGCACTATTAAATGTAAATTCAATCAACGACGATTCTGGCATTTTCATAACCGGCTCGTGACACGGCTGACAACAACTCATCAGCTCTCTGGACATTGCTCAGGGGACCTACCCTGACCCGATACAGGTCTTTCCCATTGATGAGGACCTGCGACAACTTAACTGAACCCAGCGGCGCCAAACGGGCCCGAACCCGGCTGGCATTATCGTACTGACTAAACGCCCCAGCTTGAACATAAATGCTGGTGTCTATTTTGGTTGATTGGGTCACAGTCTCACTTAACGCGAACCGCTTATCATCGGCGGGCAGAACCGCTGTTGGCGTTGGCACCGGCGCTGGCAGTGGCGGCGGCACGATCACAGGGCGCTGAACCACGGGCATTGACGATGCCCTGTCGCCCGCATCTCTCTTGACAGGTGCAGGCAGGGTCTGACTTTGCACTCTGGCTTTGGGCAGACGATTGACGGTAATGGGAGAGCCGACTTTCGCCAGATCGGCTTGATTACGGATACGCGCCTTTAGCGCATAAGTACGGTCGGCCATAACTTGCACGCGAACCCGCGCGGTTCCCTGTTTTTGAAACCCGAGTAACTGAGCGCCGCGTCGGGATATATCGATAATCCGCCCACGGGCAAACGGCCCACGGTCATTGACGCGCAGAATTAAACTACGACCGTTTTCAAGGTTGGTTACGCGTACAAAACTCGGCATCGGCAAGGTTCGATGAGCGGCTGTCAGGGCGTTCATATCATAAACTTCGCCGTTGGCCGTATCACGCCCATGGAACTTGGTGCCGTACCACGAAGCAATGCCGGTTTCGTCGTATTCGAAATCTTCTTTTGGGTAATACCATGTGCCGGAAATCTGGTAGGGTTTACCGATTTTGTATTCGACGGGCGGGTTATCTTTTGACTGCTGGTCGCTTGGCCCCATGATACGTTTTGCAGAAGACATGACCAACTGGGTCTCCGCACACCCGGCCAGGGCCAAGGCACCAACGGCAACCACAAAAAATCGCCGAACGATGTCAACCCGCATAATATTGGTCACCCACGTCTTAAACTCCAAACCTCGCCTAATCCATATCTTGTAGCGGCTGTCACCACAATTCACGATATTTTGTAATGTACTTTGCACCTCAGTTGCCTGCAAGCGTTCAAGCGCCACGTAACCGCTCCAACAACCCCATATTTGGGTAACCATCGGCGGGCAGGTAAACACTGCTCTGATAGGCTTTAATCGCTTTTCTGGTCATCGGGCCAACACGGCCATCAACGCCTCCAGTATCAAAACCTAGGGCGGTTAACCGCCGCTGAATATCCATAACGTCGCGTCGCGACAACGCCACATCTTTTATCGGTTTTTTCGTTTTAAGTGGCCCAGCACCGACCAATCGGTCCGCAAGATGCCCGACAGCGATTGCATAATAAATTGACCGGTTCCAAACCATAACGGTGCGAAAATTTTTATAGACCAAAAATGCTGGTCCTTGATAGCCTGCCGGCAACACCACCGATGCCTCGATATCAACCTTTGGCAGCGGCCCTCCGTTCATCTGTCGAATTCCCAGTTTTTGCCATTCTGCCAACGGCTTAAGTGTTTCCAAACCGGTTACCGCCAAATCGATCCTCTTCGGCAATTTCACTTCACGTCCCCAAGTACGCTTGGGGTCCCAGCCTGATCGGTGTAGATAGTTGGCTGCGGAGGCAAAAATGTCAGGCAGGCTGCGCCACAAATTCCGTTTTCCATCACCATCGAAATCAACCGCAAAATCGCGATAGGTGGTTGGGATAAACTGATGATTCCCCATCGCACCGGCCCACGACCCCTTTACATCGTCAGAAAAATTTCCCTGATCTATCAATTGCAGAACGGCTAGCAATTGATCACGGAAAAATTTAGGGCGACGGCGATCATGTGCAAGTGTTACCAATGCGCCGACAACCGGAAACACGCCGGTATAGGTGCCGAAATTACTTTCCAGCCCCCAGAATGCGACCAGAAAACGGGGTTGAACACCCAGCGCCTTTGACACTCGGCCCAACAAAGCCTTGTGTTTGACCAGCATGTCCCTGCCTTTTTTTATGCGCGCGGCGTTGACTGATTTGGTCAAATAAGACCAAAAGGTCATCGAGAACTCAGGCTGACGACGATCCAGCTCGATTACCCGGGTTATCGGTTTAATATCGCTGAGGGCACGGTCGAGCAGCTCATTGGAAATCCCCCGTCCACTCGCTTCTGCTTTTAAGTCCTCAAGCCACTGCTTAAACGGCGGTGGTGGCGGTGGTTCCGCCGCCTCTAGCGGAAGAGCGAATGACGACAAGGTCAATGCTGAAACTGCCAAGGTGGCTAGAATTTTACGCATAAGATAAAAACTCATTTTCATTGGGTCTCCCGACTGGCAATCAAACAAAGTCAACGAGGCGCGGGGAAAAAGGCATCAGTTTTCCCCGTCACCCGGTAGAATATTAATCCCAGAATTTCGTGTGCTGCTTGGTTCAATTTACCCAGGCCGGATAAGAGGTCAAACCCATACTGCCACTTGAACTGCGGATAAGTACTGTAATCTGTCGGGTAGGCACGAATTTTCCACCCAGCCTGGCGGAATGTGCCCATTGCTCGCGGCATATGAAAGGCCGAGGTCACCAAAACCCAGGTCTCGCCAGGCTGAGGATTAGCAATTTTGTAGGTGACCTCTGCATTTTCAACTGTATTTCTGGCCTGGTTTTCAAAAATAACCCGCTCGGCGGATACACCCAATTGCTGAAAAATCGGCGCGGCATAATCGGCTTCTTTCAAGTTCTGGCGGAGTATATCGCCTGAGCCGCCGCTAAAGATTACTTTTGCGGCGGGAAAAAGAACGGCGAGTTGACTTCCCGCCGTTATTCGCTCAACAGCGCCGCCAATTGCGGTTTGGCCGCGTGCTTGGCTGATCCACGGGTCGATAACACCGCCGGCAACGACAATCCCGTCAATTTGATCCGGCAGTTGTTCAAGCGCAGGAAAACGGTTTTCAAGATGCCAAACAATCCAGCTGCCAACCGGCACGATGGCGATAAACAACCCGACGCCAACCAACACGCTGAGCAACGCCCGACCGGCTTTGACCCAGGGAGACCACAGAAGCAGTCCGCAAACGATAAGGACAAGAAAGAACAGGTTGCCGGGAGCCGCCAAAAACCAAAAAACCTTGGATAACTCAAAAAACATTAAAACATCAACCCGTTCGTGGCACCAACAGAATGGATTGATTTAACACACAAATCTAAAGGAAGTTTAAAGGGGAAATATACGTCAAAAGGTAAGAGTTACTACACCTTGATATCGACCGTTTGCCCTCGCAGCGCAAAGGTGCCACTGGGATCCTGGTTTGTCGGTTGATCATTTTTTTCTGAGCGAGGGGGCTGATCCACCCGCTGAACGCGGGCTGCTTCTCTGGCAACATCTCTCGCTGCCTGTAGCCCCTTGCTTGCGTCTACCGATTGCGGGCCCTTGGCATCTGCATTGCCAACCGCTTTTTCTTTGAGAACCTGCTCAAATTGACGTCGCTGTTCATCAGCCTGCTGGAAGGAAGAAACCGATACGCCGGTTTGGGCGCGATTAACGGGGAAACCAACAACATCTGCCACGATACACCTATTATCCTAGTTTGTTACGCCCCCCGACCAAAACGTTACCTCAATCCTATACCCTATATTTTATCTAATTTAAACTCTTTTTCGCGCATGCAATGTTAACGCCGGTGACAGTTCAAGTCGCAGGTGCTTGTGCTGTTGTGGGGAATTTCAGGGCCATTGCCTATCTCCAACAGCCCTTGCGACCGCTTCCCCATGGGGTTACACCGGCTTCATGAAGCTGGCATAACACATATTGCTCGTCTATATCGAACTGTGTGTAATGTTTTCCCATAACAACTCTGGTATAGACCAGCGTAGCACTTCGTTGGTGAATTTAGCCTGCTCAAATTTTCCCGAAATCAGAAATTTTGACCCAGCGGGCCACCGGGCAACTGAAGATTAACAAAACGCGACTGTAACAACTGATCAGCTATCCTTGTCATCGTCTTTTTTATCGTCATCGTCTTTGTCTTTTTTGTCTTTTTCTCGCCTAAATTCTCTGTCCTGTTTGTCTTTTTCCCTTTTAAATTCTCTGTCCTGTTTTTTCCTCTCTCTTTTGTATTCTCTGTCCTTCTTGTCTTTGTCTTTTTTCGCATCCGCCGTTTTCTCAACAAAAGAACGGCCATCGATACTGTAAGTTACCGGAGCCAAAATTCCGCCAAATAGCAAGGCGATGAAGGCGGTAGTCAGAATTAGTCGGCGAGAAAACATAGATATATTCCTTTCAGCAAGGTTGATTGTCGGCGTCTGTTTGGTGACGCTATTTTTTTGAATAAAACAACAAACACGGCCGCTTGACAATGACGCTTGCGACACCGGGCGTCAGGCTGTAGATATTCAGCCGCAATTGCCTCGGTGATACCCATATTTTTCAAAAACGATTACGGTTGGGGAACCGCAGGCACTTCAGAGGTTTGGGCCATCAACCAGACCGCTGACATGCATGGCGAGGACGGGTGTCCGAGTGGTTGAAGGAACCGGTCTTGAAAACCGGCAAACGTTAACGCGTTTCGTGGGTTCGAATCCCACCCCGTCCGCCAAATCACATTTTAAATCAATACGTTACTTATTAATTTAAATTTTACCCACACAACTGCCCACTCGTTTGACGGTGCTTTAGGCATCATTATGCTGTGGGTTGCCTTTACCCCCTTGCCGTTAATTGCGCTATTGGACCGGAAAACACGTAACCATTACGTTTGACTACGGCGGGGAATTCGCCAATCACAGCCAACTGGAAGACGAACTTGGCATCAGCACCTATTTCTGTGACCCGCATGCGCCGTGGCAACGTGGCCTGATCGAAAACACCAACGGTATCCTGCGCAGAGACATGCCGAGAAAAACCGATATCTCAAACTATACAGCCCGCGACATTGATGAGAAAACCTGGGCTGTTAACTCAACACCTCGAAAGTGCCTCGGATATAAAACACCAGTTGAGGCATTCCTGAAAAACATCAACGCTGCACTTGAAATGTGAATCCAGCGACTATCTGGCCGCTTCAGTGGTGGAGTATTGCTCCGGCGTTCTCACATAAGGCGACATTAACGAAAAACCGTTAAGCTCCACCCCTGTTACGGAAACAGCACCTCCTGAGTTTCTACGTCCCAGACGGCAGAATCCTCAAGCCCGTTCGTGACTTTGAATTTGCGTAAAGCGGTCCGCGATGCCTTGGTCCATTTGCTGTCAATTTTCCCACGGTAAAAACGTAGTGTGGCAAGGCGCATATGCACTTTGTGTACATTCTCGATATCGGACAAAGACATAAGATTGGATATATTTTGGGATTGTGATACTGCAGAAATTGTGATTTCAGTTTGCTGTTTGGCCGTCAATAGTGGGGCGAATACATAACCTGTTTTTTTATCTGAACCTATGATATAGGCCCACTTCCCATCCGTCGAACTGGCGACGATACCGACTTTATTTCCAGCTCTTAGCTGCCCAACCTTGTTACCTTTGACGGAAGGGGTTGAGCGAATATTAAGATTCTTAATCGCGGTGGCGAACCGATTGACATATTTTCCGGCATTGGCAGCGGCGTTGGGTAAGATGGTTGGTGTAACAAAAATAAGTTTTGCCACCCTCGCCTCTGGTGGCGTGTCTAGGCCAGGTTTAAGGAAGACCTTGATGTAGCGCATTGGTCCGGCGTTGCGGGTTAGAGAAAAGGCATTGGACGCAATCTGCCAATTGGAATAATTATAATTGAGGGTTTTCTCTCCGTGTTTGCCATTGCCCTCAATGACATCGTCAATTGTTACCCACAACGATGCCCCATCATCCAGGCGGTCACGTAACGCTGCATAAATATGATAGCGGCCTTCAAATGGTGATATTTCGTCGGGCGTGGAGGCATTTTCAACCAATTGTGCAAGCTTGGCACTCAGAGAGGACGCTGAAAGAATAGCTTGATTTTTGTGTTCGGGAACAAAAAAGATATCGACAGTTGGCAGGAGAGCAGCGACCGTCCGGGCTTCAAATTTTTCGAGCTTCAGACCATTACCTGCCCGAGAATAGGAGGCTCCAACGTTGACAAGCGCTCGTCGTCTCAACTCATTTTCCAGGGTCAGTATTCCCTCGAAACGAACTATATTCTCGCCTTCTTTCATAGGGAGCCGTCGGTAAACACTTATCCCGCTGATTCCGAATCCATGATAAACCTTATCAAGTGATGCCAAAATACCAGCCTGTTTTTGACTGACAACAGAGCTTCCCAAGGGGGCCTTGGTGATGGCGTGGCCTACGCTACCGAGTACGGCCATGGAATCCTCTAACGACCCTGCCTGTAAAGGTGCCACACTCAGACATAGGATGGCTATCATAACATATAGCTTCATCTTGGTCGCTGATCGTGCGAGAAATTGCGTCGCAGAATTCATCTCATAAGTCCTTACCATTATCCTCGTACTCCGCCAGAAGTAGGTCTATTCCTTTCTTCAAGTGCCTCAATTTGAGAAGCGCTTAATGATCTCCCCGTCGCTAAATTGTAGCCCCTTCTAGCAACTAGTGCCCCGAACAATCCAACGGCTGTAACGCCAAGAACGACAGACCCAGTACCCGCTATCACTCCCGCTCCTATGACACTAAAAACCGCTAGTTCCGGATGCGAACCTATATGGCCCAACGCACCATCCAACGCTTGCCCAATAACACCCGGTTTTCCTATATCAAAGCCGGTTGGGCCACTTTGGGGAGGCGTGTCCAACTGCGGAAGGTCTGCCACTGGTGAAACAGGGTTGCCCATAGGGCCAGTTGCTGTCGCACCGCCACCAGCTCTAGCGGGACCCAGATTGGCGTTGCCCTTAGCAGGGCCAGTTGCTGTCGCACCGCCACCAGCTCTAGCGGGACCCAGATTGGCGTTGCCCTTAGCAGGGCCAGTTGCTGTCGCACCGCCACCAGTTCTAGCGGGACCCAGATTGGCGTTGCCCTTAGCAGGGCCAGTTGCTGTCGCACCGCCACCAGCTCTAGCGGGACCCAGATTGGCGTTGCCCTTAGCAGGGCCAGTTGCTGTCGCACCGCCACCAGCTCTAGCGGGACCCAGATTGGCGTTGCCCTTAGCA
>Ga0316203_1000176_pt1 | contig 105733 bp, 89 predicted proteins | sample 6monrhotite_MG_FD_204940 | JGI IMG/M metagenome (GOLD analysis project Ga0316203, IMG submission 204940) | Microbial mat bacterial communities from mineral coupon in-situ incubated in ocean water Damariscotta River, Maine, United States -... | ecosystem: Environmental > Aquatic > Marine >... | reverse complement strand
AAAACTTCTTCGAATAGTTCCTCAGGAAAAAGTTGGCGAGTTCGGCTTATTGTACTGTGCCAAGGCAGTGAATCGTCTATGTCGTAATCTATAAAATAAAGAATGTCCAGGCGCATACTACAGTGATCCATTAATCTGCGGTCGCTGATTATGTTCTCTAAATAACCAACCAAACACAACTTATAGAAAACCACGGAATCTATTGACTTCTGACCACAGTCACCATAGTAATCACCTGTCAAATCATACAAAAAATGTAAATCTAAAACTTCTTTCAATCTTCGGTAAAAATTATCCGCAGGAACCCGATCACTTAATTGAAAATGGGTAAACAACTTCTCTTGGTAGTCTTTCTTGCCTTGCATATCCCCAAGATAAAAAATTTTAGAACTCTACTTGATCCTAATTTACTATCTTTATTCACAGTGTTGTGCAACACGCACACTGGCTAAAAGTTCATATTTGCACTACGCTGCAAATTCGTGTTTTACACTAAACGATAAACGAATCAATAATTAACCCTCAACCACTTCTCCGTATAAATCATAATGATCTGCGGATGTAATTTTAATATCAGTAAAATCTCCTAAACGAATGTAAGTATCTTCTTTTTTGACAAGCACTTCATTATCTACATCTGGGGAATCAAATTCTGTACGACCAACATAATAATCACCCTCAACTTTATCAAAAAGCACTTTGAAAGTTTGCCCTATTTTCTCCTGATTTAGATCGTAAGAAATTCCAGACTGCAGTTCCATAATATCCTCAGCTCTTTGTTGCTTTAACTCCTCAGGAACATCATCATCCGAATTATAGGCATGTGTATTTTCCTCATGAGAATAAGGGAATACACCCAATCGATCAAATTTCATTTCTTCAACCCAATCATACATTTCCTGAAAATCTTCTTCTGTCTCGCCAGGATAACCAGAAATAAGCGTAGTTCTAATTGCAATATTTGGAACTTTCGCTCGGATTTCATTCACCAAGTCAACTGTTTTTTCACGGGTAATACCTCTACGCATTGCCTTCAGCATATTTGTAGATCCATGCTGTAGTGGCATATCTAGGTAATTACAAACCTTATCGTATTTTGCCATTACCTCTAATACATCCATTGGAAATCCTGCTGGGTAAGCATAATGTAAACGAATCCATTCGATTCCGTCAATTGCAACTAATTTTTCTAGTAATTCAGCAAGGTTTCTTTTTTTATAAAGATCCAAACCATAGTAGGTCAAATCTTGAGCAATCAGCATCAACTCTTTTACACCCTTAGCTGCTAAAGATTTTGCTTGCTCTACTAAATCATCAATTGGCGTAGATTTATGTCCACCTCTCATTAATGGGATTGCACAAAACGAACAAGGTCTATCACACCCTTCTGCTATTTTAAAATAAGCGTAATGTGTCGGTGTAGTTAACAACCTCTCACCTACTAATTCGTGCTTATAATCTGCTTTTAAAGTCTTTAATAATTTAGGTAAATCCTTCGTTCCAAAATAAGCATCTACTTCGGGTATTTCTTTTTCTAATTCGTCTTTGTAGCGTTGTGAAAGGCAACCTGTAACATAAACTTTATCTACTTGTCCTTCTTTTTTAGCTTCAACGTAACGAACTATTGTATTGATTGATTCTTCCTTAGCTGTATCAACAAAACCACATGTATTGATTATTACAATTTCAGAATCATCTTGTTGTGCTTCGTGTTCTACTTCGAATTTATTCGCTTTCAACTGTGCCATCATCAATTCAGAATCGAAAATGTTTTTTGAGCAACCGAGGGTGACAACGTTCACCTTATTTTTTTTTAGTGTCTTAGTTTTCACTTCCTGGAATATAATCGTTAAACATTTGTTCTAATACAGATTCTGGGACAATATCTTTCATTGTATACTCCCCTTCTGAGTGATATCTAAACCGGTAGGATATCAAGTCGTTAAAACCATAATGATAAAATCTATAGTCAAGTGAATAGGGAATTATATACCAATTTTCATCATCATCAGACACAAAAATATACGGTGATGAATACTTTCTTTTAAATAAAATACGTCCTTTCTGAAATTCAAAATCAGCCAATACATACTGTACCCCGTCTTCCGTGTATGGTCCGTATACTTTATTTAGCTTCTTGATCTTTATCTTTCGTCCTCCCCATCTATGGTAATATCCACCATTAAAATCGTAGGCTATCTCTCGCTTAGGAACCACATCAAACAATGGAGGATATACTATATCTAGCAGATCATCTACATTAGATGTATTAACCGCCAATATATAATTATGCATTACGGCCTCTACTTTACTTTCTGTTGACGTGCTACTACAAGCAGTAAGCAAAACAGAAAAACATATTATCCCAATTAGGCGTATCATTTTTTGAATAAGGAATCAACAAATTCGTATTTATTGAAAACTTGTAAATGTTCCATCCCTTCTCCAACACCAATATACCGAACAGGAATCTTAAATTGATCAGTAATTCCAATCAAAACACCACCTTTAGCAGTACCATCTAATTTTGTCATTGCCAATGAAGTAACATCAGTAGCCGCTGTAAACTGTTTTGCTTGTTCAATAGCATTTTGCCCCGTAGAACCATCTAAAACTAACATCACATCATGTGGAGCTCCAGGAATAACTTTATCCATAACTCGCTTGATTTTAGTTAGCTCATTCATCAAGTTTATCTTGTTATGCAAACGACCAGCTGTATCAATTAGGACAACATCTGCACCTTGTGCTTTTGCACTTTCCAAAGTATCAAAAGCAACTGAAGCTGGATCGGCACCCATTCCTTGTTCTACAATAGGCACATCTACTCGTTGTGCCCAAATTTTAAGTTGATCTACTGCTGCAGCTCTAAAAGTATCAGAAGCTCCTAGAACCACTTTCAATCCTTTTTTCTTTAATTGGTAAGCTAACTTTCCTATTGTAGTCGTTTTACCAACTCCGTTAACTCCAACGATCATGATTACATAAGGACCATTTTCAGTTTTTGGAATTTCAAAATCTGTTGCTTCCCCAATATTACTTTCGCTTAAAAGGTTTGCAATTTCTTCTTTTAAAATCTCGTTTAATTCACTTGTTCCTACATATTTATCTCGAGAAACGCGCTCTTCAATTTTATCGATTATCTTTAAAGTAGTTTCAACACTAACATCAGATGAAACCAAAATTTCCTCTAAGTTATCTAATACTTCTTCATCAACTTTAGACTTACCAGCAACGGAAGATGCCAACTTCGATAAAAAACTTTTCTGTGTTTTTTCCAGACCCTTGTCTAAGTCTTCTTTTTTTTCACGTGTAAAAAAACTTTTCCAACTCATAGTGGTTTCTTAATAGATTTAATTCCGTTCTCTAAAAACGAACAAAAGCTTCTCCCGAAATACGGAAGAAGCTTAAATATCATTCAATAACAATAAAGTAAACTAGCTCTTTGCGAACCAATCTTTTACTTTGTCGTTATGTACAATTTCTTCTTTAAATGAGTAAGCTCCAGTCTTAGGAGACTTTACCATCTTCACAACTTTTGAATGTTGCTTTCCTCCACCTTTTTGAAGTGATGCTACTGACTTCTTTGCCATATCTTAATTATTTAATCTCTTTATGAATAGTATACTTCTTCAAAATAGGATTGAATTTTTTCAACTCAATTCTATCAGGAGTATTTTTTCTGTTCTTTGTTGTAATGTACCTAGATGTTCCTGCTACTCCAGACTCCTTATGCTCAGTGCATTCTAGTATTACTTGTATTCTATTTCCTTTCTTAGCCATTTTGCTCTAATTTTACTCGGGCTGCAAAGATAATTATTATTTTTATTCCGCCAACAACTTATCTTAAAATTTGTAGCTTTTTACGTATAACTTGTTTCTTATCTGAAATTGCGAGAATATACACTCCTTGCTCTAATCCAGAAACATCAATGTTTTTAGAAGTTCCAGACAAACTCTGAACTATTACTAGCTTTCCTTGGTTATCGTAAATTTTCAATTCATATGCACCAATAAAATCAGTATTAAGTGTGAAATTATCATTTGCGGGATTAGGATATGCTATTACAGTACGATTTTCGACCTCATTTATTCCAAGGCAATTTTCAAAGGTTACCGTAATTGAAGCTGTCGAATTACAAGAAGCAGAAGTTACATCAACTGTATAAGTGATAACTCCAGGATTTAATATTGGTCCCACAGTTACTGAATCCGTCATTTGACCTGTATTCCAAGAATATGTATCAAAAACACCTGGAGAAAGCACCATTGTACTTTGCATACAAACAGTTGTATCAGAACCTAATGAAGCGGCATCTACAAAAACAACATCACTACAACTAGCAATAAGGCTATTGATAGTCCATCCAGAAAAAGTCAAGGTATCATAAGCAGTAATTGTCATATTTCCATTCCCACCGTAAACATGCATTCCAGTGCCATCTGACACACCATCACCATAATCATAGTTGACTGAACTTGTATAACCTGTATAACTAGCAAAATTTGGATTGTACATTTTGTTGAACAACACTGAATCATCAAACGTAACTATTGTGTCAAACACAATTAATGTATCAGAACCGCAAATAGAATCTGATGAAATAGTTAATTCTGAATTCGCTGTATATTCAATTATTGGTTTAAAATTCATATCAAAATTCCATAACGCCCCAAATGAAAAAGACGAATACCAGCCATCAAAACTAGGGTCTGATAATCCTCTATAATACAATAAACAAAGATCCTCACCAGCTCCATCCCCAGCGGTTGATCTTACTAAATATAAATCTGAAGTAGCAAAATTCTCAACAGTTACAATATAATCTCCTTCCAAAACATGACCCGATCCGAATAATATTTCATTATTAATTTGGCTTGATGTTAGCGGGGTTGTAAATCCAGGTTCTAAAGAAACTGCATGAACAACAGAGTCTATTTGAATACCAGGCATACCTGAACCGTCTGCTTTATATAGACGACAAACAACCGTATCAGAAGAACCTGAGAAAATCCACCCTCCAAATGTAAACCCTAAAACCTTAACAGAGTCAGGAGCTTCAAACCTTTGTCCAAATCCTGCATATCCATAACCAGGAGCAGCACCATCATTATTTGTATTGACCGAAATCCCTAATAACCCAGATGTTTTAGTATCCTCAATATACTTAACCGTATCTCTAAAAGAAATTTGGCAGTTGGAAATAACCTGTCCTGGAGTTGTTAATACTAAAGCAAACAATGGTAAAATCAATAATATTTTTTTCATAGCATAGGTTTTTATACAGATAAGACTTTAATATTACTAAAAAGTTGGTTGATAGGAACAACTATTTGTCTAAATAGCTTTCTTCTTCCATCAATGCTTCTATTTCGTCAACCGTTCTTGGCACACAAGCTGATAATACGACAGGCTCCTCTTCAGTAATTAATACATCATCTTCAATTCTAACTCCAATGTTCCACCATTTTTCATCACATGGAGAACCAGCTTTAATATAAATACCTGGCTCTACTGTAATAACTTGATTGGGTTCTAAATTTCCATACCGACCAACATCATGAACATCTAGACCTAAATAGTGAGAGGTTCCATGCATAAAGTATTTACGTAATTCAACAGGTGATTTAATAATTCCTAATTCTTGCATTCGTTGTGAAAGGACGGTAGTAGCAGCAACATTTGGCGCCCAAAAACTATTTCCTTTTTTACAAGCATCAATTCCTGCTTGCTGAGCCTCCAGAACAATATTGTATATGATCTTTTCTTCCTCAGAATACTTTCCATCAACAGGGAGAGTTCTAGTCACATCAGCTGTATATCCATGATATTCTGCTCCTACATCACTTACTAGAAGGTTATTTCCCGTCATTAATTTACGATTAGAAACGTAATGTAAAACGCATGAATTTTCACCACTCCCTAATATAGATGGAAACCCAGGATACTCCGCTCCATTTTTCTTAAAAATATATTCGATGATTGCTTCACTTTGAAATTCTTTCATACCAGGCTTAAGCGCCCTCATTAATTCCATTTGCGCCTCGCAAGTAATTTCAATAGCTTGCTTCATTAAATTCAACTCTTCTTCTTTTTTGAACTCTCGCAATTCTGACATCCATTGACTAATCTCTGCTTTATCAATCTTGTCCTTATCAACCTTATCAATAAAGCTATCGAACTGTACTAGTAAACTATGTAAGTCTGCTTTACTAAAGGCATCGTCTCTTACATCGTTCTGTGGCTTTATAAAATGAACAGAATTAAATTGTGAGAAATCTAATTCCATCTTTTTAAAAGCTGTATTCTCATAAGCTTTTTCTATTTCAAATAACTGTTCACTACCTTGAGAACCTAAACGCTTTCCTGTCCAGACTTCAGCATCAACATCTCTTTTTTGCACAAAAACAACTTCCCTTATCTTCTCTCCATTCACTTTAACAGGAGTTTTAAACACTATCAACACAGCATGTGGTTCTGAAACTCCAGTTAAATAATAAAAATTTGGATCTTGATGGTATTCAAACTCTACATCGTTTGATCTGTTTCGAACAGGATTTGCAAAGAAAATAGAAACAGAATTATTCGGCATTAACTTTCTTAATGCTTCTCTTCTATCTGCGTGAAATTTAGGTGAAAGGATATCAGAATCGTAAACACCATAATTCTCCGAAACAATTTGTTTCGGTGTTGTTATTTCCTGAGCATTCAATGTGAATGCAAACAGTGTGAAAATTGCTAAAATTAATTTACTCATATCCATAAACAAAAATACCTTGTCACAAAAGTAACAAGGTATTCTATCAAATACAATACAATTTACATCATACCATTAGCCTTTGCTTCTTTAAGCACAGCAGAAATACCTTTTTTATTGATAGTTCTTAGTGTAGAAGTAGCTACTTTTAATGTAATCCATTTATCCTCTTCTGGGATGTAAAATTTCTTAGTAATAAGGTTTGGATAAAACTTTCTCTTAGTTCTTCTCATTGAGTGAGAAACGTTGTTTCCTGACATTACCTTCTTTCCTGTTATCTGACAAACTCTAGCCATGATTCTATATATTTCGTTCTGTTAATTCTCTAATTTGGGAGCGCAAATAACGGGAATATATTTCTATTACACAAACATTGCCTATTAAATATATTTGCTTTATATTTAAAATATGAAATTACGATTAATTTTTTATACGGTTATATTACTATTACCAGTGGTAAGCTGTTCCGAAAAAGAACAGAACATTAATGAAGAAATTGTAGCTCAAAACGTTAAAACAGGCAACCCAATTGAAGGTTCCGTTCCAAAAGTCCCTTTAAACGAGTGTATTCAAAATGCTCTATATTATTTAGATAATACAGAAATCAACTCTTACGACAGCATTGACACGCACTATTTTCATGAAGTTTTAGGTTATAAAAACCAAAAGGCTTTGGACATGGAAAAAAGGCTTCAAATGTTAAAGCACTCTATAATGATTGACACTTCGAACAACCTCGGGACGGCTCAAAGAGAAGAAATTGAAAATGACATTGAAAACCTTAGATACGAGTTATACTCTCACGAAAAAGAAGTAATTGGTTTTGTATTTATTCATACCTATTCGATTAAACAAGATACATTATCTGCTATTATTGTAATGACAAAAAATTGTTCGAGTTCACAAGCAATACCAGTAAATGCGATAAAAGATATTGATCCATCTGACTATTCCTACAAAGTCCAACAGATTGAATCAAGTATTTAGAATTCTTAATTATTGGAAGTATCTTGAATCTTCTCCCAATTCAATTCACTCAACAGGTTAGTAAATAATTTTTCTAACTCTACTATTTCTTTAGGGTATTCATATCTTCTTTTAACAACCTTACGCTTCCCTTCTATAACTATAGAAGTAATCACCATTGGTAAATCAGTTACCATTTTATTATCATATACTTCTTTCATTTCAAAAAAGTGAATTTCCTTTGCTTTCGATATAAATTCATGCATAGCTTCTGGTTGTAGCGAAGCTTTATAAAGACCTTTTTTATCAACTCCTCTAATAGCTTTTAAAACAATGTTCCCATTGTTATATATATACATATTATAAGTAGGACAATTACCAAAACACAACCCCTTTTCTATACTTGCAAAAAGAGAATCTTTTAACTCTATTGAATTATCAATTGCAAATGGGCTGGAACCCTCTACGTGATTAATTTCAGTTGCATTTAATGATTCAGAACCAGTTGTCGCTACATCAGATTTCACCCTACACCCTAAAACAGCTACAACTAATACTACACATATTACAATTATTTTCTTCATGCAAGGTTTTTCATTTATTAAACAAAGTCTTTGCCAAAAAAAGGCCCACTATAATGTGAGCCTTTTTTTTATTTTTTCTTCTTAATTTGTTTTTGCTTTTTAGACATATCCTCTAACCTTTTTTGGAAGGCTGATTGTTTCTTTGGCTTCTTCTTATTTTCAGCCAACTGTAAGCGCAACCTATCTTCATCTATCATGTACTTCTTAATCGCCCACATGATCCCCATATTCATTAAGTTACCGCATAAGTAGTAGTAACTCAAACCAGCTGAATAACTATTAAAGAAGAATAACATCATTACTGGGAAAAAGTACATGATAATTTTCATGTTAGGCATTCCCGGCTGGGTTGTAGTCATTTGACTACTGTTCATTATAGTGTAAAACAAGGTAGAAATTGCCATTAAAATAGCAAACAAACTCATATGATCTCCATACATTGGAATACTAAACCCAAAATCCCAAACTGAATCAAAAGAAGATAAATCATCTGCCCATAAAAAAGATTCGTGACGTAAGTGAATACTTGAAGGAAAGAATCGGAACACAGCCAGTAATATCGGCATCTGAATAACCATCGGGAGACAACCTGCCATCGGATTTACACCAGTGGCTTTATAGAGCGCCATGGTTTCCTGTTGTTTCTTCATTGGATCTTTCTTATCCACGTACTTCTCATTGATCTTGTCAATTTCAGGTTTTAAAACACGCATCTTAGCAGAAGACTTATAGTTCTTGTAAGTAAGTGGCGTAATTATTATTTTAACAAATAAGGTAACCAATAAAATAATTAACCCCATTCCTAAACCAGTTCCACGCAACATATTAAATACTGGTTGGATCATAATTTTATTTACCCATCTAAAGATTCCCCAACCAAGGTTTACAATACTTTCCATGTCATTATTATAAACCTCCAAGTATTCTTGTTGATTAGGTCCAAAATAAAAAGTATAGTTAGATACTGTTTGTGCAGGCAGTGATAGATTAGCAGAATAAGTATCTGTGTACTTTTCTCCTTCCAATGCCTTCTTAACCAAATGACCGGATTTAAATCCATCTTCACTTATTAATATTGAAGAGAAAAACTTATGCTTAAATGCCACCCAATTCATACTCCCTTCCCAATCTTCAGCAGTAAGTTCATCATCAGCATTTTCAGAAAGATAATCTCTTCCTTCTCCAAAATAACGATACATAATAGTCGTAATCATTCTTTCATCACTTGCTAATTTTTCAGTACACAAACCATTAACCTTCCAGTCCAAGCTTATATCCCCCATAGCTACATCTGCATCTAAACCAACAAATGAAATTGAATAAGCTACATCGTATTTGTTTTCGGAGATAGTGTATTTATACTCAACGTACTTACTTGGATCATTTGTTTTTGTTCTAAAAATTAATTCATTTCCATTGCTGTTTTGTTTCTCAAAGTATAAATCTTTCGTATTAACCGCATCATTGTTATGAACTAACCTCAAAGACTGTACTGACGTTTCTTCGTCAAATAATTGCATTGGTTGAATACTGTCTGGAGAAGCGTTGTAGTTCTTCCAAGATTGGTATTTCTTTAATTTAACATCCACAATTCTTCCTCCTTTGTTAGAAAAACGAACAATTATCTTATCATTTTGCAAGGTGTAATATGCTGAATCTCCATTTACTCCAGGAGTAAATATTCCAAAATCACTCTCAACCTTGGAAGTTAAAAGTAATTCCTGTTTTATTTTTTCTGCAATAGCAATAGAATCTGTATAAGCTTTCAACTTAACAGTATCGTCCTTAATCTCATTTGGAACAGAATCTAAATTTATTACTGGCGCTACAATTTCCGCAACCTCAACAGCAGAATCAGCCACCAGTGTTGTGTTATTCAAACTATCCTTAACTACTTGTTCCGTTTTTGCCTTATCCTCTTCCTCAGGTTCCGGTTCCGTAACCAAGGTGAAAGTAAAAAGTATCCCTGCTATTAGCAGTAATCCTATAATTGTATTTTTATCCATTTCTATAGAAAAATTTAGTCGGCAAAGTTATTATTAATTCTGCTTATCGGGTGGTTATTCCTGTTTTTTTTATGACGAATAATGGAACAGGATATTTTATATTTTTGGGAATTATTTCACAACACGTTGAAAACTTTGTTAAAAACCTAACTAAACATTTAATTAAATCAGAAACATCATCCATTAGATTTGTACCAATCATATATAGCAACTACTTTATGCTTGCAACATTATTTGGAAAAAAGAAACTCACAGAAGATAAGGCAGCGAATATTTTCGTTAACAATTTAATTCAAGTTGTAGAAAATAGCTTTTCTGACGTTGTAGACAACATCAAAACTGATGGTGAGTTTATCATGACTCCCAATATATCAAGTACAGATAGTGATAAATTTTTAATGATTGTACTAGCAGGTAACTTAAAGTACCTTTCTAGACATCTATCCGCATCGGAAGAAATAATCTTAAAAGGAAAGATTATCAAAAAGTTCGGGATTGTATTTGGTTTGACCTATAATGAAATGAAAAAGATTGTTGATGAATACAGCGACTTCATTTACAGAGTAAACCACCCATCAAGAAATACTTTATACGGAATGAGTAAAGCTGTATTCTTTAAATACAGACTAGGACAATACCAAGATGAATACTTTTCTCAATTAAACGCTCCAAGCCCTATTCTTTTAAAACGGATGGATAATGTAATGGAAAATTTCCTTTGGGATTGGGATGCATTTTTTGATAAATACAAGTTCAACATATCAGAGGTATAAAACTTCTATTTAAAAATCCTCAATTAAACAACTTCCTTCTTTAAACTGAAATGCTTTTCTGCCATTTCTTTAATACCGTTTCCAATAGCCAATGAAGCAGTTGCTGCTGGAGATGGTGCATTTAAAACATGGATGCTATTCTCTCCATATTCTATTCTAAAATCATCTCTAGTATCACCATCTGCCCCAAGTAACAATGCACGAACTCCAGCTCTTCCTGGTTTAATATCATCCATTGTTAATGATGGAATCAATCCTTGTAAAGTTTTTAAGAATAGCTTTTTAGAGAATGCTCGCCTATATTCATTAATTCCAAAACTCATATTTTTAAGAAAGAGTTTCCATGTTCCTCCATAAGAAAGTGCACTTACCGTATCTCTAAAGCTAAAATCCGTTTTTCCATAACCTTCACGTTTAAATGTAAAAACTGCATTTGGACCACATTCAATCTCTCCATTTGTCATTCTTGTAAAATGGACTCCTAAAAATGGAAAATCAGGATTGGGTACTGGGTAAATTAAATTCTTTACTTTATGTTTTGCTTGCTCAGTCAATTCATAATAATCCCCCCTAAAACCAACAACCTTTTCTTTTATTTTAACACCATCTTTCTTGGCTAATCTATCTGCTTGAAGACCTCCACAAAAAATCAACTTACTTGCTTTAAAGTTTCCTTTATTCGTTTTTATCTCTGAATAATCATTTTCATGAATAAAGCCTCTAGCTTCAGTTTCCAACATCATTTTACTTTCCGTCTGGATACTTAGTGCTACTTCAACCATTTTTTCTGTGGCTTGTCTATAGTCTATAATCCCTGTACAGGGAACCCAAATACCAGCTATCCCAACTACATCTGGCTCATATTCTTTAATCTCCTCACCTGTAATTTTTTTAATTCCTTCCGTATTGTTAGCTATTCCATTTTCGAATATTTTATCCATAAATGGTAAATCCTTTTCACTTGTAGCTACCACTACTTTTCCACAAACATCATAATCAACACCATGTTCTTTTGCAAATGCAACCAACTCATGTCGTCCTTCTACACAATATTTAGCTTTTGAAGATCCTGGTTTATAATACAATCCTGAATGAATGACCCCCGAATTATTTCCAGTTTGGTGATCTGCTAATCCCTTTTCTTTTTCAATTAAAAGAATTTTTAAATCTGGATAAGCTTTTTGAATTTTATAAAAAGTCGCAGCTCCAACAATTCCCCCACCGATTACGGCAATATCGTATGTCATGTAATAAAATTTTGGGCAAATTTAATCAATTGTCTAATTGATACTAAGCTTCTTCTAACTTTTCTTGCTTCGGAACAAACAGTAATAAAATTAATCCTATAACAAAGAATACAGTTAAAGCCATTACAGAGTACCTTATGTTAAATGCTCCTGTCAAGAATCCAAAACTCATAATACCAACTGTCATTCCAATTTTTTCTAATACATCATAAAAACTAAAGTAAGATGCATGATCTTCTGTTTCTGGTAAAAATTTAGAATAGGTAGATCTAGACAATGACTGAACACCTCCCATAACAAAACCAACTACACTTGCCAAAATATAAAAATGAACAGGAGTGGTTAACACATAAGCACTTACGCAGATACATACCCAAATACATAAAACTACAATCAAGGCATTAATATTTCCTAGCTTCTTAGACAAAAAAGCAAAGAACATCGCACCTGGAATAGCTATTAACTGAATCGCTAATATACTTGTAATCATCCCTGTTTCCATGCTAGACTGAATCAAAGCCGCCCTAGACGAATCGTATTCTGAACCAACCAGATTTTTAATCGATGAGAAATCAACACCTATTGACCAATCAATAGCTTCTGTTCCAAAAAATTGAGCCATAGTCATTATTGTCTGGACAGCCATACTAAACACAAAGAAGGAAATTAAAAAACGTTTCAACCTTGTTATCTTTGAAAATTCCTTCCAGACACCTTTCAGTTCTTTGAAGCCTTTAGACAACATCTCTCTATTACTTATTCCCTTAGCCTTGTCGTTTGACGTTCCAGGTAATCTCCGATAGGTAATTTGAGCAAAACCAATCCACCATATCCCGACTAAAAGAAAACTATATTCAGCATCCCACTTCAACACCATTATTGTTGCTAAACAAATCACCAATAAAATAGCTCCTCCAAGATAACCTTTTGAGAATCCTTTCGCACTAATAATATCATGATCTTCTGGCTCAGCAATCTCTGGCAAATAAGCATTGTAAAAAACCAAACTACCCCAGAAACCAATGTTTGCCGTCATACAAAAAAACAGACCTAATTCCACTGGGTAACTATTCCAAAAAAATAATCCTACACATGAAAAAGAACCGATGTAATTGAAAATTCGCATGAATTTCTTCTTGCTGCCAGAGAAATCCGCAATACCAGATAATATTGGAGACAAAAAACTAACGATTAGTAACGAAAGAGCAATAGCATAAGAATAAACTTCAACACCATTAAAATGCATACCAAACACCTCAGCTGTTCCATCTTCTAAACCATTTAAAGCTGCAGTTTTATTAACCCATTTATCATAAAACAAAGGAAATATAGCAGTTGTAATCACTAATGGGTAAACTGAATTAGCCCAATCATACATGATCCAGGCTTTAATTACTTTTTTATCCCCTTTCTTAAACGACATTCCGATTGTTAATTTTGGATGAAGATATAACTTTTATTCATAAAAAAACCCTTCAGTTTCCTGAAGGGTTTTTAATAAAATTTATGTTGACTTATTTAACTAATTCAATTTCAACTCTTCTATTCTTAGCTTTATCAAGTTTCGTAGCTCCTTGTGAATTTGAAGCTCCTTCGTCTAAAACTTTAATAATAATTCGACTTTCATCTATTCCTTTTTCAACTAAGTAAGCTTTCACTTTATCAGCTCTTTTCTTCCCTAATTCTTTAATTGATTCATTCTCTGGATCCGTTTTTTGAGCATCCAATTCTTCCTGATCTGTACGTCCAGTAAGTTCCAATTTAAATGCTGGATTCCCATTCATTATCGTTACTAAATTATTCAAATCCTTAACCATTAATTGCTCTATTTTCAATCGCAACACATCAAAATAAACTGTTGTCATCTTAATCTGCTCTTCAACAGTATATCCATCTTCACTCATAAAATCTTTATGATAAACCATCGATTCTAATGTTTCCGCTTTCATTTTATTTGAACAATCACAATCTGCTGGATCTTCAATCACAAAAACTTCAACTTGGTCAATATAATAGTATGCCTTTGGAATTTGAGTTCCTTGAAAGTTTTTCAATTTTTTCAACTTTTCAAATTTTGTGTCTTTGTTATTGTGGAAATTTCCAATAACTAAATACTTTTCTTTACCCGAAGCTTTATATACTCCACAAACAGGCTCCCAGTTGTAACGAGCATTTAAAACTTTGTTTCCAGGCATTAATACTACTTGATTGAATTCTTTTTCTTTCTCAAAAATAATATCAGCTTTAGATTCTTCTGCTAATGGGTTCTTACCTATATAAGCTCCCAAGTTATTTACTGCATATTTAGACAAATCAGAAAGACTTACATAATATTTAACACAGTACTCAACATCTTTTGTTAACGACCCCAATAATTCAGTTTGAATGTATGTACGAGGCTCTTTGTTGTTGTAACTATACGCAACAATACCAGCATATCTATTTCCGTCCATTGGAAATTCTTTCCCGAATCCATTGTCAGGCGCTGAACACGGCTGAGGTTTAGTTTTATCAAATAAATCTGCATTTAATCCTGTTGGTGACTCCCAATTTTCAGCTACAGTAATTTGTTTTAACTTTTTCAACTTCCCTTTACCTGTACTTTCAAAACTTGGGTTGGTAACCAAGTTATCATCGTCTTGAGCATTTGCGCTAATCGCAAACATTCCCATTAATCCAAAAATTACTAACTTTTTCATCTTTTTAGCTTTTATGTTCTTTTACCGTATCAATAAAGCATCTTACCTTATCTGGATGCATATCTGGATAAACTCCATGTCCCAAGTTTGCAATATGACGATTGGCACCAAAGCTACTAAGCATTTTACTTGTTTCCAACTTAATTGTATCAAAATCAGAATAAAGCATGCAAGGGTCTAAATTACCCTGTAACGTTTTTTCCTCTCCAATTAACTTTCTACTCTCCTTAATATCCATATTCCAGTCCAATCCAATCGTATTACAATTGAGTTCTCCCATTTCTTTTCTTGCAAAGTATGCTCCTTTTGCAAAAACAGTAATCGGCACTTCATTGATTGCATCACATATAGCACTAACATATTTCATTCCAAACTCCAAATACTGTTCATGAGTAAGTATCCCAGCCCAAGAATCAAATATCTGAACCATATCAGCGCCCGCCTTAATTTGGGCTTTTAAGTACTTAATTGTGGTTTGAGTAATTTTATCTAATAATTGATGCGACAATTCTTTATTGGTATAAAGCATTTTTTTCGCCTTACTAAAGGTTTTGGAACCTTCTCCTTCAATCATATAAGAAAAAATTGTCCATGGGGCACCAGCAAAACCTATTAGAGGGACACGACCATTTAATTCCTTTTTTGTGACTTTTATAGCATCCATTACATAATGTAAAGAATCATCAACATCTGGAACTATGATTTTTTTTAAATCTTCTAGTGTCTTAACTGTTTTTTCAAAGTAAGGTCCTTTTTTCTCTATCATTTGGTATTCCAACCCCATTGCTTCTGGCACAACCAAAATGTCTGAAAAAATAATAGCAGCGTCTACTCCCAAGATATCAACTGGCTGAATTGTAACTTCAGCCGCTAACTCTGGTGTTTCTACCAATTCTTTAAAACCACTTAAACTTTGTCGAATTTCTCTGTACTCTGGTAGTATCCTACCTGCTTGCCTCATTAACCATACTGGTGTTCTTTCTACTTCTTCACCTCTAGCTGCTCTTAAAATTAAATCATTTTCATATCCCATATTGGCAAATGTAAAAATCATGTTTTACTTGATGCCTATAAGTTTGTAATAATTATGTAATAAAGTACCTATCGAATTAACGAGACATGACCAGAATACTCCCTAAGCTCTCCTGTAACGCTATCTATCGTTCTAACATTCCAGACATAAACACCTAATTCAGCAGGTTGAGAATTGGAGTTGCCGTCCCATTTAACCGACATACCTTCAGAGATAAAAATAGCTTCTCCCCACCTATTGAATACTCTAAGTTCATAACCTTCAGCAGAAACACTTTCTCCAAGTGGAAAGAAATAGTCGTTTATCCCATCTCCATCCGGTGTAAATGCACTAGGCACGTAGAAATTGTACACACCATTCACAACAACATACAACATACTAGTATCAGAGCATCCATTTGCATTTGTTGCTATTAATTCAACTGGATAAGTTCCTGGCTCTGTATCAGGAAATACTAAACTAGGGTTTGTCGTTGTAGAGTTTCCAAGCTCACCGTTTTCTCCAAATGACCAATACCAAGTAACAGCATCACTTGAAGATGAGTCAGTAAAGTTAACCAATGGGTGCAAAACATCAGTTGGGTTTGGATCTGATGTAAAGTATGAAGTTGGGTAATCATACACCGTAATCATATTTGTAATTGTGGTATTCGATACACAACCATCAGGACTTGTTACAATTAAATCAACAGAATATTCTCCTGGAATTAAATATGTATTAGATGCCGTTCCACAAATTGCAGATGTATTTCCATCTCCAAAATCCCAAAAACAAGAACTCACCATTAATGGATCTGTGGTATTTGTGAAGGTTGTATTAACAGGATAACAATCAGCAAGTGTATCTGCTGTAAACAAAACTACAGGCTCACTAAACCAAGAAACAGTTACACTATCAATAGTTGGCGGAGTTTCACAATCATCTGTAACGGTTACGAAATAGGTTTGTGGGCTATATGTATTCAACACACTAATACTATTCGCCGAACCTACAACATTCCCTTGCTCATCCGTCCATTCGTAAAAATAAGTACCTCCAATCCCTCCATTTGCTTGCACGCCAACTTGGCCTAAATCACCAGGACAAACATTTATATCTGGTGTTGAAGTTGTCAATATTGGCGGAAACAAATTCACTGTCATGTTTAATGTATCGGAACTACACCCAAGGGCGTCCAATACATAAACATCATAAGTAGTATTTATTGCTGGATTTACATTTTGTGTTCCAGCAGTACTTACAATTCCTTGCGACCAATTGTAAATGTACGGGACTCCATTTCCATTACTAGCACTAGCTTGTAAAACACCTGTTCCTCCGATACAGACAATGGTATCATTGGAAATAGCTATATCAACGTAAGTTGGTTCTAATAATGTAACTATTGTATCAGCATAACACCCAGATGTATCAACTGATCGAATAGTATAACTACCTGCAGACAACCCTGTATAATTTATATTTGTAACTACATTGTTATCCGTTTGTAATACTGTACTAGTTCCATTATCGGTTAGAATAAGAGTCCATGGTCCATAAATACCGTTAGGTGTAGCCAAAATCTCACCATCGCTACCTCCAAAACAAGTAATGTTTGTTAATGTTGGGCTTGGAGCATAACAAGTGTCACATAACACATCTATTAAAATATTGACCGTATCCGTACAACCTCCATTTAAATCTGTTACAACTAGTTGATAGTCTGTAGTAACTTGTGGCATTGCGTATGGATTTTGAACAGAATCACTGCTAATACCTCCAGTATTTGGCCAAGAAAAAGCGTAATTATTTGGATCTGGTGCAACCAATACCGTATTAAACCTTGTAATCGGTCTATTAATTGAGGTCGTTTGTGTAGTTGCAGGACAAGCAAGTTGAGAATCACTTCTATAATAAAGGCTAGAGTTGTATGTAGTGCAGTGCCAAGGTGTAATTGAGTTATTGGTATAAGATATCGCTAAATTATCATAACAAATTTCAACAACAACATTAGATGTTCCATCCCATTGGTAGGGTGTAGTTAACACATGTGTATTCCATCCTAATGCAATATTTACATTTTGCGGACCAAATACTTGTGTTAAACCTGTTTCCCATGCAGTTAATGATGTTGTAGCAGTTGTTCCTATTTTTATCGTGTAACTATTATAAGTCGTCGTCCCATTAATCGCTGTAATCTCCCAAGCTATATCGGTAATTGCACCGCCTAAAAACCCAGAAGCTTGCAATTCAGAAGCTGGAAATAAAAACTGATGTTTCGCATTTCTATACCAATTACCATAAGGTGCTGGCCACCCTGTACTAGTATTTGCTCCACAATTTGTACCTATTGTTTGTTGAACTGGTGCTCCACAAACAATACTATTAGTAGCGGGACCACTTATAGATGGCGCCCCACATCCTAAATCAGTAGAGAAAAACACCGTATCTCCACAAAAAATACTATCTGTATTAACTGTTACCGTGACATCTGGAGCATAAGCAGCAGCTACAGTTAGGTTTATCGTATCGTTTTTAATACAACCATTCGGACTTGTAATTTCAACTGAATATTGGTAATTCCCTGGAGTAGTTGGGGTCACCATTGGATTTCCTATTGTTGTGCTATTTAAAAAAGTTCCTGGACTCCATTGATAAGCATAAGCTCCTATTGGATTTGGAGTTATTTCCAACTGAATATCACTATTTAAGCAGGAAGATGTAGAACTTTGATCCAAAATATATGTAAAGTCAGGTACAACCGTTACAGTAACTGTATCTACATTTGTACAACCCCCTGCTAAATTACTGGTAACTTCATAAATTGTTGTTTGATCTGGGTTAGCGATTGGGCCTTGGCAATTGTTACATGAAAAATTTGCATTTGGACCATTCAATTGAATTGGGTCGCCTGAAATAACATCCCAGTTAAATGAAGACCCTCCATTTGCCCCCAATTGAACACCAGCATTTAAACACATAACTTCATCAATCCCAGCATAAGTACTTGTAACTACAGTAACCCCCAATGTCATTGTCGAAGTTCCTACAATTGGACAAGAGTTATCTTCTGCCGTAACTGTAATAGAGGAAAATGGGTTTGCTCCTGATGGAGCAGTCCAACATATTTCAATAACAGCCGGAGAAAAATAACTTAATTGTGTAACCGTTGCTCCTGGCAAAACAAGCGTTGCATTAGATGTTAAATAAAGTGAATCTGCTGTTGCATCCGTAAATTCAATTTGGAAACAAACATTATCACCTTCACACAATTGAACATCCGTAGGACCCGTTTGAATTCCAGTACCTGTAAAATTACTAATACCAGAAGCTGGTGGAGCAGGATTATTATTCGCTGCACAGTTAATTACTTCAAACTGAAAATCCTGAATTATGCTTCCAACAAGATTACCGTTTGAATCATATTCTTCAATTAAAATTGCCACAACATAATTGCCTGTAGTGGTTGGCGTAAAAGTGATTTCACCAGTCACTGCGTCTATCGCAATCCCTGGAATAGGAACAGCTCCTGTAAACCCGCCTTGGTAAGTAACAATAGCAGTTGGACTTGTCAATGCATTTATTAATGAATAAACCAATGTGTGACCATTTGGCTCATATGCTCCTACGTTATAATTTACTTGTTGATTTGCGCATACATAAGGAATAGGTGGGGCTGTAATTACTGGTGCAGAATTACAAGGGTCTGTTTGACTATTCAACATAGCTTCCCAATAATAAGAATCACTTGACCCTACTAAATTATTTGAGGTGTTACGGCAACATGATGAATATGAAAACACCCAAGAATCACACTGCGCAGGTAGCGTAATTGTGTCTGACCAGATATGCATATATACACCTGGTAAAGTACCACCGTTACATTCACTTAATCCTATTTGACTTTGACATAATTGAGAAACCTCTTGCTGAAAGACATCATTTTGAAGCGTAGCAGTTGTTGGAGTAGCGATACCACAATCATTAACAATCTGGATAGTTTGAGTTCCACCCGATTCGAACGCTGTCCCACAATCTTCATATAAAGTTAACGTAACAACATATTGTCCATTACCTATACATTCATAAGTAATATTTCCTCCAGGAACATGCGACGCTTTAACAGACGTCATAAAGACAAGAAATATGGCTATTAAATTTAGGACTTTTTTCATATACTATTTCAACCGATTAAGGGTTCAATTTAAATTATCATTCACTTCGCAAACGACTAACAATGCAAAGGTTGCCATAATAATTCTCTAATTCACAACTATGTTTAATTCTTAACACCAAAGGTTTTTAAGGTATTCATAATTAACAATAAAACACCTAAAATCCTTATTATTTTACTACTATTATAGAAATAGTAAATTAATTAAACCATTTTTATTTAAAACTTCTTAAGTTAAGTGTTAATGGTTAATTTTGACACATCAAAAATTAAAGTGAAAAAGCTATACATAATTGCATTAGATCAAGGCACTTCAAGTTCAAGGGCTGTACTATTTAATAAAGCAGGTGAAATTCTGTCAATTGAACAGCAAGAATTCGAACAAATATTCCCCAAATCTGGTTGGGTAGAGCACAACCCTCATGAGATATTAACTTCTCAATTAGAAGTATTTGACAAGCTATTAATCAACAACTCCATCGATCCTTTGGAAATTGATTCTATTGGAATTACCAACCAAAGGGAAACAACTGTGGTTTGGAATAAAACTACAGGAGAACCAATCTACAATGCTATTGTTTGGCAAGACAAAAGAACATCCAATTTGTGTTCAGAACTTATATCAGAAGGACATGAAGAACACTTTAAAAACTCTTCAGGACTTGTGATAGACTCTTATTTTTCAGGAACTAAGATAAATTGGATTCTCGACAATATTAAAGGTGCTGAAAACTTGGCTGAAAACAACAATCTGCTTTTTGGAACGGTTGACACATGGTTGATCTGGAATTTAACAAAAGGTAAAGTTCATGCGACTGACTACTCCAACGCATCTAGAACTTTACTATTTGACATTAATAAATTAGAGTGGAATAAGAAATCACTGGAGTTACTTAATATTCCTGAATCTATTTTACCCTCAATAAAAAATAGTTCTGATGACTTTGGGCACTATGAATACGAAGGAGCTGACATTCCAATAAGAGGAGTTATTGGGGATCAACAAGCAGCACTTTTCGGGCAATGCTGTTTTGATTCTGGTGAAGCTAAAAACACCTATGGAACTGGATGTTTTATGCTCATGAATACTGGTTCTGATAGAATAAAAAGTGATAATGGATTACTTACCACTATAGCGTGGGGAATTGATGGCAACATAGAATACGCATTAGAAGGAAGTGTGTTTATTGCTGGAGCAGCTATTCAATGGCTACGTGATGGATTAAAGATTATAAATGACTCCAACGAAACGGAAAACTTAGCTAATCAAGCAAACAAAGACGAAGTTATTGTAGTCCCTGCATTTGCTGGACTAGGAGCTCCATATTGGGACATGTATGCTCGCGGAGCAATATTTGGACTAACAAGAGACACTGGAATTGCAGAACTTTCTAGAGCAACATTAGAATCTCTTGCATTTCAAACGAAAGACGTCCTAAATGCTATGGAAGAAGATTCAGGTATTCAATTACAATCACTCAACGTAGACGGTGGAGCATGTGCAAATAATTACCTTATGCAATTTCAAGCTGACATATTAGGCACCCCCGTTAACAGACCCAACATTATTGAGTCTACTGCTCTAGGTGCTGCTTTCATGGCTGGAATAAAAACGGGGTTCTGGAATAAAAAAGATTTAAAAACGATGAAATCTATTAACCAAGTTTTCACTCCAAAAATGAAGCACTCGGAGGCTGATAAAAAATATTTGCTTTGGCAGGAAGCAATTAAAAGATCGATGAACTGGACAAAATGATAGGTTTAAAGCATTATTTATTTAACGCACAAAAACGCGATGAAGTTAAATCTCAATTAGCTTCTAAAGAATTTGACGTTCTTATTATCGGAGGTGGTATTACTGGTGCAGGCATTCTTTTAGATGCGACATCAAGAGGTCTTTCCGCTGCTTTAATTGAAAAAGAAGATTATGCTTCTGGAACAAGTAGTAGATCTACAAAATTAATTCATGGTGGGCTACGCTATTTAAAAAACTTTGAGTTTAAATTGGTTCGAGAAGTAGGAAAAGAAAGAGCCATAGTTTACAACATAGCCCCACATCTTGTTGTACCAGAAAAAATGCTATTACCCTTGGTTAAAGGAGGTTCTTTTGGAAAGTTTGGAACTGGAATTGGACTATGGCTTTATGACAAATTAGCTGGTGTATCTGGCAATGATAAAAGAAAAATTCTATCCAAAGAAAAAACAATCGAAATTGAACCAACATTAAGAGAGGATATTTTGGAGGGAGCTGGGTATTATGCTGAATATAGAACAGATGACGCCAGATTAACTTTGGAAATTGTTAAAACTGCGGTTCAACTTAAAGCAACACCTATTAATTACACTTCAGCAACTAAATTCATTTATGAAAATGACAAAGTAATTGGAGTTGAATGCAAAGATGTTTTAACAAATGAATTATTCTCGGTTAGCGCAAAAAAAATAATCAATGCTACCGGACCTTGGGTTGATGAATTAAGAGAAAAAGATAAATCTTTAACTAAAAAAAGGCTACATCTAACCAAAGGCGTTCATGTTGTTATAAAAAAAGAAAGACTACCAATCAAAAATAGTATCTATTTTGATGTTGAAGGAGGAAGAATGATTTTCGCTATTCCTAGGCAAGGAATTACCTATATAGGAACAACAGACACAAACTTTTCAAAGGATAAAAACAATCCTGAAACAAATAAAGAAGATGCGCAATATTTGATTGGTGCCGCAAATAAAATGTTCCCGAATTCTCATTTAAAATTAACGGACATAATTTCTTCATGGTCAGGACTTAGACCTTTGATTCATGAAGAGGGTAAAAGCCCTTCTGAGTTATCAAGAAAAGATGAATTATTCATTTCTAATTCGGGTCTAATTACTATAGCTGGAGGTAAGTTAACTGGATACCGTTTAATGGCAAAAAAAGTAGTGGATTTAATCAGCAAGCAATTAAACGTCAATCATAAATGTACTACTCAAAATATAAAAATTTGTGGAGGAGAGTTTGAAACTCCCGACCTAGTCAACAGTTTTATTCTATCGATAAAATCCCGACTTAAATCGCTTAACATTAGTGAGAAAAAAGCAGAATACCTAGTAAGAACCTATGGTAAACAAGCGACCTTTGTGATTGAAATTTTTGAAAAAGAAAAATTCGAAAGTTTAGTTGAAGCCGAAGTATGGTTTTCTTTGCGTTATGACTCAACTATTACTTTAATCGATTTCTTTTTACGAAGAACAGGGAAAATTAATTTTGAACCGCTCGATGTATTGGAAGAAGCCAAAATTACAATTTCACAATTCACCTCCTACTTAAGCTGGACCAAAGCCGAAGAAAAAAACCAGTTATCTCGTTTAGATAATTATTTAAACTCTTTAACAAACTTCAAATGAAACAGATAGACATTAAAGTAGAAAAAACAGCTCGCTACTTTGTTTTAGGTACTCCTAGTGAAAAAATCAAGAATATATGGTTTGTTTGTCATGGATATGGGCAGTTAGCGAAGTACTTCATTAAGTGGTTTGAACCAATAGTAAACGAAAACACCTTAATAATTGCACCCGAAGGGTTGAGTCGTTTTTACTGGAATGGTTTTTCTGGAAATGTGGCTGCCTCTTGGATGACAAAGGAAGATAGACTCACTGATATAGAAGACTATGTTCAATATTTAGATAAAGTCGCAAAGGAAGTTTTAACTGAAGTAAAAAATGTCAATATAAATATTTTAGGTTTTTCTCAAGGTGCTAGCACGGCTACTAGATGGATGGCATTAGGGAAAACGACCCCAACAAATTTAATATTATGGGCAGGATCTTTTCCTGATGATATTGACTACCAATTAAACAAGGAAATTTTTAAGAACTTTAAATTAAGTTTAATAATAGGCGACAAAGATGAACTCTTTTCGGAAACGGTAATTCAAGAAAAAATATCCGAATTAGAATCAAGAGGGGTTCAATTCGAAATTAATAGATATGAAGGAGGGCATAAAGTGTTACCGAAGCCTCTTTTTGAACTACAGAAAAACCTTTCTAAATAACCATATCCTCATTTCACCCGATTCACTAAATTTTTCACCCAATTATTCCTATATTTCATCAATTAAATTGTTTAACGAAACAACCTATTTCATTATCAGGCTGTCTATTTACATAACAAACTAATTGAGCCTATGAAAATTATATTAAAAATCTGCACCATTTTCATTTTATCAATCTCTTTTACGGGGGTCTCTCAAACTACAATAACAATAGGCTCTGGAACTTCATCAAATACAAACACAGGATACCCTGCACCTTATGGAAATTGGTTTTATGGAGCAAAACATCAGATGTTAATCTTAGCTTCTGAATTAAATGCTCAAGGAATGACTGCTGGAGACATTAGCAGCCTTGCCTTCAATGTTGCCACTATAGAAGGTTCTCCATTAGCAGATTTTACAATTAAAATAAAAAACACTTCCAGCGCCTCTGCTCTCACTACATTCGAAACTGGAATGACAACAGTTTATGGACCTCAAACTTACACTGAATCCACGGGATGGAATGTGCATACTTTTAGCTCTCCTTTTTATTGGGATGGAACATCTAATTTATTAGTTGAAACATGTTTCAATAACACAAACTTTACTGGAAATGCAGTAATATACATGTCTTCTACAAGTTTTGAAAGTTCGTCAGTTCTTTACCAAGATGCAAGTGGAGTTTGCAGCTCTTCTACTACATTAAACACTTTTTTTGATAGACCAAATATGCAGTTTCAGTGGCAAGCTCCCAATTCACCTCCTGTTTGTGATTTTTCTGTTAGTTCAACTACTACTTGTTCGGGTGACATTCAATTCTTTGATCAATCAAGCAATTTCCCTACTTCATGGTCTTGGGATTTTGGAGATGGTGGAAACAGCACATTGGAAAATCCAACCCACACCTATGGATTAAATGGAGTTTATACTGTTACTTTAACTGCAACGAATGCTTTTGGAAATGACGCAGAAATAAAAACAAATTATATAACAGTTAATCTTTCTGGAGCAGCTCCTGTTGCAGCCTCTTGCATACCTAACACTACAGATGGATCTTTAGGATTCGGTATAACGAATGTAACGTTCAATACGTTAAATGTAAATTCTGGTAGCGCTATTGAAGGTTATTCAGATTTGACTTGTAGTCAGACGACAGTATTTGCGGGGCAATCCTATAACATTTCTATTGCACATGCATCTCCAACAACTCATAATTGTGCTGCTTGGATTGACTACAACAACGATGGAACATTTAATCCAACTACCGAATTAATCATTTCAAGTTCAAGTTCTTTAGGAACTTCAGGCATGGTTACGATTCCATCAAATGCTACGTTAAACACGCCCTTAAGAATGCGTGTTATTGCAGATTATGATTTAAATGCTGACCCAACACCATGCTTAGACCCTGGCTATGGACAAGCAGAAGATTATACCGTTATAGTTGAACAAGATGTGTCTCCTCCTGTAGTAGATTTCACCGCTGATGTTATTTTAACATGTGATGGAGTTGTAAATTTTTCGGACTTATCGAGTAACATCCCTTTTGCATGGTCTTGGGATTTTGGAGATGGAAGTACATCTATACAACAAAACCCAACACATACATATACTACTGATGGAATATATGATGTTGAATTAATTGCAACAAATAGCTTTGGAAATAATACTTTAACCAAAACTACTTATATAGAAGTAGCAATAGCCAATAATGTGCTTTCACCTTCTTGTGAACCTCAAACTTTAGCTAATTGTTGTGAATATGGAATATACTCTGTAGAATTTAACACAATTAATAATTCTTCAATAAACTCAGTTGAAGGATATCAAGATTTTTCATGTCAAAAACAAGCGGATTTAACCGCTGGAAATTCTTATCTATTAAAGGCTAGGACTAGCCCTGACAATCCACAAGATACTAAAGCATGGATAGACTATAACAATGATGGTGTATTTGACAATGCTACTGAACTAATTATGGAAGCTTTAAACGCTTATGATCCACAGGTAAATGTAACAATCCCAACATCTGGCATTACTAATAACACATGGTTAAGAATGCGAATTTCTTCTGATGAAGTAGGCAACACAATTACTGGATGTAGTGATTTAACAAGGGGGCAAGCTGAAGATTACGCAATTAGGGTAACACCGTTGGGAATTGAAGAAGTAACCAACCAATATCAAATTTACCCTAACCCTGCAAATGAGAATATTAACATTAAATCATCAAACAAAGAGATTAAAAATATTACTCTTTTTAATTTAATTGGAAAAAGAATATTAAACCAATCAAACGTTAACAGTAAATATGTTTCGATAAACATTTCAAGTCTGCCAAAAGGAACTTACCTTGTTCTTGTCGAAAGTGATTTAGGAACAAAATCAACACAAAAAATTATCATTCATTAATGAAGTATATTCTTATTATATTTTCAATTATTTTTCTTTCAGGAGTTGCACATGCTACACACTTAATAGGAGGGAATTTAGGATACGAATACATAGGTAAGTTTGGAGCAAATTATAGATATAAAATTATTCTAACAACCTATACGGATTGTGCTCCTCCAAGTAATTTCCAGACTGGGCCTGAGCAAGTGATTGCAGATGTTGGAGTTTATGAACATGATTTGCAAAACTCTCCCATGGGTGGAGGTGCTGTTAAGAATTTCGTTGGCAATGTTAACATGACTCTTGTTACTGTAGAAAGAATTGATCCAAACATCCCGAATGGATGTACAATTGGAACTGGAACCTGTATTGACAAAGCAGTTTATGAGGGCTTTATTGATGTCCCTTTGAATTTTGCAGGTTATCACATTTTTTACGAAAGATGTTGTAGAAATGGGACAATTGTTAATTTGATTCCAGACGAGTCGATGTCATTTCATGCCTATATTTCACCACCATTATTACAGAATAGCTCACCTGTATTTACGGATGATCCTATTCCCTTTTTATGCGCTGGAGATACAACTACTCTTTTAAATTCTGCAATTGATCCGGATGGAGATATGTTGGTATTTAGCTTTGTTCAACCCTATGATGCCCAAGCATCTTCTGATTTAAACCCAGCTCCAGGCCCTCCAGGATCTTTAAACTGGACAATAAATACAGTAACTTATGCGGGTGGTTATAGCCTTGCTCAACCATTTGGAGCGGGGGGGTACTCCAACATTAATGCATCAACAGGCCTAACCACGTATTTTCCTCCCGCCACTGGTGACTATGTCGTTGCAGTGGAAATAAAAGAATATCGAAATGGAAATCTAATAGGTGTTACAAGAAGAGATTTACAATTACTGGTTTTAAATTGTCCTCCAAACCCAGCTCCAAACATTGACCCAGCGGCAGGAACAACTAGTAATCAATTTACAATTGAAGAAGGCGAAACATTATGTTTTGATTTTGGATATAATGACCCCAATGGAGATAGCTTAACATTAACTGCAAGTGGTACTGTATTCGACATAAACATTGTCAATCCAAATGCAACTATTAACGCACCCATATCTGGATTAGATACTGTTTCTACAGAATTTTGTTGGACTACCGATTGTGGTCAAGCACAAAGTTTACCTTATCAGTTTCAAGTTTCCGTAGCTGATAACGGTTGCCCTCCTAAAACTACTAACGACATTTATCAAATAACAGTTAATCCTGTTGCTCCACCTACAGATATAACGGGAACTAACATAGTTTGTCAATTTGCGACAGATACTTATACCACTCAGAATATTGCAAATACAACTTACAATTGGACCGTCACTGGAGGAAACATTACCGCAAACAATGGTAATTCAATTGACATACAATGGACAGCTCCTGGAACGGGAACTATATCCTTAATTGCTGAAAATCAATTTGGATGTTTATCCGCACCAATTACTGAAGACATTACGGTAACAATTGCACCAAATGTTGACGCAGGTTTAGATACTACGATTTGTTTAGGAGATACCGCCAATCTTGTTGCAACAACAGATGCTCTTCCTGGATTTACAACAAGTTGGACACCTATAACGAACATCATAAATGAAACAACGCTAACACCTGACGTATTTCCAACTGACACAACAGAATATCTTATAACTGTGGATATTGGAGGGGGTTGTTTTGGGTTAGACAGCATTACTGTAAATGTTAATATTCCATTTGTCAATGCTGGAAATGATACTTCTATTTGCGCTGGAGACAGTGTACAATTAAATGGATCCTCGTCAATAGGAGCTACACTTTGGACACCTTCAACTGGAATAAGTGATGATGCTATATTAAATCCTTTTGCCTCTCCTGTTATTACGACTGAATACATACTGACTTTAATAGATGGATTGGGATGTACAATTGCCGATACAATGAATGTAACAGTCGACCCAAGCTTTACATTAACAACTAGTAATGATACAACCATCTGCCTTGGAGATTGTGCCAATCTATCAGCATCTGGAGCGGCTACATATACTTGGGAACCAGCAGCAACTTTAAATGATTCCACTCTCTCAAATCCTGTTGCATGCCCCACTGTTACAGAAACTTATTTTGTTTATGGAACCTCTGGATCTTGTCAAGATACAGCTCAAATTACTGTTACAATTAATGCTGTTACAAATGTTGACGCTGGATTAGATGTTTCAATCTGTGAAGGTGATACTATTCAATTAAATGCATCTGGAGCTACTGTATATTTATGGACACCTGCTGATTCAATTACAAATATCAATATTGCAAATCCTTTCGTTTTTCCAAGTAACACAACTGAATACATTGTAACTGGTACGGATGGAATAGGCTGTCCCGACATTGACTCTGTTATTGTAACGGTTAACCCATTACCAACAATTGATGCTGGGGAAGATTTATGGGTTTGTCCAGGCGATAATGTACAAATAAATGGCTCTGGAAGTGGAACACCATCTTGGAATCCGATACTAGCGCTTTCTGACCCAAATATTTACACACCTATTTCTACCCCTCTAGATACAACAGAATATATTCTAACAGTAACAGATATCAATTTATGTACATTAACCGATACGATGACTGTATATGTTAACCAAAATGTACCAACAGATGCTGGAAACGATACAACCATTTGTTTTGGGGACTCTGTTGTAATTGGAGGAAACCCAACCGCAATTGGAGGGACAACTTATGCATGGACACCAGCAGGTTTAATAGTTGACCCAACGGTTTCAAACCCCAACGTTTTTCCATCAGTAACCACAACATTTTACGTAACTACAACAAACGACACTTGTACTGGCTTGGATTCGGTTATTGTAAATGTAAACCCGCCTCCTACCGTTGATGCTGGAAATGATATACAGATATGTATTGGTGATTCTGCTCAACTGCTAGCTACTGGAGGGATTAGTTATTTATGGGCACCTGGTTTAACATTAACGGATGACGCAATTGCTAACCCAATGGCATTTCCAATAGATACTACAGAATATATTGTTAGCGCTACAGATATTAATGGCTGTTCAAATTCTGATACAGTTACGGTGATTGTAAATCCATTACCAAATGCTTTTGCTGGGAATGATGTTGCAATATGTCTCGGTGACACAACAACACTCACTGCAACTGGCGGCTTAAACTACAGCTGGTCACCTACAGATAGTTTATCCAATCCTCTAAATGATATTACCCTAGCATTTCCAATTATAACTACAGAATATATTGTAACTATTACCGACACAAACGGATGTATTCAATCAGACTCCGTTATAGTATCAGTAAATGCTATACCTGATGCTGGTGCTGGTCTGGATGCAGAAATTTGCATTGGAGACTCAACGCAGTTAAATGCAACTGGAGGTGACACATATATCTGGTCACCAACCACCAATTTAAGTGACCCAAACATAGCAAATCCTTGGGCCTCTTCAATTGTGACAACCAATTATATTGTTTTAGCTACAGATGCAAATGGATGTACCGATACCGACACCGTCTTAGTTACGGTTAATGGATTACCTGTCATTAGTGCTGGTAATGACATTGATATATGCAATGGAGATTCTGCTCAATTACTAGCTACAGGTGGCACAAGTTATGTATGGACTCCAAGCCTAACATTAACGAATGACGCAATCGAAAATCCTTTAGCATTTCCAGCAGACACAACGGAATACATAGTGATTGGAACAGATGTTAATAGTTGTACTAATTCTGATACCATAACCGTAAATGTAAAACCTCTCCCAAATGCTTTTGCAGGAAATGATGTTGCAATTTGTTTTGGAGACACAACAACTTTGACAGCAACTGGTGGAGTAACCTATAGTTGGTCACCGGTCGATAGTTTATCTAATCCATTAAACGATATTACACAAGCATTTCCGATTATAACTACTGAGTATATCGTAACAGTAACCGGAGCAAATAACTGTATTCAAACGGACTCTATTTTAGTTACAGTAAATGGATTACCTGATGGTGGAGCTGGACAAGATGTAGAGATTTGCATTGGAGATTCAACCCAACTCAATGCTACTGGAGGTGACACTTATATTTGGACACCAAACACTAATTTAAGTGACCCAAACATAGCAGATCCTTGGGCTTCATCTATAGTAACAACTAATTATTCCGTATTGATTACTGATGCTAACGGTTGTACTGACAATGACACTGTTTTAGTCACTGTTAACAACCTACCTAGTATTAGTACTGGTAATGATATTCAAACATGCATTGGAGATACAACTCAGCTATCCGTTACAGGAGGAGTTACCTATTTATGGACTCCTGAAACAGGACTTTCAAGTGATACGAGCTCAAATCCTACTGTTATAATAAGTGACACAACGGAATATATTGTATTTGGAACAGATGCAAGTGGATGTATCAATTCGGATACCATTGTTGTTATTGTAAATCCATTACCAATAGCAAGTGCTGGAACAGATGCTAATATTTGTATTGGTGATGCTACTCAATTAACTGCCACTGGAGGCGTTTCATATAGCTGGACCAATGGAGTATTCTTAGATGATAATATGATTTTCAACCCTACCGCTACACCAGATACCACAATGGAATTTATAGTAACGGTAACTGATTCTAATTCATGTATAAGTTCAGATTCTGTAATCGTAAATGTATTTAGAATTGATGCAATTCCAGATCAAAGTATTTGTATTGGCGATAGTGTACAACTGGATGTTTATGGATCTATTGGAAGTGCTTACACTTGGACTCCAAGCACGTACTTATCTGACCCTAATATTTCCAACCCATATTCAACTGCACAAGTGGACATAACTTACTATGTATCTGTATCCGATGTGCAGGGTTGTACAGACCAGGATTCAGTCAATTTAACCGTACTAAGTGCTCCAATAGCATCTTTTACTTCAGAAATTGAAGCGGGATGCGAAGGTGCTGTTGTAGAATTCACCAATACTTCAACTGACGGATTTAGCTTTGATTGGTTATTTGGAGATGGAGGAACTACAACTGATGAAAATCCAACTTATGTTTTCCCTTACGGCGAAGATTTTACAGCAACATTAACAGTAACAAACACAGATGGGTGTATTGACAACTCTACTTTCACTGGAACAGCCTTAGGTTTTGATGATTATTTTGATATTTTTATCCCTAACGTATTCACACCGAATGGAGATGGTGAAAACGATGTTTTCGCAGTAGTAGTTGCTGGGCAATTAAATCATTGTACAGATTTGAAAATATACAATCGCTGGGGGCAGATAATATTTATTTCAACTGGAGGTAACACTAAATGGGACGGACATACAAATGTTGGTCAAATTGTACCTGAAGGAACATACTTCTTCGTAGTTGAAATTAATGGAATTACAAAGTCTGGAACATTAGCTGTTTTTAGATAATTATCTAACTACAGTAACATGCCCACTAAACTCATAGAACTGTCCTTCTGCATCAATAAAAGTTAATTGATAAACATAGACATCAATCGGAACGTATTTCCCTTTAAAAGTACCATCCCACTCTTCATCTGCATCCGTAGAACTGAAAACCATATGTCCTTGCCTTCCAAATACCTTTACCTCATAAGAGCTATAATCTAGTAAACTAACAACTGGTTTCCATGTATTATTAATACCTCCTATATAGATTCCGTTTGGAACATAAACTATTGGATCATGATTTGCACAAGCGCTATTTGACAAACTAGTTTCAGCTATTCCATAATTATTTAAATTCTCAACGGCTTCTATATAATAGCAAAATTCACCCGTAATATTATTGGTTATTAACCCTTCAATATTATCTTGGTAAAATGATTGACTGGAAGGAACTGTTGCAATTGGACTTGAATCATAAACGCCATTTACAGAGCGATAAATTCTATACTCAGAAATACTTCCATCCCAATTTTCGTATTTAGTCCATTGCAATAGATTGATTAATGTTGTTTTATTTTCTGTCACAGTTAACAAAACTGACCTTCCAATATTAGAAACCAAAGAACTTCTTCCACAACTATCTTCTAGCACAACTTGATAATAATAACTTTGGTTATTCGTAGACACATCATAATCTGTAAAAACAATTGGATCGCTGCCACCTGTTGAAACCGAAACAGTTTCAAAAGAGTTGGCTAAATTATCCGTCCTTTCCAATGTATAAGAATTAACGATAGCTGTAACATCCGGATGGAATCGAACTTCAATTTCATCTTCATTGACTACCGTTGCAGTTTGCAAATATGCGAATTGTGGTAAAGGTGGCTGCTTCACGAAACGGCATATTTTATTCGAAATGGAACTTGATGTTTCACCAACATTTACAGCCCGTATAACATAACAATACAATGTATTTGCAAGTACTCCCGTATGCGTATAAGATGTGGTAGAACTACTTAGCGAAGCGATTAACGAATATCCTCCTCCACTAGATGCATAAACTTCATAACGAAGGACTCCTGCATTCCAATTCTGGTAAGCATTCCAGGTAATAGAAATTTCCTTTTCACATATATCAAGAGAAGTAGTTGCATATATCGTGTTTTGCGGAACTCCCATAGGACTTGTATTTGAACAACTATCAAAAGCAGCTATTCCATAATTTTCCGATTGGAAATCGACGAAAGCATTTAGATTGGTGAAGTTGGTATTATTGTATCCATAAACTGTATCAATTATTACCCAGCCACCAGAAATAAATTCGAGAATAATATAACCTGTGGCATCTGTTGCATTACTGGGGTTCCAGTTCACTATAGCATCTCCTGTTGCTGTATCTACAGTCACCCATTCAATTACTGGCGCATCTGGTGGAATTAGATCTTGAAATATATCACCATCAATATTTGAAACGGAATTACATCCAGAGTTATCTGCTAATTCTATTCTATAGTTTATAGATGCACTACAAAGAGTAATTGTATCTCGATAAGTTTCATTACCATACTGAGTTGAATCGATTAATGTCCATGTACCAACAGGGTATTCTTGGTAAACCATATACCAATTACTTGCTGTTGCAATTGAAGGACTTGACATTGCATTCCAAATCAATAGAGATGTACCGTCTCCTGGATTATTAACCGTAAGAAAAATTGACGACAAGGTATCTTGTTGAACAGATTCTGAAGTAGAAAAACTGGTTACAACATATTGAACGGAATTGGCATTTGCATTTGCTCCAACATGCAAAAATGAACTTACTCCTAAAACAGGCTCGGCACCCACTTGAACAAAGCCTCCACCATTATCAGCATAAATGCGGTATTCAACAAAAACGCTAGTTGGATCAGTAGCAGGAACCCAACTTATCGTCACATCCCCAGCAGCATCCACAGCAAGACATTTCACTTCAGGAGAATTCACTTGTCCAATTGAAACAAATGAAACTGCTAAAAACAAAATTACCGAAATAAAGCTTTTCAAATCTTTTATCTCGGCATCAACTTTTTGGGTATGTAATACGTTTTTCAAACTAAATTATTGACCCTATAACGTAGTTATAGAGGAAATGTTATAAAATAAAGCACTTTTGCTATAGAAAAGTTATCTGAATCTATATTTACTTTTTACCAACAACGACTTCCAACATCTCTGTTGAATTAAAAAATTCCTTTGCCAACCTCAACAATTCTTCTGAAGTAGTATTGTTTATTGTAGCAATATAACGATCGTAAAACGTTAAATCATCACCTTTCAAATAAACCGTTTTGTATTTATCTGCTAATGAAAATGGACCATCAGAACTTTTCAGCATTGAACCTAACATATAGTTCTTTACCATCTCTAACTCTTCTGTTGAAATTAGCTCTGATCTAAGTCTTTCCAGTTCAAAATATATTTCCTTTATAGCATCATTTGTTACATCCGCCCCTACTTCAGTTGAAATAAAGAAAAACAATGCATCATCCATGGTGGCAATTGCAGAGCCAATTCCGTAAGTATAGCCTTTATCTTCTCTAATATTCGACATTAATCGCGATCCAAAATACCCTCCTAAAATGGTGTTCAACATCTGTAACTTCAAAAAAGAATCCGAACCAAATTCAACATTTAGAATTTTACCTATTCTAATTCCAGACTGAATAGCTCCCGCTTTTTCTTCGTAAACTTTCTCGGCTTTAGAAAGAGTAATTTTTTCAGTCGTTCGTTTATATTTTCCAACTGGAAGACTACCAAATTCTTTATCTAGTTCGTTATACAATGAATCTTCAAATTTTCCAGAAATCACAATTAGTCCATTACTTGCAGTATACATGTTTTTATAAAAATGCTTTAACATTGAAGAATCCACCTTGTCATATGCGGCTTCGTTTGCCATGTTACCATAAGGATGGTTTTTAAACATTATTTCTGAAAATAATTGCCGGCATCTGTATCCCACTTTTTCATTTTCGACCTTAAATTTTTGCTTGCCATTTTTTAAGTGAATACTTAACTCTCTTTCTGGAAACGTAGGATTCAATACTGCCTCCGCAAAAATGGGAAGCACCTCTTTTAACTGTTTTTGAATTGTAAATAATGTCACATGTGACATATCTCTATCTGCTCCAGTCTGTAAAAAAGCTCCGTAATAATCCACCTTATCCATTATTTCTCCTGGTGCAAATTTAGAGGAAGCCTCTCCTATCATCTTACTAACATAACCCGCAATTAAACTTTTCTCTTGATATTTAGCCCCTGAAAAAAAGTTGAATTCTAACTGAATGACCTCTTGACTTCCAATATTAAACCCAAGAACTTTCATCCCATTTCTCAACTCTCTAACCTCTGGCTCAATAAAAGAAATTTTATCTATCTCTTTTAATTCTGGTGCTGTAACTCTATCCAACATTATTTTTTCGCTTTATAAAATAAAACACTGCAGTTCTCTTCTTTAAAAAGTAAAATTGCCTCTTCCTTCAACTCTTCAGGAGTAATATTAATGTAATTATCCATTTGATGATTAATCATTTCTGCATTCCCTAATAATTCGAAAGAACACAGATTCATTGCTTTATTTAAAGCATTCATCTCTTCAAAAATATTGGTTGATTCTATTTTATTCTTGATTTTTTGAAGCTCATACTCTACTACAAGTTCTTTTTGTAAAGTTTCTAATTCTAAACGAACTTCTGCATAAGCCTCATCCAAAGAAACACCTTCTCTCGTTTTACCACTTACAACAAATAAGCCTGGATCACTGCTTCCCATTACAAAAGCATCTAGCTCTGTAAATAATTGCTTTTCCAATACTAATCGTTTTGTAAATCGAGAAGATTTTCCACGTGATAAAACATCAGATAACATATCTGCCAAATAGAAACGTTTATCCATTCGCCTTGACATGTGAAATGCCAAATACAAAGCATCACCTGGGACATCTCTTTCTACCTCTAGTTTTCTTAATTCATTTTGTTCAGGTTCAACTGGTAGGTTTCTTACATATTGATCTCTTACTTCGATTGGTCCAAACCATTTTTTAGATAGTTCTTTTACCTCAGCAACTGTTACATTTCCAGCAACACATAAAATTCCATTCTGAGGAGTATAATGTTTGTAAAAGAAAGATTTTACATCTTCCATTGTTGCATCTTCAATATGCTTTATTTCTTTCCCTATTGTAGCCCACTTATATGGATGTTTTTGATAAGCCAGGGGTCTTAACAGCAACCACACATCTCCATAGGGTTGATTCAAGTAATTCTGTTTAAATTCTTCAATTACAACACTACGTTGAACTTCCAGACTTTTATCAGTAAACGCTAGTTTATTTAACCGATCAGATTCCAACCAAAAAGCTGTTTCTAAATTCTGAACGGGAAGCGTATCGTAATAATTCGTAACATCATTTGAAGTATAAGCATTACTACTTCCTCCTGCATGTTGTAATGGACTATCAAAATTTGGGATATTTGCAGAGCCGCCAAACATTAAATGCTCAAACAAATGTGCAAATCCAGTTCTATCTTCGTCCTCATCTCTTGCCCCTACATCGTATAAGATATTAAAAGCGACTATTGGGGTTGTATTGTCTTCATGGACAATTACTTTTAACCCATTTTCTAGGGTAAACTTTTCAAAATTTATCATTCTCCTCTTCCTATATTTTAAATCTATTATTCTCGCTTAAGTTAACTTTTGCATCTTCAAATTCCGACATTACTTCCTCGACTATTTTTCCAGCGGGTTTTATTTCATTTAAAGTACCTGAAACTTGACCAATCTCCAATTCTCCTTCCGTTAAATTTCCTTCAAACATTCCTTTCTTTGCTCTTCCTCTTCCCAACAATTCTTTCATATCTTCTATTGAAGCCCCTTTACTATTCATTGTTTCTACTCTGGAATAAAATTCATTTTTAATCAAGCGAACAGGTGTAATTTCTTTTAACGTCAACATCGTATCTCCCTCTTGTGCTTTTACGACTTCATTTTTAAAATTTATATGTGCTGAAGATTCTTCAGAAGCGACAAATCGACTTCCCATTTGAACACCATCAGCTCCAAGAATCATTGTTGCTAACATGGATTTACCTGTTCCAATTCCTCCTGCAGCAATTACGGGAACTTTAACCTGCTCGACAACCATTGGAATCAAACACAATGTTGTTGTCTCATCTCTCCCATTGTGTCCTCCCGCTTCAAACCCTTCTGCAACAATAGCATCAACTCCAGCTGCTTCAGCTTTTAAAGCAAATTTCACACTGGAGACAACATGCACCACCACAATTCCATGATCTTGCAAATGTTTCGTCCACACTTTTGGATTGCCCGCAGAGGTGAAGACTATAGGCACTTTTAATTCAATAATCGTTTCAACATGCTTCTCAATATCTGGATAAAGCATTGGTAAGTTGACAGCAAATGGTTTATCCGTAGCCGCCTGACACTTTTCAATATGCTCACGAAGAATATTAGGATACATAGAACCTGAACCTATTATCCCTAAACCTCCAGCATTACTTACAGCACTAGCCAATTCCCAACCACTACACCAAATCATTCCTCCTTGAACTATAGGAAACTCTACCTTAAATAAATTTGTTATTCTATTCATTTCTAACAATTTAAACCAACACAAGCTAAAAAGCTTAGCCTTGCAATTATAATTAATCACGAAAATACAGATTTCTACCCTTCATACGATTTCGTTCATATTAATATTCGAGTATTTTATACTATTTCTAATTAAATTAATGTTCCAGTTTATGGAATCGACCTTTCCATATAACCAATAGGGTAAATACAAAATATTATTGTTATGAAAACTATCTTATTATTTGCATTTACAATTTGCTTTACCACTGTATTTAGTCAATATCGAACTGATTTTGGTATTCTTGCAGGCGGCGCAAATTATTTAGGTGAAATCGGAGGCAATGAACAAATACGAAGAGATTTTGTCCTTGACATGAAACTAGAACAAACACGTAAAAGCTTTGGAGCGTTTTTTCGTCACCGTTTTAACAATACTTACGGTGTTACTGGAACCCTAACTTATGCAGAGATAGGAGGAAATGACAACTTAACTTCAAATATTGGTCGAAAAAGTCGAAACCTAAGCTTTAAAAATACAATAATAGAATTAGCAGGTAGAGGAGAATATTATTTTTATAATGTTTACGATGTTGGAGGCCATAGTCGTTACATCATGGATTTTCGACCATACTTTTTTGGTGGTCTAGGTATGTTTTATCATAATCCAAAAGCAGATTTAGATGGTGATTCGTATGCTTTAAGGCCTCTAAAAACAGAAGGACAGGAAAAATCCTACTCTAAAATAAATGTATCAATACCTATTGGAATGGGATTCTACTTTACCTACAATAAAAGATATCGCCTTTCATGTGAATTAGGATGGAGGAAAACTTTTACCGACTATTTAGATGATGTAAGCACCACATATGCTTCAGAAGAAGTTTTAGAAAGCGATATTGCAATTACTCTAGCTAATAGAAATAACGAATTAATAGATAACTCATCTGTAGCTAACAGCAATAATTACACACCTGGTAATAAACGAGGAGATAGTAAACATGCCGACTCCTACCTTATAGCATCAGTCGGTATGAGTTATGTACTTAGAGGAGACTTTATTCATTCACCTACTACTAGAGGAGGTTACTACCAGCCTATTAGAAGACGAAACGTAAGATCAAAATTTTAAACGAATTCTTATCCTAAAAAACAAGCAATTAGTGTAATATCACACCACTCTACTTGTTTTCTAGATAATGTATAATTATATTTGTATCAATGAAAAGTATTAGACTAGCATTAACGACAATTTTTTCTTTTTGTATTTTATTGGGTTCTGCCCAGTACAACTTGGATTTTGGAATAAAATTAGGTGGAACAAATTACCTAGGAGAAATTGGAGGAAAAGAGAAAACCAGAAGGAACTTCATTATGGACATGAAGATTAGTCAAACTAGTTGGGTTTTCGGCGGTTATGCACGGTATAAGTTTTCAAAATCCATCGCTGCTAACGTTAGTGTAAACTATGGCAGAATTCAAGGAGATGACAATAAATCAACCAATTTAGGACGATCTACAAGAAACCTTAGATTCAGAAATAACATTTTAGATATTACAGCTAGGGGTGAATATTACTTTTTTGAAGCAAACGATGTCGGAGGCAAAGGTAGATACTGGCTTGATCTTAAGGCATTTGCTCATCTAGGTGTTACAGGATTTCGCCACAATCCAAAAGGTAGTTTTGATGGATTTTCATGGACTCCATTACAACCACTTCAAACAGAAGGAGTAAAATATAGTAAATGGGGATTGGGTATTCCTGGTGGTTTAGGAGTATACTTCACGTACAAAAGGAAACATAGAATTGGTTGGGACGTTACTTGGACAACAACATTTACTGATTACTTAGATGACATTAGTACTGTGTTTGCACAAGGTCCAAATGATGGAAGCATTGGGAATCAATCTGGTTTAATTTCAACTGATGAAAACCTTTTGGGAAGTTTTGATATTGGTGAAAAAAGAGGAGACCCAACACATAATGACACCTACATGTTTACAACATTATCATATGGTTATTTAATTCGAGGCTCTAATAGTTTCTACAGACAGTCTTATGGATGGTTGAGTGGAAAGAAAAGTAAATCCCGTAAGGTTAGAGCGAAATTCTAAATCTATACTTAAGAATATTAATCAAAAGAGTCCGCAATTGTGGACTTTTTTTATGTCTCAATCATAAATTCACGAAGCATATTAAGACTTGTCAATGCTGTAACATGAATATTTCTATTTCGACTTCTACCCAATTGTAGTTTTCTACTTATCACCCTTTTTTCTGACGCTACAGCTATCCAGATAGTTCCAACAGGTTTTGATTCAGTAGCCCCTTCTGGACCAGCAATACCAGAAGTTGCAATGGAATAATCTGTCCCAAGTTTTCTAAGAGCTCCTTCAGCCATTTGCTCTACAACTTCCCGACTTACAGCTCCTTTTTGATCAATAATCGTCTTGCTTACCCCTAATTGCCTTTGCTTAACTTCATTACTATAAGCTACTATACTACCTTTAAAATATACTGAACTCCCAGGAACCGAAGTAATTAAATGCGCAATATATCCTCCAGTACAACTTTCTGCTGTACTTACCGTTTTTTTCTTGTTTAAAAGGATTTCTCCAACGAGTTGATAAAGCTCTTCATTTTCTACACCAAAGATATATTCTCCTGCTATTGTTCTTAACTCGTCAACTTTATTTGAAATAGCAGCAAGAATATCAGCCTCATTTACTCCTTTACCTGACAACCTTAATTTAACTATCCCTGGAGAAGGTAAGTAGGCTAATTTAATATTTTCTTTCGCTAGAGAATTTTCCCAATCATGTATTTTTTCCGCTAAAAAAGACTCTCCAATTCCAATTGTTTTTATAGTGCGATGTACAACTGTATTTTTAATAAATTTATTTTGTAATCTAGGAATAACGTGGTCTTTCATAATCCCTTTCATTTCGTAGGGAACTCCAGGTAAAGAGACATAAACTACATTATCTTTTTCAAACCACATACCACTTGCAGTTCCTCTAGTATTTTCAAGTACAACTGCATTGCTTGGTAACATCGCTTGATCCCTATTTACATCCAACATCTCAAGACCTCTGGATTTGAAAAAAACCTCTACTTTTGAATACACCTCTTCATTAAACAATAAACCTGTTCCAAAATATTTACATAAGGTGTGTTTTGTAACATCATCTTTAGTTGGTCCTAAGCCTCCTGTAATGAGCACAATACTTACCTTTTTTGATGCCCTTTCCAAAGCTTCCAAAATGTGTTTTTCACTATCTGTAATTGTTGTTATCTGATATACAGACACTCCGATTAAACTTAATTGTTCTCCCATCCAAGTACTATTAGTATTAACCGTTTGGCCAATTAACAACTCATCTCCTATGGAAATTATTTCTACATTCATATTCAATAAACTACTTTAATGAATCAAACTTAAGCATTCACATGGAAAGATGGCAAAATAATTGTTATGTTTACTCTTCAAAATAAGACAAACGATATTATGAAAAATAAATTAATGACTTTAGCAGTAGCTGCAACAGTGATCTTTGCAAGCTGTGACGAATTAAGCGGTATTACAGAAACTGTAATAGGAGATGGTACAGGCGCTACCGCGGCACCAGCTTTAACAAATGACGAAGTAATTGCGGGTTTAAAAGAAGCTTTAACAGTTGGAATCAACAAGGGCTCAGGTTTAGCATCTGCTGTTGATGGATTCAATAAGAATCCAGCTATTAAGCTCCCATTTCCTCCAGACGCACAAAAAGTTAAGGATAAAGCAATAGATTTAGGGCTACAAAATAAAGTTGATGCATTTGAATTAACTTTAAATAGAGCTGCGGAAGAAGCTTCAAAAGAAGCGGGGCCTATTTTCGTTCAAGCAATTAAAGACATGAGTATCGGTGATGGGTTTGCTATTCTTAAAGGAGAAGACAATGCTGCCACTAACTACTTAAGAGATAAAACAACAAATAAATTGGTTTCTGCTTTCTCTCCAAAAGTGAAGGAAGCTATTGATAAAGTACAGTTAACTAAGTATTGGACTCCTCTTACTAAAGCTTATAATCAAGCTAACATATTGACTGGAGGAGCAGATGTAAATACAGACTTAAACGCTTATGTAACTGAAAGAGCGATTAAAGGGTTATTTATGTTAGTTGAAAAAGAAGAAAAAAACATCCGAAAAGACCCTCTTGCTAGGGCAACCGATATTTTGAAAAAAGTATTTAGCTATCTGGATTAAGAACTATTATTTATAATTAAAAAAAAGCTCATTTATATGGGCTTTTTTTTAATTTTATAGAATGCTAAACAGTACCATTGAACACAATAACCCAATTGCACCTTCTGAATTAATCATTACAGAAGGTGGAAAAATATACCATTTAAACCTTCATCCTGATGATATTGCTAAAGATATAATTGTTGTTGGTGATCAAAATAGAGTTAAAAGAATTTCACAATACTTTGATTCAATTGAATTAAAAGTAGAAAACAGAGAGTTTGTTACACATACTGGAATATATAATGGGAAAAGGTTAACTGTACTTTCTACAGGTATTGGTTGTGACAATATAGATATAGTAATAAACGAGCTTGATGCATTAGTAAACATAGATTTCGATACACAAACAACTAAAAAAGATCATACTTCTTTAAACATTATTCGCCTTGGAACCAGTGGTTCTTTACAAGCAGACATTCCAGTTGATTCATTTGTATTATCTGAATACGGTTTAGGGTTTGACGGTTTAGCTGGTTTTTATAATGGAATTTTTGAAGAAGATGAATTAGAGCTAAAAAAAGCTTTTTCTGAACAGGTATCTTGGGGAAAAGAAATCAATCCACCTTATTTTGCAAAAGGAAGTAGTAAGTTAATACAAAAACTAGAAGAAGGGATGTATAAAGGTATAACTGCGACGGCAAATGGCTTTTACGGACCACAAGGTAGATCACTAAGGTTGGCAGCCAAAATTCCAAATCTAAATGAGCAACTAAATGAATTCAACTACAATGGAATTAAAATAACAAATTTCGAAATGGAAACATCTGCACTATATGCTCTCTCAGGGATGCTTGGACATAACGCCTGCACGGTTTGTGCTATTATTGCGAACAGATTTAAAGGAGAATATAGTAAAGATTATAAATCTACAGTAGACAAACTCATTGAAATTACCTTAAACAGGGTTACGAGTTAATATCAACGTAATTTCATCATTAATATAAGCTTATTTATCAATTTATTAGGGTAATAAGCAACCCTACGGTTAAACCTGTCGTTTTTATATTGTAATGACTCCTAATAATCAAATAGCAGCTTTATTAAATCTTATTGAAGATCCTGATGAAAAAATTTTCGAACAGGTTAAAAATGAATTACTAGCTATCGGGATTGATGTCATCCCAAGCATTGAAGAAGCTTGGGAGAAAAATCCATTTGGTAAAAATTACCAAACAAGGCTAGAGAACATAATTCACGAAATACAGTTTAAAGATATATATAACAGTTTAATTAACTGGAAGAACGATGGAGCTCAAAACTTATTAGATGGAGTAATATTGGTAAACAAATTTCAATTTCCAGAATTGAATCGGAAAAAGATTGAGGAGCAATTAAACACGATTGTTCAGGATGCAAAAATTGAAATAACCGAACACATGACTGGCTTAGAGAAAATCACCATTCTAAACGAGCTCATTTATAAAGTACATTGTTTTTCTGGAAACAAGGAAGATTATTATTCACCTTCCAACTCATTTCTAACCACTGTTTTAGACACAAAAAAAGGTAATGCCCTTATTCTTGCAATAATCTACCTCGAAATTGCAAATAGGCTTTCAATTCCATTGACAGGAATAAATCTTCCTAATCACTTTATATTGGGTTTTCCAGATAGAAATAGCAATGATTTAAATCAACAAATGGGTGTTCCCATGTTATTCTATATTAATGCTTTCAGTTCTGGCGAGATATTAAGTATTAAAGAGATAAATGAATTTTTAGACAAGATAGAACTAGAGCATAAACCTGAATACTATACCGAATGTAGTAATCAAGATATAATTAAACGCCTAATCACAAACTTGAAATACAGTCACAAAAAATTAGGTGCAAGTGGAAAAATCCAAGAATTAGAATTATTACTATCTATATTCAAATAAAAACAACCCGTTTTATTTAGTCTTTTTATGTCAAATTTCTAACATTGATAATTTTAAAGCACCGCTCATTATTTTTATCGAAAAAAATAGTATATTCGTCACGTACTTTACGTATTAAAGCACATAATACCAACACATATCTGATATTTTGGGTATCATAGTGTTTAGAAGGTTAAATGAAGGCATCTACAAATACTGTCGTTGAGGTTTGTAACTCTAGGTATCAAAAGATATATCAAGAGTACAAAAACACTGATTCTGATAAAACTATCAATAGTCATTTTGGTGAGTTCAGTCAAGATTTAGTTAATACTATTTCTAACGACATTGAAATGTTCATGCTTGATTCTAATGACAAAAAAGGTACAGTCAAAAGAATGTTCAGCATATTAGTTGAAGGACTTCAAAACATCAGACTTCATGGTGAAAAAGGAAAAGATGGACATCAGACCTCATTTTTCGCAATTGATCAAGGAAGTGACACTTATAAAATTGCCCTAGGAAATTTAATCTACAGTAAACACAACGAAAATATCGAATCTCGAATTACAGAGATTAATAAAATGACACGTGAAGAAGTTAAGAGCCTTTACATGGAAGTGCTTACGAATGGGATTATTTCTAACAAAGGTGGAGCTGGTCTTGGTTTTATAACAATGGCTATGAAATCTGGGAACAACTTGGACTACTTTTTTGATAAAATAAATGATGAGTTGTCTTGTTTTACACTGATCATCACTTTGGACAGAAAGAAAAAAGCTTAACAAATGGATCTTTTAATCGAACATGGGAAAAACACCCCTAAGATATCTGGAGACAGCAATAGCGGTATCCTTGTGATTGAAGGTAGTTCTTTTCCTGAAAATGTTCGAAAATTTTATGACCCTATAAATAGCTGGTTTGATACTATTGTAAAAAATTCTTCAAGAGTAAGTATTGATTGTAAGTTCTATTACATGGCTTCATCGTCAATCATAGCCCTTCTTAAAACATTAAAATATGCTGAAAGTTTATTTGGAGCTTCGAATATCTCTATAAAATGGAGGTATGAAGAAGACGATGATGATATTCGAAAAATTGGTGAAGACTTTTCCTACCTATTGGGAATTAAATTCGAGTTTATTGAAGAACCTGAAGAAGATTAAAAAGTTTACTTAAACAAAAAAAGCCTCATGTGATCACATGAGGCTTTTTTTGTTTTGATATCTAATTTGACTATCTTACTAATTGCCTTTTTGATGGTTTGAACTTGGTTAAGATAATTCCATCAACAGCAGCTTCATACTCTTCCATTGTAGGTGTTCTACCTAAGATTGTAGATAGCACTACCACCGGAGTAGATGCCAATAAAGATTCCCCCTTTTTCTCTCCAGAATCCTTTACAACTCTTCCTTGAAATAAACGTGTAGAAGTAGCCATTACCGTATCACCCGGTTCCGCTTTTTCTTGATTACCCATACAAAGATTACATCCTGGTCGCTCTAAGTACATTATATTCTCATATTTAGTACGAGCTGCTCCTTTTGGAGCATTATCATCAAATTCAAAACCTGAATACTTCACCAACACATCCCAATCACCCTCTGCTTTCAACTCATCAACAATATTGTATGTTGGTGGGGCCACTACTAATGGCGCATTAAATTCAACTTTCCCTTTTTGCGCCTCAATATTCTTCAGCATTTGAGCTAATATTTTCATATCTCCTTTATGAACCATACAAGATCCAACAAATCCTAAGTCTACTTTTTTAGTACCTCCATAAAATGACAATGGACGAATATTATCGTGCGTATAACGCTTAGATACATCATCGTTGTTTACATCTGGATCAGCAATCATTGGTTCAGCAATCTCATCCAAATCAATAACAACCTCTGCATGATACTTGGCATTAGCATCAGGTTTTATCCCTGACTTTTCACCAGATTTAACCTCAGCAATTCTTTTATCAGCTTTATCGATTAATCCTTGAAGAACTTGCTTTTCGTTGTCCATTCCCTTATCAATCATGATTTGGATTCGACCTTTTGCAATCTCTAATGATTCGATTAAAGTTTCATCTTCTGAAATACAGATAGAAGCTTTAGCTTTCATCTCTGCAGTCCAGTCAGTAAAAGTAAAAGCTTCATCGGCTGTCAGTGTTCCGATATGAACCTCAATAATTCTTCCTTGGAATACATTTTCTCCACCAAACTGTTTTAACATTTGTTGTTGAGTGGCATGAACCACATCACGGAAATCCATGAAGCTTCTCATATCTCCTTTAAAGGTTACCTTAACCGACTGAGGAATTGGCATAGAAGCCTCACCTGTAGCCATAGCTAGTGCAACTGTTCCTGAATCTGCTCCAAAGGCAATTCCTTTTGACATACGTGTGTGCGAATCTCCACCTATAATAATATCCCAATCACCGACTGTAATATCATTTAACACTTTATGGATTACATCAGTCATTGGTTGATACTCTCCTTTAGGGTCACGCGCTGTTATTAAACCAAAGTCGTTCATAAACTTCATTAATCTTGGAATGTTAGCCTTAGACTTATCATCCCATACTGAAGCTGTATGACATCCTGATTGGTATGCTCCATCAACAATTGGTGAAATAACTGTAGCAGCCATCATCTCTAATTCTTGAGAAGTCATTAAACCTGTTGTATCTTGAGAACCTACAATATTCACCTCTACACGAACATCAGAACCCGCATGTAGGGTTTTACCAGGTGTATTTCCTACTGCGTTTTTATTGAATATTTTTTCTACTGCTGTTAATCCTTGCCCTTCGACAGAAATTTCTTTTGAAACAGCATAAACTTGAGGAACTTCAATTCCTAATACTTTTGCTGCAAACGTTTGTAATTTTTTACCAAAAACAACAGCATAAGAACCTCCTGCTTTCATAAACTCCATTTTCTGAGGCGTAAATGCAGCAGAAATGTCTTTCAATTCTTCATCACCGTTATAAAGCTTCTTGGTTTTTGTATTAATAGTAAGTACCGTTCCTGTTTCAACAGAATATTCTTGTTTTAAAATAGGTTCGCCGTCCTCATCAACAATTGTATCTCCATTGGCATCTTTTTGCTTGACCCAGTTTTTAAGATCTAACCCTATTCCTCCTGTCACTCCAACTGTTGTTAAAAAAATTGGAGAAATCCCATTTGTTCCTGCAATTACCGGAGCAATATTAATAAACGGCACGTATGGACTAGCTTTAACACCTGTCCATAATGCTACATTATTAACACCTGACATTCTTGATGAACCAACTCCCATTGTTCCTTTCTCAGCAATTAGCATTACACGCTTATTAGGGTGTTTTTCTTGTAATGCTAAAAGTTCATTTTGCATGTCTTTGTTGTGCTCAAACAAACACTGACCATGTAGTTCACGATCTGATCTTGAGTGAGCATCACCACCTGGAGAAAGTAAATCTGTAGAAATATCTCCAACTCCAGTAATATAAGTTACCACATCAATCTTTTCATCAATCTCTGGCAACTTTGTAAAGAATTCTGCTTTTGCATAACTCTCAATAATATCTTTTGCAATTTCACTACCACTTTTATAAGCTTCCTCCAAACGATTTGTATCAGCATCGTATAAAAACACTTGTGTTTTCAAAATCCTTGAAGCTTCTTGCGCTATTGAAGTATCATTACCTAAGGCAAGATCTAGCAAAACATCAACTGAAGGACCTCCTTTCATGTGTGATAATTGCTCAAAAGCAAAGTCTGCTGATATTTCTTCAACAATTGACTCTCCAAGTATTATCTCTTTTAAAAATTTCGCCTTTGCCCCTGCTGCAGCAGTAGTCCCTGGCAAAGTATTATAAATAAAGAAGTTAAGAGAATCCTTTCTGTGCTCGTTACCTGAATCTTTAATTTGCGAAATAATTTCGATTATCAATTCCGAACCATCAATAGGTTTTGGATGTAGACCTTGTTCTTTTCTTTCTTCAATCTCTTTAAGGTAATCTTGAAATACCATGTGCTTTTTATTTTTAAATGCGTCAAACTTCAATTTCTAAGGGTAGCGAATCTACTAAATATTCAAGAAAAAGACAATTAGATTAAAGGTTAATTCGACCAATAAGACGCATTAACCTGATAGTATATAAACTATCATAGATATATCCAATTTGTGATTATCTTCGCATTCTGTTTTTATGGCATTAATCGACAAAATATTCTCAAAAAAAGGCAACCGCCAATTTACAAAAGACGAAGATGCTCTAATTGATGCGCTAAACAATACAAGTGATTTTATTGCAGATGAAGCCTACATTAACTTTAATCATACAGAATTATTTGCTATAGATAAAGAGTTAGGGAAATTTTTAAAAATAAATAATTCAGATCAAAATTTAACTACCCAAGTTATTGACTTTAAAGACGTTGTTTCTTACGAAGCTTCTATTAAAGATAGGGCTAACGAAGAATGGATGAAGAACTTCAGTAAATGGAAAACACAGAAAAAATTTATTCAATCCATTTCTATTTCCATAGAATCAAGATTAAACGAAAATATGATTCTTTTCTTTTCTCAATCGGAAAGTAAAGACGGAGATCGAGTCGCTAGTATACCTGTAAAAAGAGCTCTATTCTCTATGGAAAAGTGGGACAACACATTATACGGCATACTTGAATACCCTTCAAGTGAAAATAATTCCGATGCATAATTACATTGAACAAAAAGAAACAGAAAGGCTCTATATCAGACCATTAACACTAGATGATTTAGGCGATTGGGAAAAGTTTTTCCATACACCATCTTCTCTATTATTCTTCCCTCCTTTTTTAACTGGAAAGCCGAAAAAAGATGCTACATCTTGGATAGAAAAACAACTTGACAGATACAAGGATGGAAGGTTTGGATTACAAGCTCTTATTGAAAAATCAACAGGCAAATTTGTTGGCCAATGTGGTTTATTGACGCAAGAAATTGACAATGCTAAAGTGATTGAAATTGGCTACTCTCTTTTACCAGAGCACGAAGGAAAAGGTTATGCAACAGAAGCGGCTAAACATTTCAAGAAATATGCCTTTGATAATAAACTAACAAACTCGTTGGTCTCGATAATTCATGTAGATAACATTGCATCCCAACAAGTAGCTACTCGAAACGGAATGACAAATTCCAAAAGAACCACCTTTCATGAGATTGATGTATTTGTGTTTAGACTTGATAGATAACCCTAAAGAAAAGCTTTAATCTCAATCAAATCCTGAACATCAGCCAAAACTTTCACATCATGCTTAACTTGATGGGGGTTAAAATAGATTGCATGCATTCCATAATCAATTGCTCCTTCTATATCACAAAGTAAATCATCCCCAATCATCACACATTCTTGTGCTGTAACTCCAACTCTATCTGCTGCATGTTCAAATATTTGTGGATGTGGCTTTTTAACTCCCGCTTTTTCGGAAGTTATAATCTCATTAAAATGCTCAGTTAAAAGGCTTTGTTTCATTTTAACGTGTTGCACCTCTTCAAAACCATTGGTAATGATATGCAAATCATATTTTGACTTTAAATAATCTATTATCTCAAAAACATTAGGGAATAATTCTGTCCGATAGGGGCAATTCGTTACATAATCATGTCCTATACTTTCTGCTACTTTAGCATCTAATATCCCAAAATATTCTAATGTATCGGCGAAGCGTTTAGTTCGCAAGTCTTCTTTCGTAATCCCATTGACACGATACAAAGCCCAACACTCCTCATTTATACGTTTATAAATACGAATAAATTCTTCAGGTAACGAAATTCCTTTTTGATGCAACTGATGCTTAGACCAAAGATGCATCAACTCTTCGTGAGAATTCTTTTCAAAATCCCAAAGCGTTCTATCTAAATCGAAAAAAACATGTTTTACCATTTAGAAAAGATGTAAAAATTTATTGCTGTAAATAGAAGGGCCCATACAAATATACTAATCATTTCTAGCCAATAAGTAAGCTTTATTCGTCGATAAAACTTTGCAATAATTATACTGCCAATAGGGATTGACAACACCATTGGCCCAACAATAACCAATACAAAATATCCAAAAGAAGAAAGTTTCATTTTAACAATAAACTTGTTCATTCGAGAAAATTGCTTTTTTGGCTTCAGCGTTCCGTTTTGAATTTTCTCCAACTTCTTCTCTTTTGCTCTTTCCATAAGTAGTCCTGAAAAGAAAAAGAAAAAATTGAAACTGATAAAAGCTCCTAAAAATGTTGAAAACACAACTTCCCAGTAAGATATTTTATACCCTACCATGGACGTAGCAGCAAACATAAATTTCACTGTCCCCATTAAAAATCCTGTGGAATATGCTGCGAAATTCACCTTCTATCCTACTCTATCTTCTTTCTCTCCAAATGCAAGATCCCCTGCATCTCCTAATCCTGGAACAATATAAGACTGTGCCGTCATTTCTTCGTCAATAGCTCCAATCCAAATAGTTGTATTTTCTGGCATATTCTTACGAACGTACTCAATACCTTCTGCACTTGCAATTACACCAACTACATGTATGTGCTTAGGACGCCCCTTGCTCAATAATGCCTTATATGCTAATACCATAGATGCACCGGACGCAATCATTGGATCTGTAAGAATCACCACTTTATCTTCTAAACTAGGACTTGACAGATATTCTATTTGAACATCAAATGTTTCTTCAGATGAGTGCTTTCTAAAAGCAGAAATAAAACAGTTGTCAGAATTATCAAAATAATTTAGAACCCCTTGGTGCAATGGCAAACCAGCTCGAAGAATAGTTGCAATAACAGGTTGCTCTTTTATAATATTTGAAGGTGCAACTCCCAAAGGAGTATATACATCAGATGGCTCAAAATTTAATTCTTTACTAATTTCAAAAGCAGTGACCTCTCCCAGCCTTTCCAAATTTCTACGAAAACGCATTCTATCTTGATGAACTTTAAGATCTCTTAGTTGCGCTAAAAAATTATTGTAAAGAGAGTTTGTTTTACTGAAATCATGCACCTTAATCATAGCCGAAAGTTGTTCTAAATGGTTTGTTTTCCAAAAATAATGAATCCGATTGGAATTATTTACTTTTTCAACTTATCTCTTATCCCTTTTGCCTTTTTTAACAACCAAGGCAATTCATTTTTGGAAAAACTCAAATAGATTTCATCCTTCCCTCCCAGTTTCCTATAAAATTCTGCAATAGATTCAACTTTAGAACCTCCAAAATCAAAAACCCTATTTGTGGATGCATACTCATTTATTAGAGCATCCATTAAAAAATACATGGCTCCAGTATCTCTTCCTTCTTGGGTAGATGCACCTTTTAAATAAGTAACCCTATCATCCTGAATAAAGAAATAACCCATTGCCAAAACCTCATCGCCTTTTTGAACAGCCACTAACCTTCCTGCTTTAAGGACCAACCCAACTTTCATTAATTTCTTTAAACGACTATAATTATCTTCAGCAAAGCCTAATTTATTCCCAACTGCTTCTTTGAATAGCTGCAGGAATGCATTTAAATCATTGTGCTCTATAATTTTCAATTCAATCTTGACCGCTTTCTTAATTTGACGCTTTGCGTTGGTAGAGTAGTCAGTGCTCAAGACTTCGTAAGCCTTACTCAAATCCAATGACTGGAAAACAACTTCTTCTATTTCATAACCATTTGCATCTTGAATCAAGTAATTAGGCAAATTGAAATGAGCCAATTTAAATTTTTCTGGAATACATGCGATGAAGCTATTGATCACTTCAACAGAAGGTAACTCTCTCCCTAATATGTTCAACTGTTGACTAAAAAATGGTTGATATAAAACACTTTGGTTCTTTTTTATCGTGAATGGGATTGGCATAATAAAATCATAATCCCCCATTACTAATGCTCCCCAATTGTCAGACACAGCATCTAAATACCATGAATAACAGTATAAATTAAGCCCCTTGGATTTCTCCACAACTTCACGCCATTTACAGCCATCTAGCTGAGTGGACTCTATCCATTTAATATTTAAACTCTGATCCTCGATAGCAACACGAAGTTAAGATTCTTTTTTATGCTACCAATAAAACTATCATACAACTAAATTGTTATTTGATTGTTCAAATAATAGAAATATATCCTATTTCAAATTATAATTTGCAACTATTTCACAATAATAATTCTTTTGTTAACACTTCCCGCAGTTGTTTGAAAAGATATTGTGTAAATCCCCTCTGAAAGGAATGACACATCCATTGTATAGATTCCAGTAGTTTCGATAGATAGTGGAATTATTTTCATAATTCTTCCTGACATGTCTATAATATGAGCATTCGAAATAATCATTTCCGAACTAATATTTAAATTTAAAACATTAGCAGTTGGTGAAGGATAACATGAAATACTATTGTTTGTTAACGTTACCTCATCTACAGAATTGGCACTACATGCCTCAACAGAAATGTCATCAATTTTATAATAAGACACATTGCTGCTACTTCCTGAATTAGCCACTACAGTATCTGTACTAGCATCATCATAAAAGTTACCAATAAGCATATGATCTTCATTTCCAGCAGCAACAAAAGAACCCGAAATTTCAACCCAACTTGAAGAAGAGCTAAGTGTATTCGACACTGGATTTTCAACTTGAGGAGAATAGCTTAACACACTTGTTGTAGTTAAGTTAATTGCTCCATTAGAAAAGTAAGCACCGAGCTGATTGGTGGCATATCTAAAATTGGACCTTTTTGTATAAAAAGAAACACAGTAAGTTTGACCTGATACAAGAGGTGAAATTAATGCAACTTGCATATATTCTCGGTTATCTGGAAATGTACTATAGCAATAAACCCCTGAGCTCCCAACTCCAGTTCTTGCTGGACTATTTTGAGTTGAACAATCACTATTGAACAAATCTGGTGTCCCCAATGTTGGAGAATCCCATGGGCTTGCTAAAAACAATTCACTCACAGCAGGGCAAGTATCCTGAACTTCAAATCCGGGGTTAGGAACTAAGTTTTGTGCGATAGATGTGATTGGTTTTATTGCAGACAACAATGTAATAGCCGCAACAATCAATACGTAATTTGTTTTCATAATTTTTAAATTTCAGGTTAGTGTTTATACTATCTCTCAAATCTAACCATAATAATTAGTCTTACAACACTATTCTATAGATCTCTTTACATGGATAAAATACTAAACGATGTTTAATAGGCAACATAGTTTACAGAAGTTAAAGGAACAACCTTTTACGGTTGTTGAATAGAGTGGAATTAATTATACGGATTATGTAGAATTATAAATGGCATTACAATTGCATTCTAAAATTTCAGAAAATAATAGTATATATTCGTAAAAAATAACTGCATGAATTCATTAAAAATATCCCTATTTACAGCTCTCGCTTTCATTCTGAGTATTAACTCTATTGGACAAACTTCTGAAAAAGAATACAAAGCTTCTATGCACGGATGGGAAGTTAATCTGGAAGAAGCACAAGCTCTATCCGTAAAAACAGGCAAACCTATTTTGGCTAATTTTACGGGAACAGACTGGTGTGGCTGGTGTATGAGACTAAAAAGAGACGTCTTTGTTACGGCTGAATTTATAGAGTGGGCAAATGAGAATTTTATTCTATTAGAATTAGATTTTCCAAGAAAATTTAAGGTTCCTGAGAATATTGCAAAACAAAATGCAGGGTTAGCTCAGGCATTTGGTGTACGTGGGTATCCTACTATTTGGGTTTTTACTATTTCTACCAATTCCGAGACGAATAAAACTGAAATTAATGGACTGGCAAAAACAGGATATGTAGCTGGTGGTGCTAAAGCTTGGATAAAAGATTTAGAAAGTAAAATGAATCAGGAATAATTCGACTTATAGCAAGTGAGTCTAAAATTAAAAACCATAATTATTATCATTGGCCTAGTTTTATCTCTTATCGGCCTGACGTTAATCTACCAAGACTTTAAAACTAATCAAGTAAGATTATTACCTATCTCTTTGTTTGTAATTGGTGTATTTAGCTCTTATAAGGTATTGGCCAAAACAAATCACAAATCAAGGCGGTTTAAATTAAAGAAGTTTGAAGAAGACGAGGATTAATCCTCCTTAACGTTTCCAAAATAGACACTCCATACTTCTATCGACTCATCTCCGAATTGCTTATTTTCAAATTCCATATTCAATTTAAAAAATAATCGGAAGCCGACATTATTTGCTATTAGTTTGCAGTAAACAGTTTCGTCATCAGCAACATCAATGTCTTCAATACTGATTACTTCCAATTTTATTTTTTGCTTTAATATATCTTTCAATACATTTTTGACAGCAACAGAATCTTCAGTTCCTGTTATTGAAGGTGCGTATATTCTCGAATTATTATCAAACAAATTGACAGCCATTTTCTTAGCATTCTTGCGCATTTCCATATCATATTTATCATTCGACATAATAGTAATGTACTCAAATAATTCTTTCACTTTTTGCTCTGCTCTCCCTTGTAAAGCGACTAATTGATCTGTTGTTATAATAGTATAAGACTCTTCTTCAACCACCTCTTTAGCATTTTCGTAGGATTCTTCTCCTTCCATCACCTCTTCAGTTGCAGCTTCCTCTGTTGCTTCAGCATATACTTCATTTTCTCCTTCTGCATATGAATCCTCTGATGAAACAGAATCCCCTTTCACCTCTTCAGACGAAGTATCCGCTGCACCGCAAGACCACAATAAAGCAAGGCTAATTACAAATAGATATGTCAACCAATTCTTATTCATTGATTAAATTTTCTTTTTGGATAAAACGCATTTTAACAATCTGGCTATCTTGAAATATAGTCTCAATAACCTTAATGTTTTTCAAGCCACTTGTAGGCATTGTTAATTTATCTATAAATTCGGTTTTATTATATATCTCCATAGCAATTTCAGACCCTTCGTTTATTTGGATAATCTGTGCATTTTCAGAAATCATTTTATCCAGCTGTTTTCTCCTTTCCTTCCAGCTTTTCACTTCTGATTTAGAAAATATATGAATCATTAATGCATAATCATTCACTAAAAGCTTCACTTGCTCACTGGTATTGCTCTGACTACTTCTTATAATTGTATCTGACTTATAATAAGCCGAACGAACTACAAATTTTACATATTTATCGTTTCCCTCAATCTCTACACATCCTCCTTGATCACAATTCATAAAAGTAGATGATTCGTTTTCTCTTAGAATTTCGATTTCGATAGGATCTTCTATGGAAACTAATCTATCCTTATCAACGAAACAAAATCGATATTTAGTTGTTTGGCTCAAAGTTGAAAAAACATAGGTCAAGCCCACAAGTGCAAGAACAGCAATCAAACCGACAACAATAAACTTCTTTGAACTTTTCTTTTCTTTAGAATCTTTGATCGTGTTTTTTGATTTGAAATCATTCCAGTCTTTATAGTCTAGATAGGTACTCAACATGTTGAGCATATCAATTCGCGGCAATTTTTCGCTTGAAGATTTAATGTGCGTATAAAACCATTTCTCACTGATCCTGCCATTTATTTTCTGCATCAGATCATCTTGGAAAGACATAATATCATTTCCCTTCCATTCGGAGACATCAGTCGAAGAAACCTTGTTTTTTGAAAACAAAGTTTGTCCAATCTCTTTTTTTAATTGAAAAAAATATTTTAACTCAATATCACTCAAACCCTTTATTCATCAGCTTTTGTAAATGTTTTACAATTTGTAAAACACTTTACAATTCCTTTACAACAAGTATCCTTCATTGCACTTATTCAACACTTTATGTTTGGTCAAAATTAATTGTTTAACCAAAAAATTATACGTTATGAAAGTACTTAAAAAATACACCCCAACAAAATTACATCTTCCTTTAATTATGGCTACTTGTCTGTTTGCATATTCTTGCGGGGAGCATGAATCGACTTCAAATGAAAATATTTATATGGAGCATTCCAAAGATATTGCATATACCGAATATTCAGAAGGTGAAGCCGCATGCGAAGAAATGGTAGTCGACGACATGTATTATGAAGAGCCAAACACAGAGGAATATCAAAAAATCCAAGAGAATGCCTTTAAACTAGCTATCAACGAACCGTTATCTACTTTCTCAATAGATGTTGATAATGCTTCTTATACAAATGTTAGAAGGTTCTTAAATGATAACATGATGCCGACACCTGATGCGGTTAGAATAGAAGAAATGATTAACTATTTCGATTACAATTATGAAAACCCAACGGGCAAACATCCTTTTTCTATAACAACAGAGCTAGGAAATTGCCCTTGGAATTCAGAAAACAAATTGGTACATATTGGTATTCAAGGAAAGAAAATAGATTACCAAGATTTAAAAGCGAGTAACCTGGTTTTCTTAATTGATGCATCTGGTTCAATGTCGGACAACAATAAATTGCCTCTTCTTAAAAAGTCTTTAGGATTATTATTAGATGAATTAGGAGACAATGATAGAATTGCAATTGTAGCTTATGCCGGTTCTGCTGGATTAGTTTTACCATCTACATCTGCTACTCAAAAAAGTACCATCCTAAATGCTTTAGACAGAATCGAATCTGGTGGATCTACTGCTGGAGGACAAGGGATTCAGTTAGCCTACGACATTGCTATTGAAAACCTAATTAAAGAAGGTAATAACAGAATCATATTAGCAACAGACGGCGATTTTAATGTTGGAACATCTGGAACAGATGATTTATTAGAATTAATCGAAGAAAAAAGAAAACAAGATGTTTACTTGACTATTTGTGGATTTGGAATGGGAAATTACAAAGATGAAAAAATGGAAAGAATCAGTAATGCAGGAAACGGAAACTACTTCTATATTGACAATATTAAAGAAGCTGAAAAAGTATTCGTTAAAGATATGAGAGCAAATATGTTTACGATTGCAAAAGATGTGAAGATTCAAGTTGAATTTAACCCAAGTGTAGTTAAATCTTACAGATTAATTGGTTACGAAAACAGAATGTTAAACAATGAAGACTTTGCAGACGATAAAAAAGATGCTGGTGAATTAGGTGCTGGACACACGGTTACTGCATTGTATGAAATTGTATTAACCGATAGTGATAATGCGCATTTGAACGACGACTTAAAATACACTGAAAGAATCTCAAAAGGGAATACTGAAGAGGTTATGTCTTTAAAATTTAGATACAAGCCAATCCATAGTGACAAGAGTGTTCTAATTGAGAATAAAGTTGTTGGGATAACTGAAAATACAAATTTATCGGATGCATTCAACTTTTCTTCTGCAGTTGCAGGGTTTGGTTTATTATTAAGAGACTCTCAATATAAAGGAGACTTGACTTATGATAAAGTAATTGAACTAGCAAATGGTTCAAAGAAATTTCCAAATTGGGAAGCGGATGAGTATAAGCAAGAATTTGTAAGGTTAGTAGGGACTGCTAAGCTATTAGACCAAAGTGATAATCAATTAGAAAGGTAAAACATCCTTGCGAATCACCAACCCTATCGTCATTGCGAAAATTTCAGAAAGAAATTTGTGGCAATCTTATTTTAGTAGAGTAAGATTGCCACGTTCCTATCGGAACTCGTAATGACGTTTTATTTTACAATTACTCTATCACAACCCTATGCATTGATTTTCTATTTTGGTTTGATAAGATAACCTGATAAACCCCAGGTGGTAATTGCAAATTAATCGAATGTGATTCCCCTTGAAAAAGTAACTTTTCATTGTACACCAACTCACCCAACAAATTATAAATGCACAAATTCACATTATTTTCTTGCCATGTTTTTTCAAGTGTCAGCGAGCCTGACGATGGATTGGGGTAAATTGAAAAACCACTATTTTCTTCAACTTCAATTCCAGTGCAATTTAATAATGTGATAGTAACAGAGTCTACCATATCGCATCCCAAATTTTGAGAAGCTACCACAGAATAAACTGTATCCTGATTAACAGAAATTGACAAAGTAGTATCTCCCGTACTCCATAAGTAATTATCATATCCATGTGTTGCATTAATTACGGTACTATCTCCTGAACAAAAAGAAGTATCAGAAAAAGGTAAAAGCGACGTTAGACAAGCTGGTACGCTACCTGTAAATGTGAGTAATTGAACTATATTTGAATCTATTGGAGGCCCATACACTTCTTGATAAGTTGTTGAATCTCCTTGAACATAAAAACTAATAAAACCGTTATCAGGTTTATACGGAACAATACTATCGGAGCCCAAATTAACAAAATGATCATATAACCCAATCGGCCAATTATCATAAATGGAATATGATCCTATTGGATCGTATTGGATATAGGTATAAATTAAAACTGAATGTCCAATGGGGATTTTATTTTCAAGCATCGAAACCAACGAATCCATTTGAACTGGATCAGTTGTCTGGAAAATAAAATAAGCCTCAGAACGACTCCCCCTCCATTGAGTTGCTCCAGGGCAACTAAACGCAGCTCCATTAAACTGACCAAAACAATGCTCTAGATTTACGGTATCTCCGTTATCTATTCCTGGTGTTCGCCAAGCATTGCAAGAATCATCTACCACTGCAACTAGCAAGGCTGGCTCATTTGGATACCCTGCATATTCTTGAACTTCTCCAGACAGAATCCATTGCGTACCAACCCATTCTGGCGCAGGAAAACCTTGATGGTTCACATAATTTGTACAGATAATTTCTCCACATTGTTGAGCTGTACTATATTGACTCGAAACAACACAGAGCACTAATGCTAAGCTATATTGTAATAATAATTTTCTTGAATTAATTAGATTTTGGAGCATAATAGCCTGTAAGATAGGTCATTTTGGTCCTATATCAAAACCTAATACTTCAACCCGATCGTCATTGCGAAAATTTCATAAATAAATTTGTGGCAATCCTACCCATTAACGGAAAGATTACCGCGCTCCTTATCGGAGCTCGTAATGACGTATCAATTAGTGGTTCAAACCACTTTCATAAACCTCTCTCCACCCTTCCCAAATACCTTTATCATTTACTGTCTCGTTATGCCAAACACCAATAAATTCACCTCCAACTTCTTTCACCTGTTCTTTTAATTCAGCCACTTTGTCTTTAGCTTTTTCTATGGACAGTTCTAAATACTCATTTAACGTTCCATCCATATAAGCAAAAGGATGAATTATAAGATTTAGCTCTTTGTTTTGTATCACATCAAAAAAAGTAAAAGGCGTGCAGATGGAAGCTCTAAAACCAACATTATCGGCATAACCCATTGTGTAATCATGGGAAATTCCAGCTTTTTCTAGATTTCGGTAAGTCTGAGGAATACTCAATTTCAAGAAATGCTTACGAGATAATTGTACTTCTTTATTGGTAATAGATTTCAATCTTTCTTTCTCTTTTTCTAATTGTCTTGGATTTAGATACGAGCCATAAGATGGATGAATTCCAACTTCTGCATAAGTTGCAACTTCATTAATCAATTGTTGTAGTTCTTTACTTGTATGCGGAACATTCTTATCAAACCCTCCTCTATCCCCCAATAAAAAGAAATAAATGCTTTCGACACCTTTTTCCTTTTGTACTTTATGTAAATAAGGATAAGTATCATATGGGTCATTTTTCCCTGAAGCCAAAACCTTTGCTCGATCTCCAATTTCTGATAATTTTAATTGGGTTCCAGCTTTTGCTATAGCTCCTCCTGCACGTAACATCCCTTTATTTAAATAAGCCCAAGCATTGTCTACATCTATTGTGTTAATCACTTTAAAAGAATGACTTTTTATTTCTAGTTCTGAAAATTGCGACTTCAACTTATTCTTTAATACCTCTCCCCAAATATTGATTAATGGTAAATGTAAATAGCCTATTTTTTTCGCTAAACTACTTTCAGAGGTATATCTATCATGGCTGTCTGCTTCGAAAGGCCAATACTCTTCAAAGCGTGTAGCTAAGAAAAAACTTGCGGAAAAAATATCAAAGCCTATATCATCGAATTCAGTAACGAAAAGTTTAACTTTCTCTTCTCCTCCATATTCAAATGTAACATCAAATTTTCGGGTATCTTTTTCAAATAACAAACCATGAGGGTGAATTTGAAAACTGTTTTCAATTCGCTCTCCAGAATAATTAATAACTACCTCTCCAGACTGAATTTCTTCTTTAGAAACAAATGAGTAATCGAATAAACACACTTGTTTTAACACCAAGTCAATAGCGTATTTAACCCTTTCAGTTGTATTTGGCGCGTATATTTTCACTTATTGCAAATGCTTTAACATCATATCACAAACAAACTCTGCTGCTTTTCCGTCTCCAAATATTGGAGGAAATTTCAAGTCATTATCATTTGCATAACGATTAAAAGCTTCAATTATTTTCTCTTTATTCCAACCAACTATTGTAGCGGAACCACAAGATACTAGTTCCACCCACTCGGTTTCAGGGCGAAGAATCACACATGCTTTATTAAAGAAAAATGCTTCTTTTTGCACTCCTCCACTATCCGTGATTACCATTTTAGAATTTTTCTCTAAAGCAATCATATCCAAAAAGGACACCGGCGGAATTAATTTTATATTGGGATTATCTTGAACCGCCTGATATAATTCGGATGGTAAGTTCTCTGTCAATATTTTTGCTGTACGAGGATGTAATGGCAAAACGATTTCAATTTCATTCTCCACTGAAATAGTTTGTAAAGCTTCAAAAATACCTGTTATCCTTTCAGGAGTATCAGTATTGTCATTACGATGAATTGTAGAAAGAATAAATTCTCCTTCCTTAAGGTTGTTATCTGAAAGCACAGTTGATTGTTGTGCGCTCATTTCTGAAAAATGTATACTATTATCATACATTACATCTCCGCAATGAAAAACACCTGGATTATCCATTGAATAGATTCCTTCTGACTCCTCTTTAAATCCTTCTTTTAATAAATTCTCAACACCTGTTTTAGTTGGAGAGAATAATAATGAAGAAACATGATCACACATAATACGATTTATCTCTTCAGGCATCTTTTTATTATATGAACGTAAACCTGCTTCTATATGTACAACTGGCACATGTATTTTTGAAGCCGCTACTCCGGCAGCTAATGTTGAATTGGTATCGCCATACACTACAATAGCATTTGGCTTTTCATCCATTATAACCTTTTCAATCCCATCAATCATCGTAGCCGTCTGCTTCCCATGGCTTCCAGAGCCAACAGAAAGGTTGATATCAGGCGATGGAATTCCTAATTCATCAAAAAATACTTGAGACATATTCTCATCATAATGTTGTCCTGTATGAACAATCACTTCTTTGATTTTATCCGAATAGTGGTTTTTTATTGCCCTACTTAATGCGGCCGCTTTAATAATTTGTGGACGAGCTCCAACTACTGTAATAATTTTAAACATAATTTCTAATCTAAATCAATCCCTCATCTGCGAAGCTAAAGTAATCATTATCTCCTATTATAATGTGGTCAAGAACTGGAACCTCCATAATTCTACCTGCTTCAACAATCTTTTTTGTGAGCTGAATATCAGAGTTACTTGGCTTTAAATTACCTGATGGATGGTTATGTGCCAAAATAATTCCAGATGCCAATGTCTCAATCGCAAAACTAAATATAATCTTTGAATCTGCTACGGTTCCTGAAACACCACCACGACCAACTAGCTTTATATCAATTACCTTATTCGCACGATTCAAAAGAAGTATCCAAAATTCCTCATGTGGCAAATCTTCTAATTTTAATTGTAAAACATCAAAGGCATCCTTACTACCTCCAACTTTCTTTTTCTGAAGTACTTCTTCTGACTTTCGTCTCCTCCCTAGCTCGAGTGAAGCAATAATACTAACTGCCTTTGCTTCTCCAATTCCTTTAAATTTTATTAAATCATTGAACGATAACTTTGCTAATCTATTTAAATTATTACCTAGACTTTGTAATATTCTTTTCGAAAGTTCTACAGCTGACTCCTCTTTATTTCCAGAAGAAATTAATATCGCTATCAGCTCAGCATCACTGAGGGCGCTTTTCCCTTTAGTCAAAAGTTTTTCCCTTGGCCTATCATCTTCAGCCCATTCTTTAATTGAAATTTTATTGGAGTAGTTCATTTATCTAAATAATTTTATTTTGAGACTTGACGTAAGTCCCCAAAACAAAAAAAGCCCTCCATACGGAGAGCTTAATTATTTAAATATTTTAAAAAAGAATTAAAGAGCGTTAACTCCTCTAGTCAATTTAGATTTTAAGTTAGATGCTTTATTCTTGTGAATAATGTTTCTCTTAGCTAATTTATCAACCATCCCTAAAACAGTAGGCAATAATTTAGCAGCCTCTTTTTTGTCTTCCATTTTCTCCAACTTTGCCATTGCAGTACGTGTAGACTTATGCTGATATTTGTTCAACACTCTCTTAGATTCGTTTGATCTAATTCTTTTTATTGCTGACTTATGATTTGCCATAATTCTTCTTCTTTTTTTAATCTATGTAGCCCGTAGGGGAATCGAACCCCTGTTTCATGGATGAAAACCATGTGTCCTAACCCCTAGACGAACGGGCCAAATTTTAAGTTTCCTCTTAATTTGGGTTTGCAAATGTAGTATATTTTTATTTATTGCAAAGTGGAAATTAATTTTTTTTAAACTTTTCTTTATTTTTCCTATTACTCTATAGAGTCAGAATCCGCTTTAAACTTGAAACCTAGTCGTTTAGCAGTCTTCAACTTTAAATTATCGCTTAACTGCTGAATCTCAAAAACAGACACTTCTTTTACCTGATCGTAAGGTGGTATCAATAAATCAAAATCCAACGTATACAATATAGCTGACTGAATAATAGCCTTCATTTTATCTTTATCTATAACTGAGTTAATAATATCATTATATAAAAAACCCATCTGTCTTTTTCCTTCGACCATAAAATGATTTTCAGTATTGACGAACAATCGACCAATCATATAACCAGAGTCATTTACTCTACTATACTTTATTGAATCATTTAAGAAGTTATAAATATTAATAACCCCACAGTAGCCACGATTTCCATTCTCTTTAAAATAAGATGTATTCCATAAACTATTTTGAGAATCGAATTTAAAAACATTTGTATGCATATGAAACACCAAAACGTCTCCAGCGACTCTTAACTGCGCTTCAAATTCACCAGTGTCTTTATATTCCACAATCACCCGTTCATCTATACCTTCCATTCTTGAACTAAGATCGTCTCCAATCTCCTTCAAAACCTGTTTTAAAACTTTAAAGTTTAAAATGATATTATTAAAAACATCCTGTTTTAATACACTTTTATCTTTAACTGTATTAAAAATTAATTCTTGGGCTTCTTTTTCATTCATCATAATGAATACAATTTAATAAGCTTTAGCAAATAACACTCTTCCTTTAGAAGGGTTCCCTGAATATATACACTTCCCTATTTCTTCCTTCTGATCAAAAGGAATGCATCTAATAGTAGCTTTCGTTTCTTCTTTTATTTTTTGTTCAGACTCTTCAGTACCGTCCCAATGTGCATGTACAAACCCACCCTTATTTTCTATAAGGTCTTTAAATTCATCCCAAGTATTAGCAACACTCGTTAATTCCTCTCGCGATGTTTTAGCTCTATCCAATAAGTTTATTTGAATTTGCTCTAGCAAATGTTCTACTTTATTTGCAATATCTTCTTGCTGTAAACTTTCTTTCTCCAGAGTATCCCTTCTTGCTACCTCAACCGTTCCATTTTCCAAATCTCTTGGCCCAATAGCTATTCTAACAGGCACTCCTTTCATTTCATATTCAGCGAACTTCCACCCTGGCTTACGTTTATCATCATCATCGTACTTAACAACAATACCTTTCGCTTGCATTTCGGCCTTCATTTTATTCGCTACCTCTGAAATTTGAGCCAATTGTTCCTCTCCTTTATATATAGGTACGATTGCTACATGGATTGGAGCTAACTTAGGAGGTAAAACCAAACCTAGGTCATCACTATGCGTCATAATAAGACCACCAATTAAACGAGTGGAAACACCCCATGATGTTGCCCAAACATAATCTTGCTTCCCTTCAGCATCCGCAAATTTCACATCAAATGCCTCAGCAAAATTTTGACCTAAGAAATGTGATGTACCTGCTTGCAATGCTTTTCCATCTTGCATCAAGGCTTCTATACAATAAGTATCTTCTGCACCAGCAAATCGCTCACTTTCCGATTTTATACCTCGTATTACAGGCATCGCCATATAATCCTCTGCAAAATCAGCGTAAACATGTAACATCTTTTCCGTTTCTTCCAATGCTTCAGCCTTCGTAGCATGAGCTGTATGCCCTTCTTGCCATAAGAATTCAGCTGTTCTTAAAAATAATCGTGTTCTCATCTCCCATCGAACAACGTTTGCCCATTGGTTGATTAATAATGGTAAATCTCTATAGGATTGAATCCATTTCTTATAAGTATTCCATATAATGGCTTCACTTGTAGGACGAACAATAAGCTCTTCTTGTAATTTAGCATCTGGATCAACCATCAACTTTCCTTTTTTATCAGGATCATTTTTCAATCTATAATGCGTTACAATTGCGCATTCTTTTGCAAATCCTTCTGCATTTTTCTCTTCCGCTTCAAACAAGCTTTTCGGAACAAAAATTGGGAAATATGCATTTTGATGACCTGTTTCCTTGAATTTTTGATCCAATACAGCTTTCATATTTTCCCAAATAGCATACCCATATGGCTTAATCACCATACACCCTTTTACTCCTGAATGCTCTGCCAAATCCGCTTTCCCAACCAATTCATTGTACCATGCTGAAAAATCTTCACTTCTTTTTGGTAATCCTTTTGCCATTTGTGGTATAGTTTTTGTTAATTTTTTGTTAACGACTACAAAGTTAAAAATTAATAAGAGGTAACTTTTATATTGTGCCCAAACTTATTTAAATTTACTGTAAGTCGATGTTATTAATAAAATATAATTTCAACGCCATGAAAATAATAAACTCAATTCTTTCGCTATCCGTAATTGGACTTATGTCTTCTTGTACTACAACGCAAGACCTAAGCTATGAAGATGATATTTATTCTGAAGAAGAATCGTACACTCCAGTCACGAGCTCTAATTCAGAATTTGATGAGTATTATTCGTACGAGGATGAAACTTCCGCAGTGACAAACGAGGAAGAGTATTATAACCCTAAACATTCTGAAACAGAATACGACGGAGAAGGAAATACTTATGTAACAAATAATTATTACGACGACTACTACGACTACCAATACTCTTCGAGAATAAGAAGGTTTAACAATTGTAATTCTGGGTACAGTTATTATGACCCATGGTATACGAATTCGTACTACTATGGAAATTCTTATGGATGGAATACCAGTATTTATTTCGGAAGCGCTTACTTAGGCTATGGTTATAACCCGTACTCCAACTTCGGATATGGTTATTATCCTAGCTACAATTATTGGGGACACAATCACCATCACCACAATTACTGGAACAACTATGCATGTAATGGGTATGGATACGGTGGCTACGGATATGGATATGGTGGCGGATATTACGGAAACGGATATGGAAATTATTACGGTAATGGTTATGGAAACTATTATGGAAATGGAACAAACGGAAATTACTATGGAGACCAAACTGCAAGCAACTCTTATACTGGTCATCACGGCGGTGGAATGAGTTCAAATTCTTTGACTGGATCTACTTATGGCAGCTCAAGCAGTGAAGATTACAACACAGTTACTGCAGTAGTAAAACAAGTTAAAATGAATTTAAGCGGAAGTGGTATTGGAAACAACAATAATAACCCCAACAAGCCTACTGTTTCGGGCTCTAGCATGGAAGACAAAAAACCTACCACTCCTTCAAATACATTAGCAAATTCGTCGAAGGCACCTTCTTACGAAAATAGCTTATCATCGCTATCAAGCAATAGTAAATTTGAAAATCATGATTTAAATGCGAATAGAGCAAATCCAACTCAAAAAGGAAGCTCAAATTACATTTCTAGAGAACCTGCCTCTACTAATAATTCTAGAGGTACTTCATCTGCTTGGAAAGCTAGACCAAACACAACGACTAAACCCAATACTTCTAACGGAACGAGTCGCCCAAACAACAACTACACAAGACCGGCTACAAATTCTACTAAACCAAGTACTACTACAAAACCAAATAATAATTACACTAGACCATCTACTACTAAACCTAGCAACAACAGAGGTGGTGGATCATCTTCAACTTACAAACCTTCAAAAAGTAGCAGTAACTACAATAGAGGTAGTAGTGGCAACAGCGGTAGTCGAAGTAGTGCTGGATCATCTGGATCTAGAAGCTCTTCATCTTCAAGTCGTTCAGGCGGAAGTAGTAGCTCTTCTAGAAGTAGCGGTAGTTCTTCAAGAGGAGGAAGTAGCTCATCATCTAAACCTAGCGGAAGAAGATAATCTTATAAAAATTGAATAAATTAAAAGAAACTCTAATGAAACAATTTCTATTAGTTACGGTTATTCTTATGTCTTTTTCGTTACAATCAACAGCTCAAACTGAAGAAGACGCATTAAGATATAGTTTTCTAGATTTTGGAGGAACGGCAAGATACAACAGTGTTGCAGGTGCATTTGGCGCTCTTGGTGCAGATTTATCCGTATTAAGCGTTAATCCAGCGGGAATGGCTCGTTTCAAATCCTCCGAATGGTCATTTACTCCTCAAATCGGACTACAAAACTCATCAACCCAGTTTATGGGAAACAATGCAACAAATGGGCGTGAAAACATTGTGATAGGAAACATTGGTGTGGTGGGAGTGATTGAAGCTGGGAAAGAAAGTGCTACTCTTTGGAAAAGTATTCAGTTCGGCCTAACCTACAATCGACTTGCAAATTTCAATGAACGAACCAGTATTTCAGGAATCAGCGACACTTCCATGTCATACGTTTTTGCTGCGCAAGCTAGAGGAACACATCCAGACGACATTTATGAAAGCTTACCTTTCACTTCTGGGTTAGCTTATGATACTTATGTAATTGATCCAGGGGATTCTGTAGGCAACTATTACACTACGCAACTTTATGAAGGTGACTTCAATCACCAACATACTATCACAAGAAAAGGCCACATGGGGGAAACAGCTATAGCAATGTCCGGTAACTTTAACAACAAAATTTATATTGGAGGAACAATAGGTTTCCCTACAATTAGGTTCACACAAGAAAAAAATCACAGTGAAACTACATTAAGTGACTCGTTAGATATAGAACATTTTATATATAACGAATACTTAACTACTCGGGGAAATGGAATCAATGCCAAAATTGGGCTAATTGTACTCCCTACCAAATGGTTTAGGATTGGTGCTGCCTATCATACTCCTACAAAATTCTATTATATGAAAGACAATTGGAGCTCAAGCATGTCTTCAAAATTTAAAGATGGTGAATCCTATTCTTCTAATTCACCTGACGGAAGCTTTTTATACAAATTAACAACTCCTGGAAGATTAATAGGAAGCCTTTCTTTTATCATTGCAAAGAAAGCAATGATAAGCGCGGATTATGAATATGTAAATTATACTAATAGTGCTTTATCAAAACATCCTTTTTCTGGAAGTAGTTACAATTTTTCAGAAGAAAACAATTCTGGCGATTTAAACTTCAGGGCAACCCATAATATCAGAATAGGAAGTGAAGTTAAAATAGCAAAACCACTGTTTGCAAGATTGGGGTTTTCATATTATCAAAATCCTTACAATTCTGAGGCAGTTGAAAACAATAAAGCTAAGCTTACCTTTACAGGAGGCCTGGGATACAGAGTAAAAAGCTTCTATATTGACTTTGCTGTAACAAGTTCGACATGGACTGAAGATTACTATATGTATGATCCAATACTTGTAGAAAACACACCCATTAAAAAATCAAACACCAACTTGATTTTCACATTTGGAAGGAAATTCTAAGAAAAAATTAAACCATAAAAAAGGGGATAGCAATGCTATCCCCTTTTTTAATTTATTGCAAACTACTTACTTCAATAATTTCGCAAGCATTTTTTCCATTTTTTCAGTTTCCTCTTGAGCTAATTCTAAATCAACTAAGATTCTTCCACTGTGCTCATCAATAATTATTTTTTTACGAGCAGCAATATCCAACTGTCTTTGTGGTGGTATCTTAATATAAGATCCTCCTGATGCTCCTCTTTCAACAGGAACAACCGCCAATCCATTTTTAGCAGAATTTCTAATTCTAGTATAAGCTTTCAACAATCTTTCATCAACACTTTCAGAAGCCTCTTTTGATTTCTCTCTCAAAAGATTTTCTTCTTTAGCAGTTTCAGCTTCAATCTCTGCTAAATCATTTTTCTTAGCATCTAAGGCTCCCTTCTTATCTTCTAATTCAGAAATACTTGTTTCAAGCAATTCCTTTTTTGAAGCAATTCTAGCTTTATACTCATTAATTCTCTTCTCTGCCAATTCAATTTCCAACCCTTGGTATTCAATCTCTTTTGTTAAAGAATCGTATTCTCTATTGTTTCTCACTTTCTTTTGTTGCTCTTCATATTTTGCAACACCAGCCTTTGATTCCTCAATAACATTTTTCTTTTCGTTGATCTGTAAGTTTAAATCACTTACTTCCTCTTCGACTTTGGACATCCTTAAATTCATTCCTTCCAACTCATCTTCAAGATCTTGAACCTCTAATGGTAATTCACCATGTACCTGACGAATTTTATCAATTCTTGAATCAATAATTTGAAGATTATAAAGTGCTCTTAACTTTTGCTCAGCTGTAGACTCTTTCTTTTTTGCCATAATAATTTACAAATAATTAACGGGATTTGTATTTATCTCCGTGAAACAGACGGCAAAAGTAGTAAATTTTTCCTTTAGTTTATCAGCTAAAAGCTCAATTGTATATTGTTCACTTTCAAAATGCCCAACATCTGCAATAATAATGCGGTTCTCAGCGTCAAAAAACTCATGATATTTAAAATCACCCGTAATTAAAACATCTGCATTTTGTCGCATAGCATGCTTCAATAAAAAACTTCCTGAACCACCACATACCGCAACTCTTTTCACTTTACCGCCTGTTAAACTACTGTGTCGAACACAATCAGTTTTCATTAATGGTTTTAAAGATTTTAAAAATGTAATTTCATCAACCTCATTTTCCAATTCACCAATTAATCCCGCTCCAATTGTTGGATTACTGTTTTGTAACTGTATTATATCATAAGCTGGTTCCTCATAAGGATGAACTTTTAATAATGATGAAATAACAGAACCTTCTTTATCAATAGGATAAATTACTTCTATTTTCTGCTCAGGCTCAACATGTCGCTTTCCTTTTTCTCCTACAAAAGCATTTGTATTCTTCCCGGCACGAAAAGTACCTTCACCTAAACTACTAAAACTACATTCATCATAATCCCCTATGCTTCCAGCACCAGTTTCAAACAATGACTTCCGTACTTCTTCTGCTCTCTCTACAGGAACATATGTTATCAGCTTTCGTAAATTATTACTAGAAGGTGCTAAAACTCTTGTATTGACCAAGCCTAACTTCCTACCTATTATTTCATTCACTCCGTCCAGCATATTATCTAAATTGGTGTGAACTGCATAAATTGAAATATCGTTTTTAATTGCTTTTATTATTGTCCTTTCAATGTAGTTTTTCCCTGTAATTTTCTTCAATCCAGAAAAAACAATTGGATGATGAGCAACAATTAAATTGCATTTTCGTTTTATTGCCTCATCAACGATATCCTCAGTGCTATCTAAACACACAAGTACACCTGTTACATTATTTTTCGCATCTCCAACAATCAAACCTGCATTATCATAACTCTCCTGATATTGCAAAGGAGCAAGGATCTCTAAATAATTTGTTACATCTTGTATTGTCATTCCGCTAAATTATTGATTTTTGTATTCTATAATTCAGATAATGAAAATATTTCGATACATATTATTCCCTGTCTCTTTAGTTTATGGAGGAATAACTTCTTTTCGAAACTTTTTATACAACAAAAATATTTTTAAATCCAGTGAATTTGACCTACCAATAATCTGTATTGGAAATCTGTCAATGGGCGGGACTGGCAAAACCCCACACACTGAATACCTCACTAGATTATTAAAAGATGAATTTAACATAGCTATTTTAAGCAGAGGTTATGGCAGACGAACAACTGATTATATTGAAGCAGATGAAAACTCAACTGCAAAGCATATAGGTGATGAACCAGCACAATACCATCGGAAATTTCCAAACATCAAAGTAGTCGTAGAAAAAAAACGGGTAAAAGGTGTTTTAAATTTATTGTATGACAACTCATCTATAGAAGCCATTCTGCTTGACGATGCATTTCAACATCGATCTCTAAAAGCTGGCTTTAACATCTTAATAACGGACTACAACAAGCCATTTTACAAAGACCTAATGCTTCCTATGGGAGAATTAAGAGAGTTTAGAAAAGGAAAAAACCGAGCAGATATAATAATCGTTTCTAAATGCCCAGATGATGTTTCTTCTGAAAAACGTACTGAAATCATCAAAAGCATATCTCCGAATAAAGATCAAAAAGTGTTTTTCAGCAGGATAAAATATGGTAGGATTTACAGCCCTTTTACCAACGAAGAATTGAATAACGACATTTCAACCTACGAAACTCTTGCTTTAACGGGTATTGCAAACCCTACCCCGCTTTATGAAGAGCTCAATCGCAGGAATGTAAAATTCAGTAAAAAAGCATACCGAGATCATTATCCATTTTCTGAAAAAGATGTAGCTACAGTCTCTGAAATATTTGGTACTTTTGCTAGTTCGGATAAAATCATTTTAACTACAGAAAAAGATGCTTCCAGATTACTGGAAATAAAAGGGTTTGAACAATTACCTATTTATTGCATCGAAATTGAAATTGATTTTATTCGTAATAAAGAAAAATTTGATAAAGAGATATTAAAATATGTTAGAGAAAATAAAGCAGACAGCAAATTACTTAAAGGAGAGAACTAACTTCCAACCAGAAGTTGGGATTATCTTAGGAACAGGACTAGGTAATTTAGGTAATGAAATAAAAGCTGAACATGCTATTCCCTACGAAGAAATCCCAAACTTCCCCGTTTCTACAGTAGAAGGGCATAGTGGACAGTTAATTTTTGGTGAATTAGGAGGGAAAAAAGTTGTTGCCATGCAAGGACGTTTTCACTTTTACGAAGGGTACGATATGAACGAATGCGTTTTCCCAGTAAGAGTGATGAAGTTTTTAGGAATTGAAACACTTTTTGTTAGTAACGCAAGTGGAGGTGTAAATCCAGATTTCGAAGTTGGAGAAATCATGATCATTTCAGATCACATCAATCTATTTCCTACTAACCCATTAATGGGCAAAAACTATGAAGAATTAGGCCCTAGATTCCCAGATATGAGTGAACCTTATGATTTGAAGTTAATTGCAAAGGCGGAAGAAATTGCTGCAAATAATAATATTAAAGTATCTAAAGGAACTTACGCTGGGCTTTCTGGACCTACGTTAGAAACACCTGCAGAATACAATTACGTCAGAGTTATTGGAGCCGACGCTGTGGGAATGAGCACTGTTCCTGAGGTGATTGCTGCAAGACATATGGATATTCCATGTTTCGGGTTCTCAATCGTAACTGACTTAGGAGTTCCTGGGAAAATCATTGAAATGACCCATGAGATTGTTCAAGGTATCGCAAGAGAAGCTGAACCAAAAATGACACTTATTATCAAGGAGTTATTACAAACAATGTAATTGACATGACTTTAGAAGAAGTATTAAAAAAATACGAGCCTGTTATTGGGTTGGAGATCCATGCACAGCTACTTACAAATAGCAAAGCCTATAGTAGAGATGCAAATGAGTTTGGTGATGTCCCAAATACAAATATAAGCCCCACTAGTTTAGGACACCCAGGAACGCTACCAAAATTCAATAGTGCAACACTAAATTATGGTGTAAAATTGGGATTAGCTTGCCACGCTGAAATTACTAGAGATATGCATTTCGACAGAAAGAATTATTTCTACCCAGATTTACCAAAGGGCTATCAAATTACTCAAGATAAGACACCAATATGTACAGGAGGGTATGTATTGATTAAAGATGCTGACGGCAACGAAAAATCGATTGATTTGACACGAATTCACATGGAAGAGGATTCTGGAAAAAGTTCGCATGACATTGATCCGTTTGACACTTTAATTGACTTGAATCGTGCAGGAGTACCACTTTTGGAGATTGTAACAGAACCTGTTTTTAAAAACGGAAAAGAAGCTTATAACTACCTTACTGAAATGAGGAAATTGGTTCGTTACCTTGATATTTGTGATGGGAACATGGAAGAAGGTAGCATGCGTTGTGATGTTAATGTTTCTATTATGCCAATTGGAAGTAAGGAATTTGGACAACGTGTAGAAGTTAAAAACATGAACTCAATGCGTAACGTTGAAAGAGCTATTGAACATGAAATAGTACGTCTTGCTGGAATATTAGACAGTGGAGGTACGGTTGCTCAAGAAACTCGAAACTTTGATGCAAACACAGGAGAAACAATTGCTCTTCGTAAAAAAGAAGACGCACATGATTACCGTTATTTTCCTGAACCAGATTTAACTGCGTTACACATTACTCAGGATTATATAAATGAGGTTGAAAAGAATCTCCCTCCCCTTCCGAATGACTTATATAAAAAGTACATGAAAGAGTTAAAGCTTTCTGAATACGATGCGGCTAATTTAACTGATTCTAAAGGGATTGCTTTATATTTTGAAGATCTTATTACACTTACAAAAAACTATAAAGCTGCAGCAAATTGGATGATGGGAAGTATCAAATCTTTTCTTAACCAAAATGCACTAGAAATTGAAAGTTTTCCGGTATCTGCCGAAAAGATTTCGGAATTAATCCAAATCATTGAAGAAGACAAAATCAATAATTCTGTTGCCACGCAAAAAGTATTTCCATTAATGGTGGAGAACCCAGAAATGAGTCCTCTTGAAATTGCCGAAAAAAACGGATGGATTACTAAAAATGATAGCCTTGAAATAGAAAATGTAATTATTAACATTTTTAAAAACAACCCTGAAGAGTTTAATCGTTTTAAAAATGGAGAGAAGAAACTGACTGGTTTTTTTATGGGGTTAGTTATGCGTGAAATGAAAGGAACTGCTGACCCTAAAACAACCACTCAACTATTGAACAAATTGGTAAATGAAATTTAAACTAAATACATTTTTGGCTTTTGCCCTTATCACTTTTACTTTTTTAGCATGTTCTGAAGAAAATAACAGTGAGAGCGAAATACCTGTCAATTCCTCAAATCAAACAAACAAGGGAACAAGTGCAAACGCGTTTACCATTGAAGGCACCATTTCTAATGGTGGAGAAAAGAAACTCTACTTGTTTGAATACGGTGGTAACACCCCTATTAAAATAGATAGTACAATCTCTGACAATGAAGGGAACTATACACTAAAAGGCGCTTCAGATAATTTTAAATTTTACAGCATTGGAAATACGGTAAATAATGTTGCCGCACTTTTATTAAAAGGAGGAGAGCATGTTAAGTTAAATGCTGATTTTAATCAAATGTCTATCTCTGCTAGGGTTAACGGATCGGAAGACACTCAAATAATGCATGGATTCTCCGCAAGGCAAAAAACATTTTTTGACACCATGCAAAGTTACAAAGTAGAAATTGAAGCACTGGATTATGAAGAGTCTGAAAAACGTGAAGCAATAATTAAAAAAGCAGAAAAGGTAAAAGAAGATTTTAATGTATATAAATACAATTTTATAAACGACAACCTCAATTCTCCAGCTGTATATATGGCCGCCTCAGAATTATACGATATTGTTAATGAAATTGAATATTTGAAAAAAATTGAAAAGACAATGCTCGAACACATGAACGGGTCTCCATTTCATATAGCAGTCTCTCAAAAAATAGCACAAGCTAATCAAGCAATTGCAAATGCAGAAAGACAAAAGCAAATGATTAATGACCAAAAATTAGCCTTTGCAAACGCTGGCATAGTAATCGGGGAAAAAGCTCCTGACTTAGATTTCCCTGATCCAAGTGGTAAAAATATTTCATTAAGCAGCTTGAAAGGGAAAATAGTTCTTCTTGATTTTTGGGCTTCTTGGTGCAAACCATGTAGAGCAGAAAATCCAAATGTTGTTCGTCTATACAACCAATACAAAGATAAGGGGTTTACTATATACAGTTATTCTTTGGATAAGGATATTGAAAAATGGAAAGGTGCTATTCAACAAGATGGATTAATCTGGCCGTACCATACAAGTGACCTTAAAGGTTGGCAAGCTGCTGGTTCTGCTTTATATAATGTTCGAAGTATCCCCCAAACATTCTTAATAGGAAGAGATGGCAACATTATTGATATAGGTCTAAGAGGTTATGAATTGGAAGAAAAACTTAAAGAATTGCTAGGCTAACACTTATGAAAAATTATATACTAATACTTTTACTTACCTCTATTACTTCGATGTCTTTTGGTAGAACACCAAAAAAAGTAGAAATAAAAGGTACCATTGAAAATGCTGAGGGAAAAACATTATACCTGAATGCTTTTATTAATAATTCGCCAGTAGTTATTGATTCGGTGACTATCAAAAAAAATGGGAAATTCAGTTTAGAACTTAATGTCATTAAACCTGATTTTTACTCAATTGGATTTTCTAAAAAGGATTATGCGTTATTAGTTCTTGATAGTGCCAATACGGGTGAAACAATTGGTTTTAATGCTGATGGCACAAAAATTATGGAAACCTATTCAATATCAGGATCAAAGGATAGTGAAATTGTTAAAACATTAGTTACATACCTTACTGATCATTCAAAATTGAAAACAGAGTACTCAAATAACCTTAGAGACCCTAAACTCTCTCCTCAACAACAAGCTAAAACTAAACAGAGCTTAGACTCACTTGACAAAAACTTCATCTATAAAAGAGATCAATTTATTAATAAGAATTATAAGTCTTTAGCCGTATTAACAGCAATGGGATACTTAAATCCTCAGACAGATTTGGCTCTGTATAAAAAAATAGAAAAAGGATTAGCTGAGTCCGTTCCTAATACAGAATACCATATTGCCGTTCAAACACAAATTAAACAAATTGAAACCCAAAATAAAATCAGGATAGAACAAGAAGAAGAAAGAAAAAAATTAGAAAAGCTTTCTGCTATTGGATCTATTGCTCCGGAATTAAACTTTCCAAGCCCAGATGGAGAAGTAATTACACTGGAATCATTACGGGGAAAATATGTATTAATTGATTTTTGGGCATCTTGGTGTAGACCATGTAGAGCTGAAAATCCAAACGTTGTTAAATTATATAACGAATACAAAGACAAAGGATTTACAGTATATAGTGTTTCGCTTGATCGTGATAAGAATCGTTGGACTGGAGCAATTCAACAAGATAAATTAGCTTGGCCAAATCACGTTAGCGACCTAAAACAATGGCAATCTGAAGCCGTTAAAACATACGGATTCAAAGGCATTCCATTTACAGTCCTAATTGACAAGGAAGGAAAAATAATAGATAAAAATTTGAGAGGTGCCGCCCTTGAAAATAAAATAAAAGAACTTCTAGGAGATTAATTACATCTCTTTATTCTTTTTGTTTTTCTTTTTACGCTTTTTCTTTTTACCCGCTTCGGCATTTGGGTTAGAATATGAAACGATACCGTAATTAGGCTTTTTTCCATTAATTCTTAAATTAACTTCTTGTTTGAAATTTTTTAAGAAAATTTTATGTAATACTATTTTCTCCACTTCACAAATACATCCTTTCTCTAAACTCTTTACCACAAAATTAATTTGATTTGAGTTTTCTTTTTTATCTATATAATTTATAAACTTCTCGCAACACACAGCATAATGTCTAGCCTTTACATACAATGTATCAAACTCATAATTAACAGATAATATCATACTTGAATGAAGGCTATCTTTTTTTTGGTTATCTTCTGTAAAATAATCACCCGAATCAGAATTAGACAAACTTTGTCCAAAGAATATATTTGAAAAGCTTACAAACAGTATTAAGTAAATATATTTCATATTCAATTTGAGCATTAAAATAGATAATCTTCTGCTAAGATATGTATTTTTCACAAATTGTTAATTTTCAACTACACCACTTATAAATTACTTGACTAAAATCATTTATTTTCATAGTATATTTGTCACATGAAAAAACTAGGTATTTGTATTCTTTTCACGTTGGTTCTATCCCAAATTACTGGACAGGAATATTTTCAACAAGAAGTAAACACGACTATCAATGTCAGCTTAAATGACAAAAACAATACACTTTCTGCATTTGAGGAAATTGAATACATTAACAATTCGCCTGACTCTTTAGAATATATCTTCATGCATATATGGCCTAATGCTTATAGAAACAATGGAACTAATATGGCTATCCAAAATGATGAAAATGGTGACATTGACTTCCATTTTGCTGACAGTATTGATAGAGGTTTTATAGATTCTTTGGACTTTAAAGTAGACGGAGAGTTTGTTGTCTCAGCTCCTGATATTGATCACATAGATATTGTAGCTTTACTATTAAAAAAACCTCTTGCACCTGGAAATAAAATAACAATCACTACCCCGTTTAGGGTGAAAATTCCTTTAGGAATCTATTCTAGGCTGGGGCATATTGGCCAATCTTACCAAATTACACAATGGTTTCCTAAACCCGCTGTTTATGACAAAGATGGATGGCACCCTCTTCCCTACTTAAGTCAAGGAGAGTTTTATTCAGAATATGGAACCTATGATGTAACTATTACTTTACCAAAAAACTACGTAGTTGGAGCAACAGGAGATTTAATAAACAATCCCGAAGAAGAAGCTTTTTTAAACAACTTAGCGGATATCACAAAAAAGGAATTAGAAGCAAATAAAATTCCAAAATACAACAAAGCAGGGTATCCTATTATGAAGTTTCCTGAGAGCTCTAAAGAACTAAAAACATTACACTATCATCAAAAAAACGTGCATGATTTTGCATGGTTTGCGGACAAAAGGTTTCATGTTTTAAAAGGGGAAGTAGAGTTGCCGCACACGAAAGAGAAAGTAACTACTTGGGCTATGTTTACGAATAACGAAGCTAAACTCTGGGCCAAATCTATCGAATATTTGAATGATGCTACTTATTACTACTCACTTTGGAATGGTGATTATCCCTATAAACATGTAACAGCGGTAGATGGTTCTATTAGCGCAGGTGGCGGAATGGAATACCCCAACATTACTGTTATTGGTGAATCTTATACAGATTTCAGCCTGGAACAAGTAATAGTTCACGAAGTTGGACACAATTGGTTTTATGGAATATTAGGTTCTAATGAAAGAATCCATGCTTGGATGGATGAAGGCTTAAACACTTTTACCGAAAATCGGTATACCGAGACTAAATATCCAGAAATGGATATGGGAGGTTTAGGGCTTCCTAAAGGCTTAATGGAGAAGTCTGGTTTAAGTGTTTACGGTCCAAGAGGAATGTATGATTTAGGGTATCTTTTAAATGCAAGACGAAACTATGACCAACCTATCGAAACCACTTCTGAGAATTTTACTTCTATGAATTATGGAGCAATTGTCTATGGAAAAACAGGAATCGGAATGGATTATATGCTTGCCTATTTAGGGGACAACCTATTTAATAAATGTATGCATGTTTACTTTAACAAATGGAAATTCAAACACCCACAACCAGATGACTTAAGAAATGTTTTTGAAACAGAAACAGGAAAAGATTTGAGTTGGTTTTTTGATGACTACATTAAAACCACGAAAAAAATAGATTATGCTATTTCCAGCATTAAAAAACAAGAAAATGGAGAATATCAAATAACAGTTAAAAACAAAGCAGATATTGCAGCTCCTTTTGCTCTTTATGGAATTAAAGATGATTCTGTAGTTGTATCTGAAAAATGGTTTGATGGCAGCATTGATGAACTTACAATAGGTTTTAAAGCAGATGGTGCAGATAAAATTGTTTTAGATTATAACAGAGATATTCCTGAAATAGACAGAACTGATGATGTTATTAAAACTTCTGGTCTGTTTAAAAAAGCTCGACCAATTAGGATCGAATTTATAGGAAGTATTGAAAGTAGAGATAAAGCGTCTATATTCTACCTACCTCTTCTAGGTTGGAATTCTGCTGATGGCTTAATGCCTGGTCTCGCCTTATACAACACTACCTTTCCTGAAAAGAAACTTGAATGGCTTGCTATTCCCATGTACAGTACAAGGTTAAATAACTTAAATGGAGTTGGACAAATAAAATACAACATGTACCCAAACAAAATATTCAGAAGGTTTACTGTTGGTGCAGAAGTAGCGATGTTTGGATTGAATAAAAATTATTCTACAGCTTATTACTCACTTATTTCTACTCCTAAAATGGACCAAAGAACAAAACTTGAAGGGCATATTAAAACCGAAATAAAAACACCATTACGAAAAGTCAAACAACTTCTTAGCTACCGTTTTATTTCAACCACTGAAAGTAACGGTACGGAATATTTAGATTGGAACGTATTCAATATTTTTAATTACAAAGTTTCAAATAGACAAGTATTAAAGCCAGCTTCGTTCGACTTACAGTTCTTACACGGCAATCCAAACTTAGCGACTAACTTCTCTCAACTAAGCTTAGAGGGTAAATTACGATTAAACTACAATGTGTACCTAAAAGGAGTCGATATTCGCTTTTTCGGAGGCTATTCAATCAAGCAATCTAATGATTTTTCGAACCGTTATAGCTGGAGGTTAGACGGACAAAATGGAGATCATGATTATTTATATGATAATGTTTTATTAGGTAGAAGTGAAAACTATCCAAATATGCTATCACAGCAAATGACATCAACACATGGTGCTTTTAAAGTTCCCACATCTTACGCTAGTAATAATTGGATATTGAGTTCAAATGTTAAAATTGAATCTCCAGTTGGACCAATTGGAATATTTGCAGATGCTGGATTATATCCATACACTCAAGTATCAAATGGAGCTACCACTGAAAAAGTTGGCTTTTTATATGATGCAGGGATTTATATCCATTTACCAAAAGATATTTTTGAAATCTACATTCCTTTGGTATATGCAAACGATATCTCAACTGAACTAGAATATAACAACATTAATTTCTTGCAACGAATTCGGTTCATGATTAACATAAACCAATTGAATCCATTTAAAATGCTTCGAGAGATTAAGCCTTAAAACGGTTTTTTTTCCGTTCTGTAATCAACTAATAATAGAAATCCATTAATTTGCACCGTGCAAAAAGGTAAAAAAATATACTTTTCTTCTGACTACCATCTTGGTGTCCCTAACCATAAGGACAGTTCTAAACGTGAAAAAAAGATTGTTAGATGGCTTGAAATGGCACAAAAAGACGCCCAAGAAATTTATTTGATGGGAGACATTTTTGACTTTTGGTTTGAATACAAACATGCTATTCCAAAAGGATTCATTCGTATTCAGGGTAAAATAGCTGAAATTACAGATAGTGGCATTCCCGTTCACTTTTTTATTGGGAACCACGATATGTGGATGTTCGATTATTTCCAAAAAGAATTAGGTGTTATAATGCATCGAAAACATGGCCCGAGAGAAATTGCTGGAAAGAAATTTTTTTTAGGACATGGAGATGGACTGGGTCCAGGGGATAAAGGCTATAAATTCATCAAGAAAGTTTTTGCCAATAAATTTTGCCAATGGTGCTTTGCACGAATTCATCCTAATTTTGGAATAGGAATGGCTAATTTCTGGTCTCGTAAAAGTAGATCCAAAAATAAAGAACCGCAAAAATTCCTAGGCGAAGACAAAGAGTGGCTAATAACTTATTGCAACAAAAAACTAAAGGATAATCATTATGATTACTTTATTTTCGGGCATCGTCATTGGCCAATAGAACACCAACTACAAGACAACAGTACTTATATCAATCTTGGTGATTGGTTACAACATTGCACCTATGCTGTTTTTGATGGAGAAAAACTAGAACTTAAAAAATTCGAAGATTAAGCATGAATCTTTTCTATTAAATCGACTATTCGATTTGAATAACCAGCTTCATTATCATACCAACCTACAACTTTTATCATATTCCCAATTACAGAAGTCAATTTTGAATCGTAAATAACAGAATGAGTATTTCCAATTATATCTGTTGAGACTATCGGATCATCAATATATTCCATCACCCCCTTTAGAGCACCATTAGCATACTCTTTAAATACTTTATTGAGTTCTTCTGCTGAAACTGGATTCTTAACAATACAAGTTATATCTGTCAATGAACCATCCGGAACTGGAACACGAATTCCAACTCCCCCCATATGTCCATGTAAATGTGGAAATATTTTTGTAATTGCTTTCGCTGCTCCTGTAGTTGTTGGTACAATAGATTCTGCAGCAGCTCTTGCTCTACGCAAATCCGAATGTGGTGCATCATGCAATCTTTGATCTCCTGTATAAGAATGAATCGTTGTAATATACCCATTTTGAATCCCACACAACTCGTCAATTATTTTAACCATTGGTGCTGCACAGTTGGTAGTACAAGAAGCATTACTAATGATTTCTTCCGTACCGTCTATTAAATCGTCGTTAATTCCCATTACAACCGTCCTGATCCCATCTTCTTTAGCGGGAGCTGATAGAATTACTTTTTTTGCACCCGCCTTAATATGTTTCGATGCTAATTCCTTAGTTCTAAATATCCCTGTTGCTTCAACAACAATATCAATATTCATATCTATCCATGGCAAATTTTCAGGGTCTCTTTCATTGAATACTTTTACCGCTTTTCCATTAATTACAATATCATTATCAGTTGCTGTAACAGTTCCATTAAACCCTCTATGTACAGAATCGTACTTAAGTAAATGTGCTAACGTAACTGTATCAGATAAATCGTTAATTGCTACTAATTCAATATTGCTATTTTCTTGAATAGCTCTTGTAAAAACTCTTCCTATTCTCCCAAAGCCATTTATGGCTACTCTAATCTTTCCCATAATTCAATTATTTATTTAAAGGTAAAAAAAAAGCCTCAACTCGATAACCGAGCTGAGGCTTTTAAAGTTATTTGTCTCTTTTTAGTACTTAATAAACTTAGTAACTTCAGTTGAAGTTCCGGCCTTAAGTGTTACCAAATAAGTTCCAGCAGGTAATTTATCCACGCTAAAGCTCATATTGTGTTTACCAGAATTCATATTACTCCAAACAACTTGGTTAATAATCTTCCCTTGTAAATCATATACTTTAAACTCAACATCAGATCTGTTACCTAATTCAAAAGCAACATTACCTTCTACTGATAGAGGATTAGGATAAATACTAATTCCTGAAATATCTGCAACATCATCAATTACCTGATGCTCTCCTGTAGAAACATAAGAATCTGAAGTCCAAATTCCTCTACTAAATGTCCCTAAGAATACTTCATAAGGATTTTTCGCTCCTTGATCAAAATCCCTCCATTGCTGACGAACATCAAAAATTGGAATAATACCTGTTTCTGCAGTATGAGCAGTCCATGAAGTTCCTCCATTATCAGAAGAATAAGCACCAAATTCAGTCCCTACCATCATAATATCATCTCCAGCTGGGTTCATTATAAACTCGCAACCAAATATTGGGTAACTAGGTAAATTTCCACTCACATCATTAAAGTCTGCTGATGTTGTAGTTGTAGATGCGTTAGTACATAATTTAACAGTACCTCCAGATGTTCCAGTCGAAACTAAAACTCTTTCAAGGTTACTAGCATCAGTTGAGATATCAGTAACAATATTTCCGATAGCAAAAGAAGTTGTCCATAACTTATATGTTACAGGATCACTGTTGTCGAAATTCCCATATCGATAATTTGCAGCACTCCAATCAAGTGTAGAAAATCCTCCAAACGTTGTATCTCCTGTAGCTATATTAATAATCGTATCTCCAGTAACAGGTCTGTAGTCCACATCAGCTGCCTGTTCTGAATAAGCACTATCCAACCCAGATATTCTGTATAAAGTTCCTCCAGTAGTTCCTATCCAAAGTATATCACCGTCTTTTGAAAACTCATACGATTGAGCTGTACCCGTAACACCAACTTTCCACCATGGTTGATCGCCTGGATTGATATTTGTTAATCCTGACCCAAATCGCATCATTTCTCTTGTAAGATAAATTTGATCTCCAGTTGTTACAAATAACGACTGTTTAGGGTCTGGCAAATTAATAGTATCCTGTGCAATTGGATTATACAAGTAAGGAACTCCTCCAGGGATTGTATCAAAATTCGGCAACACTGAATCAGTCGCTGGTGTAACACTACTCCAAGTAACCGTTAGGTTTTGAGTTAATGTATAAGTTAACGGTAAATTAAATGTTAAACTATTGTACTCAACAACATCACCAATAGACATTGACGAATCAGGAATAAATTGAATAGAATCTTTCGTATCTAAATCATTATCATCTTCAAACAAACGAATAGCATTATAAAACCCAGATCCTGCAACAGGAGCGTCAGCAGTTTGCCAGTTATTCCCTCCATCATCACTTCTACTTAATGATCCTCCGTAAATAGTGGCCAAAATTGCTTCTCCTCCACTTAAAAATGAAATCTCGCATTCAAAACCATCACCACCTAATACTTTAGCATAAGATTTTCCACTTGTACTAGTATGGTCATTGTATGAAGTACCATTATCCTGAGCACCTCCAATAGTTTCTCCATTTGGTCCATAACCAATACCATAATACTGAGTAGCATTATAACCTTTATTTATTGTGGTAAAAAACTGTGTTGAGTTGTCAAATGATTTTGACATACCGCCATCATTTCCTATATACAATGCACCATTAGAATCCCAAGTCATCCAGTGTTGATCTGCATGAACATAATTAGGACTGTTTGGGTTTGCATTCCATAAAGAAATTTGTTCCCATTGTCCATCAGCGTCAGAAGCAGATGTTCCTTCCGTTTTTTCCCATCTATATAAATCAATACCGCCAAAAATACAGTGGTCGGGGTGTCCCTTTACAGCGTCAATTACCATATCATAATAACATTGTCCATTTGCAGAGATACAAGGTGTCCATCCAAATGTAGAAGCTGGAGCAATTTTATACCAGTTCTGTCCATGATCTTCAGAATACCAAATTCCTCTTATCTGTCCACCTGATTCCTCAGCCATATAAATATTATAATATCCAGCATCATTCTTTTCATAGGAGATAGCACATTCTTTTCTATTTCCACCATTTGCTATAGGAGTTACAACCGTACCATTTCCAATACAGTTATAAAATGATGTTCCTCCGTTAGTTGAAACATATAACCTACTTGTTCCTGCAGCTCCAGAGGCAACAATAACATTCCCATCTGCTGAAACAACTACTTTTACTAAATCTAAATTAGATGTTATATCACTGTTTAAGTTGGTTACCGTTTTATTAGTAGATCTGTTCATCCCCATATTATCACCAACAAAATAAATAACATCCGATTTCGATAAATCTGCAGCAACTCTAGAAATTTCATCACCTTGTGTTCCTGACAATATAGTCCAAGAACCACCACCATCAGTACTATACCATATTCCATTACCATCTTGCATTCCAGATGATTCAAAGTCCAAGCTTCCTTCACCTAAAAGACTTTTACCACCTGTACCAACGTATAGAGTTCCATTTGTTGTCATACACATTGATGATATCGCCATTGTACCTATTGATGCATCATCGTCCCAAGAAGTTAATCTATTCCACGAGTTACCACCATTTGTTGATTTATAAACACCACCATCAACACTACCTGCATAAACAGTAAAATCATCATTTGGATCAACTATAACAGCTCTTGTTCTACCGCCAATATTATCTGGACCATCTTCAGAAAATGTAAATGCTGCAGCTTTAGCATTGTTCATGCTCAAAGCTTGTTGATAAGCCGCTTCATAATCTGCAGGCTCAATTTTACCTGTAATTGGATTAACGTATAAAGAGTTTAAATACTCATTAGCTTGTGACCAAGCTTGTTCTTTAGTTCTTTCACTTGAAAGCTCCTCTGTAAAATAAGATCTCTCTGAAATCGTTTCCACATTATTGCTTACATATAAGCCTCCTGCAACTGCTGCAATAGCTATAGTTCCTAAAAATAGTTTTGTTCTTTTCATAAATCAATTCTAGTGTACCAAAATTTTGGTTTTCGAAATTACAAATATTTCGCTTCAAAACTAACGAAAGTTTTATACTTTTTTAACACTTATTGAGCGAAAGGTAGATATTATTTTTTATACGGTGAAAAATCTAAACTTCAGCCCCTATTAAAATAAGTGTTTTTCAGCATGGTAAGATGAGCGGACAAGTGGAGAACTCTCTACAAAGCGGAACCCTTTTTCTAATCCAATCCTTTTATAATCCTCAAATTTTTCTGGTGTAACAAATTCATCAACAGCAATATGATCAGTCGTTGGCTGTAAATATTGTCCCAATGTCAATATATCAACTCCAACACTTCTTAAATCATCCATTGATTCAATCACCTCTTCATCTGATTCACCCAAGCCTAACATGATACCAGATTTGGTACGCATACCACCTTCTTTCAACCTTCTTAAAACCTCAAGACTTCTATTGTATTTTGCCTGTATACGTACTTCTTTTGTTAATCTTCTTACTGTTTCTAAATTATGAGATACAATTTCAGGAGCTACATCAATTATACGCTGTAAATTTTCCCATTTGCCTCCAAAATCAGGAATAAGTGTTTCTAATGTAGTACCTGGTGAATGTTTTCGGATAGCTTTTACAGTTGCTTCCCAAATTTCAGAGCCTCCATCTACCAAGTCATCTCTATCTACTGAAGTTATAACAGCATGTTTAACTTTCATTAATTTAACTGATTCAGCAACTCTTCTTGGCTCAAAAATGTCAGCTTCGGCAGGTTTGCCAGTTGAAACAGCACAAAAACCACAAGACCGTGTACAAACATTACCTAAAATCATGAAGGTAGCTGTTCCAGCCCCCCAACATTCTCCCATATTTGGACAGTTTCCACTTTCGCAAATCGTGTGTAATTTATGCTCAGAGACAACATCTCGAACTTGTCTATATTCTTTTCCTGTAGGAAGTTTAACCCTAAGCCATTTTGGTTTCTTCACCCTTCCATTTTGAGGTAATTCCTCTTTAATCTCTTCCATCACATTCAAATTAGAAATATTTCTTTCCAATCAGCAAATTTATATAAAGTGTGGGATACAAAAAACTATTTTTAGTGTTTGTCATTATTGGAATTTTTGTCGGATAGACATCTATTATCCCGCCGACCTCAATTGCTCTAACACCACTCCTATAGGCTGAATATTCAAAATTAACTCCGAGCTTTAAAAATACACCTGGATAAAATTTCATTTCAGACACTCCTCTTGAAGAAGGCCCTCGGCCCCAAATGTTTGTCAAATTATGTTTTTCAGGGTCATATTTTTCAATTTGAGGAACTTCACCCACCAAATTAAAAACCTTTAAGTAAACAGGCTTAGCCATTCCTATCGAAGGCCCTACAATCCATAAATAACTTATTTCAACTGCTTGCTCTCTCAATTTTTCATGGAGAATTTTTTTCTTCCCATATCCTGGTCGAAGAATATACAATGAATTCAGTTTCCCATATACAAATCCTTTTGCGTTCTCGTCAATCGACCCAAATGACTTAACCTCTTTTGGATGTTTCATCGTAACTAGGTCAAGTGAAAAAAGTGTTTTTGTATCTGCTGTTTTAAACTTAGAAAAATACAGATTAAGTCCTAGCCCCTGTGTATGCAATAAAGCGCCACCATAAACAGCTTTACGATATCCAGCTTTGTTAACTTGTTCAGCAGGTAATTGCGCAGCAACTGATGTTGCAAACACCAACAGAATTATTGTATATAAATATCTCAGTTTAATCATCCTCTATTACTCCAAAAATACGCACTTTAAGCATTAAAACGAAAAGAACCATCAATAAATTGTCTAAAACAAAAAAGCTCAACCAATAAGGTTGAGCTTAAATAATATTGTTAAAAGACGCTTTATTAATATACTAAATCAGCCTCTTTGAAATCTTTTGAATCAATTTGATCAACATCTTCTATCAAGTCATTGCTTGGTTCATTAATAGTGTAAGCAGCACACCTAGTATGACCTCCTCCTAAAGAGCACGATGCAAAAACAAACGATACTACAGCAAAAAACGCAATTAATCTAATACACTTCATTTCCGATTTTTTTTTAGTGATGTGACAACTTGTACGTAAGTAAAAATAAAAGGTTTCAAAAAATTACATTGATTCTACATTTTTAACTGTAGACTGTACATGTATTTCATCTTGACTATTATCTATTTGATTAGCGCTAGCTCCATAAGCAGCGCATGTTGTATGTTGCGAACAAGATGCAAAACAAAATGCAATTGCCGCAACAGCAACTAGGTTTTTAAAAATTTTCATGGAACTTCCTCCGTTTTAAAATGTTTAACTTTTCTTTAGCTTGAGCTACAAATATTAAAAATAATATCCATTTTTACAAAGAATACATTACCAAAGTTATGAACATAGATGATGTAAAACCTCAAATCGAGGATGGATGGAAAAATGCTTTAACCCTTGAGTTTAACAAAGGCTATTTCAGAAAACTGAAAGAAACATTGGTGCTTGAGAAAAAAACATATACGATCTTCCCACCCGGAAAAGAAATTTTTTCTGCTTTTAACCTAACTCCTTTCAACAATGTTAAAGTAGTCATACTTGGACAAGATCCATATCATGGTCCAAATCAAGCTAATGGTTTATGTTTTTCCGTATCAGAAGGAGTAAATCACCCTCCATCATTAATCAATATCTTCAAGGAAATTGAAAAAGACCTCAACATTCCCTACCCAAAAAGTGGAAATTTAGAAAGCTGGGCAAAACAAGGTGTTTTACTACTTAACGCAACATTAACTGTAAGAAAAAGTGATGCAAATTCTCATAGTAAAATAGGATGGCAAACATTCACTGATGAAGTAATTAAACAATTATCTGCACAAAAAAAAGATATCATATTTTTACTTTGGGGAGGCTTTGCTAAAAAGAAAATTAAATTAATTGACGGTAAAAAACACCATGTCTTAACTTCTGGACACCCTTCTCCTTTAAGTGCAAATAGAGGTTTTTGGTTTGGAAATGGTCATTTCAGTAAAACAAATGAGATATTAATGAGTTTAAATGAGAAACCAATAAACTGGGAAGTTGAATAGCTTAGCAAAAAGTGATTAAATACGTCTATATATTTTATATTACTCTATTTGCAAATATTGCTTATGGCCAGTCATGGTCTAATACTTATCATGGCTTACCCGACAACTACCAACTAAATAAAGAATTTTCACAATTTTCAAGGAAAAATCACAAGCAAAAACTAACAGACCTACAAAGCTCATTGATTCAAAATGGCTATTTGGCTGCAGGTATTGACAGTGTTTTTATTGATGACTCTCTTCAAAAAATGGATATCTATGTTCATTCCGGAGGCTCATATACTTTTTCTGCTTTAACATTCAATGTAGAAAATGAAGATGCGTTAAGTTCTTCCGGATTTCGTGAGAAATTATTTTCCAATAAACCATTTAACCCTAATCAATTATCAAAACTATTTGAAAAAGTGCTTACTTATTACGAAAACAATGGTTTTCCGTTTGCAAGTGTTAAACTTGACAGTATCAATTTTAATAATAATCAACTGAGCAGTAAGCTAATGATTAATAAAGGTCCTATAATTCGAATTGACAGCATTTACATAAAAGGAGAAGTTCAAAATTCAAACAAACTTATTTATAACATATTACAAATCAACCCCAACGACTTATATCAGCAAGACATAATCAATCAAATAGAAACGCGAATAAAAGAAAGTCCATTTCTTGAATCAATTAAACCTTCAGAATATGAATTTGTTAATAACAAGTGTAATATCTATGTCTATTTAAAAAATAAACCCGCTAGTAATTTCAATGGTATAATTGGCGTTCTACCAGATGACAATGGAAAAATAAACATTACTGGAGACGTAAAAATAAAACTTTTAAATGCGCTTCATAAAGGCGAAATGATTGAAATAAACTGGAGAAAATTGCAACCTCTAACTCAAAATTTTAAAGCCGAATTTGCATATCCTTTCCTATTTAACTCTTCTTTTGGAATTGACTCTAAATTCTATCTATACAAAAGAGACACAACCTTCTTAAACATTGAGGGAAAATTCGGAATCAAGTACTTTTTCAATAGCGATAATACATTATCTGTTTTTTACCAAAATAAAAACTCAAACTTACTTTCGTCCGAACAGTTTCAGTTTGTAACAACACTCCCTGAATTTGCCGACATCACCAATAACTCTTACGGAATTGAAGTGAAATCAAATAAATTGAATTACAAATACAACCCCACAAAAGGTTATAATGCTTTTTTATCGGTTTCTGCAGGAACCAAATCCATTCGGAAAAATGGAAACTTAAACCCCATTGTATATGAAAATATTACATTAAAATCTGTCCAATTTGGATTGCAGTCCCATTTAGACTTATACATACCGATTAAAAAAAGAAGCACAATTAAATTGGGGTCAAAGACTGGATTTATATTTAACGAGAACATGTTTACCAATGAGTTATTCAGAATTGGCGGAAATAGAATGCTAAGAGGATTTGATGAAGAATCAATCTATACATCTAGCTTTGCAATTGGAACGATTGAATACCGTTTCCTCCTAGAACAAAACTCCAACCTATTTGCATTTATAGATGGCGCATGGTACGAAAATGGTGTTGAAGGCAATTTCATTACAGACACCCCTATTGGAACCGGAGTGGGCATCAATTTCAGCACAAAGCCAGGTATATTTTCGATAAGTTATGCCTTAGGTAGTCAGATGGGGAGTCCGTTTATTTTTAAGTCTGCTAAGATCCACTTTGGGTTTGTAAGTTTTTTCTAAATCGATTTTTTTTATAACCTATTTAAATTTTCACCGTAACAAGGTCTCCTAAAACAAATGAATGACATATTTGAAACCTAATATGACAACCAAAAGATTACTAATGAAATTGGGCATCCTACTTTTCTCTTTATTATTGATTAATGCATCGTTTATACCTGACTCAATAACTGAAGAAAAGAAAGAAGGAAAAAACAATGAATTTTTATTGGAATATCTTTCTATAAAATACCCTGAACAAAATTTTCAGAACTTCATTTATGTTGGAGTTAAACGACAAGAGTTGGATTTATACTTAAATGGCAATCATGTTATATCTTACAAAGTCTCTACCTCAATGCATGGAGCTGGGACCAAGGCAGGAAGCGACATGACTCCTGTAGGTCTACATAAGATAAAAGGGAAATTTGGCAATGATGTCCCCATAGGAGGCGTATTAAAAGCAAGAAAGTATACAGGTGAAATTGCGAATATAGAAACTGAAGCAATTGAAACGGGTAATGACGCAATAACAACGCGAGTACTAACCTTAGAAGGTCTTGAAGAAGGTGTTAATAAAGGCGGTGAACTAGATTCATATGGAAGACACATTTATATACATGGCACCGCTGAAGAGGGCTTAATTGGGCAACCTGCATCTCATGGTTGTGTAAGAATGAAAAATGAAGATGTTGTAGACTTGTTTAATCGTATTGACGCTGGTTTAACCGTTATTATATTAAATAATTAAATGCCAACTTTCTTTTTACGCTAGTATTTACCTCGTAATTTCCTAAATAAAATATATTTCCGCTATCGTAAAAAAAATACGTTGTAGTTTTCGATATTTGTAGCATGGATTATTTGTTACTACTTATTGGGCTAGTTATTGGAGCTTTAATAGGCTTTCTTGCTGCAAGACAAAAAAAGAACACTTCTGAAAGTTCTTCTGGTAATGAATTAAACGACCTTAAAGTCGAAAACGGAACCTTAAAAGGTAGTTTGGAATCAACTAATAAAGATCTGGAAGAGAATAAAAAGGCTCTTTCTGACTTAAGAGAAAAACATTCTTCAGAATCAAAAAGTGCGATTGAATGGAGAGAAAAGCACAATTCTTTATTAGAAAAGTTAGATACACAAAAAGAAGACCTATCAAATCTGCAAGAAAAATTCACAAAAGACTTTGAATTAGTAGCGAATAAAATCCTTGAGGAAAAAAGTTCCAAGTTCACAGAACAGAACAAAGAAAATATTGGAGAAATACTAACTCCTTTAAAGGAACGCATATCCGAATTCCAAAAGAAAGTTGAAGATAATAATTTACAAGGAGCTAAAAGAAACTCTGCACTTTCGGAACAACTAAAAATGTTAAAAGACCTAAATCAGGAAATAACACAGGAGACTAAAAGTTTAACTCAAGCTTTACGTGGCGATTCAAAAACACAAGGTAATTGGGGTGAAATGCATTTAGAAGCAATTCTTGGAAAGGCTGGATTACAAAAGGACATTCACTATTCTAAAGAAACCAATCTTAAAACTGAGGATGGTAGCAATCAGCGATTAGACTACATCATCAATCTACCAGATGGGAAAAATTTAATTTTAGATTCTAAAGTATCACTTACTGCTTATAGTAACTATCACGACACAGAAAATGAAGGTGAACAAAAATCTTACTTAAAACAACACCTAGACAGCATCTTGGGGCACATCAAATTGTTGAGTGATAAAAATTATCAAAAACTATACGACATAAACACTCCTGATTATGTTATCATGTTTATTGCTAACGAACCTGCTTTAACACTTGCCTTAAAAGAAGACCAAACATTATTTGAAAAGGCATTAGATAAAAACATTGTACTTGTCTCCACTTCTACTCTTTTAGCAACGCTAAGGACAATTTCCTACATTTGGAAACAGGATTCACAAAATAAAAATGCGGAAGAAATAGCACGTCAAGCTGGAGCTCTCTACGATAAATTTGTTGGTTTTACAGACGACCTAGTTAAATTAGGCGCACAATTAAAAACGGCTACGGGAACTTACGAAGACTCAATGAATAAGCTTACTGAAGGAAAAGGGAACTTAGTAGGCAGAATTGACAAATTGAAAGCGCTGGGTGTAAACCCTTCAAAAAACATCGACCAACGTCTCGTAGACAGGTCGGATGACTAATTTTTACATTTCTTTAACAATCGCATGCTTTATATCATTTGACATTCATAAAGTAATGACTTATCTTTGCACTCGATTTTGAAAAAAGAATACAATAGAACTTATTTAATTTAAGACAGATATGACAAGTACAACAGAAAAATTACCATACAAAGTTAAAGACATCTCTTTAGCTGATTGGGGAAGAAAAGAAATTACAATAGCTGAAGCTGAAATGCCAGGTTTAATGGCTCTTAGAGAAGAGTTCGGAGCCTCTAAGCCTTTAGCTGGAGCAAGAATTGCTGGATGCCTACACATGACGATTCAAACTGCTGTTTTAATTGAGACATTAGTCGAATTAGGAGCTGACGTAACTTGGTCTTCTTGTAATATTTTCTCCACACAAGATCATGCTGCTGCTGCTATCGCTGCTGCTGGAATTCCAGTTTATGCTTGGAAAGGTCTTAACGAAGAAGAATTTAACTGGTGTATCGAGCAAACATTATTTGCTTTTAAAGATGGACAGCCATTAAACATGATTTTAGATGATGGTGGTGATTTAACTAATATGGTATTTGATGACTTCCCAGAATTAGCTGCTGGAATTAAAGGTCTTTCTGAAGAAACGACTACAGGAGTGCACAGATTATACGATAGAGTTAAAAACGGAACATTGGTTATGCCAGCTATTAACGTTAATGATTCTGTTACGAAATCTAAATTTGATAACAAATACGGATGTAAAGAATCTTTAGTTGATTCAATCAGAAGAGCTACAGATGTTATGATGGCAGGAAAAGTTGCTGTTGTTTGTGGATATGGTGATGTTGGTAAAGGATCTGCTGCTTCTTTAAGAGGTGCTGGAGCTAGAGTTATTGTAACGGAAATTGATCCAATTTGTGCGTTACAAGCTGCAATGGACGGTTTTGCTGTTAGAACTTTAGAGAACTGTGTTGCTGATGCTGATATTGTTGTGACTACTACAGGAAACAAAGACATCATTCAAGGACACCACTTCGAAGCAATGAAAGATAAAACTATCGTTTGTAACATCGGTCACTTCGATAACGAAATTGACATGGCTTGGTTAAACGAAAAATACGGTTCTACAAAAGATACTATCAAACCACAAGTTGATATGTATACTCTTAACGGAAATGATATTATCGTTTTAGCTGAAGGTAGATTAGTAAACTTAGGTTGTGCTACAGGTCACCCTTCATTTGTAATGAGTAACTCATTCACTAACCAAACTTTAGCTCAATTAGAGCTTTGGGAAAACAGTGATAAATATGAAAATGATGTTTACATGTTACCTAAATACTTAGATGAAAAAGTTGCTAAATTACACTTAGCTAAAATTGGTGTTCAATTAACTGAATTGAGAAAAGACCAAGCTGATTACATCGGTGTTAAAGTTGAAGGTCCTTACAAACCAGAACACTATAGATATTAGAATCATTCTCCTCGGAGATATAGATTTTAATAGTACTTTTGAAGTCCCGTCCCGATAACTATCGGGATCGGGACTTTTTATTATATATTATGAAATTTGGAGGTCGATTAAAATATTATCTAGTAGGTTTTAGCATTGGAATAATTGCCTGTTTGATTATTTTTAAAGGAAGGGGATGTGAATGGTTACCCAATGAAAGAGTCTTAAACTCTATTCGCACGAGTAACATCTATTTTACCGCACAAGATTCTTGTATGATGGCATCCAACAATATCACCAAGAAAGATATCTTTTTATTGCTTTCAAATGGTGATGTTAACTTCGGAGAAAGCTCAACTAAAGCAGAAAACAATATTTATAGACTTGACAATGTAGATAAAGAAGGAGAACTTAAAACCTATGTTATTGAACACAATGAATTAAAGGTATCCTTTAATTTATACGAATTGGATTCTGTTGTATTCATATCACAATTCAATGGTCTTGAAACATCAACTAACTGTTCTGGTGAAAAAAACATTGCCAAAGCCATGTATATGCCAAACGACATGACTTTAGAAAAACTATCTTCAAATAAGTTGCGATTTGAAAAGATTTTTACTTGTGAAATGGAATGTTATGGAATAACCCATTCAGATATCGACAGTCTGTTCACTAATGGGAAAGTTTTATTCAATCACAGTTATCCCAATAAAAAACCAAATCCTTTGTATTTTATTGAGAAAGAAATAAACGAAGAAACATTCATTTTTTGGATTGAACAAGGAGCAACCAAAACACGTTTAAATAGGATTGCTAAATTGAAAGAAGACACAGATAAAAGCAAAACTTTTTCTATCGATTATTTATTTTCGGAAAAACCTAAATGTGAATGTAAATACTAATGAATTCTAGTTCTCTTTGAAGTTCTCGTGAAATCTCATATCTCTTTCAAGAACATCTCCATAACTATTTTTCTGCTGTAATTCCAACCATAACCTAGCATCTTCAATATCACTAAATATTTTCACTGGGTTTGTAGGTCTACTGATTCGGATATAAAATTTAGCAAATAATCTAGTTGGTAAATTATTGATAACAATTGCCTCCGCTATTCGGATATCTTTAGTTAACAAGTCTTTTGCAAAAAAATCTCGAGCATCTGTTGATATACTTCCATAAATACGGGCGTCAATTAGCGATAAAAACGGTTTCCCTTTTACCATTGAGTAGATGGCTTTGTTTGTCTCGATAGCATCTCTTAATTCAAAGACAACATCTTCTTTAAACTTCAATAGAGCCACATTTCCATCTAAAAGCTCTATAAAAGCCTTCTCTAGTTCTATTCTTTCTAATTTCGGAGCTTGTGTTTTCATAGGTTGTTTTCCGTATTTAATCTACGATTATGTCAAACTTAACGAAATAACTTAGAATATCAAAAAATAATATTGTCCCATTATTGATTACCTAACAGAATAGACCCAAACACTAATTCCATCATTTTTCAATTCCTTAGATTGCTGAATCACCTTTGATTTATCTTGAAGTGACAAAACACATGCATAGGTAAATTCATTATTTGAATTGAAATAAGTAAACGAATCAAACCCTTTACTTGTCAATTCTTTCACCAATCTTTCAGCATTTGTTTTATCTTTAAAGCTACCTGCTACAAGGTAGTACTTGCTAGAATTATCAATTAGTTTTTTCTCAACAACCTTTTTTTCTTTCGGTATAACTTCAAGAGGGATTTCCATCTTTGGTTTTTCCTCTTCAATAGCTTTATCTTCAACAGACGGCTCAACTAAATTTTTATCGCCTTTTCTAAATTCTATTTCATTTGAGTTTTGTGCTATCAACTCTTCATAAATCACGTCCGTTTCATTTGAATCATAGTAGCTATCATGAAAAACCATTATACTCCCTTCATAACAAGCCACCCAAATATTGTTTGTTTCATTATCGTAGGTAATCCCTATTGGTTTGTCGTTCGTTTTTATGTTGTCCATAATTTTCATATCCAAAGTTCTCACCTTAGTCAATTTATCACTTCCATAATTAACTACATATAGAAATTTTCCGTCGCCAGATAAAACCATTGAGCGTGGAAGACTTCCCGTTTTTATTTTAGAGACTTCATTTGTTGCTAAATCGATTTTCCCAACTATTCCATCTCCGTTAAGACTTACATATAAATAATCATTATTCGGACTCATACACAAATGACGTGGTGAACGTCCCACATCCTTTATCCAAGTTTTTTCGAATGTTTTCAAATCAATAACAGCAATTTTACTTGATCCCATAATAGCAACATAGGCTTTGCTCCCAGAACTATCAACTTCAATACCTCTAGGATAGGTTCCTAACCTAATTCTTTTAATCTCCTTTGCTTTCTCAGTATCAATTACACTCAAATCACTACTGCTCCAATTGGTTACCAGCACATATTTATTATCAGGCGTGGCTGCTAAATATTTTGGAACTGCACCTACTTTAACAATTGCATCAATCATTAAAGTGGAGGTATTGATTTTATATACAAAGCTGCTGTCATAAACACCTGTTCCATGACAATTGTCACATCCTGGTTTATTAAACTCCGTTTCCTCACCTCCGCTCATATTGTAATTAGAAACCCAAGCAAATTTTCCTCCATGTGTAAAAGTACATTCAACAGGAGCCCCCTTATAAACACCTTCCCTATTTAAGAAACCGTATTTTTTTAACTCCACCTTGTCCGAAATCGTTTTTAATAGACTAAAATTTCGGTCATAAACAGTAATAGTATGTTTATACATCATGTTTTGAGCAAAAAACTTACCATCGCCAGAATGAACAATAGATTTTGGATTGATTTTTCCTTCTATGATTTTCAACTGAGACAAAGTACTATCCTCCTTATAGGCAAATGCCGAAACGGTATTCAAAATAAAACCGAGATATATAAAATGTCGTAGCACCTTTACATTAAAATTTAGTACGTAAAGATAGCTTTTTATAAAAAATGGTAAGAGTGGTTATTTATTTTCCAAAAACGAAATCATATCAAGGGCTGTTTTTTCAGGAATCTCCTCCATAGGTACATGCCCAACATTTTCGTAAATAATTACTTCTGAATTTTCAATGTCAGACTCGAATAAAGCAGCTTGCTTAACACTAATCCAATTATCATTTGCTCCCCACATGATTAAAACTGGCACTTTCAACTGAGAAAGGCTATCTGTATTCTGAACATAATTTGAATTAGCTAACTTAACAAATGCCTCCTTATTACCCTCTCTGTGGAACAAATCAAAATGTCGATTCACTACCTTGTCCGTTACTTTCGTTTGATCCTTGAAAACTTGTCTTAAAAACCTACGAACAACTGCTCTTGGCACATAATTAAAAACATTACGAAGAACTGGTGTTTGCGCGATTACAAATGGTAAAGGAAAATTCTTATCACTTATATACCCAGCCGAATCTATCAAAATCAATTTATCGATACGGTTTTGGTATTTAATTGCAAACTCCCAACTAAGCCAACCTCCAAGTGAGTTCCCCGCTACAGAACACGAATTAATTTTTAATTCTTCCAAAAAAGCATTTAAAAAATCTGAATAATCATCAATGCTATATAGATGGTCTGGATGTGGTCCCGTTAACCCAAAACCAGGTAAATCCAAACGGATTACACGGTATTGATTTTTTAAAATATCATTCCAATCATCGAACGAATGAAGTGAAGAAAATGTACCGTGAACTAAAAGGACAACATCTCCTTCTCCTTCATCACAATAATGAATATCTAATCCATCAATCGTTACAAACTTGGAAGTTTCGTAAGTATATTTTTCTTTTAATTCATCTACCGTCATACACCACTAGCACACTACTTAACTAAAAGTAAAATCTTGAAAATCTTTAAATTTCACGAACCAAGAAATTAACTATCAGTAGTTGTTTCGGGTTCGAAATAACAAAAAAAGGATGCTCCGAACTATTCGACTCGGTATAGTTTATTAACAATCTAGTTAGAAAACGTCAATTTCTCAACTGCTAACACGCCATCAAACTTCATTTTAAAGTATTGGTCAAATGCATCTTCAACTGTTATATTGTTCTTTCTTAAAAACTTAGCGTCAATCATCATATCGAAGAAAAACAAATCCGTTTCTGCCATCATATGAACATTAAAATCTCTAAAAACTCCTTTATCAATACCAGCTTGGTAATATGTCTTAATGTTCTCAGCAGATTTCTCTCTAAACATATCAACGTCAGCCCAAGTTTTTGGAAAGTAATTCTTAAGATCTTCCAAATAAAGAGCAGACATTCCTTTTAAGCTCTTTGTAAAAAAGTGAGCTCCTTTGTAATATCTATCCGTAAATTCAACAGAATCATCAAATAATAAATCTCTAAATTTTTGAAGTTCTACTAACTTCAACCATAAGGCGTCATGAATTAAATCCTCTTTGGAAGAGTAATAGTTGTAGATAGTAGCTTTGCTTAAATTTAAATGTTCCGCAATATCATCCATAGTTGGCTTACGCATACCATTTTTATAAAAATAAGGCATTACTTGAGTCAACCATTTTTGCTGCTTTACATTTAAAGGCTTTCTTTCTTTATCAATTGCTTTTCTTCCCATGACGAAACTTAATTAAGCGTTTTAACGTGATTAATAATAATTCACTATATTTATCCAGCAAATTTAACATTAATTATCATCAAATGATAAAACGAATTTTATTCACTCTTGTATTCTTAACTTCCGTTGTTTTTGTTAACGCACAGGAAGAAGATGATGGTCGTTCTACTGAAAAAAAGGACTACGTTTTCTCAAAAAACACTGCCTATTTTGAACTATTAGGTAAAGGATTGTTGTATTCTTTTAATTATGAGAGAGAAATCTATAGAATTGATGAAAAATTAGCATTTAACGGCAGCGTAGGTTTTTCCATATTACCTGGTTTCACTGACATTGAAAAAACGAAAGACCGTGTATACCCTCTAGAAATTAATGCCAAATACAGTTTCGGAAGTCACCATGTTGTATTAGGGTACGGAACTACATTATGGAAATATAAGGTATTAGATATTAAAATTGACAACTCGAATATTGGAGGCCCTCCTGCTGAACCTACATTGAAAGAAATGAAGGAATGGTTTGCTCATTTGGTATTAGAATACCGTTATCAAAAACCAGAAGGAGGAATCATGGCAAAAGCAGGAATTAGCCCTCTATATTTTGACTACATGTCTCACTCTGCTTTTAGTAAAAACACTAACGCTCAGTTCTCTATTAACTTAGGTGTTGGATACAGCTTTTAAAAGACCATAGATTTAATATTTATACAATGAAGAATAATATTATCAATTTACTGACAGGAACCATTTTGATTTTTTCAATCGTTTTATCCGGTGCTTGTAAAAAAGTAGAGGTAGTTGACGAAAAGGTAGGTGGTTGTTTTGACACCGATTCTCCGATACATAATGCTGGAGCAGATTACGATAATGGTACGTGTCAATATGCTTATATTGACATGTACGAATTGACAAACCACCCTGACCAAGACCCTGCAAACAGTGGGCAGGACTGGGATCTTATTGCTGTTGGTGATGCAACGAGACCAGATGTTCTTCTTACTATTACAAATCAACTTACCGGAGAAGTATTGTTTCAAAGCCCTGAAATTGGAGACATTGCTCCAAATTCTTCCCCATCATGGTCTGCTCCTTATCAGGAACAACTTTTCAACCATAATTACGAATGGACTCTTTATGACAACGATGTTAGTGGTTCAGAATTAATGGCTTCAGGAGTCTTTAATCCAATTGAATTGGCAAATGAAGGTGTTATACAAACAGGTGATGTCAATGCTTTAAATGATACTACTGTATTGACCTTATTTTATACGCTTAAATAAAACCCTCCTAAAGTTTAAAATGGACAACCCTTTTCAAGAAATAAGGGATAAGCAACAAACTTATTTCGAAAATTCGTTGCGTAAAGCATCTTTATTTGAGCGCAAGCAAAAGCTAAAAAAGGTAAAAAAATGGATTAAAGCCAATGAATCCGTAATTACAAAAGCGCTTTATGATGATTTCAAGAAATCTCCAGAAGAGGTGTTATTAGCTGAGATTAAACCAGTTATTTCGGAAATTAATGATGCATTAAAACATTTAAGAGATTGGGCAGCACCACAAAGAGTACGGACTCCATTGTATTTACTAGGTAGCAAGTCGTCGGTACTTTCTCAACCAAAAGGGTTAAACCTCATCATTGCACCTTGGAATTTCCCATTCAATTTAACAATTGGACCTATGATTTCGGCCATTGCAGCAGGAAATTGCATGGTGCTAAAACCTTCAGAACTTACGCCAAACTGTGAGCACCTATTTATTAAAATGATTGCTGAATTATTCCCTCCAGAAGAAATTACTGTAGTAACAGGAGGCGTGGAAGAGACCACACAACTACTCAAGTTAAAATGGGATCACATATTCTTTACAGGAAGCCCGCAAGTCGGTAAAATAGTAATGAGAGCTGCCGCAGATCACCTAACACCTGTGACACTTGAGCTTGGCGGTAAAAACCCTGTAATAGTTGATTCAACAGCAAACCTTAAAGACACAGCTCAAAAGTTAATTTGGGGAAAATTTCTCAACAATGGTCAATCTTGTGTCTCACCAAATTATGTGTTAGTTCATAGTAAAATTAAAGCTAAGTTAACTATCGAGTTGAAAAAAGCATTTGCAAAAATGTATGGAGACACAAAAGAAACGATCGAAAATAATACTGCATTAACTCGAATAGTGAATCACAATCATTTTGAAAGAATAAAATCATTGATTGATCGAAGTATTGAACAAGGAGTAAATGTTGTTTTAGGTAACGACACAACACCTTCAGACAACTACATCTCCCCCACAATACTGGATAACGTAACTACTGAATCAGCAATTTTTAAAGACGAAATATTCGGACCCGTATTGCCGTTAATGGAATACCAATCACTCGATGAAGTTTATTCTATTATTAACAAAGAAGAAGCTCCATTGGCATTGTATATATTTTCATCCTCTCGGAAAAACACAAACGCCATTATCAATAATACATCTGCAGGGACAACAGCCATTAATGAAACTACAATACAGTTTATTCATGGAAACCTACCATTTGGTGGAAATGGATACAGTGGAATAGGAAGATCACATGGGAAATATGGGTTTAATGCTTTTTCTAATGAAAGAGCTGTTTTAAAACAGCGAAAAGGATTTACAACTGTAAAGTTAATTTACCCACCTATGAGCAAGTTCAAACGATTTGTTATTCGTTTTATGACCTGGAGAATGTAATCTTCATTACTCTCTCAAACGTCGGGAGTACAACACACCAGCTACAACAGCAAAAATCACATTTGGAACCCATACGGCAACCACTGGAGCCAAACCAACATTTAAAGCTGCAACCGTGGTCATTTTCATAAAGAAAATATACAAGACACTTGCGGACATTCCGATAATGATATTCTTACCAACTCCCTCTCTGGATTTACGAGAAGAAACCGCCACACCAATCAATGTTAAGATATACGTTGCAAATGGATAAGCAGTTCTTTCAAATAGCACAATCTCTATTTTAGGAACAAGATTTGAACCTTTATTTCTTTCTTTGTTTCTAAATTCAATCAGTTCTGATGTGGTCATCGATTCCATAATATTATCCCGCTGACCAAGATCTTTAACATTGAAACTGAGGACCGTATCTATAGAAGCGATCTGCGTAACCACCTCATTCGAATCATTTATTTCACGAATAAATACTTTATCCAGTTTCCAATGATTAGAAACACTATCTCCATAGGCTTTCATAATCTGCATGTCCTTCTTCAATTCATAAAGACCAGATTCATTTTTTTCCCATGTTTCAATCCACATTCGAGTAGCAACATTCAACTTAGCGTTAAACACTTTATAATGAACTGTGGTCTTTTCATTCATTTGTAAATTAATATTCTTAAAAGAACCATTTACAGGGGTGTATTTACTTTCAAATAGAAGCCTTTGCTTATTTGCGTTTGGAACCATTAAGTGATTCATAAATAATGCAAAAATTAACAGGATCGTAGAAACAACCATATAAGGTCTGGTAAATCTCCAGAAACTAACGCCATTACATAATATGGCAATTATCTCCGATCGTTGAGCCATCACTCCAGTGAAAAACAATACGGATAGAAATATAATTAATGAGCTAAATAGATTGACATAATGCAAGAAAAAATAAGGGTAATAATCCAATGCAATTTCCCAAAATGTAAGGTCGTAATCTGGATTCGTAAAGTCTCTTAACTTCTCACTTATATCAATAACAATAGCAATACTCATGATTACCATTATCATAAAAATGAAAGTTCCTAAAAACTTCTTTGTTATGTATAAATCCAGTTTTTTCACTTAGCTTTTAGCTACAATCTGTTACCCAATTTTGGTATAATATAATCTTTCCAAGTTGAAAAAGTACCAGTAATAATTTGTCTTCTTGCTTCTTTCACCAACCATAAATAAAAGGCTAGGTTGTGTAATGTTGCTATCTGTGAACCTAACCTCTCTTTTGAAATCATTAAGTGACGTAAATAAGCTTTTGAATATTGAGAATCGACATAGGATGTGCCATTTGGATCCAAATCTGAAAAATCATTTTTCCATTTTTCGTTTCTAATATTGATAAACCCTTCACTTGTAAATAACATACCATTTCGAGCATTTCGAGTTGGCATAACACAATCAAACATATCGACACCTAGGGCAATATTTTCTACAATATTCACTGGAGTACCAACTCCCATCAGATAACGTGGTTTATCTTTGGGTAGTATGTCACACACCAAATCGGTTGTTGCATACATTTCTTCAGCTGGCTCCCCAACGGATAAACCTCCAATAGCATTTCCTTCTCTTTCAAAAGAGGCTATCATTTCGGCAGATTCTTTTCTTAAATCCTTGTAAGTACTTCCTTGAACAATAGGAAAAAATGTTTGGTCATATCCATATTTCCCTTCTGTAGAATCGAATCGATCGCAACATCTTTTCAACCAACGATGGGTCATGTGCATAGACCTTTTCGCATAATTAAAATCACAAGGGTATGGCGTGCACTCATCAAAAGCCATTATTATATCAGCTCCAATGGTTCGTTGAATATCAACTGCATATTCTGGAGAGAATAAATGTTTGGATCCATCAATATGAGAACGAAAAGTTACTCCCTCCTCTTTTATTTTTCGGCTATCACCTAAAGAATAAACTTGATATCCTCCTGAATCGGTTAAAATTGGTCCTTCCCAATTCATAAATTTATGCAATCCTCCTGCATTTTCGATTACTTCTAATCCTGGCCGCAAGTATAAATGATACGTATTCCCCAATATAATTTGAGCTTTAATATCATCTTTTATCTCATGTTGGTGAACAGCCTTAACTGTACCAGCTGTTCCAACTGGCATAAAGATAGGTGTTTCAATTTTCCCATGTGCTGTTTCCACCACCCCTGCACGTGCTCTGGACTTTGAATCCGTTTTTTCTAAAGTAAAGTTCATAAATATGTGAATAACGTTGAACTGCGGCAAAGATAAAATAACTTTTAGAAGAGTACTTTTACCGACACGAAATCGTACATGGAGTTTGAATTAAATATCAATAACATTTTGTTTCTCGTATTCGCTGCGGCGTTTTTACTCCAATTCTTCTATTTTATATTTTTCTTTATCCGACTGCTTTTTAAGCAAAAACCGGTTATAAATGAAAAATTAAAGCCTGTTTCCATCATTATTGCAGCCCGCAATGAAGAACAAAATTTAATTCAATTTCTACCTAAGATATTTGAACAGGATTATCCAGAATTTGAAATCGTAGTAGTGAATGATCGTTCTTGGGACGAAAGTATCGATGTACTACAAGAATTTGCACGAAAGCATGAAAATTTACATGTTGTCGAAATTCCTGATCGTGAAAAAGATGACTTTGCAAAGAAATTTGCAATTACTATGGGCATAAAGGCAGCTAAACATGACCTACTCGTTTTTATTGATGCTGATTGTTTTCCTACAAGTACAAATTGGTTAAAAGAAATGGCCTCAAGATGTGAAGGACCTACAAACCTAATTCTTGGAGCAAGTCCTTATAGCAGAGAGAAAGGAATACTCAATAAAATAATTCGGTTCGATGCAGCTCAAATTGCTGTCCAATATTTATCCTTGGCTAAGGCTGGAATTCCCTATATGGGAGTAGGACGCAACTTAGCCTATACTCAAGAATTGTACGATTCTGTAAGGGGGTTTAAAAGTCACTATTACATCCCATCTGGAGACGATGATCTGTTTGTTAATGAAGCAGGAAATAGAAAAAACACAAGCGTTGTTTTTTCTAAAGAATCCATCACTTTATCTGTCCCCAAAAAGAAATTTATTGATTGGTGGCATCAAAAGAAAAGGCATTTAACAACAGGAAAACATTATAAAACATTTCATAAAATATTACTAACTCTTTATCCCGCCAGCCTAGTAATAATGTACGTTTTGCTACCATTCTTGTTGGTTATACACAATTGGTGGTATATAGCTTTAGGAATTGTAGGGTTTAGGATACTATTGCAAATGATTATCTTTAGCCGACCATTCAGCGTAATGGGAAGTAGAGATTTGATATTATTAGCTCCAATCTTAGAATTGGTTCTTTTAATAATCAATCCTATTTTATTAATGAGCATGAAAAAAACCAAGAAGCAAAGACATGGGTTCAAACGAAGATGAGCATATATCAACCGATCACCTTTCGGATAAAGCGAAGTATGATTTTATTCTCGTACAACGAGCGGTAAAAACATCCGACCAACAAGCTTTTGCAGAGTTGATGGATCGATACAGAGACTCTATCTTTTTTATGCTCTTAAAAATGGTAAACAACCGTGATGATGCGGATGACTTAACCATTGAGGCATTTGGCAAGGCCTTCAATAGATTGCACCAATACACTCCCAATTACGCGTTTAGTACTTGGTTATTCAAAATTGCTACAAACAATTGTATTGATTTTATCCGTAAAAAGAAAAAGAATGTTCTTTCTATAGATAACCGTTACGAAAACGAAGACGGCGATTCCTTAATGATTGAATTAAAATCAGGAAATAGAAACCCAGAGGAAGAAGCCATTAGAGATCAAAAAATAATTATGATGCGGGCTATAGTGAAAAAACTAAAGCCACGTTATCAGGAATTAATAGAACTGCGCTATTTCAAGGAGTTTAGTTACGACGAAATTTCAAAAGAATTGGATTTGCCGTTGGGTACTGTAAAAGCTCAATTATTTAGAGCGCGTGAATTTCTGTACAACATCATGAAAAATTCTAAAGACAGAATCTAATTCATTTTCTTTTGGAGTCTATTAAAAAATACTTTCCTGATCTTTCTGAAAAGCAAATCAAGCAATTTTCTGAATTAAAAGATTTATACCAGCATTGGAATGAGCAGATTAATGTTATCAGCCGAAAAGACATGGATAATTTTTACGAAAGACATGTGCTACACTCTTTGGCAATTGCTAAAGTAATTTCTTTTGAATCAGACACTACTCTTTTGGATGTAGGAACTGGAGGAGGGTTTCCTGGAATTCCTTTAGCTATTTTATTTCCTGACTGTCAATTTCATTTAGTAGATTCGATTGGTAAAAAGATCAAAGTTGTAAAAGAGGTGGCTACGGCTATAGGTTTAACGAATCTTACAGCCGAGCACAAACGAGCAGAACAAGTAAAAGGTTCTTTCGATTTTGTTATAAGCCGTGCAGTAACCAGATTAAATCGATTTGTACCGTGGATAAACACTAAGTTTAAATCACAAAATAACAACACACTTCGTAATGGCATTCTCTATCTAAAAGGAGGAGACCTTCATGAGGAATTGAACGAAGCTAAATTGAAATACAACCCAACATTGTACAAAATCCCAGACTTCTTTGATGGGGAGTTTTTTGAGACCAAGCAAGTGGTTTACGTCCCTATAATGGGAAAATAATTCAGGACAAAAAGGATTGTTATCCCCGGGTTTCGACAGATAATTCGCTATATTAGCGTTGATATAACAAGTTGGCTGTAATTAAAATATTATGAAATCACTATTCCTATATTTAATAATTTTACTTGGGCAAGTAAATATAAGTGGGCAACAATACCAATTGCTCCCAGAGCAATGTACATTTTGTGGATTCCTTGCATCATGGGCAGGAACTTCATCATGGACAAGTTTAAATTATGAATTGAACCCAAACTCTGACACTCTAATTAATGGGAACACATATTTACTAATCGAAAAATATCCAACTTTTGACCAACCAATAGGTGTTAGACAAGTTGGAAACAAATTATTTGGAATACAAAGTGATTCTATTAATGAAGTTTTAATCATGGACTTTGATGCGGAAATTGGAGACACCATTACTAATTTATTTTCCGAAGGGTTGTATTATGATGCAATCGTAACAGTGAAAGACTCGGTTTTAGTTAATAACGGCACGTATCATCATTTCATGAATTTATCCGGTCTTCAAGTTTTTCACAATGGAATTCCGCAAGTTGATTTTTGGAATATTGGGTGGAATGAAAGAGGTTTGTGTGGTGTTAATGGAGCGTATGAATGGGGTGGTGTATGGTTCAACATTCCATCCAATCAATATGTGATTTCTGCAACTTATTCTTTACCTCATTTCTGCACAACTGACTCGACGTATTCGAATATTAATGGGGCATCTTGCGACAACTGCAATTTTATTCCTAATGGCATACATGAAACTGAAACAATAGAATTTGACTTATACCCTGTCCCATCAAAAAACGAAGTGAATATTGTTTTTGAAAATGAAAAAATGAAAAAAATTCGAATCATTGGGTTTGATGGGAAAATTATAGACTTTATTTCAACTAGTGACTCTAAAATATCTTATAATCTAAGTAATTTCGCATCTGGAATTTATTTCATATACATTGTAACAGAAGACGGCATTGGAAGAAAAAAAATCATAAAACAATAAACTACAGCCAACAATAGTAGCTGATGCACAACCCTAGTTTTTGAATAAAACCAACCTCATTTAAAGCCATTTAAGCATGCTCTATTTTTAGTTTACCATGGTGTTTCTTAAAAAGTAAGCGGTTTATAGGGC
>Ga0316203_1000171_pt1 | contig 109324 bp, 100 predicted proteins | sample 6monrhotite_MG_FD_204940 | JGI IMG/M metagenome (GOLD analysis project Ga0316203, IMG submission 204940) | Microbial mat bacterial communities from mineral coupon in-situ incubated in ocean water Damariscotta River, Maine, United States -... | ecosystem: Environmental > Aquatic > Marine >... | reverse complement strand
CATGACCATTATCCTGTCACTTCAGTTGAATTGGTACTTTCCGCCGAAGCCGAGGCAGACTCTTTTTGGCTGATGAGGTTTTGCAGATAATCAAGTCGAGTTTGGTTGTAGTCGGAATAAGACATGGATCGTCCGGGGCCCGACCACCCGAGCGCATCATCATAGCTTGGTGGAAGATTGACATTGAATTCGAGCAACTTGGCGAAGATTTCAGCAGGCGGCATTCCCTGTCCCGATAAATTTTCGTAATAGGCCGTGCGTTCACCTACAACCTTTTGCATGTCGGCTAGTTTTGCGTGGAAACGATTGTCGCCCCCTTTACTAAAATAAGCCTGCGCTTCTGCCATAGAGCTAAAACCACGTATTAGCTCCATTCCTGTCCCAAATATCTTCGCCTCGCTTGCCCCATATCCAGGGTTGTTGACAATGTCTTCAAGGTGATGCCGTTCGCCTATCGATAAGGGGCCATCGTACGTTTCGGTGTCGGTATTCGACACGCCAGTTTCTTGTGCCTCAGCCATCAATTGATCGATCACTTCTTTCGATAGGTTGCTTCCCGTGGTTCCGGTGACGGCGTTGGTTGGGGTTTGGGTGGTGGAGGCGGTGGTCGCTGTCGAACTTGCCTTCTGCTCATCGTCGCCACCCGTCTTAGGACCATAGGTTTTTTGCGTGTACAGCTGGGCTGCATAAGATTGAGCGGCATTGATGTCCATGACCGTTATCCTGTTGTTTCAGTTGTGTTGGTACTTTCCGCCGAAGCCGAGGTAGCCTCTTTTTGGCTGATGAGGTTTTGCAGATAATCAAGTCGAGTTTGGTTGTAGTCGGAATAAGACAGGGATCGTCCGGATCTAGACCACCCGAGCGTATCATCATGGCTTGATGGTAGATTGGCGTTGAATTCAAGCAACTTGGCGAAGATTTCAGCAGGCGGTAGGTCTTGCGCTATCAAGCTGGAGTAAAATGCGCTGCGCTGCTGTTGTGCTTGTTCCATCCCCGCCACTTGCGTCTTGCTTTTTGCTAAAAAAGCTGCCCGCTGTGCGTCTGAAAAACCATTATTTACAGTCGGGAGAACTTTCCCAACACCGACGAGTTCACCAGAGATTCCGACTAACTTAGCTTGACTTGCCCCATAATCAGGGTTGTTGACAATGTCTTCAAGATGATGCCGTTCGCCTATCGATAAGGGGCCATCATACGTTTCGGTGTCGGTATTCGACACGCCAGTTTCTTGTGCCTCAGCCATCAATTGCTCGATCACTTCTTTCGACAGGTTGCTGCCCGTGGTTCCGGTGACGGCGTTGGCGTTGGTTTGGGGCGTGGAGGCGGTGGTCGTGGCAGAACTTGCCTTCTGCTCATCGTTGCCATCCGCCTTAGGACCATAGGTTTTTTGACTGTACAGCTGGGCTGCATAAGATTGAGCGGCATTGATATCCATAATCGTTACCCCGTCACGTCTGTTGAATTGGGTTTGTCCTGGGCCATGAGTTGGCGCAACAGGTCAAGTTTACCTTGGGCTATTTGCTTAGGCGCGGACGAGTCTGGATCAATCGCTTTCCAATACTCTTGGGGTTGCGAGACCTGAATCTCAAGCAGGTTGAGATAGGTTTCTGCACCTGACTTCCCCTGAGCCATGTTGTCTTGGTAAGCGGCTTTCAGTTTGTCTTGTACGGCGTCAACGGTGCGCTGGCGCGAGCCTTCCATTGAAGGTTTAACCACATATTTTTCAAACGCGGCATTTTCAGCCGGGGAAGCGGCACCTGGGCCAGAATGATGGGGGACGCCAGGTGGAATTTGATAGGCGATCAGGACTGGAAATGTTGCCCATTCCTTAGCCTGGATGGCGGCAAATTTTGGATCGCTGGCAATGTCTTCGACCTGATGTTGATAGGCGCTGGGCAGAGCGACTGCGGCTTTTGTAGACCTACTGTCAGATTGAACGATGGCTTGTTTTAGATAGTCCGCCATGGCCTGTTGATGTTTGTTCCAGGCACCGGGAGGGGTTTGACCTGTTTGGTCTAGAGAGTCTCCGTAACCCTGGGGAAGCTTGGCGTTGAATTCTAGGATGTGCTGGTAAATCTCAGCGGACGGGATACCTTGTTTGATTTCGCTTTCAGAAAGAGCTCTGCGTTGTTTTATGAAGCCGCTATATGAATCGGTTCTAATCATTGATAATTTGGGAATGGGGCCTCGCCTTGCATCTGCATATCCTCCCCCTCTACTCATTCGTGCTGCATGTTCTGGGTTGTTCGCTATGGACGTTAGGAACCTCTTCTCTATGTCATTCAGTGTCCCATCACCTTGAGAGGGTGCGTCTTCCTGAGATTCATGGATCAGGTATCCATCCGTTTCTGCAGACAAACGACTTCCCGTGGTTCCCGTGACGGCGTTGTCGTTGGTTTGGGGGTGGGTCGTGGAGGCAGTGGTTTCGGCAGAACTCGTCTTCGGCTCACCCTCGCCATCCGTCCGGGCACCATAGGTTTTTTGGCTATATACTTGGGCGGCATAAGATTGGGCGGCATTGATGTCCATGACCATTATCCTGTCACTTCAGTTGAATTGGTACTTTCCGCCGAAGCCGAGGCAGACTCTTTTTGGCTGATGAGGTTTTGCAGATAATCAAGTCGAGTTTGGTTGTAGTCGGAATAAGACATGGTTCGTCCGGGCCCCGACCACCCGAGCGTAGCATCATGGCTTGGTGGCAGATTGACATTGAATTCGAGCAACTTGGCGTAGATTTCGGCTGGCGTCAGGTCTTGGCCTTTCAGGCTTTCGTAATAGACTGTGCGTTCGCCTTGAACCTGTTTCGCGTCCGCCATTCGGGTCTTTATTTTTGCTTGATTTTCTTCGCTGAAGAGATTCATTTGGTTAAGATCTGAGTTGGGACCAGCAACCCTCACGAGACTTATCCAGGTCCCAAACCTTTTCGCCTCGCTCGCCCCATAATCAGGGTTGTTGACAATGTCTTCAAGGTGATGCCGTTCGCCTATCGACAAGGGACCATCGTAGGCTTTGGTGTCGGTATTCGACACGCCAGTTTCTTGTGCCTCAGCCATCAATTGATCGATCACTTCTTTCGATAGGTTGCTGCCCGTGGTTCCGGTGACGGCGTTGGCGTTGGTTTGGGGCGTGGAGGCGGTGGTCGTGGCAGAACTTGCCTTCTGCTCATCGTTGCCATCCGTCCGGGCAGCATAGGTTTTTTGACTGTACAGCTGGGCTGCATAAGATTGAGCGGCATTGATGTCCATGACCGTTATCCTGTCACTTCTGTTGAATTGGCGTCAGCGATGGCTTGTTTTAGATAGTCCGCCATGGCCTGTTGATGTTTGTTCCAGGCACCGGGAGGGGTTTGGCCTGTTTGATCCAACGAGTTCCCATAACTTTCGGGAAGCTTGGCGTTGAATTCTAGAACGTGCTGGTAAACTTCTGCGGCTGAAAGGCCTTGCTTAAGCTCGCTTGCCGCCATCGTCTCGCGCTTGTTTAACATGATCACTCTGGGATGTGTTGTCGACCCAAGAGGGATTAACAAAGCCTTGTCAGCAGCTGTCATTGTATTTGAGGAAAGATCAAAATGCATGAGGTCACCACCGCCAGCCGCTCTGGCCATTCGTGATGCAACGGCAGGGTTGTTAGCGATTTCGCGCATGAAGCCCTTGTCTCGGTCACCTAGCTCCTCTACTTGCTGAGAAGCCGCGCCAGTTGAGTTGGCGTCAATGATGGCTTGTTTTAGGTAAGCATGTTCAGCCTTGAGTCTGTTGGTGCGTGTGCCTACAGGGTCGCCTTGGTAGATATCTGCACGGGCATTATGCTCTGACTGATTGATTTGAAAAGCCAACATTTCAGCATAGACCTGAGCTGGAGAAAGACCTTCAGCTGTTTTACTGTTGTAAACAGCTTCACGTTGTTTGAAGGCAACGGCAAGATCATCACGCATGGCAAATGCCTGTGACATCTCCATGGCTGTTCCAGGTAGTTTGTGGACAACGAGAAGTTCAGGGGCCGTTCCAAGTATTTCGGCTCTTTTTTTCGCATATGTAGGATCATTCGCAATAGCATCAAGACCATGTTGAGATGCTTTGGACAAAGATGATGCAAGATCAGACGTGCTGGCTTGTTGACTGCTTTCAAGCAACGCCGCCGTTGTCTCTGCCGACAGATTGCTGCCCGTGGTTCCGGTGACGGCGTTGGTGGTTGCTGGCTCGGTCGCGGCGGGCGCGGTTGCCGAGGGCGTGGCCTTTTTGGCATCGTCTGCGGCGGGGCGCGCAACGGGGGTGTTGGGCGGGGTGTAGACGTGGCTCGTTTGAACTTGCATGAAACCCTCCAGGGCAGAGTTGTGTTTCTTTGTATTGCTACATGCAGATATTGTGCCATGTTGTTGTCAGGCTAAAACCACCGAAAACGTGGGGTTATAAAATCTATCTGCCCGTAAAAATATAACCATGTGGCATAATTTTCTGCTTAGGTGGGTAAGATGTGCCTTGTTTGAATATGAATTAAGGGCGTGAAGGTGTGCGCCGGGTGGTGTATCGTCGTTGGGACCGTGTTGACCAAGGTGTTGAAACCCATGATCGAAGAAATTCTGCTGCTGTCTGATCCGGCTTTGATTGTGGACTTAAAGGCTGTTTTGCTCACTGCCAATTCGCAATTGGTGGTGACGCCGATTGTGGATCGGGCGCAGTTGGAAGAGCGTTGCCTTGGTTCTCTTGATAACGTTCGCCTGTTGTCGTTTGGCTCTGACATCATTGTTCCTGCGTCTGTCTTGGTGCGGCTCGGGGGCGGGGCCTATAATTTTCACCCCGGCCCACCGACCTATCCGGGGCGTTACCCTTCGACCTTTTTTTTGTATGAGGGAGGGCAGCGGTTTGGGTCCACCGTTCATGAAATGGTGGCGAAAGTGGATGCGGGTCCGATTAATGTTGTTGACTGGTTCGAGGTGCCTAAAGGCCTGGACTGTGTGCGCTTGAATAGCTTGAGCTTTCAGTCCTTGATGGGATTGTTTGTGAAGCTAACCCCCCATTTGGCGTTCCACGATGAGCCGTTAAGCCGAAGCGATGATGAGTGGAGCGGTCGCACCACCACTCAGCAAGATTTCAATAATCTGTGCAATTTACCCAGCGACATCAATGAGGCTGAATTCCAACGGCGCTATCGGGCGGTTGGGGAGGGGCCAGATCATGCCTTGGAAATCACTCTGTTCGGACACCGTTTCCACTTAGACAATCACCACGCCGCCCCGGACGTGATGATTGGTGGCCTTAAACGCGAAACCTAAGGCCGCCTAAAAAGTGAATGTTAGCCATCATCTCCACGCTGTGCCTTGTAATAATTGATCAGGCCGTTGGTGGAACAATCGTGAACGTCAATGGGGGTGTCTTCAGTAAGCTCAGGCAGGATTTTGTTGGCGAGAACCTTGCCCAATTCAACCCCCCACTGATCAAAACTATTTAAGTTCCAGACGATTCCCTGAACGAAGATTTTGTGTTCGTATAAGGCCACCAATGCGCCCAAGGTTTTAGGGTCAAGCTGGTTAAAAAGCAGCGTGTTGCTGGGGCGATTGCCTTTGAAAACCTTATGGGGAAGCAAGCTTTCAAGGCGCTCACCGTCCAGGCCTTCGGCTTTGAGATCGGTGCGCACTTCGGCCTCGGTCTTGCCCATCATCAAAGCTTCGGTTTGGGCAAAGAAGTTGGCGAGTAAAATGCGGTGGTGTTGGGCGTTGGAATTAAAAACCGTAATCGGGGCTAAGAAATCCGTTGGCACCAACGAGGTTCCTTGGTGCAAGTGTTGGAAAAAAGCGTGTTGACCGTCACAGCCCGGCATCCCCCAAATGATTGGTCCGGTCGCATGATCAACCTCACCCCCGTCACGGGTGGTTGATTTGCCGTTGCTTTCCATATCACCTTGTTGAAGGTAGGTAATGAAGTGTTCCAAATGATGATCATAGGGCAGCACCGCATGGCTTTGGCTGTCAAAGAAGTTTGTGTACCACACCCCCAACATCGCGAGGATGACGGGCATGTTTTGCTCTAACGGCGCGTGGCAAAAATGTTCGTCCATATCATGCGCACCACCCAAAAGTTCGGTGAAATTATCCATACCGATGGCCAAAACGATGGGCAACCCGGTTGCTGACCACAAGGAATAGCGGCCCCCCACCCAATCCCAAGATTCAAAGATGTTAGCGGCGGCAATGCCGAATTTGACGGCTGCGGGGACGTTGCTGGATACCGCCACAAAATGCTTGGCGATGTCGACGTCTTTGACGCCACCGTCAATGAACCAGCCGCGCGCGGCGTGGGCATTGGACATGGTTTCTTGGGTGGAAAACGTTTTAGACGAAATGATGATCATAGTCGTTTCGGGGGCGAGGTCAGACAACGTATCGCTGATGTGGGTGCCATCAATGTTGGAAACGAAATGCATGGTGAGGCGAGAGTGGACATAAGGGGCCAACGCTTCGCACACCATCATCGGACCTAAGTTCGAGCCGCCGATGCCGATGTTGACGATGTCGGTGATAGGTTTGCCGGTGTGGCCGTGCCACGCACCGCTGCGCACTTCGTCACTAAAGTCCCGCATCCGTCCAAGCACATCATGGATTTGCCCAGAGACATTTTTGCCATCGACCAAGACAGATTGATCGGGTGGATTGCGCAAGGCCACATGCAAGACTGCGCGGTTTTCGGTGACGTTGATTTTATCACCGCTAAACATGCGCGCGCGCCAGCCTTCGACATCGGCAGCGCGGGCTAAGTCCATCAACAAGCTGATGGTCTCATCGGTCATGATGTTTTTTGAATAATCTAAAAGAATATCGTTGAACGACAGGGAGAACTGATCAAACCGTTTGGAGTCCTGGGCGAACAAATCGCGCATATGCAAGCCAGACATGGTTTTTTGGTGGCTTTGTAAGGATGTCCAGGTTGAAGATTGTTTTAGAACAGTCATTTAGGTCTCCGCAAAGTCGAAAATATGGCTGGGTCGGCCCAACCCAAAACAACCGCATGAAGAACGGTGATCTTGTCGATCAGACTGTACGCGAGGTCTGTTCAAAATAGAACCACTTAAAACCGCCCAAGGCTTTGGGCGGGTGCAGAAGAACACGGCTATACTTAATCGTTGTGAATGTGACGCTTTAGCTGTTCAAGCTTGGTGAGCGTATCGCCACCACACCCCTCAATGTCCTGATGCACTTTGTTCGCCTGGGCCAACAGCATTTTCCGTTCCGAACCTGCCGACACACTGGCGCGGTGCAACAACAAAGCGTAAAAATCAGTAAGGCGAAGCATGTGAGATTGACACATTGCGGCATTGGGTGTCGCGGCGGCATTGGGGAGCGTGTGGATCATCTTAAAACACCTTATTCAAATTTTCGGCATCTATTAGAGACTTATTTTAGCAGCATTAGAGTCCAACAACTTTTAGCAGCATTAGAGTTCAACAACGTTCGGTTCACTTTTTAGAATCTATCAAAAGAAACCTTGATCGTCAATTTATATGGTAGCAAATTCCTATCATTTAATCAATTTATGCCTGCTGTCGAAAAATGAATTCAAAGTTCATAAGGTTAACCCGTTGTGCAGATTATAGTATTTCAATTTGCCAAATAAGCAGTCATATTTTTGTCATGGGTCCCCAGTATAAATGAGGTTTAGAAAAATCGTTTTTGCAGGCTGTGGAGTCTTAAAATCTGATTTCGCCTTGTGACATTTCCTTGAGATATAGGCTTACATTTTGGCTTCTGTTGGTGCATACACGACCACGAGAAAATAAATTCCTTTATGGGCTTATTAACCCTTATAATGAGGATGTTATTCCCCAGTTCTACGGAGACATACGATGTCAAATTCAAACAGCCGCGATCAAATTCTGAGTAAAGCCTACGAAATTTGGGAAGCCGAAGGTCGTCCCAGTGGTAAAGACATGGAACATTGGCTTCAGGCCGAACTCGTACTTGCCAATGCTAAAACCCCAGCAAAGACCAAGGCTCGTGCCAAAGCTAAGGCTCCGGCTAAAGCTAAAGCTAAGGCTAAGGCTCCGGCTAAAGCAAGGGCGAAAGCTCCCGCGAAAACAAGGGCTAAAGCAAAGGCTTCCGCTTCAGCTAAAAAATAGTTCCTCTGCTCTGTTAGGTACCCTGATATGGCTCAAAGCCCACGCGATGATGCCGCCCAGGCGATCATAAATGCTGACAATCACGATCCGTTTTCTTACCTAGGTATCCATGGGGGCGGAAAAGCGGGTGTGTTTGTGCGGGCATTTTTGCCCTATGCCCAGGCCGTTGAGGTTGTTAATGTGGAAACGGGTAAGGTTATTGCCCCGATGGTGCGCACTGCCTCAGAAGGGCTGTATACGGCCCACTTAGCCAAGCATAAGAAACCGTTCGCCTACCGTTTGCGGGTGACTGCCGACGGCAAAACCGAAGACATTGACGACCCTTACGGGTTTGAGCCGGTGTTGGGTGAAATGGATCGCCATTTGTTGTCGGAAGGCACCCATTATCAGACCTTCAACAAGTTGGGCGCACACGTTATCACTGTTAACGGGGTTGGCGGCGTTCTGTTTGCCGTTTGGGCACCCAACGCACGGCGCGTCAGCGTGGTTGGGTCGTTTAACAATTGGGACGGTCGCTGCCATTCCATGCGTCTTCATCCCGATTGTGGCATTTGGGAAATCTTTGTTCCAGGGCTTGATGAAGGCGTTCTGTATAAGTTCGAAATCAAAGCTCGAAATGGCGATATCTTACCCCTGAAGGCTGATCCTTACGCGTCGTTTATGGAACAAGCACCGGGTACGGCCTCGATTGTTTATGACCTTGATGGGTATTCTTGGTCTGACGATGAATGGATGAAACAACGTTCTGAAACGGGCCGTTGCCAAGACCCGATCAGCATATACGAAGTCCATTTAGGCTCGTGGCGGCGCAATCCTGAAGAAGGCGCGCGTTCGCTCAGCTATTTGGAATTGGCCGACGAATTGGTGCCGTACGTAAAAGAAATGGGCTTCACCCACATCGAACTTTTGCCCGTCAGCGAGTTTCCGTTTGAAGGCTCTTGGGGGTATCAGCCCATTGGTCTGTTCGCGCCGACCAGCCGCTTTGGTCCGCCCAATGACTTTCGCGTGTTTGTCGAACGCTGCCATGCCGCTGGAATTGGTATCATTTTAGATTGGGTGGTCGGGCATTTCCCCGAAGACACCCACGGTTTGGGTCAATTCGACGGCACCCATCTGTACGAACACGCCGACCCCCGGCTTGGTCGGCACGCCGATTGGGGCACCTTGATCTATAACTTTGGCCGCACCGAAGTTTCTAACTATTTGATCGCCAATGCTTTATTCTGGCTTGATGCCTATCATATTGACGGACTGCGGGTGGATGCGGTGGCGTCCATGTTGTATCTCGATTACAGCCGAGAAGATGGCGAATGGATTCCCAACGAACACGGTGGCAACGAAAACTTGGCGGCCATCGACTTTCTCAAAAGCCTCAACGAACAAGTCTATCTACAGCACCCGGGGGCTTTTACGGTGGCCGAGGAATCGACCGCTTGGCCGATGGTGTCTAGGCCGACCTATTTGGGTGGGCTTGGGTTTGGCTTTAAGTGGAACATGGGCTGGATGCACGACACGCTGCGTTTCATATCTCATGACCCGATCTATCGTCAGCACCACATGGATGATCTGACATTTGGCTTGCTGTACGCGTTTCAAGAAAACTTTATGTTGCCCATATCGCACGATGAAGTGGTTCATGGCAAAGGCTCTCTGTTGGGACGTATGCCAGGTGATGATTGGCAAAAATTCGCCAATTTGCGGCTTTATCTGGCGTTTATGTATGCTCATCCGGGCAAAAAACTGTTGTTTATGGGCTGTGAATTTGGTCAGCACGACGAGTGGGACCACGATGGCAGTCTCGACTGGCATCTGTTGGGGGATCAAAAGCACCAAGGCGTGCAGACTTTGGTCCGGGATTTGAATGCGCTGTATCGCGACCAAGCCGCCTTGCACACCTTAGACACCCAACCCGAAGGCTTCTCGTGGATCGAATGTCATGATCATGAACAAACCGTGTTGGCCTTCCGTCGTCACGGCGAAGACAGTGCGAATGATCTTTACGTGGTGTGTAATTTGACACCAATGGTCCGCACTGATTATCGTCTCGGTGTTCCCCATAACGGGACCTACATCGAAGTCTTTAATTCCGACTCCGCTCATTATGGCGGCAGCAATTCGGGCAATTCTGGATCTCTTAAGACGAGCGGTCTTGAGATGCACGGTCAGCCCAATTCGGTATCTCTGACTTTGCCTCCGTTGGCGGTCATTATGTTGCGTTTAGACCATAACTAACAAGGCTCCTTTCTATGGCTTCCTATAAAACAGGCACTTTAACAGGCGGACGTTCGTTTCCGATGGGGGCGACGTACGATGGCGCGGGTGCCAATTTCGCACTGTTTTCCCAACACGCTGAAAAAGTCGAGCTGTGCGTGTTTGATGACAACGGTAAGCATGAAGTTGCTCGCTACGTCCTAGGTGAGTGCACGGATTTTGTTTGGCACGGCTATTTGCCAAAGGCTAAACCGGGATTGCTGTACGGCTATCGTGTGCACGGTCTTTATGCGCCTCAGGAAGGCCATCGTTTTAATGCCCACAAATTGCTGGTTGACCCCTATGCAAAGGGCTTGTTTGGCAAGGTCATCAACCACGATGCGAACTACGCGTTTGATCGTAACAGTCCCATTGAAGACTTATCGTTTGATCGTCGTGACAATGCTAAATATATGCCCAAATGCATCCTCACCGCCCCCACATTACCTAGCGATGTTATAGAACCGCTGCACACGCCTTGGTCAGATACAATTATCTATGAGCTTCATGTCGCGGGGATGACCCGTTTGGACAAAAGCGTTGATAAAGGTCTGCGCGGTACTTTTTCAGGCCTGACTTCGGATGCGGTTCTTAGCCACCTTCAAGCGTTAGGTATCACCGCCGTCGAACTTCTACCCGTGTATCCTTTTACCGACGAGCCGCATTTGGTTGAGAAAAACTTGACCAATTATTGGGGGTACAGCCCATACAGTTTCTTTGCCCCAGAACCTCAGTATTTGTCCGGTGCAGGTAAAAAAGTCGACGTGACCGGGGGCATGGGTGAATTTAGGGCGATGGTCGAACGATTCCACGAGGTGGGCATCGAAGTCATCTTAGATGTGGTCTATAACCACACGGGGGAAGGCGGGCACTTAGGCACGTCGCTGTCGTTGCGCGGCATTGATAATGCTAGCTATTACCGTCTAGAACACCATGATGCCCGTCAATACATCAACGATACTGGATGTGGAAACACCCTCAACCTGTCGCATCCTCGTGTCTTGCAAATGGTTGCAGACTCTTTGCGCTATTGGGTCCAGTACGGCGGTGTCGATGGCTTCCGCTTTGATTTGGCGTGCAGCTTAGCACGTTCCGAAGATGGTTTTCATACCCATGCTGGTTTCTTAGCTGTCATTGATCAAGACCCCGTTCTGGCGGGAACCAAAATGATTGCCGAGCCTTGGGATTTGGGTATCGGTGGGTATCGTTTAGGCGAGTTCCCACCGCGTTGGTCGGAATGGAATGATCGGTACCGCAATACGGTGCGCGCTTTTTGGCGCGGCGATGAGAATGTCATGCGCGAAATGGCCCACCGCATCACGGGTTCGGATGATGTTTTCGGCATCCGAGGGCGCACACCAAGGTCCAGCGTGAACTTCATCACCGCCCATGATGGTTTTACCCTAGAAGACTTGGTTTGTTATGGGCACAAACATAACGAAGACAATCATGAAGACAATCGCGATGGCTGCGGCGAAAATTTCAGTTGGAACTGTGGAGTCGAAGGTTTTAGTGACGATAAAGACATCTTAAAACTGCGGCGCCGGCAGAAACGCAATTTCATAGCCACGCTGTTTTTGTCTCAAGGCATTCCTATGTTGTTGGGCGGGGATGAATTGGGCCGAACCCAAGGCGGCAATAACAATGCTTATTGCCAAGACAATGCCATCAGTTGGACCGACTGGACTTCGGTCGATCAGGATCTTTTGAAGTTCGTTAAAAAAATGATCTCTATTCGTGCGAATTGCGCGGTGTTCCACCGGGATGAATACTTTACCGGTGAAGAAATTGATGGTGGGCCGACAAAGGACATCACTTGGGTGTCGGAAAACGGCCATGAAATGAACCATGGCGATTGGCATATCCCCCATGCAAAAAGCTTTGGCTTTCATATCGCATGTTCCAGCATGGGCTGTTCTGGGGAGCGCCTGATGGTTTTGATGAATGCTCATCACGGGCAAATTAATTTCCATCTGCCGCCCGCCACCTATGGCGGCAGTTGGCACAAGGTGGTTGATACAGCCTGTGACGAAGGTGAGCTTTGTGAAGACACCATACGTGCGGGTGGAACCGTGATGCTTGAAGGCTTTTCCTTGGTTCTGCTGTCAGGTTCTAAGACCTCTAAACGCAAATGTAAATGTTAGGGGGACAGCATGGTTGGTCAGAATACACTTCACCGTCTTTCCGATCTCGTTGGCATTCAATCGGATTACTGGGACGTTTATGGCAATCACCATGAAACCAGTGATGAAACACGGCGCACATTTCTGAGCGTCATGGGCTTTGCGACCACCACGCCAACGGAACTTGAAGACAGTTTTGCGCGTATCCAAGAAGACCCATGGCGTCGGCTGTTAGAGCCGGTTACGACCTTGCGCACCGGGGCAGGGGACGCTGGCCTGAGTGTTTCCCTGACCGTGACTGCCGCTGAGTTGGAGGGGACGGTAAGCTGGACACTCGATTGTGAAGATGGACAGACCTTAAACGGCCATGCGCCTTGCCAAGGGCTGGCAGTTCTTGAAACCTGTCGTCTGGATGAGCAAACGTATACTCGCCTGGGTCTGGCCTTGCCGACTGAAGTTTCCCTTGGTTATCACCAATTGCGGGTCGAAATCGAAACTCGGGATGCCTCCGCAACCATCATTATTGCCCCAAAGACGGCCTATCTTCCGGACTGGATGGTCAAAGAGAAGCGCCGAGTGTGGGGCGTTGCGTGCCAACTTTATGCCCTGCGTAGTGAAAACAACTGGGGCATTGGCGACTTAAGTGATCTGAATTATCTATGCCGCGAAACGGCGAAGTCGGGCGGCGGATCCGTTGGCTTATCGCCTTTGCACACTCTGTTTATCGGCGAACCTGATCGCATCAGCCCTTATTCGCCGTCCAGTCGTTTGTTTTTAAACCCGCTCTATATCGACGTGACGGCGGTGCCGGACTTTTCAAACGAGGCTTCTTTTTCGGCACGCCTTCAAGCGGTTCAGAGCACAGAGCAAGTGGCGTACGCAGATGTTACGGCTCTTAAAATGGAATCCTTGGCGCTGTTGTTTGCGGCATTTGTGAAGGCTCATCCCGAAGATTGCGGGTCCGCGCGACGTTTGGCTTTTGATGCGTTTGTGGCTGGGGGTGGAGAGGTGTTGCACCGTTATGCGGTGTTTGAGGCTTTGCAGGAGCATTTTTCTGATCTGTCTTCATGCCAGTGGGATGCGCCTTACCAAGACCCAGCTTCGCCCGCGTGTGCCGAGTTTGCCCACCAGAATTCAGACCGTGTGGCTTTCTTTACCTTCTTGCAATGGGAGGCCGAGCGGCAATTGGAAATCGCCGCCACCAGTTGTCGGGATGGGGGCATGGATATTGGCCTGTATCGTGACTTGGCCGTAGGCGTCACCCCTGATGGGGCCGATGCGTGGGTCGAAGATGGCGCTTTTATGAATGGGGTTAACTTTGGTGCGCCTCCAGACCCGCTTGCGCCCATGGGACAAGATTGGGGAATGCCACCGTTCAATCCCATTCGTCTGCGCGAATTGGCTTATGCCCCTTATATCGATATGTTGCGCGCCAATATGCGTCATGCCGGAGCCATCCGCATTGATCACGTCATGTGGATCGAACAATTATTTTGTTTCCCAACCGGTAAGGACGGACGTGACGGAGCCTATTTACGCTTTCCCAAAGACGATCTTCTGGCGATTTTAGCCTTAGAAAGCCATCGTAATCAGTGCCTTGTGATCGGTGAAGATTTAGGCACGGTGCCGGATGGGTTTCGTGAACGGATGGCGGAGGAGGGCGTTCTTTCGTACCGTTTATTGCATTTTCAGCGTTACGCCGATGGTCTCTATCATCGTCCTGATGCTTACCCCAATTTATGCTTGGCAACGCCAGCTTCACACGATTTACCGACCTTGGCAGGCTATTGGTTGGGCCAAGATTTAGACATGTTACTCGACATTGGTCTAATTGCGGATGCGGATGCCTTGGCGGACCGTAAAGCGGAACGGGTGCGTGAACGGGCTTGTTTGTTAGCCGCCTTGATTGACCAAAACCTACTGCCGAATGATTTTCCAACGACGCCCGATGAGGCTCATGTGAAAGACTTTATTGCCGCCGTTCACACCTTTATGGCGCGGACTCCGGCGGCTTTGATGATGATGAATCTCGAAGACCTGATTGGGTCTACTCAGCAGATCAATGTCCCTGGAACCATCGATCAACACCCAAATTGGCGGGTTCGCTTACCCGTCAATCTGACCGAAGTGTGTGGGCCAAACGGCCTCGCCGGGGCCATTGCCCCGGTCAAGGCCGAACGTCATTAAATTCGCTTAAGATTTAATCGGCTTGATGTCCCAGATATCACGCGCGTAATCGTGGATGGTTCGATCTGCGGAAAATTTGCCCATGTTGACAACGTTCAAAATCGTGCGACGTGCCCAATCATGCGGGTCGCGGTAGGCACGTGCAACGTCTTCCTGACTGCTTATGTAAGACGCGTAATCAGCCAACAGCATATAGTGATCGCCATCTCTAAGCAGGGCATCGACAATCGGCTGATAACGTCCGCTATCGCCATTGCTGAAATAACCGCTGCCGATCATATCCAGGCAGCGTTTTAATTGTTCATCGTTGTTGTAGTGAGACCAAGAATTGTAACCACTGATGTGCAACGATTGTACGTCCTCAGCATCCATCCCGAAGATGAAAATGTTGTCGTCGCCCACTTCTTCCATAATTTCGATGTTTGCACCATCTAGGGTGCCGATGGTCATGGCCCCGTTTAAGGCAAACTTCATGTTGCCTGTGCCCGATGCTTCGGTGCCAGCTGTGGAAACTTGTTCCGACAAATCACTGGCAGGAATGAGAAGTTCCGCTTGGGAGACGCTGTAGTTGGGAACAAATAGAACTTGCAATTTACCAGCGGTGACGGGGTTGTTGTTGACCGTTTCAGCAATGTCATTGACCAACCGGATGATCAGCTTCGCCATGTCATAACCAGGTGCCGCTTTGCCCGCGAAGAAAATGGTGCGCGGCGTGTGATTGCCGTCTGGGTTATCGCAAATACGATTATACAAAGTCACAACGTGCAGCAAATTGAGCAGCTGGCGTTTGTATTCATGGAAACGTTTGACCTGCATGTCGAACAGGCTGTCGACATTGATTGTTACACCATGCTTTTTTTCCAACCACTTGGCGAGGCGCACTTTGTTTGAACGTTTGATGGCAATGAAACGATCTTGGAAGGCTTTGTCTTCGGCCAACGGGGCCAGTTCTTTGAGCAACGACAGATCGTGGGTCCAGGCGTCGCCGATGTGTTCCGTGACCAAGGCCGCAAGGTCTGGGTTTGCCTGAAGCAACCAGCGCCGGGGCGTAATGCCATTGGTCATGTTGACAAATTTTCCGGGATACAGGCGGTCAAAATCAAAGAACATGGTCGAGCGCAGGAGTTGCGTATGCAACGCCGCCACACCATTGACCTTGTGGCTGCCGACGATCGCGATATGCGCCATCCGTACGGAGTGACGGTCATCGTCAATGATCGATAAGCGGCGCAAAATTGCTGGGTTGCCAGGGAACGTGTGGCGCGCCATGCGTAGGAATTCTTCGTTGATTAGGTAGATCAATTCCAAATGACGTGGCAACAGTTGCGCCATCATCGCCACAGGCCAAGTTTCCAACGCTTCTGAAAGCAAGGTGTGGTTGGTGTAAGAGAAGGTTTTAGAGCAAATGGCCCATGCGTCCGCATAGGCATAACCGTGGATGTCTATCAGCAAACGCATCAATTCCGGCACCGCTAAGGCGGGGTGGGTGTCATTGAGCTGCATTGAAGAGAGGTCTGGTAAATTATCGAGGTTTTCGTGATCGCCCAAGTGGTGAGTCAGGATGTCTTGCAAAGAGGCACTGACAAAGAAGTATTCTTGCTTCAGTCGCAGCTCTTTGCCCATCTGGGTTTTATCGTTGGGGTACAGGACCTTGGACAGGTTTTCAGAGGCGGTTTTTTCGCGCACGGCGTCTTCGTAATCGCCTTCGTTAAAATAGCTTAAATTAAAGTCGCGGGTCGCCCGTGAAGACCACAGGCGTAAATTGCCAACGGTCGATGTATTATAGCCGGAAATCGGCACGTCGTAGGCGATCGCCATAACTTCTTCGGTGTCCACCCAATGGCATTCTTTGTCACCGTTGTTGTTTACAAAACAAGATATGTGGCCACCAAAGTGAACCGGGTAGAGAACGTCAGGGCGTTCGACTTCCCAAGGGTTGCCGTAACGCAGCCAGTTTTCAGGGTGTTCTATTTGCTGGCCGTCTTTGATGTCTTGGGTGAAAATCCCGTATTCATAACGGATGCCATAGCCGAATCCCGGATAATCGTGGGTGGCAAGGGAATCCAAGAAGCACGCCGCAAGACGACCTAAGCCACCGTTGCCCAGCGCCGCATCGAATTCGCATTCTTCAACTTCTTCAAGGGTAATGCCAAATTCAGCCAAGGCATCGGTCGCCAATTGCCGCGCCCCCAAATCAAGCAGAACCTTGTCGAGGCTGCGCCCCATCAGGTATTCCATCGACAGGTAATAGATTTTTTTCGCGCCATTATGATAATGACTGCGGGCTGTTTTAATGTGGCGCTGGCTCAATACACCGCGCAACAAATGAGCAAAGGCGTAAAACCAATCACGATTGGTCGCATCTATAGGGTCTTTGCCGATGCTGTGAATCATGGTGCGCACCAGGGCGCTCTTCATGTCTTCGACGGTGCCGAAGTGGTCCAAGAAATCCGTTGTTAAGCAGGCTTTGATTTCTTTGTTAATTTCCGTCTGTGCATCGGTCATTTGTTTAGGTGCTCACGTTTTTTTTGTTAGGGGGGGATATAAGGTCGTTGTACAGGTCTATGTAGACTTTGGCTGCATGTTTCCAACTTAAATCCTGGCTCATGGCATTGCGTTGCGCTTTTTGCCATGATTTGGGCTTTTTATAAAGGGAAATAGCACGTTCGGCAGTCTCAAAAAGGGCGGTTGAGCTTGGTTCATCAAAAACAAAGCCCGTGCCGTTTGCAACATCGCTACAATCAACAACGGTATCCGCCAGTCCGCCCGTTTTAAAGACCAATGGCAACGTTCCATATTGCATGGCGTACATCTGGGTCAAACCACAAGGTTCAAACCTAGACGGCATCAACAACACGTCGGCCCCGGCCATCAAACGGTGGGCAAGCGAATCGTCATAGCCAATGGTGGTGGCAATGCCGTCATCCGATGAGGCAATGGAGCTGAGTATGTCTTCCAAAGGTCGATCCCCGTTGCCCAAAATAGCCAGCTGAATACCTAGGGTGCGTAATGCGGGCGCGGATTCGGCAATCAAATTGATGCCTTTTTGGGCGGTGAGACGGCTGACCACGCAAAACAGCGGGGCCTTATCATCAACAGGCAAGCCCATTTCGCGTTGCAAGGCCGCTTTGTTTTTGGCTTTTCCTGCGCGGCGGGCAAGGCTGTAAGAATGAGGGATGTGAGGATCGGTCTTCGGGTTCCAAACTTCGTCATCAATACCATTAAGAATGCCGTGCACGGAGCTGGCCCGATGGCGCAACAATCCATCCAGACCACAGCCCAGCTCAGGCTCCATGATTTCTTTGGCATAGGTCGGACTGACCGTGGTTATGGCATCGCTGTAATGAAGCCCGGCTTTGAGAAACGAGACTTGGTCGTGAAATTCAACACCGTGAGACGAATACGCAGCTTCGGGCAGGCCCACTTGGTGCACGATTTCGGGCACGAACAGCCCTTGGTATTGAAGATTGTGGACCGTGAACACAGTGCGGGCATGTTCGCCGCCCCAAAAATGCAAATAAGCAGCGGTTAAGCCCCCTTGCCAGTCGTTGGCGTGGACAATATCGGCGGTCCAGTCCATGACGTTGCCAGGGATGGATAACCGAGCCGCAACGCGCGACAGCAACGCAAAACGGAGGTGGTTATCAGGCCAATCGGTGCCGTCAGGTTGGGTATAAGGGTTGCCTGCGCGACTATACATCGCCGGACAGTCAACCAGCCACACCGTCACATCGCCGGACGGCATACGGGCTTCGATCAAATGCACGTCGCCCACGCCAAGCGAGTCGCCAAGGTTAATCGAGGCACGTTTGTCTTTAACCAGGTCTAAGGCTTGGGGGTAGGCCGGCATCAAAATGCGCACGTCTTCGCCAGCGGCAACCATGGCCTGGGGCAACGCGCCGGCAACATCGCCGAGTCCCCCCGTTTTGAGCAGCGGGTAAGCTTCCGAGGTAACGAAAAGAACTTTCATGGGCCGTTAAGGTATTCCTGTAGATTGGTGAAAGTGGCCGAAAAGGGTGCTGTTGAAAGTGGCATCATATATATATTTTAAGGCAATACAATATCCGCGACCATAGGTCAGTTATACTATGTTGAGGAGACTTTTTAGGTTCGTGTGATTGCGAATTTAGTGTTAGAGTTATTTTTCATTTAAAGGGGGCTTTCACATGAGTGACCACACGATTAAACAGAGGTTTGATTATAATCGGGCGATAAAGCAAACGATGGCCCTGGTCCTCGCCGGAGGACGTGGTTCGCGTTTGATGCAATTGACGGAAAGTCAGTCGAAACCAGCGGTTCCATTTGCTGGAAAATTTCGCATTATCGATTTCCCTCTGTCAAACTGTATTAACTCTGGCATTCGCCGGATCGGCGTGGCAACCCAGTACAAAGCCCACACTTTGATCCAGCATATTCAGCACGGCTGGGGTTTTCTGCGCGCCGAGTTGCATGAATTCGTTGAAATTTGGCCGGCGCAACAGCAGACCGACGATGAAAGCTGGTACAGCGGCACGGCGGATGCGGTTTTTCAAAATATCAACATCCTCAAAGGGCATGCCCCGGAATACATTCTGATTTTGGCGGGCGATCATATCTACAAACAAGATTACAGCCGCCTGATCACCCATCATATTAAAAGCAGAGCGGACGTAACCGTGTCGTGCATCGAAGTGTCACGCGAAGAAGCCAAAGGCTTTGGCGTCGTGGATGCGGATAAAGACGGTAATATTGTCGGATTTTTGGAAAAACCCGCTGATCCACCGACCATTCCGGGGCGTCCAGACACTTCGTTCGCCAGCATGGGTATTTACGTCTTTAATGCCGATTTTTTGTACGAACAATTGTGCCGCGATCAGAAATTGGACGGGTCCTCACACGATTTTGGCAACGACATCATTCCATACTTGGTTGGTCGCTGTAAATTGGTGGCGCACAAGTTTTCTGACAGTTGCGTCATTTCCAGTGGTCAAACCGAAGCCTATTGGCGCGATGTCGGAACACTTGATGCGTATTGGGAAGCTAACCTCAACTTAACCCAAGTCACGCCTGCCTTGGATCTTTACGATGAAGACTGGCCGATCTGGACCTATCAAGTTCAACGTCCGGCGGCCAAGTTTGTGTTCAACACGGGGGATCGTCGCGGTACTGCTATCGATTCGCTTGTATCGGGCGGCTGTGTTGTGTCGGGCGGCTTGGTTGAACGTTCATTGTTGTTTTCCAATGTGCGTGTGAATTCTTATGCTGAGGTCACGGATTCGGTGATTTTGCCAGATTGTGATGTGGGTCGTAAGGCTCGGCTGCATAAGGTCGTAATGGCAAAAAATTGCCGCATTCCGCAAGGCATGGTGATCGGCGAAGACCCTGAAGAAGACGCGCGGCGGTTCTATCGCTCATCGGGTGGTGTCACGCTGGTGACCCCGGATATGCTGGATAAACTGGCGGCAGAGGAATCCGCTTAGGTTATCACCGTCGGTGCGTCTCGGCCTGTGCGGCTACGGATTTCGGCTAAGTCTTCGGCAATGGCGATCAAGTCGGCCAGCATGTCCTGGGTGTCTTGGTCGTGACGGCTGGGATCAGACTCAAAACGTTCTACATACAGGCGCAAGGTTGCCCCCTTGGTACCCGTTCCCGATAAGCGAAAGACAATGCGCGAGCCGCCTTCAAACAACACTCGAATCCCTTGTTTGTCACTGACAGAGCCGTCAACGGGGTCGGTGTAGCTGAAATCATCAGCGGTTTCGACTTTATAGCTCCCCAAGCTTTGCCCTGCCAGCGCGCCGACTTGCGCACGCAAGTTATCGACCAGAGCATTCGCAGCGTCTAAATCAATTTCTTCGTAATCGTGGCGAGAATAGTAATTGCGGCCAAAGCGCTGCCAATGGTCGCGTACGATGTCTTCTACCGATTGTTCGCGCTCGGCCAAGATGTTGAGCCACATAAGCACCGCCCACAGGCCATCCTTTTCGCGCACATGGCTTGACCCTGTGCCAAAGCTTTCTTCGCCGCACAAGGTTACTTGACCGTCGTCCATCAGGTTGCCAAAGAATTTCCATCCGGTTGGCGTCTCAAAGCAGGCAATTCCTAAGTCTTCGGCGACTCGGTCCGGGGCCATGCTGGTCGGCATAGAGCGCGCGATTCCAGCAATTCCAGAGGCGTAACCAGGGATTAATTTGGCGTTGGCCGCCAACACCGCCAAGCTGTCGCTGGGGGTGACGAAAAAATTGCGGCCCAGGATCATATTGCGATCCCCATCACCATCCGAAGCCGCGCCAAAATCCGGGGCGTTTGGTCCGTTCATAATCGCAACCAATTGCTGGGCATGGGCCAAGTTTGGATCGGGGTGGTGACCGCCAAAATCAACCAGTGGGGTGCAGTTGATTAGCGAGCTTTCGGGTGCGCCTAAGCGTTTGACTAAAATATCGCGGGCATAGGGTCCGTTCACTGCGTGCATGGCATCAAAACACAGGCTAAGCTTTCCGCTTTGGATCATGGCCTTGATCTTGGCAAAATCGAACAGGCTTTCCATCAATTCGGCGTAGTCAGAGACGGAGTCTATAACTTCGACCTCCATAGCCCCCAAGGTGCTTGATCCCAAATGTGCCAAATCAATGTCGGCAGCGTCAAGAATGGCGTAGCTATTGATCGACAAGGTGCGGGCATAAATGTCGGCGGTGACTTTTTCGGGGGCCGGGCCACCGTTGACGGTGTTGTATTTGACGCCAAAGTCGCCCTCAGGGCCGCCTGGATTGTGGCTGGCCGATAAAATGATGCCGCCAAGCGCTTTGTGTTTGCGAATTACGCAGGACGTTGCCGGGGTCGACAAAATTCCGTCCTGCCCCACCAAGACCCGCTTGAAACCATGGGCGGCAGCCATTTTCAAGATCACCTGAATAGCGTGATCATTAAAGAACCGTCCATCACCGCCCAAAATCAAGGTTTGACCTTGCGGGTCCCCAGCGGCCTCAAAAGTCGACTGGACGAAGTTTTCTAGGTAATGGGGCTGACTAAATTCAGGAACGGACTTGCGTAAACCAGAGGTGCCAGGGACTTGACCTGCAAATGGTGTGGTGTTGATGGTGGTGATGGTCATGATCCGGTAATCCTCAAGGTTTCAGCGTTAGCCTCTTTCATGTGTACCAAATATTTGCGATAAAATCACGTCAACTTGTCATTCAATACAAAAAACGGATGCACTGGCGTCGAGATGCGATTAGGGTTCGGTCATGATAAAGAACAATTCCCACACAGGCCCCGCCTTGATCGCCGATATTGGCGGTACCAATGCGCGTTTTGCCGTGGCCAGAGATGGTGAAATCGCGGGCAATGTGACGGTGTTGGCGTGCCAGGATCATAATAATTTGGCCGCCGCAGCCAACACCTTTTTGAATTCACTGAACCCAGCCGATCGGCCCAAATATGGCATCATCGCCGTGGCGGCCCCCGTCACTGAAGGTACAGTCCAGCTGACAAACCTCAATTGGCAGTTTTCAAAAGATCAGTTGTGCGAAGACTTGAAATTGGATGGGCTCGACATCGTTAACGACTTTACCGCCATTGCTTGGGCTGTGCCACGTTTGCAAGCGTGCGACCGTAGACAGGTGGGCGGCGGCACTCCGCGCACGGATGCACCCATTGTCGTCATTGGCCCGGGGACAGGGTTGGGGGTTTCTGCCCTGGTGCCTGCACTTGACGGTTGGGTGGTTTTGCCCACCGAAGGCGGACACGTCACCATGGCAGGCTCAACCGTTATGGAAGACAAAGTGTTGGACGTGTTGCGCCATAAATTCGGCCATGTATCGGCGGAACGCGTGCTTTCGGGGCCGGGGTTGGTCAATATTTATGAGGCCCTGGTGAAACTTGAAAATCAGAGTCCCAAGCCCATAGGTCCACAACAGGTCAGTGCAAATGCTCTGGCTGATCCAGCCTCTCATGAGGCTTTGGCGTTGAGGATGTTTTTTGATTTCTTAGGCACGGCGGCCTCAAATGCGGCGCTTAGTTTGGATGCGCACGGCGGTGTTTATGTGGCGGGGGGCGTGGTCGGAAATCTTGGTGATGCCTTTGCCGCATCTGGTTTTCGGCGGCGGTTTGAAGCCAAGGGTCGATTTGAATCGTATGTCGCGGATATTCCAACCTTTGCCATCACGCATCCCTTTGCTGCTCTCGCGGGCTTGGCTGCGGGTCCCCTTGTTTAAAGAGTCTTTAAGGCTTGGGTTTCCAGGCTTTGATATAGGCTTCAATGCCGTCAAGGTTTTCGGCGGGGATAGTTTGTGCGACGATGGTTAAATTGTTTTGAGCCCCAACATGACCGCCAGCGGCCGCCAGTGACCACCACACATACGCACTGCCGTTGTCTTGCTCTGTGCCTTGGCCGTTGTAATGCATCAGCCCTAAATTGAATTGAGCACTGGTGCTGCCACGGTCAGCGGCTTGGGCATACCAATAGATAGCGATTTTGTCGCTTTGTTCCACGCCAACACCATTTTTGTACATGGAGGCCAAATTGTACTGGGCCTCGGCTTCCCCACCTTTGGCCGCCAAGCTCATCCATTTTAGAGACGTGGCAAAGCTTTGTTTGAGGCCAATGCCATTGCCGTACATCAGGGCCAGGTCGTATTGGGCCGAGGTTATGCCTTGTTCTGCTGATTTTTCATACCAGTAAGCGGCCATTTTGTCATCTTGAGGTGCGCCGAGGCCATTTTTGTGCATAAGCCCCAAATTATGTTGAGCCCCGGCTTCGCCTTGATTGGCGGCCTTCTCAAACCATTTTGCGGCGACCTTAAGGTTTTGCGAGACACTGATCCCCGTTTTGTACATCAGACCCAAATTGTACTGAGCATCAGCTACGCCTTGATTGGCCGCCAGTTTGTACCAGTATACAGCCGCCTGAAAATCTTGGGCGGTGCCGAGGCCATTTTTGTGCATCAAGGCGAGCGCGATTTGGGAATCTGAATCCCCTTGATCGGCTGCCAAGTTGTACCATTTTAACGCCGTTTCATAATTTTGCGGTGTGCCAAGGCCGTCCTTAAACAGCAGTCCTAAATTGTATTGAGCCGAGGCGTCTCCTTGATTGGCCGCCAAGGTGTACCAGTGTTGCGCCAAAACAAAATCTTGGGTTCCGCCAAGGCCGTGGTCAAGCATCAGGCCTAAGTTGGTTTGTGCAATTGCTAAACCTTGATTTGCAGCCCGTTTGAACCATTTTGCGGCCACGTTGTAATCTTGGGCCACACCCAGGCCTTTGAAATACAGCAGGCCTAAATTGTACTGCCCACTCGGGACGTCTTGGTCAGCTGCTTTGGTGTACCACTTCAGAGCCGCCACAAGGTCTTTGCCGGTCCCGGTGCCCTCTTCAAACAGGGCCCCTAAATTACTTTGGGCATTGCCATCGCCTTGTTCAGCGGCCAGCTGGTACCAGTTGAAGGCTTTTTGGACGTCTTGAGGAACACCTAAGCCGTTGTCAAACATGACGGCTAAATTGTATTGGGCGGCAGGAATGTTTTGTTTGAGTAGGGGCTTCAAGGCGCTTAAAGCGCTTTCAAAACTCCCTTTTTTGATCGCTGTTAGGCCATCTTGGAAATCGGCACCCAAAGCCACAGGTGAAGTCAGTACGGACAGCCAGAGAATTGAAAAAATGAGGGGTATTTTCATGGTGGTGATTGATTTCAGAGGAGGGGAAAGTGTGCAGAATAACTCATTATAGAGGTTCGTTGCCACATTATCTCTAGAATTTTAAATTTTAAAATGAGATACATGCGCATGTTTGGGAACCCGGCGCTTAGGATGTTTTTTTTAAGATGAAATTTAGACGAACCGTCTGGTTTGAGTGGTTTGGTGTCGTGGCTTTTGTCTCATTAGTCTTATGTTCATCACCCAATGCGTGGGCAGAGCCGACCAATAATCCCACCCAAAATTTATTCAAAGCTGCAAAAACGGGCGATATATATCGAGCCAAGGTTGCCGTTAAAGCAGGGGCTGACATTTATGCCCTAAACAAAAAAGGCCAGACAGCCATTGATGTCGCCGCTGAATTGGCCAATTTTGCGGTGGCCCAGTATCTCTTCAAAGTGCGCGATGAACGGGATACAAAGGGGCAATCAAAACCTGTTATGAAGAGGAAACCGCAAAAACTTGTTGAATTGCCAAGGCCACCGGATTACCCCCCCTCAACCCATCGCCCGGCTGCACCCGTAAAAGCGAAGCCTGTTGCGATTGCGTTGCCAAAGCCCCAACCAAAACTTCATAAGATAAGGCCCCAGGCTCAAGAACTTCCGGTTCCGCCTGTGTTCAAGCCTATCGAAGTCATCCCCGTACCGGGCCTTGATTTTTCTTTGACAGCTTTGCCCAAAACAGAGCCCATCAAGCCAGTACCCATCACCGTGCCCGCGAAGAAAACCGTGAAGAAACCACCCCAAGTGCACTTTCAGGAAAGCCCTGCGCCCACCGCTAAAGTTGAATCTGTGCCTGTTCCTAAAGTCGTTAGACCTGTGGTACCAATCGTTCGTTTTACGCCCAAGACCAAAAGCAAAATGAGCCCCGTACGGACGTTCTTTTTAAAAGCCATGCCGCCGCAAGCCGTGGTTAAGCCACCGATTTCTGACCGAGTTCTTAAGTCAAAGCCAAGAGCCAAAGTGGCAAATGCCCCCAAAATTCTTTGGGGTTCGGTCAAGCCAGCGGGCAGCGTGATTGATGCCCCTGATTTTCCCACCGTGCCGAAACGGCTGACGAAATCAGGTTCCCCTGTCGCCTGTGACCAAAAAAGTACAGGCGAGCTTTTGGACAAGGCCAGGGATGAAAATATGTCCAGCAGCATCATTCTTGAGTTGCCGCCCGTGACAGAGAATGGAGAGGCTGGGTGTCCGCCTTAAGGGACGTGTTGGGCAATTACGGCTAAGAAGGTGTCGGCAAATTCTTTGAGCTTGGCGGCTCCGACGCCGTGGATATCGGCAAAGGCGTCCATGTCTTGGGGCTGGACGCGGGCCATGTCTTCCAACGAGCGATCAGAAAATATGATGTAGGCTGGTTTGTCGCGTTCGCGTGCCAGTTCCGTACGTTTGTCTTTCAGGCAAGCCAACAAGGCCGATTGTTCGGGGCTTAAATCGCTAAGGTCCTGAGCGCGGCCAGGGCGGTCTTTCTTAAGGCTTTTGGGCTTGATGACATCTTTTCGGTAGCTGAACGTTGCTTCGCCTTTCAGCACCGCCTGTCCTTTGGCGGTGAGGCTGATGCCGCCGTGACCAACCACGTCTAAGTGCAACACGTTGGAGGCTACCATTTGACGGACAATGGAACGCCAGCTGTCTTTGCTAAGGTCAACGCCCACACCATAGGTGGACAGTTCGTTGTGCCGCGTGGTGCGCATTTTTTCAGTATCGGCGCCGCGTAAAATATCGACCAGATGGGCCTGACCAAACACTTGCCCGGTGTCGATGGCGGTTGTTAAAAGCTTTTGCGCCGCGTCCTGTCCATCGACCATTTCGGGCGGGTTCAAGCATACATCACAGTTGCCACAACCAGCCTTACGGTCTTGGGCTTCGCCAAAATATGAGAGCAAGGCATGGCGGCGACACTGGGGTGATTCACAATAAGAAATCAACGCATCCAAGCGTTTGTGTTCGCGCCGTTTGTGATCCGCATCGCCATTTTCTTGTTCAATAAACATGCGCCGCATCCGCAGATCGTTGAGGCCATAGACCATGTGCGCCACGGCGGGCTTGCCATCTCGACCGGCGCGGCCAATTTCTTGGTAATAGGCTTCCATGCTGCCCGGCATGTCGGTGTGACAGACAAAGCGCACGTCCGGTTTGTCGATGCCCATACCAAAGGCAATGGTGGCGACGGTGACGATGCCGGGTTCAATCATAAACGTTCGCTGGTTGCGTGATCTTGCATCGGCGGTCATGCCCGCATGATAGGGCAGGGCTTTGACACCCTGTTTGACCAGGAATTCGGCGGTTTTTTCCGTTTTGGCGCGCGACAGGCAATAAACGATGCCGCTTTCGCCGTCGTGGGCTTTGACCACATCCAACAGTTGGCGGTTGGCATCGGTGCGCATTTGCACCACCAATTGAATGTTGGGACGATCAAAACCACAGATAAAACTGCGTCCTGCGCCGCCAAAAAGCTTGGCCGCGATGTCGTCTTGGGTGGCGGTGTCCGCCGTGGCCGTTAGGGCCGCGATGGGGACGCCGGGGAAAATATCCTTCAACTTGGAAAGGGCCTCATAATCGGGGCGAAATGACGGCCCCCAACGCGACAGGCAATGGGCCTCGTCAACGGCTATCAATGTGATGGGGAGCTTGACCAAGGCCTCCAACATACGGTCAGTCATGAGCCGTTCCGGGGCTAGGTATAACAATTTCAATTCGCTAGATGCGGCGCGTTTCCAAGCGGAAACATTACGTTCGCGATCCCTTGAAGAATTGATGGTATCGGCAGCGACGCCCATCAGTTTCAAGGCCGCAACTTGATCTTCCATCAACGCCACCAATGGCGACACCACAAGGGTCAGACCGCCTTTGACCAACGCTGGAATTTGAAAACACAAGGATTTACCGGACCCGGTCGGCATCACGGCTAAAGCATGATGGCCCGACAACAACGTTTCCACCACTTCGGCTTGGCCGGGGCGAAAATGATCGTATCCGAATACGGTTTTGAGAATCTGTTCTGGCATGGCCCCACTATAGAGCTTTGGACCCTAGGTTCTAAATGAATTTGTCCCAATGTGGATCGCCTTTGAACCGATCACTTAGGAAATCAATGAAAGCTCGTACCTTTTGCGACAGGTGGCGCGTTTCGGGATAGACCGCATAAGCATTGAGCGTCGGAAATTCATGATCTGCCATGACATGTTCCAGACGGCCATTTTCGATATCTTGCCACACCATAAACGACGGCAGTACGGCAAGGCCGTGGCTTGCCGTAGCGGCTTCTTTAAGGAAATCCCCATTGTTGGCGCTCATTTTGGTGGGAAGGCGGATCGACGAAGTAAGGCCGTCTGGGCTGGTGATTTTCCACGGCGCAATTGAACCCGTTGCATAGTGCAAAATATCGTGGTTGACCAGATCATTCGGCGTTTTGGGCCGTCCGCGTTGATCTAGATAGGTGGGGCTGGCACACAAAAGCGTGCGGATGGGGGTGAGCTTGCGGGCGATGTGACTGGACTCTTTTAAATCCGCAATGCGCACAGCCAGATCAACTCCGTCTTCAATAAGGTCAACCTGACGATCTGAAAAGTCAGTATGTATGACCAGACGTGGGTGCAAGTTTGCAAAGTCGGTGATGGCCGAAACCAAATAATGCAAACCAAACGACAACGGCACGGCAATTTTAAAGTCGCCCTTTAACACCACTTTTGTGCTGGATGTTATGGCATTCAACTCAGACACATCACCAAGGATTTGCAAGGCGCGCCGATAATAGCTTTGCCCGGCTTCGGTTAGGCTCGATTTTCGGGTGGTGCGTTGGATAAGCTGAACCTCAAGACGCGCTTCAAGGTCCGTTAGGCGGCGACTGACGGCTGACTTTGCCAGCCCCAATTGCTCTGCCGCGCGGCTGATGCTGCCCGCCTCGACAATGCGGGTAAAGGTGCTCATGTCTTCAAATTGACCCATTATGTTCTCCATATTAGAACAATGTTTTGTGATATTATATGTTTATTGCGATGATTGCAATAGTTATGCTGTTTCAAGTCCTCAAATTCAGTTCAATAGGTAAGGAAACAGCATGTCTAAAATTCAAATGCTTTCGGCCCCCATAGGGCGTATTCTCATCAGTATGATTTTTGTTGTGGCCGGGTTTAATAAAATTTCCGGCTATGCAGGAACGCAAGGCTATATGGACGCCATGGGCGTTCCAGGTTTTCTGCTGCCGCTGGTTATCGTGTTGGAAGTGCTTGGGGGCGTGGCTATTATCGTCGGTTGGAAAACGCGACCTGTGGCTTTTTTGTTGGCTGGATTTAGCCTTTTGTCGGCGGTTCTTTTCCATGCCGATTTTGCCGACCAAAGCAATATGATCATGTTCATGAAAAATGTTGCCATTGCGGGGGGCTTTTTATTTTTAGTGGCAAACGGTGCGGGAGCTTATGCTCTGGATAACCGTTTGACCACCGTTAAGTGAGGATAAACCCATGACAACTTCTCGAGATATCATTCAGACATCCATAGGCCAATTGGCCTCCGATGGAGACGGTGTGCGCTTGACTCGCATGGTTGGTTCCCCTGACGTCAATATGGTTGATCCGTTTTTATTGTTGGATGCCTTTGGTTCCGACCAGCCCGGTGATTATATCGGCGGTTTTCCGAGCCACCCACATAGGGGCTTTGAAACCGTCACCTATTTGTTGGCCGGGCGGATGCGCCACAAAGACAGTGCTGGACACGAAGGCGTGATTGAACCCGGCGGGGTGCAATGGATGACGGCCGGACGTGGCGTGATTCATTCCGAAATGCCTGAACAAGAAAACGGCTTATTGGCTGGGTTTCAGCTGTGGGTGAATTTGCCCGCCAGTCATAAAATGACCGATCCTGCCTATCAAGAATTTCCCGCCTCAGAGATTCCCGTTGAACAACTGGTCTCAGGTGGTTCGGTCAAAGTCATTGCTGGACAGACGGACCAAGGCACGATGGGACCAGCGCATATCGCCACCACCATGCCGTTGTTTTTTGATGTCAGCTTGCCGTCGAACACACCGTTTCGCCAAGCCGTACCGTTCAGCTATGGCGGGTTCCTTTATGTCTTAGAAGGCAGCATCCATGGGGGCGGAGACGTATCGGCTAAAATGGTCGGTGTGTTGGGCGATGGCGATCATATTGACGTGGTCGCAGGCCCAGAGGGCGCGCGCTTTTTACTGATTGCGGGCATCCAATTGAATGAACCCGTGGCGCGCGGTGGCCCGTTCGTTATGAACACCAAGTCAGAAATTTTACAAGCCTTTGAAGACTATCAACAAGGCCGATTTTAGGAACGCAGTATGGGACTTTTACAAGACGGAATTTGGCTTGATCAATGGTACGACACCAAAGCCACCAAAGGCGAATTTGTGCGCAAAGATTCCTCGGTCCGCAATTGGATAACGGTGGATGGAGCGCCCGGACCAAGCGGGGAAGGGGGCTTTGCGGCAGCAAGCGGCCGCTATCACCTGTATGTGTCCCACGCCTGTCCGTGGGCGCATCGCACCTTAATTTTTAGGGCCTTAAAGGGACTAGAAACGCATATATCGCTGTCGGTTGTGAATTGGTTGATGGGCGCAGCCGGCTGGACCTTTGACGGTCTTGAGCCCATCAACGATGCCGCTTGTCTGCACCAAATCTACACCGCCGCCGACGCACATTATAGTGGCCGGGTGACTGTGCCCGTATTGTGGGACAAACAAACAGGGACCATCGTTTCCAATGAGTCGTCGGAAATCATCCGCATGTTGAATTCGGCCTTTGACGGTCTTGGTGCCAAGCCCGGCGATTATTACCCAAAAGCGTTGCGTGGTGAAATCGATACCGTGAACGCGCGGGTTTACGACACCTTGAACAACGGTGTCTACAAGGCTGGGTTTGCCACCAGCCAAGACGCTTATGAGCAGGCCGTTAGCGCTTTGTTTGAAACCTTAGACTGGCTAGACCAACGCTTAAGCACGCAACGTTATGTGTGCGGAGATCAATTGACCGAGGCTGATTGGCGCCTGTTTACCACTTTGGTGCGTTTTGATCCGGTCTATGTTGGTCATTTCAAATGCAATTTAAAGCGCATTGCCGACTATGAAAATTTGTCCGGATATGTGCGCGACCTATACCAGCATCCAGGCATTCAAGGGACCGTGCATATGGATCACATCAAAAATCATTATTATGCCAGTCACTTAACCATCAATCCTGCGGGGATCGTGCCGCTGGGGCCAAATCTAGATTATAGCGCCCCGCATGATCGCGCCCAATTGTCCTCATGAGCTTAGGCCGCTCTGTAATTAAAGGGTTCTATCCCATCACGATCAATTCACGACCCTTGAGAGAAAGGCGAGAGTAGTGAATAATGATAGAAAGTCAGAATGACTAGGGGATGAAAATGGCAAAAACGGGTTGGTCAAAAAGCACATTTGAGGTTCTGACAGCCAAGGGGGACCGTTGGCTGATCGATATGACCTCGTCGCGAAAAAGTGAGGCGATGAAATGTGCCGAGGACCTGATTGCGAAAGGCTCCTTTGATGGCGTGCGGGTGACGGAACAGCGCGAAGACTGGGTTAAGGAAAAAATTGTTTTTGAAAAAGTATCGGTGACGAACGAAAAGCAATTAAAGCCTAATCTTGTTTCTAAATTAGACATGTGCACCACATTTTCCGATTACTATACATTGTCTTCGCGGTTGACCATTGGTCGTTTGATCCGGGGTTATTTGGATCAACACGGCCTGATGGCCTTAGAGCTGTTATCCAACGTCGGACACTTGCGGGCTTTGGACCGTATGGATCGTTACTTTCCGTCAGCGATGCAAAACATTGCTCAGGTTCAATCCAAGATCACGGGCGTTTCTAAAACTGAACGCTTAGATAAGCTTTATGTGGTGTTTAGTACGGTTTTGAACCGGGCGCGCAGGTGCGAAGATGAATACGAGGACTACGCAGCCCTTTTGGCCCAACATGGGGCTGATCGTGCCATGTCCGAAATCAAGGCAGCCCATCCCAAAAACCCAGAGATCATCATCTGTGGTATGCTGGCCGCCCATTTGCGAGGTGGGTCTTGGGACTCTAAGCTAGGCTTAGTCATTGATATTGCAGAGCAATCAAAAGGGCCAGGAACCATCCAATTGGCGGATGAACTGATCGCTGAAATTTTGGATGGTGCAGAAGTCATTGACGATCTGTTTCGCGGTTTTTCCACCTGTGCGGATGCCTGGAAAGTGTTTGTTCTGCTGACCAGTGGGCGGTTGAGCAAGCCGCCAAAATATATGTCGCCGCAAATTGAGCGTTTGAATGCGTTGTTTGTCCGGCTTGATTTGAAGGCATCGCGAAACGTGTTGTTGAAACGTATTTCCGGGGGCTTGGCCAGCACGCAGAAGCTTTCGCAAGATGGCCGGGATGCGGATCGCACCGCCTTCATAACCTTGGTCCGAGATTTGGCAGAACCCACAGGTTTGTGCGGTGGGGCCGATATGGCCGAAGCCGTGGTGATGCGGGCCAAAACCTTGTTGGGTGCAGATGGTGGTGATTTGCCCATTGAAACGGCCATTCGTCAAGCGCTTTATCTTATGCCCAGCCAGGCCGGACGGTTGGGTTTGTTGCTGGATTTGGCGGCTTCTGATTTAGGTCACAAACATGACAGTTTGGTGCGCCAACAGTTGCTGCATTTGTTAAATGAGTTGCTCTCTATCTTCGATTTATTTCCAGCCGATGTGCACAAAGAGGATCATATCCGAGAAATTGACCGCTTGCGCGCGCGTTTAAGCCAAAGCACCTTGTCCGATGAATTCCAAAGCACGGTTTCGCAGTCGTTTGATGAATTGATCGAAGGAAAGACCGAGGCTCCCACCCAACCAGAATCTGTTGAACCCGAAATCAAGCCTGAGGCTGAAGCGGTGCCTGTGCCAGAGGTTGAAGCTAAAGTTAAAGTCAACCCTGAGCCTAAACCTAAAACCTTGGTTAAAGGGAAATCGGACGAAGCTTTCTTGGAAAGTGGCGTGGTTTTGTTTAACGAAGAGGATGCCGGCAGCGAGGCTTATCTGATCATCCAAGGTTCTGTCGAAATTTTTAGAACCCATGCGGGTAAGAAACAGCCCTTGGCGGTGGTTGGTGCCGGGGAAATTATTGGCGAAATGGCTCTGATTGACAATCAACCCCGCATGGCCTCGGCAGCAGCTCTTGAAGACACGATTTTGGTGTGTGTCTCCCAAGATAATCTGCAGCAACGCTTAAGCAAGCTCGCCAATGACGATAAGGTCATGCACCTGTTGCTCAAAACCATGGTCCGCCGTTTGCGTGGTTTGGCACGCAATACGGAGTAGGGGGCTTTATATACGCCCACCGACGGTATAGGTAACCTTGCGACCTTGTTTGTCAGTCCCCGTGCCGGACGCGCCTTTGCCATCGCCAAATGCGGTGAAGGTTCCGCTAGCAACCAGATCGTTCGTGCACGAAATGTTCCACGTTCCTTGGGTTTTGCTGGTGGCTTGATAGGCCCCCGTGCACTGGCCATCGTTGTTTGGCAACATGACATTAACCTTGCCCCGAACCCCGCCTCCGGTTTCTTCAATGGTCCCAGAAAATAGCTCCGTATAGCCTTCCCAACTGACCGCAATGGGGCGTGTGTCGCTGGGGGGTGACGTCGTATCGGGTGTTTTCCCTTGTTTGGCTAAGTAGGATGTAAGATATTCTGAGGTATAGCCTTTTTGAATATTGTTGCCACAATTTCCTGTCGCGTTATTGAGATTGAAATAAACATTTGTGCTTCTGCCTTGGTGATATACGGAGCCTTCATAACCTCCGCCAGTTAGCTTTGTGATTCTTGATATGTAAATTTCATCAAGTTTAAGTTTTTCTTTTCTAATATTGCCACCTTTCGTTAGCGTGCGCACACACATTTCTGCCATTACATTTTTTGCGATCATCACGTGTTCGGGATCAAGTCCGGCTGAGGATTGGGAGGTTACACAAGCGCTTAGGCCAAGGCCCGTTGTCATTATAACAGCCGCTAAGCGTAAAAAATAAATCACGGAAATACCCCCTCAGGCTTATATACATTCATTACATACATCTGATTGTAATTTATCTATTAAAAGCAGATAAACGCAAGGGTTGACTTTGTTAGTCGTCGAAGAATTCCAGCAGCCATACCATCTCGTCTTTGGTCAGCGTATATTTCCCGCTGCTCGGTTTGATGACTTGATTGGGTTTGATGCGGCCCAAGCGCTTTTGCACCATGAGAGAACTTTCCGGGGTGAGCTTGGCTTTCCAGCACAGAGCCACGACGGCTTTGGCATTGTCAGCGGCAGTGATTTTTTCAACTGAACTGACTTTTATTCCCGCCAAAACGGCCAGCGCAGCGATGGGGTATTCTTTTTGTCCAGCCTTTAGGGCGACTTCGATCATGTCGGGGTCCAGCTTACCGTCTTTATGAAGACGTTTAGCCTTCGCTAAAGGCGATTCCGATTCATTTCCGGCCTCTGTTTCGGCAACGATATCCAGGCGTAGGGAGACTTCTTCACGCACGGCGGCGGCTGTTTTGGGATCTAAGTCTTTGCGGGACAAAAGCGCATTGATCAGATGATCGGCTACAAAATCAGCCAAGCGCAAGGCGACCCCTTTGGGCAACGTGGGGCGATGGACCAAGGGGGCTTGTAAAGATTTAATGGTACGTGATTTGTCACAAATGCGTTCCAACAGGTCTTCTTTGATATTGGCAGAACCGTTTTCCAACAAGGCAGAGACCGCAACGGTGTCATTGGTAGCAAAAATTTCTTCCATCACCTCGTCGGGCAAACTTGCCCGATTGGCGATGGCGCTGACGGCGCCTTCGATCGGGTTTCGGTTGATGATTTGCAGCAAGTCGGCATCGGTTAAGACCGGAGAGCTTTCCAAAACCGGACCACACACCAACAATTCACTGTCTTCGGCCAATTGACGGATCACATTAGCCGGTGCATCGACCATGTCTTTAAGCGTTTCTGCCACGACCTGACGCACTTTCGTGGCTTGATCTTTGGCCAAAGTCTCAAGGGCTTCGTACGTCAATTTGCGAATTTTAACGACTTCGTTGGGGCCCAGTCCTGGGGCGAGTTCGGAAATCTTTTTCGCCAAAACGCTCCGCACGCCGACGTTTTCATCTTTGGTCAGCAGCAAATCGGCTTGGCGCGGGGTCGAAGTGTTCGACGCAATGGCTTCGCGGACTGACGTGATGTGATCTTGGGCTAGAAAATAAAGAATTTCGGGCTGGGCATTCTGTTTTTCAGCCAATTCTTGGCGCACTTTGACGTCTTTGTCTTGGGCCAGCTCCTTCGCTTCAGCGTAGTCAAGCGTGGTGCCTTTTCTAAATTTAGCAAGCAAAGCCTTAAGCATAAACTTCGGTCCTCAATTATGTGTTTTTAACTTAAGTATAATTAACTGATTTGATCGACTCGGCAAGGGCAGAGGTAAAGGAAGGGCGGAAGTTTTAAAAACATACTGACACAAGTCTAGCTGCTGGCGGTTGCTCTATCGTTATGAGGACAAAAAAGGGGGTGGGGTGGCTTTGTGTGCTGCTCTTTATTTACGGTTGAACGACTAATATCTGGATTTAAATGTAATAACTAATTTTGTTTATTTGTATTATAATAATCCTTTAAGCTTTATTCTAAATACATCTTTATAATTATATTTTTAGTGTGTAAGTTTTATAAAATTGGCAAAAGTCCAGTAAACAATGCTCTTCTGAAATTTAAGCCTGGAGTATGGAAATGTTTTCTGGATTTAGTATAAAGATTAGGATTGCTATTGTTGGCCTGGTTGCCGTTTTAGGTGTCGCTATATTAGGAGGTGGCTTCTTTTATAGTAATGCACAACAATCCAAATCAACCGCACGTAAAGCGCATTTAGATGAAGTTAATAAACTGTTGTCTTCAGTTGAGTTAAAGTTGCTTGCAACGCGCTATACGGAAAAAGAATTTTTAATCAAAGCAAAAGAGAAATATATAAAGGCCCAGGCCTCTTCAAATGAAAGTATTACGTCTTTGCTCAAGACGTTGGGGACGCAAATTACCGACGCGCCTGAAACGGCTGCCCTAAATATCATCAATGACAATGTAAAAAAATACTTTGGTCATTGGGACGCCTTTGTCGCCAAACAAAAAGAATATGGGTTTGTAAAATCCGAAGGTTTGTTGGGGGCCGCCCGCAATGCTTCTAAAGCCATTGCGAAGACGTTTGATGCCGTTTCCTCGGAAACCTCGATGGATCAGATTTTGTCCATGCGCATTGTTTTGGATAAAATGCGTCGTGGTGAAATGGAATTGCTTGCCCGCAGAGATCCTAATTATATCAAAGAAGTTTCAAAATTGAGCGATACATTTCAAATAATGGTCAATGCTTCGGACCTTTCGGATGAAGGGAAAGCAAAGCTGACGGATGCCAATAAGTTGTATTTGACGACATTCCAAGCGATGGGTAATCAAAATATTCATTTGCATGATGAGTCTGGAAAATTTAAACAATTTTATAAACCAGCAAAAGCCGAACTTGATGTGTTGATCCAACGCATACGTCAAGAAAGTCAAGATGCAGACGCCTTTGTAAAGGTCGTTCGCCAGGACATGAAAATTTTAACCACGGTCATGTTGGTGCTCATTTTCGGCGTTGTTTCAGGTCTTGTCTTCATCATCGGTCGTGGGATCTCAACGCCGATTTTGGGTATGACCAATGCGATGCTTTCGCTTGCCAATGGTGATTTGAATACGGACATTCCAAACCAGACGAATACAGACGAAATTGGTGAAATGGCAAAAGCCACGAATATATTTAAAGAAAATATGATCGAAAATGAGCGTTTAGCCGGATCTCGTAAAATCAGTCGTGACAAGCGCGATGCGCGAACGGCCCAACTTGAAAGCCTTACCAATCGATTTGGCAGTGATGTTATTGCGTCTTTAAACAGGGTGAGCGGCTCTGCTCAAACGATGGAAACCACCGCCAAATCAATGTCTGCAACGGCTGAACAGACGGTAAACCAATCGCATGTCGTGGCTTCTATATCGGAAAGTACGACATCCAATGTGCAAACCGTTGCATCGGCTACGGGTGAATTGTCCAGTTCTATCCAAGAAATCTCTCAACAGGTCACGCAGTCTTCAAAAATTGCTGACACGGCGGTTAGCGAGGTTGAAAGTACTAACCAAAGAATTAAAGGCTTGGCTGAAGCTGCAGACAAAATTGGAGAGGTCGTCGCCATGATTACCGATATTGCAGATCAAACCAATCTGTTGGCTTTGAATGCAACGATCGAGGCAGCGCGTGCGGGTGAGGCCGGGAAGGGTTTTGCCGTTGTGGCATCCGAAGTCAAAAACCTGGCGAACCAAACGGCAAAGGCAACTGAAGAAATCAGTTCGCAAATTTCGAATGTACAGGGTGCGACTCAAGATGCCGTTGTCGCAATCGGAAGCATTGGCGGAACGATTAGACAGCTAAACGAAATTTCATCTGCGATTGCCGCAGCCGTCGAACAACAAGGGGCTGCGACAGAGGAAATTGCGAGGAACGTTGAACAAGCGGCAAACGGCACAACGGAAGTCTCATCAAATATTATTGACGTGACACAGGCGGCGGAACAAACAGGAATGTCTTCAGGTGAAGTTCTGACAGCATCAAACGAAATGTCGAATGAAACTTTGGCTCTAAAACAACAAGTTGACACCTTCTTGGAAGATGTTAAGGCGATTCAATAACACGCCTTCCAAAGTGTAGCTCAACCCTGTTGAGCTACACTTTATGAAGGCTAGTTTTTTTTAATATGCTCGGTCGATGCAAAAATCTACGGTGTCGACGAGTGCAGATTTAATGTCTGAGTCGGGGAAAATGCCCAGCGCGTCCTTGGCAATGGCCCCATAGTGACGCGCCCGTTGGACCGTGTCTTCAAGCGCCTTGTGTTTAACCAGCAACTCTTGGGCAACATCAATATCGCCATCGTTTTGGTCTAAGTTTTCCATGGTGCGGCGCCAAAAATCGCGCTCAGAATCGGTGCCTCTGGCAAAGGCCAAGATAACTGGCAGGGTGATTTTGCCTTCGCGAAAATCATCACCAACGGCTTTTCCCAAGGCGTCTTGTTTGGCTGAAAAGTCCAACGCGTCGTCGATCAATTGAAAGGCAACACCCAAATTCATGCCGTAAGAGCGCAAGGCGTCTTGTTCGGCTTTGGGCCGTTCGGCGACCACCGCGCCCAATTCTGCTGCTGCCGCAAACAGTTCGGCGGTTTTGGCTTCGATGACTTCTAAATACGCGGTTTCGTTGGTTTCGGTGTCGTTCGCCGTGACCAGTTGCAAGACTTCGCCTTCGGCCAAGGTCGCAGAGGCCTGGGACAGCACCCGCAACACATCTAAATTGCCGTCTTCAACCATCAATGAAAAGGAACGGGTGAACAAAAAGTCGCCAACCAAGACGCTGGGCTTGTTGCCCCAAAGAGCGTTGGCGGAAGACTCACCACGTCGCAAATCGCTTTCGTCAACAACATCATCATGCAACAGGGTCGCGGTGTGGATAAATTCAATGCACGCCGACAATAAAATATGACGATCGCCCGTATAGCCGCACATGCGCGAGGTGGCCAAAGTCAGCATCGGGCGTATCCGTTTGCCGCCGGCCGCAATGATGTGGCCAGCCAGTTGCGGAATCAAAGAGACCGGGGAATGCATACGGGTGACGATGGCTTCGTTGGCCGCCTTCAAATCCGCCTCGACCAATTTGGCCAGACGGTCTAAGGGCGACAGATTGCGCTCTTCATCTAAATTTACGACAACGCCCAAGATGGCTCTCCCCATTAAGTCATACGTGTGCAGCTTAGCAAAATGCGCTAAGATTATGTTTAGTTATGACCTTTGAGGATGAAAAACGCAATGTTTGAACTGATCCGCACCAACAATCCGGTGCTCATTTCTTGGTTATGCGCCAACTTAGAAGCCGAAGGCATCGAAGTTTTGGTGTTGGATGAACACGCCAGCGTCATGGATGGCTCGGTCTTAGCCATCCCGCGCCGCATCATGGTGAGTGAGGCTGACGAGGATGGGGCCAAGGCCATTTTAGCCGAAGCTGAAGCGTTGGCCCGTGGGTGAGGGGATGCAGTCAAGCGAAGACCGTATCTTAGACGGTCGGGTGATCCTTAACCAGCCGCTTCAAGGTTACCGCGCCGCGATTGATCCGGTGTTGTTGGCCGCCAGCGTGCCTGTGAAACCTAAGGATCGAGCCTTGGATTTAGGCTGTGGCGTTGGCGCCGCGATGCTGTGTTTGGTCGCACGCGGGAACGGCGTACACGTGGATGGCCTAGAAATACAACCTGAACTGGCCCAATTGGCACGTCAAAACATTGAAGCCAATGGTTTCGCGGACCGGGTGCGGGTTTTCGACGGCGATCTTTTAGCTCCACCTGAATTTTTAGTTCCAGGTGGCTACGACCACGTCTTTGCCAATCCGCCCTATATCACCGAAGATCGCGGCCACCCCCCATCCAACGCCTGCAAATGCACCGCCCACGTTGAAGGGCAGGCGGCGTTAAAGGATTGGGTCCAGACAGCCCTTAAGTTCTGCCGTCACAAAGGCACCGTCAGCTTCATTTACCGCGCTGATCGCTTGGCTGAGGTGTTAACCGCACTGGGTCGCCAAGCCGGAGCCATTGAAATCATTCCGCTGTGGCCCAAAGCGGACGACCCCGCCAGCCGCATCATCGTGCGCGCCCGAAAAGGCCTGAAAACCCCGCTTATATTGACCAGCGGCTTGGTGCTGCACACTGCGGACGGAAATTACAGCGAAGCGGCAGACCGAGTGTTGCGCGGAGAAGCGAGTTTATAGGCAAAGCCGCCCCCACCATCGTCAAAATTAAGAGGGAGGGGGGAACCAAACCGGGGACATGACCGATTTTGCGACTCGCACCCTTTTTCTAAGTTGATAACCGTAGTCTTGGGAGCCGTTTCGACAACAACAGTACGGATAGTCTTTTTTGCCTAACAATACTAGTCTTAATGATCTATTTTCATGTATTTTCGGCTAACATTACTATAATTCTAAATAGAAAAAGCCTATACTATATAGAGGCAACATCGAAATTAATTTAGGTGGCTTGGTTATGACCAAGATATCTTCCCATAAATCACAAACACCCCAAAAACAATTGGTCTGTTTGATTGTTGACGAAAACCCCGGCTTTGCGGGGGGGTTGGGGGCCTTGGTACGCAAAAGCTGTATTCAAAATGGGGGCGTTTATAGTGTTGCGACCATAGGCGAGGCCGATGCGTATTTAAAAGAGCAACGCGTTGATGTCTGTTTCGTAAGTTTTGAGCTCATGGCGGCTGAGGGCTTAACGAACCCTATGTTTACGGAATGGCGGGCGATGATGACGGCGTTCATCTTCCTGTCGGCGGCGCCACACCGAGACTCCGCGCTTCAGGCATTGGGCCTTGGTGCCAAGGACTTTCTGGGCAAAAAAAGCCTAAACGAATTCATTGTGGCCAAGACCGTATCTTATGCGTTGTTTTCAAAATACCGAGAATTAGAGCTTGAGGCTGTTGCGCTCCGCGACAACGTCACGGGGCTTAAGAATAAGGCTCTTTTTGAAGAACACCTGCATCACACCTTGGATGTCGCCCGCCGGGGCAAGGAACGCGTCGGGGTGCTGATGATCGGTATTGATGGCATGGAACCGATTAAGGAAGATTACGGCGATCAGGTTGCTGATGAGTTGCTTAAAGAGGTGGCAATACGGATTTCTAACAGTCTTCGGATTTCGGACGTGGTTGCGCGTTTAGATGATTACGAGTTCGGCGCCGTTCTGGAAAAAGTGGATTCAGGGGCAATCGTAAGCACGCTTTCTGGAAAGGTCTCAGGCACGATCTCCAATAAACCGTATCAGGTGGCAGGGTATTCTCTGAAAATAGACGCCTTCGTCGGGGAAACGATCTTTCCAAATGATGCCAGCACACCGACGGGCTTGATGTACTTGGCCACCAAAAAGAAACAAATCATGAAGCGGCGCAAAGGCGAAATCATCAAACCAATGCCGGTTGGCTATTTCGGCTGATTGATCATTAGTGCTATTGAAATGTTGTCTTGGAGCCTTGGTAAACGTTGTCTACCTACGGCCTCCAAAGGCACACTTGTGCTTATCTCCGAGCTCGTTATGACTGAAGTCGTGCTGTGATTTTGCTTCATCACGTTGCTGATGACCTGCACAGTGTTCGGCGGAGAAGGGAAACGCAAAGCTAAACCGGGGGTAATACCTCACTGGCTTATGAATGCACCGTTGGTAACCAATCGAGATTCTATTATGATACAACTAACGTCGAATCGAAAATTTTGGAACTTAAATGCAAAGTAACCTCTTTAATAGAAAAGAGCACATATATAAGAATAGTGCGTTCGTGGAGTTGGTTAAAGATGCCGTTAGGTTCTTTAATGGGTCTCCTGTTCATACTCTTCCACCCCCTGAACGTTTTACGGGTTCTGGTGTATATGCCTTGTACTACACAGGTGCTCATGAAATATATTCAAAGTATTCAGAGTTGAACCGCCTCCAATACGGTCATCCTATCTATATTGGGAAAGCTGTCCCTAGAGGATGGCGTCAAGCAAGGGTATCAGATGAACCAAATAGATCATCTTATGAACTTCATTCAAGATTAAGAGAACATTTTCGAAGTATTAATGTAGGGGCAGGGCTGTTACCCGAAGATTTTTCATGCCGGTTTACTATTTTTGAGGGGGATAGTTCTGATATGATAGGAACGATAGAGGCTTCCTTAATTAAACTGTTTCAGCCTCTTTGGAATTCGTCATTAGATGGATTTGGGAACCATACTCCTGGCGCAGGAAGATTCAATCAGGCCCAATCAGATTGGGATGTGATTCACCCCGGAAGAGAGTGGGCAAAAAAGTGCACAGGTATCCCCAATTCTGAAGAGATGATAATGTCAAATATCAAAACTCATCTTGAGAGTTTGAAATAACATGAAATCCCTTGAGCTTTTTTCTGGCGCTGGTGGCTTAGCCCGTGGCTTGTCATGTAGTGGGTTTGAACACGCAAAGCTAGTTGATTCCAATAAACATGCCTGTAATTCACTTAGATCAAATTTTGGTAGTGGTTTAGTGTTTGAGGGTGATGTCAGGGACTTTGATTATAAAAGCTTAAGCCAGATTGATTTAGTTGCGGGGGGGCCCCCTTGCCAACCATTTTCACTTGGAGGAAAACATCGCGCAAATGATGACAGTCGCGATATGTTTCCATTCGCGATAAACGCCATTAATGTACTTCAGCCTAAAGCTTTTATATTTGAAAACGTGAAGGGCTTGCTCCGGAAATCATTTTCACAGTATTTCGATTATACTTTATTGAGACTTAGCCTTCCAGAATGCACAAAAAAACCAAATCAAGATTGGCAAGATCATCTTGCTTTTTTGAAGAGGATTCCCCGGACGGATTTGCAATACGATGTAAGTTACAAACTTGTAAATGCTGCAAATTACGGGGTGCCTCAAACAAGGGAACGGGTTTTTATCGTTGGTACCCGTTCAGATTTGAATGTTTCTTGGACTTTCCCAAAGGAAACACATAGTAAAAATCGTTTGATTTTTGAACAAAAGCAAACGGGTGAATATTGGGATAGGCACGGTATCATTCCTGATCTGAAGCAGTTTGACCAAGGCAGAAATGCAAAAGAATGCGTTCAATTTCCTCTATTTCCCGCAACAATAAAACCGTGGTTAACGGTAAGAGATGCATTGTCGCATCTCCCAAACCCTACGACGGACCATAATATTGACGATCATGTTTTTAAGGATGGTGCACGATCCTATTCTGGTCATACAGGGAGCTGTTATGACCGTCCTGCAAAGACCTTGAAAGCGGGTGTGCATGGAGTTCCGGGAGGAGAAAATATGGTTAGATATGCGGATGGGACTATTCGATATTTCACAGTACATGAAGCCAAGCTCTTACAGAATTTTCCATCAAATTTTATAATCACAGGGGCATGGTCGGAAGCTATGCGACAAATTGGGAATGCGGTTCCAGTCAAACTTGCTAATATTTTCGGAGAGCAAATAAGAACGGTTCTTGGTGATGGAAATGAATGTAAAAAGAAATTTGTAGGGTGAGAAACAGCAAGCTAACTGAAATATTTGCAGAGTTAATTTTCAAGTTTAAAATATCTAAGTTAGAGATGAAAACTTGCCTTTGTTCAATGTAGATTCAAAATAACCCAAACGGCATTTTCTCCCCCCATCCCCGCATAACCAATTGACCAAGCTCACCCCCCCCCTTACAAGTAAGTTATGCTTACGAAACTTATATTTACTGTGGTGGTTGTGTTCCTCGCGTGGAAGGCTTTTTCGGTCTTTGCGCGGTTGCAGGTTGAGCGCAAGACGCGGGCGGATCAGGATTTGGAATCCGAGGCTGGTCGGTCGTCCGGCGTTGAGGATATGGTGGAGTGCGAGGTGTGCAACACGTTTACCCCGCGCGGCAGCAAATCGTGTGGCAAAGCTGGCTGTCCATTTAAGGGCTAGATCGTATTTTAATTGATATTTTTTTAGAGATTTTCAGATGACTTCAACGCGACCCGCACCAAATCCTGAAACCTGTTTTCAGACCCTGATTTTAAAGCTGCAAGGCTTTTGGGCGGGACAAGGATGCGTGTTGTTGCAACCCCACGATCAAGAAGTCGGGGCCGGGACCTTTCATCCCGCCACCACGTTGCGCACCTTGGGGCCAAAGCCGTGGCGCGCGGCGTATGTTCAGCCGTCCCGCCGTCCCACCGATGGCCGTTACGGCGAAAACCCCAACCGTTTGCAACACTATTACCAATTCCAAGCGGTCCTCAAACCATCCCCGCCCAATTCCCAAGAGCTGTATTTGGAAAGCCTAAAAGTCTTGGGCATTGATCCGGCAAAACACGACATCCGCTTCGTCGAAGACGATTGGGAAAGCCCGACCTTAGGCGCGTGGGGTTTGGGTTGGGAAGTGTGGTGCGATGGCATGGAAGTCTCGCAATTCACCTATTTTCAACAAGTCGGCGGCATTGAATGCAATCCGGTGGCGGTTGAGTTGACCTATGGCCTGGAACGTCTTGCCATGTACATTCAGGGCGTCGAAAACGTTTACGATTTGGATTGGAACGGTCGCCCCGATGATGATGGTGGGGTGCGCTACGGCGCTGTCTTCATGCGCAATGAACAAGAACAATCGGCCTTTAACTTTGAACACGCCGACACCGACAAATTGGTGCGCCAGTTCACAGACGCCGAAGAAAATTGCCAAGCTTTGCTGGGCTTAGACAAACCGTTGGCGTTACCGGCTTACGAACAGTGCATCCGTGCCAGCCATGTGTTTAACCTGTTAGATGCGCGCGGCGTGATTTCGGTCACCGAACGCCAAGCCTATATTGGCCGGGTGCGGACCTTGTCCAAAGGCTGCTGCGAATCCTGGCTTTCGGCAGAAGGGGAGGCGGTCTAATGGCTCAATTGCTCCTCGAATTGTTTAGCGAAGAAATTCCCGCCCGGATGCAGGCCAAAGCCGCCGCTGATCTCAAACGCTTGGTCGAAGACGGCTTGAAAAAGGCTGGCTTGTCTTGGGAATCGGCCGATGCTTATGTCACTCCACGCCGTTTGTGCTTGGTGGTTGATGGCTTGCCCGAAAAACAGCCCGACGTACGCGCGGAACGCAAAGGCCCCCAAGTCGGAGCACCCGAACAAGCGCTCAAAGGGTTCTTAGGCTCATTAGATGGGCTGTCGATCGACGATTGCGAACAACGTGAAGTCAAAGGCAAATTATTTTACTTCGCGGTGACGGAAAAAATGGGCGAACCCACTGCCGATGTGTTGGCAGGGGTGTTGAACGCCGCGCTTGACGGCTTACCATGGCCAAAATCCATGCGTTGGGGCACGTCATCCAAACGCTGGGTACGGCCTTTGCACAACATCTTGGCGCTGTTTAACGGCACCGTGGTCGAGGTCGCCTTTGAACATGTTACGGCCACCGCCGAAACCTTCGGTCACCGTTTTATGAGCCCCGGTGCCATCCCTGTCAGCGACTTTGCCGACTATAAGGTCAAGCTGAACGAAGCTTATGTGATGCTGGATTCAGCCGACCGCCGGACCGCGATTCTGGCCCAGGCCGAACGGCTGGCGGCCAAGGCTGGGTTAACGTTGCGGGCCGACGAAGGCTTGTTAAAGGAAGTCACCGGATTGGTCGAATGGCCGCAAGTGTTGCTGGGTAACATTGACGCGGCGTTCATGGAATTGCCGCCCGAAGTTTTAACCGACACCATGAAGGTGCACCAAAAATACTTCACGCTTTTGAACGCCGATGGCAGCTTGGCGCCGAACTTCATCGTCGTCGCCAACCAAGTTGCCTCTGATGGCGGGGTCGCCATTACCCACGGCAACGAACGAGTGTTGCGCGCTCGGCTTTCGGACGCCAAATTCTTCTGGGACCAAGACCGCAAAATGACCCTCGCCAGCCGCGCGTCGAAACTGAAGGACATCGTGTTCCACGCCAAATTGGGCACGGTCGCCGACAAGGTGGAACGCATGGAAGCCTTGGCAAGCGTCTTGGCCGATGCGACAGATGCCGACAGGGTCAAGGCGATCACTGCCGCGTCTTTATGCAAATGCGATCTGGTCACGGGCATGGTCTATGAAATTCCCGAAGTCCAGGGCGTGATCGGGCGCTATTACGCGCTCAACGACGGCGAACCCGTTGAAGTTGCCGACGCCATTGCCGAACATTATTCTCCGGCTGGCCCTGGTGATGCGTGCCCCACGGCCCCGGTATCGGTCGCGGTGTCTTTGGCCGATAAAATTGACACGTTGGTGGGCTTTTGGGCCATCGATGAAAAACCCACCGGATCTAAAGACCCGTTTGCGCTCCGCCGTTCGGCCTTAGGCGTGATCCGTTTGATCATCGAAAACAAGCTCAAGTTATCGCTTTTGGAGGTGTTTGCCTCAGCGGGGGGCGAAGCCATTGCCGAAGACCTGCTGGCGTTTTTCGCCGACCGTCTGAAAGTCCATTTGAAAGCCGAAGGCGTGCGTCATGATTTGATTGATGCGGTGTTTGCCTTGGGTGGGGAAGATGATCTGGTGCGTATGTTGGCGCGAGTTGGGGCTTTATCTGCGTTTGTTGGCTCTGACGATGGGGTTAATCTGTTGGCGGCCCACAAACGCGCAGCCAACATTTTGCGCATAGAAGAAAAAAAGGACGGGGTCGAATACAAAGACGTAAATCCCGCTCTGTTTGAAGAGGTCGAACAGGCCCTGTGGCAGAATCTTGAGGCTGTTCAACAGACCTTGGATGTGTCCTTGAAACAAGATCAATTTATCGAGTCTATGGCGGCGTTGGCGCAATTAAGGCAGCCAATTGACGCGTTTTTTGATAAAATAATGGTCAATGCCGACGATCCAGAATTGCGGGCCAATCGGTTGGCCCTGCTTCGTGCGATTGTTGTTGTTATGGATACGGTCGCCGACTTTTCAAAAATTGAAGGTTAGGACGCAAGCCTCATGTCAAATAAATGGACCTACGGTTTCGGAAACGGTCGGGCCGAAGGCTCGAAATCGATGCTTGAGCTGCTGGGTGGCAAGGGTGCGAACCTTCATGAAATGTCGTCCATTGGCCTTAACGTTCCGCCGGGCTTTACGCTCACCACCGAAGTCTGTGCGCATTTTATTGAAACCAAAGGCGACTATCCGACTGAACTGAAAAGCCAAGTGGCGACGGCGGTCAAAGATTTAGAATCCATCATGGAGGCTAAGTTTGGCGGCGGCGACGATGACAACGTATTGTTGTTGTCGGTGCGCTCAGGGGCCAGGGCCTCGATGCCCGGCATGATGGACACGGTTTTGAATTTGGGTCTGAACGCCAACACGGTTGACCACTTGGCGCGCGCCACGGGCGACGAACGTTTTGCCTATGACAGCTATCGGCGCTTTATCCAAATGTTCGGCGACGTGGTGTTAGGCGTCGAACACTATCATTTTGAAGACCTTTTAGAAGATTACAAGTTCGACAATTCTTTGAAATTGGACACGGATTTATCCGTCGATGATTGGAAAGTTCTGGTTCCTCAATTTTTGCAACTCATTGAAAAAGAAACCGGATCACCGTTTCCAACCGACCCCCAAGAACAATTGTGGGCCTCCATCGGGGCCGTGTTTAACAGTTGGACCAATCAACGCGCACAGACGTACCGTAAACTTTACAACATTCCCGATGGCTGGGGCACGGCGGTTAACGTACAGGCCATGGTGTATGGTAATTTGGGTGACAACAGCGCCACCGGAGTGTGCTTTACGCGCAATCCATCGACGGGCGAAAATGCGTTTTTTGGCGAGTTTTTGGAAAATGCCCAAGGCGAAGACGTGGTCGCGGGCATTCGCACCCCACAACCTTTGACCGAGGCGGAAAAGGCTACGACAGAGACCACCTTGCCCAGCCTCGAAGGCCTGATGCCTGGCCTCTATTCTGAGCTGAACGGCGTGCGCCTGACATTAGAAGACCATTACAAAGACATGCAGGATATGGAATTCACCATCCAGCAAGGGCGGCTGTGGATTTTGCAAACCCGCACCGGAAAGCGCACCATCAAAGCTGCTCTAACCATTGCCGTTGATATGGCGAACGAAGGACTGATTAATCGAAACGATGCCATTCGCCGGGTCGATCCGGGTCATTTAGATCAGCTTTTGCACCGCACCTTAGACCCGAATGCAGCCACGGATATTTTGGGTCATGGCTTGCCAGCCTCACCGGGGGCGGCATCGGGAAAGTTGGTGTTTACGGCTGATGATGCTGATGAATGGGTTGGACGTGGCGAACAGGTGATTTTGGCCCGGGTGGAAACCTCGCCCGAAGATATCAAAGGCATGTCGGTAGCCGCGGGTGTTCTGACCATGCGCGGTGGCATGACGTCACACGCCGCTGTGGTGGCACGCGGCATGGGTAAACCCTGCGTATCTGGGGCCGGGGGCATTCGCATTGATTGTGAGGCTAAGACTTTGACGTCCTTAGGCGAAGTCTTGAACGAAGGCGACGTCATCACTTTAAACGGCACCACCGGGGAAGTGATACGGGGCGATGTACCGACCGTAGAACCCGTGTTGAGCGGCGCCTTTTCGACCTTGATGGGGTGGGCGGATGAGGCCAGCGTTTTGGGGGTACGGGCCAACGCCGAAACCCCCGTTGACGCGGCGGCCGCACGCGCCTTTGGCGCCCAAGGTATTGGATTGGCCCGTACAGAGCACATGTTTTTTGATCCCGAACGCATCATTCACATGCGCGAAATGATCTTGGCGGGCACGGTAGACTCTCGGCGCGATGCCTTGGAAAAATTGTTGCCGTATCAGTGTCGGGACTTTGCTGAAATCTTTGAAGTTATGGACGGACTTCCGGTCACGGTACGTTTGCTAGATCCACCGTTGCATGAATTTTTACCCAAACAGCCACGTGATATAGCCAATGTTGCCAAAGCGTTGGGGGTCAGCGTCGATGATGTAAACCGTCGCGCCGCCGATTTGTTTGAAACCAACCCCATGCTCGGCCTGCGCGGCTGTCGTTTGGGTGTTTTGTATCCTGAAATTTACGAAATGCAGGTCCGAGCGATTTTTGAAGCTGCGTGCAATGTTCAAGCCTTTGAAAAAGTCGTGCTTCCAGAAATCATGATTCCTTTGGTTGCGGACAGGGAAGAGTTTATCCGTCTGAAAACCCTGGTTAGGGCGACCGCAGATACGGTGATGGCAGAATATGGAATGAAAGTTTCTTACAAAGTCGGCTCTATGATCGAATTGCCAAGAAGCTGTTTGCAAGCAGGCGAAATTGCTCAGGACGCTCAATTTTTTAGCTTTGGAACCAATGACTTAACGCAAACCACCTATGGCCTATCTAGAGATGATGCGGGACCTATGTTGCAGACTTATCGCGAACGGGGCGTGTTTGAACGTGATCCGTTTATCAGCCTTGATCAAGAAGGTGTTGGTGAGTTGGTGAAAATGGCAACGGCGCGCGGACGCGCGGCCCGGCCTGATTTGAAGGTTGGTATTTGTGGCGAACATGGCGGTGACCCAAGATCAATTCACTTCTTTCACGATGCGGGACTCGACTATGTGTCGTGTTCACCGTACCGTGTGCCTATTGCACGACTCGCCGCCGCCCAAGCTGCGTTAGGTGTTGTGTTCGAAGACAAAAATGCCTAAATAATTCATCTGTTTTTTTAATATTGGAGTTTGCGGCTTGGCCGACGACGTTTTGAATGTGCTTTTTGTGAGTGACGGCAATTCAAGCCGTTCCATCATGGCCGAAACTTTGCTCAATAAACTTGGGCGAAATAGTTTTCGCGCGTTCAGTGCAGGCAACAAACCCCACGGCAATGTTAACGCGTTCACCTTGGAAACACTGAAGCAAACGGGCTACGACACGGCGGAATTGCGCTCTAAAAGTTGGAGCGAGTTCGCCACCATCCAAGCCCCACGCATAGATGCGGTGATTACCATGTGGGATGTTCCGGTTAAAGACCGCTACCCCATTTGGTTTTCCGACCCGGTTGTGGTGAATTGGAAAGTCCCCAAAATTGATGCGCAGCAGGCCAATGAGTCAGAACGCCAGTATGCGCATCGCCGTTTGTTTGGGGATATGGAACAACAAATTTTAAAACTCACCGGATTGAATTTGGCGAAAGTTCGCGGCACCGATCTTGAAAATCGTCTGAAAAAAATAGCGCCTTAAACAGTTGGCCGTCTGACGATGATGGTGAACTCTGACGGATTATAATCATCAATCACCTCTATGTCGGGCGATAAGGTTTTCGCGAAAGCGACAAATTCAGATTTGTCAGCGTAATAGAGGTCAGGCAGTTTTTTCTTGCCCTTATTGTCTAATATGTTGAAAGCCATGGCTTTTTTGCTCATGTTCCACAGCATTTTGAGACTTGTTTTGACGTAATGAGTCCACAACGCTCGCCCCGCACCCATGGACATATTGTACGTTCCCGAAACAAAGCTGTAGTCGGCCTCATCGCTGGCGATGGGGCTGGTGATGAAGGCGGCACGGGGGTCATAATGACGTTTTTTCGCCGCCGTGATCATCTTCTCAGAAATGTCATAGCCTACATATCGGCCCTCATTCATCATTGGCGTGCTTGCTAACAAATCGAACAAGGCACCATAGCCACAACCAAAATCATTGACGGTGATCGGCCCGTTTAAGTCCTCGGGGGCGACCGCCTTTAATAAAATTTCATAGCTTAACGTTTGGCGGTCCGAAGTGGACCAAAACACCCCATTCGCGACCGGGCCACATTCGTTGATGCGGTAGTCATAGACATGGCTGATAAGATTTAAAAGATCGGGTATGTTGTCGGGTAAGCGGTTCGTCATCTAGGGGCCAAGTCCTCTTTGGGTTTTTGCAACACCACCCAGTCCGGAACGCTAGGGGTCAAAGTGGTGTTTCCGTAATGAAAGGAAACGCCGTCTTTGAGATGTTGAACCCGCACTAAGGCGACGCCGATATCGCCCATATGACTTTTCATTTCGCCCGCTTCATCATGTCCCAACATCAAAATCGTCCCGGTTGGCGGGGGCGCTCCGTCAATGCGAACGGGCAAGAGGCGTTTTTTGACCAAACCCCGATAACGGGTGCGGGCGGTTAATTCTTGGCCCATGAAACAGCCCTTGGTAAAGCAAACGCCGTCCAGTTCTTCAAAGCCGTTTTCCAACAGCAAGGCCTTATCAACGCTCATATCTCTTGATCCATCGGCAATCCCTAAGGTTAGACGACGGCGTTCGTATTCGTCAAAGTCATCCGTTGTAAGGCCTGCAAAAGACAGCGCATTATCGCCTTTTTTGAGAACAACGCGACAGCCCATAGCTCTCAGACGAGGGTCCGTGTAGGCAATGCCAGACCCCATGGGTTTTACCTCGCCACGATCCGCCCCCTTAAGCCCGAAGGCATTTGATCCAATAAGCACGGACGAGACTTGATAGTCATCTGTGATATCCACCAGTTCGACTTTCGAACGCAGCTTGAACATCGACAAACGCTTGAACAGGTCAGAGCGGCGGTCCGCTTCGCAATCTAAAACCAGCGCCCCGTCTAATTCAAAACAGAAGAAATCAAACAGGAATTTACCCTGTGGTGACAACAGCGCCGAATACACGGCTTGGCTTGGCGAGACCAGGTTTATGTCCTGACTGACCAAACCTTGCAGGAAGTCACGGGCGTCAATGCCATCGACCTTAATGAGGCCACGATTTTCAAGGGGTATATGCATATGTATACAGTGGTGCTTTTGTCTGCAAATGGCAAGAGGGGCTGGGAAATTTTACGGGCTCGCTTTATAAAGGCCTATGGGGCAGGACCCCACCGATTCTTATGTTGAGGATACCTTGACGCGCATTTTGTTTATCACATCGAATAGGCTAGGCGATGCCGTGTTATCGACGGGCGTTTTGGCGCGCCTGGTAGATGAATACCCCAAAGCCCAGGTCTCGGTTGTGTGTGGACCCGTGGCGGCAGGGCTATTTGAAGGCGTGCCCGGCCTGGACCGAATTATCGAACTGCCTAAGCAAAAACATTCCCTGCATTGGTGGACCATGTGGCGTCAGTGTATTTCAAGCCTGTGGGATGTGGTGGTGGATTTACGCAATGCGCCGCTCAGTTATGCGCTGCTTGCCAAACGCCAAATTCACCTGGGCCGGGCGGGTAAGTTGGATGTCCACCGGGTGACGGCCCTGGGCTCTATCCTTGGAGACCTAGACAATCCCCTTGCACCCAAGCTATGGCCGTTGTTTAAACATGTCGTCGAGGCGCAAACCCTGATCCCCGATGGCGGTCCGGTCTTAGCCATTGGACCGACGGCGAATTGGGTGGGAAAAATCTGGCCCGCTGAACGGTTTGTTGAACTGGCCTTGCGCTTGACGAGTGAGGGTGGCGTTTTACCCGGTGCACGCATCGCCGTGATCGCCCACAGTTCTGAATCCGCCTTGGCTGACCCCGTTGTTGAGGCCTTGCCCAAAGATCGTACGCTCAACTTGATAGGTGATACGCCTTTGCTATCCGTATATGCGTGTTTGGAACGGGCCGATTTATATATTGGCAATGATTCTGGGCTGATGCATATGGCGGCGGCGTCTGGAACGCCGACATTGGGGTTGTTTGGCCCTTCACGCGAACATCACTATGCGCCGTGGGGGCCAAAGTGCCGGGCACTTCGGGGTGAAAAAAGTTATGACGATGTGTTTCCTGAAAACTACGATTATCGGAACGCACCGTGTATGATGGGCGACATAAGTGTGGATTTGGCCGAAGCGGCTGCACGAAAATTGTGGAACGAAGTGACATGACCCCAGAGACATCGCCTAAACTTTCCATCTTAGTGGTGGCCCACAATGAACAAGACAATCTTGATGATTGCCTGAAAACGCTTAGTTTTGGCTTTGAGTTGGTGGTGGTGTTGGATAAATGCACGGACAGGTCCAAAGAGATTGCGGCCCAATACACAAATCATTTGGTTGAAGGCAGTTGGGAAATCGAAGGCCCACGCCGTCATGCTGGATTGGATGCGTGCCAAGGGGATTGGGTTTTAGAAGTCGATGCCGATGAACGAGTCTCAGATGAGTTGGCGACGGAAATTCTTACCGCCATTCAATCCGCGCCGTATGGGCATTTTCTGATTCCCTACGACAACTATGTTGGCACCACTTTGGTTCGTCATGGGTGGGGGGCATCCTGGGGCGTAAGCGCCACGGTGCGTTTGTTTTCCAAGGGTGCAAAGGTATGGGGGCAACAGCGCATCCATCCGGGAGTCAAGCTTTTGGGCGAACGGATGTGGTTGAAAAACCGTATGATCCATTTGGTCGATAAAGACATTTCCGACATGATTGGGCGTTTGGATCGCTACACCACGGCGCGGGCGCGCGATCTGCGGGCGGCGGGGGAAATTGGTTCTTTTGCCAATAATATCCGCCGTTTATTTTCGCGCTTTTTCAAATGCTATGTGCGGCGCAAGGGCTATAAAGAAGGTGGTTATGGTTTCCTAATTGCCTTGATGGCGGGGTTGTTCCCGTTGATTTCCTACCTAAAAGCCCGATTAGAGGACGATTAATATGCGTGTTTTACAAGCCATGGCAGGCGCTGAATTCGGCGGAGCTGAGGCCTTTTTCGTCCGTCTGGTGATTGCGTTGCACAAGGCGGGCCTAGATCAACGCGTCGTGATTCGCGAAAATCCTAAGCGGGCAGCGCTGTTGCGCGCGGCGGGCATTGATCCTGTTGAATTGAAATTCGGTGGGCGCTTTGATTTAAAAACGCCAATGATGTTAAAACGCCAACTGCGGGACTTTAAACCCCATGCGGTGTTGACGTGGATGAACCGCGCCACCTCTAAAATGCCGGGGCGGTGTCCGGGCGATTTAAGCTATGTGCTGGCGGCCCGGATGGGCGGTTATTACAATCTCAAATATTATAAAAACTGCGATCATTTGGTCGGCAACACGGTTGATATTTGCGACTATCTTAAGGCCGAAGGATGGCCGAGCGAAAAAACGCATTATTTACCCAATTTTGTCGCCGCCGATACGGTTCCGGCCCTTTCACGCAAACTGTTGAATTTACCGGAACGCGCTAAGTTTATGCTGACCCTCGGGCGCTTGCATGAAAACAAAGGCTTCGACACCTTAATTCGGGCCTTGGTCGATGTCCCTGACACGTACTTAGGCATTGCCGGCGAAGGGCCTGAACGCGAACGTCTTGAATTGCTGGCACAAGAGTTAGGTGTGCGTCCGCGTATTCGCATGTTGGGTTGGCGCGATGATGTTCCGGCCCTGTTGGCGGCGTGCGATTTGTTTGTGTGTCCGTCGCGCCACGAACCTTTGGGTAACGTAGTGATCGAAGCCTGGGCACAAGGTCGCCCTGTTGTGGCTACCAGCAGCCAAGGCCCCACCGCTTTGATCAACGATGGCATAGATGGCCTGCTTACGCCTGTCGACGATGCTGCGGCCCTGGCCGTTGCCATCAAGCGGGTGTTGAACGACGCGACCTTAGCGGATGATTTGGCTCAAGCGGGGCGCCGACGTTACCAAGCTGAATTCACCGAAACCCAAGTGGTCCAACAATACTTGAAATTCTTTCAGGAGATCGCGGGCTAATGTGTGGCATTGCGGGGATCGTTGGCAAGCCAGATGCGGGCGTCTTACAACGCCTGAGCGAAGCCTTGGAACACCGGGGTCCAGACGGGCAGGGGGCTTACAGCCAAGGACCATGTGCGTTGGTCCACACAAGACTTGCCATTGTCGATTTGCAAACTGGCGATCAACCGTTCGTTGCCCACAGGGAAGATGGGGCCGAGGTTGCCTTGATTGCCAATGGGGAAATTTATAATAATCTTGAATTACGCGCCCATATGAAACACGTTGCGTTTAAGTCCAGTTCCGACTGTGAACCGCCGCTGCACATGTATATGACACAGGGATTGGATTTCGTCGATCAGCTGCGCGGCATGTATGCCCTGGCTCTATGGGACAGCGCCGAGCAAAATTTGGTGCTGGCGCGCGATCCGTTTGGCATCAAACCGTTGTATTATGCGACGACCTCTAAGGGCTTTGCCTTTGCCTCAGAACCCGGTGCTTTGGTGGCGGCTAAATTGGTTGAGCCACGGCTGAATGCGCAAAAACGTGACGAATTGCTACAGCTTCAGTTTACCACGGGTTCAGACCTTGTGCTGGCGGGGATACATCGCGTTCTTCCAGGCGAAACGTTGGTTGTTAAAGACGGCCTTATTGTTGAACGCCGGGTGCGTCAATCTGTGCCGACAGGGGGGGCACATGTAATGTCCTCAGCCCAGGCTATAAATGATCTGGACCGTGTTTTGAACGATGCGGTTAAGGTCCATCAACGATCCGATGTGCCGTACGGCATGTTTTTGTCTGGTGGCATTGATTCGTCGGTGTTGTTGGCGATGATGAACCGTTTGAACGAAGCCCCTGTGATGGCCTTTACGGCGGGCTTTAGCGGCACTGATGTGGCCGATGAACGCGCCTTGGCGCGCGCTCTTGCCCAAGCCGAAGGGGCGGCCCACATCGAAGTCGAATTTGGCGCCGATGATTTTTGGCGCACCTTGCCCATGATCGCCAAACATATGGACGATCCCGTCGCCGATTATGCCGTTTTGCCGACCTGGAAACTGGCTGAAAAGGCCAAGTCAGAGGGCATCAAAGTGGTGTTGGCAGGTGAGGGCGGAGATGAGTTGTTTGCGGGTTATGGTCGTTACCGTGCCGCCAAACGCTGGATTTTGCCCAAGGAAATGTACCGCAAAGGCATTTTAGACGGCCTGGGCGTGTTGCGCGACGAAGACCCAACGCGGGTTTGGCGGTCCGAAATCATGCAAGCGGGGATCAATGCGCGATCGCCCGGACGCAGCAAATTACAAACCGTTCAGGCCCAAGACATTGCCACTTGGTTGCCATGCGACTTGCTGACCAAGGTTGACCGCATGTTGATGGCGCACGGGGTGGAAGGACGGGTGCCGTTCTTGGATGTGCGCCTCGCCGAATTTGCCTTTGCTTTGCCCGATTCTTTGAAAATCAAAAGCGGACTGGGAAAACGGGTCCTGCGCCAATGGTTGGACGGCGCTTTACCTGCGGCTCAGCCTTTTTCCAAAAAACGTGGCTTTACCGTCCCGGTCGGCGAATGGATCGTTGACCAAGGTGGGTTGGCAGGGTCCTTGGTGGCCGAGCAAGCGTGTATTTCGTCCATTTGCAAACCAGACGTGGTCCGAGATTTGTTCAAGTCGGCCGATGCGCGGGCTGGGAAGGCGGCTTGGACCTTGTTATTTTATGCGCTGTGGCACAAAATCCATATCGAAGGCGTCAGCCCCGATGGTCATGCGTGTGACGTGTTAGCCGCTTAACCGCTTTACTTAAATTGAAACTAGGGCCTTATGTCAGAAACTCAAATCACCATCCGCCGCCCCGATGATTGGCATGTTCATTTGCGTGACGGGGATATGTTGCGTGCGGTTGCCTCCCATACGGCGCGCACATTTGGTCGCGCCATTGTGATGCCGAATTTAAATCCACCCGTGTCCACGTGTGCCCAGGCTGTGGCCTATAAAGAGCGTATCTTGAAGTCAGTCGAGGGTGCGTTCGCGCCGTTGATGACGGTGTACTTAACCGACACCACGGACCCGGATGATCTTGAACAGGGCTTTCAGGCTGGACACATTGCAGCGGCTAAACTGTATCCCGCCGGAGCCACCACCAATTCCGATCACGGCGTTACTGATATCGATAAAATTTCAAGCGTGTTAGAACGCATGGAAGCCATCGGGATGCCGTTGTTGGTGCATGGCGAGGTGACGGCCCCCAGCATTGATATCTTCGATCGTGAACATGTTTTTATCGACCAAGTTCTGGTGCCAACGTTACGGCGGTTTCAGGCCTTGAAAGTGGTGTTTGAACACATTACCACCTCGGCGGCCGTCGATTTTGTGCGTAGCCAAGGTCCTCGTGTTGGGGCGACGATGACCGTGCATCATTTACAAATCAATCGCACAGACTTGTTCAAAGGCGGCATTCGACCCCACTTATATTGCCTGCCGGTGGCCAAACGCGAACAGCATCGCCTAGCCTTGGTCGAAGCCGCCACATCTGGGGAAGAACAGTTCTTTTTAGGCACCGACACGGCCCCGCACAGTGTGGACGCCAAAGAATCTGCGTGTGGCTGTGCGGGTATTTTTTCGGCCCCAACGGCCTTAGAACTGTACACCCAAGTGTTTGACGAAGCCCACGCGCTGGACAAATTAGAGGCCTTTGCCAGCCTCAATGGACCTAAGTTTTATGGCTTGCCCGTAAATGAAGAGAGCGTGACTTTGGTGCGTGAAGACTGGGTTCCCCCGGTTTCGGTCAAGGTCGCAGACGAACGAACGGTGAAGGTGTACCGAGGTGGTGAAACCTTGTCATGGCGAAAGCTATAGGTTTTTGAGTGGAATTTCGAACCAGAAGGTGCTGCCTTCACCCAATGTACTTTCATACTGAATCTCACCCCCCAGCATTTTCACCAGTTCGTGGGTGATGGTGAGCCCAATACCTGTGCCTTCAATTCTTTGATTTTCGCGCCCCAAGCGGTTGAAGGGTTTAAATATTTCACCTTCGCTGCCTGGTGGAATGCCTGCGCCGGTATCTTTGACGCTAAAGCGCACGCAATCTTTGGGGGTGCAGGCCCAAGCCAACGTCACCTGACCACCTTTGTGGTTGTACTTTATGGCATTGGACAGCAGGTTGATCAGCACTTGTTTCAAGCGGTTCGCATCCGTATCTATATCGGCAATCGGATCAAGGGGCGGCTGTAGGGTTACGGTTACACCCTTTTCCGTCGACAATATACTCATCAATTCAAAGCATTCGTCGATCAAGTCCGCTGGAGCCACCTTGCCCATGATGAGTTGAATGCCCCCGGAATTAATCTTGTTGAGCTCTAAAATTTGATCAATGAGGTGCATCAAAAGATAACCGCTGCGTAGGATTTGTTCGGCCGGCGTTACTTGCGTGGCATCTTGTTCGCGCATTTTCATGATCTGTGCAAAGCCCAGAATGGCATTCATCGGCGTGCGCAGTTCGTGGGACATATGGGACAAAAAATCAGATTTTGCACGGCTTCCAGACTCGGCTTCATCCCGTGCCACCCGTAGGCTTTCGGTGAGGTCTTCTAATTCACCCTGACGTCTGGTGGCCAAGGACATCTGACGCCAAATGATCGCCGCGAAGGCAAACCCTGACATCACGAATCCTATAATGATCCAGAAAAACCAGCTTGCGATTTTCTCGAATTTTGCGGTGTTGGCAGAGCGCCGTTCGGACGCGGTTTGGACCGGGCGGTGAGCGAGCCGTTCAATGCGTGGGCGCAGGGGGATGAGTTTTGTGCGCATGCCGTCCAAAGCCTTCGCATCCCCTTGGGCAGCACGATCAATACGGGGGATCAAGGTCGTCAGAACCTTGTGGATATCGGCCTGAATGCCCAACGTTTCTTCATTTAATAAAAATTTATAGATGGGCTGGGTCGGCAACGCTGTTAGGCGCTCGTACAGAATGTCGAACTGAAGCACCGCATCCTCTAGCGCCGTGTCGTCCTGGTAGCCTTCCGCTATGGCAAGGTTGCCCATGAGAGATTCGTAGTGAAGGCGAATTTGCAACGCGGCCAGGCCGGTTTCGTCATAGGTGCGCTGACGTAAATTTTCCTGATTGTCCTTTAACAACACGAACGCGAACATCGCGAGCACCAAAAACAAAATGGTGAGCAGGCCAAAGATTGGGGCCAGAAATTTGCGATGGCGAGACGTGTTCATAAGCGTTTATTTCACTGTCAAAGTCGTTAATTGCCAAATGGAGTGACCGGAGAAGGTTTCTGATTTCAATTCGTCAAACTGGTCGACCGGATATATAATCCACAACGGTCCCTTTGAGCGCACCCGCATCACTTTACCATCCATTTTCAGGGCAAGGATAACGGGATAGGTGCGGATGTCCGAAATGGGGATGTCAACGTTGTAACCATCCAGCGCGTGCGCCTCTAAGGTTTCGCCCTTGGCTCCAACTTGGTCCAAAACGGCTGACAACAGGGGGCCTTCGAACGTATGGATACCTTCAATGAAGGGATTGGAAGTCACAAGTTTGTGCAGGCCCAGCTGTTCGAGCTGTTGGCGATCAAACAGAGCAATCTTGCTGGCGTTGGTCTTGGTAATCGCACCTTGAACGGTCAAAAGAACTTTGCCAGTCGGCGCGGTCAAGTCCGCAGCGTGTACACTGGGCGTAGACAAAAACAGTACGGCACCGAGCACGCCTAGGGTACAGCGGCGAACATTTTTCATGAAAGTCTTCAAGGGAGTTTACTCCTGTTTATTAAGTCTACCTACATACTCACATAATCATTTCGAGCGAGGCAAGTGCCTTGAGGTGTCCGTAAAGGACAGCTTGTGGGTAAAACGGCAGTTTATGAGCTTTGTTTGCCATAAAAAAAGGGAAGCCTGAAGCTTCCCTTTTTTAAATGATCGTGGCGCAAACGTTTAGCGTTTGGGCTGCCAACTGTTGCGAGACCTGTGACAGCTATCGCAATTCATCCATTTTCCGCCTTGACGAAGACGGGCTTCGCCGTTGTGGGCGCTTCTGAACCAACGTGTTTCGGTGATGCGCAAGGGGCCGTCACCTGCTGCGGTGTTGGACACGAGATAGTTTGTGATATGATCGCGGGTTTGGTTGTCCAGGCTGGCATCTTCGCCAAAGTGGTTGGACAAGTCGCCCATAATGCGGCGCCAAGACCCTTGGGGTAGAGCATCTGCACCGTAAGGCTGGTGGCAATCGCCGCATTCCGTTGCGGTAATTTTGTCGGTGATGTTAAAACCACTGGCACCGGAACCAAAGCCACGCGGTTGACCGCCGGCAAAGAATCCGCTCACGCCGCCAAAGAATCCGCCGCCGCCGCCGCCGCCGCCAGAAGCATGAGCCTCATTCAGCGACATCATATTCGGGGTCGTGTAAGCAACGGCTGCCGCAATACCCAGCAGGGCCAAAGCTTTTTTGTGGTTCATTTTGGTGTTTTTCATGGACATAACGTCACTCCAATTCTTGGCCTTGCACGGCCAAATTATGTTAGCATTTGCGAAGATGCAGTGTGCAAACGCTCTCCCAATGTGAATTTTTTGGAATATGGCATAAGTTATCTGAAGCCCCTATGAAGTTTATGTTCAGTTTCAGTTCAGGAAAGAAGGGCGACATAGTCTGTTATGTGGATCAAATTAAACGGCATCAAGAACCCCATAGCCTTTGACGGCGTGCCCGCACTCGTCCCGGTGCTGCGCCAAGTGCTGCGCGGATGGACGGTGTCAGAGGTCAAAAAGGGCAGAGGTTCACCAAAAATTCGTCTGTCTGCAGGGCCGCGCGGTTATGAACGCCGGTCGCCATGGATCGAAGGTGCGGATGCATTGGGATTCATGGATCCCGTTGATGCGGTCTGTGATCTGTTGTTAGATATTGAACGGGCCTATGTTAGTGAGTCCAAAAATCTTTTGGTACTTCATGCGGCGGGGGTGAAAATAGGCACGGGCCTTGTTGTCTTTCCCTCCACCCACGCTACCGGAAAAAGCCTATTGAGTGTTGCTTTGGCCCATGCGGGACATCAAATTTTTGCCGATGATCAATTGCCCTTGGTTCCGGGTGCGCCCGCCCTTGGCGTCGCCCCCGGATTTTTGCCCAGGTTGCGGCGTCCGTTGCCCAATAGCCTTGATCCACGTCTAGACGACTTCATCCGCAGCCACCCAGGCCCGCTCAGTGCAAAGTTCCGTTATGTAGACGTGCCGCCAGATGGGTTGGTCCCGTTGGGTGAGCGCGCTCCCATTACTGGTCTTGTAGTGCTGAACCGAATGGCGGGTGCCAAGCCAAAAATAGAAACGTTGGGGGAAGCCGAAACCTTAAAGGCCTGCGTTTTGCAAAACTTTGGGCGCAGCTTGAATGCATTAGAGGTTCTCGACCATCTACATGCCATGGTAAAAGGGGCTGAATGTTTGAAGCTAACCTATGACACGGCTGGTGAAGCCGTAGCCTTGTTACAGGAGAAGTTTGCGTGAACGCGTCTTTATTTGACCTTGAAACCACCCAGATTAGCCGTCATCCCAAAGCCCAATTTCGAGACGTCGGGGATGAAATCTTTCTGGTCCACCCAGATGGCGTGCAAATCCATAACCTAAACCCCATGGCGGCGGCGTTGTGGCGTTTGTTAGACAATCCTATGACCGGACGTGAAATGGCCCAAGTGGTCCAGACGGCCTTTCCCATTATGGCGCTGAGCAAAGTGGAAGACGACATTAAACGGGTGTTGTCAGAGTTCTTGGAACGCGGCTTTGCCCAAGGGAAGGAAAAGACCCACAAAAAACCAAAGTCCCCTTGACGCTTAGCCTTGGATGACTTAATTACAGCGCACCCATGGCTGGGTAGCTCAGCTGGTTAGAGCGCAGCACTCATAATGCTGAAGTCGGTGGTTCAAGTCCACCTCCAGCCACCATCAAAAAAGACCCCCGGTTCCTGAAGGAGCTGGGGGTTTTTATTAACATGTATCGTTCCGCTATTGATTTAGGGGCAGACTTCATCAAAGCCGCTAAGGTCGCTGATTGGCCCACAGGGGGCATTTCTCACAGGAAGGAAGCTGAGCAAATTAAAACGGGATAAATATGACGAATCAATCCCTGTTTTAATATACACGCAGGTTTCACCAGTGATTTATGCATATCATTTTAGACTTATTATTTCACCGATTTTGCGCATCATTTGTTGAGGCGAATAAGGTTTTGGTATGAACGAAGTTACCCCCATCATCTTTGCCTCGACGGCAGATTCTACGAGCCCTCTTCCCGTGACCATCAGGAATGGGGTCTTCATATCTTCTTCGCGCATTTGTTCTAATAACTCGAGTCCTGTAGCAATAGGCATATTCCAGTCAGAAATGACGAGATCAAAACCTCTCTCTGATTTTTCAATTTCTTGCCAAGCCGAAAGCCCATCAGTGGCATAAGTAACATCATCAATCTTCATTTTTTTCAGGATGAGTTTGATGAGGTTTCTCCCCGCTGGGTCATCTTCAGCGACCAAGACTCTTGCATTTTTTCCATGGTCATTTTTCTTTTTTGAAACACCAAGCATGTTCATTGCTCCTTTTCTATGTGTTGTGGGTCCTTATCGAAACAACAGAAAATGACTGTTACTTAAATGACCCCCTCTTCAGTAAGAGGAAGATTAACCATAAATGTCGTCCCCTCACCGAGGATGCTATCTACGCTTATAAAGCCTCCCGCCACTTCGACGATGCCGTAGGCGACAGACAGCCCAAGCCCCGTGCCCTTGCCGGGGGGCTTCGTGGTAAAAAAGGGATCAAACAAACGATTCAAAACGTCTTTTTCAATGCCGCTGCCGGTATCTGTCACAAAAACCTGGACGTAACTTCCCGGTATTGCCGTGGCGTGTTCCGCCAACTGGTCCTGGTTAAATTCAACGACCCTAGAGCCAACGGTCAATACTCCTCCATCGGGCATAGCGTCATAGCCATTCATGCAGATGTTGAGCACAACCTGATGCAACTGGCTGGGATCTGCATTTATCAAGGCCGGATGATCAAGAAACTCCATGTTCAATTGCTGATTCTCGCTTAGCAAAGGTTTTAATAATGAGTTCATATCGTGAAGGATATCGGCAACATCAAAGATTAACTCGGTAGGGCGCATCTCTTGGGTGCGACTAAAGGCAAGCAGGTCATTCGTCAGTTTTGATGCCCTGTCAGCCGCCTTCTGGATCTCATCAAGGCATAACTGCACGGTTTCGGCGTCATTAACTTTAATCAACGCCATTTCGGTGAAGCCAACAACACCGACAAGGGCGTTTCTGAATTCATGGGCAATGCCCGCAGACAATTTTCCCACGGCTTCCATTTTTTGGGATTGCATAAGACCTTGTTCAGCTAATCGCCGTTTTGTGATGTTAGAGACGGACCCTGCCATGCGGTACGCGCGGCCATTTTCATCGCGCAAAGCCTTGCCTCTATCGAGCACCCAAATGTACGCACCTTGTCTATTGGCGATCTGATACTCACAAGAAAAGTACGGGGTTTCACCTTTGAGGTGAGCGATTAAATGGGCCCGGTAGTTTTCCTGATGCGCAGGGTGAATATTATGAATCCACCCTTCGGTTGAAACGGCATTTTTTTTCGGTTCGTAGTCCAACAAGTCCCTGAATCGGGGCGATTCATAAAGGGTGTTATTGATGATATCCCAATCATATATGGCATCTCGGACGCCCTCCATAACGAGGGCATAACGTTTTTCACTTATGGCCAGTTCAGAGGTGCGCTCGGCGACTGTTTTCTCTAGGTTATCGTTGGCTTCCTTGAGTATATGTTCAGCCTCTCGTAGTGCCACCTCAGTCCTCTTTTGTTCGGTGATGTCGGTGCGTATGGCAATGTATTGGAAAGGCTTACCATGCTCATTCAAGAATGGGACTATTGTGGCAGCGACCCAATAATACATACCACCCTTTGTTGAATTTTTTATATCGCCGCGCCACACCTTGCCGTTTGAAATGGTCTTCCACAAATCAGCATAAAATGCCTGTGAATGTTCATTACTTTTTAGAATACGGTGGTTTTGATCCCGTAACTCCTCGCAGGAATAACCGCTGATTTCACAGAATCTATCGTTAAAATATGTGATGTTTCCCTTAACATCCGTACTACTAACAATAGCATGTTCATTAAGAGCAAATTTCTGAAAGTTCAGTTCTATAGCATTCTGCTTAAACACCTCTAATGTCTTGGCCATATCACCAATTTCGTCTGCGCGGGCCAAATCAGAGATTTCAACCTGAGTATCTCCACTGGCCAGTTTTTCCATGATCCTGGTCATTCGAGTGATCGGGCCGCTTGCCATGTGGTTTAATAGGAAAATGCTGAGGCAGGAACCTATAATTGACGTGGTGATGAGTATGATCAGTGCTGTCTTTACCAAGTTCAGGAAGTCGTGCCATAGTTTTTTGGCTGACAAGGCAATGGAATAAGCGCCTATGACTTCGCCATTTTCTATCCCCATTTTTTTGCCATGGCATTCAAAGCATTTTTCGTGGGCAGCATCCCCCAGGCCCAATATGATGGGTACGCTGAGACGAAAAAAATTATCCTTTAACATGCGGCCAACGGTCCTTCCCGTATCAATGGCCTCACGGTCTATATCGTCAGTGGGAGGCTCAATGTCTTGATGCCCCATTTTTTGCTGGAAAGCGATAACCTTGGGGCCCATTGATACCCATAAAGACAAGCTATTTTTGTTTTTGCTGAGCTGTGCCATTGTGCCGTCCATAGTGGCAATAACAGGATCGTTATCAAAGATGGTTCCCCGGTTAAGCATAGATTGGACGTGCATAGCCTGAAATATGACGAGAGAGTTCTTTGCATCTTTGCGGATGTCGTTTTTGAAGCTGATATAACTCTGCACAATTAAGGCTGCAGTGCTTAAAAGCATGGCTACGACGAAGAACAAGAAAATGCTTGCGCTAATTTTAGTGGTTAATCGCATTACTCTAAACATAATCTATGACATGCTCCAATTTTAGTTTGGGCTAGACAATAATTATAAAACTAAATTTTCATGCTTGACTGGGATACCTGTATCGAAATGACTCAGTTTGAATAAAAGTAAAGCCCCAGCCCCCCCCTAGATAACGCCACCGTTTCTGCGCACATCCTTGTCGACAACAATTTCACTAGCCTTGGCCACAGAAATTATAGTCAACGAAAGATGGTAAAATTATGTCGCTTTAATTCTAACAGTATATTAATTTATTCATATATACCAAATAGATTAGACTGGTTCCATTATGGACCTTGTCTAAATCTGCTCTTAATGCAGTGTCCATTCTTGACAGAATTAGGCTTATGCTTCTTGCCACCAGCCAATGTCGGGACGCCATTTGGTTTTCAAAGGACAGGGGTGATCTTATCCAAGCCAAATACCGAGCATATATTGATGATCGGCGTTCGGTGTCAGCACTCATTGTCCAAAATTTCATAATCTAAAAATAGATGCCTGATTTTCGGCGGACAGAACACGCATGACCAATTACTTTAAATAAATAAATTCAGGAGGTTTAAAATGAAAGTGGTTCATTTAGAATTAGATGTTTCAAATCAAGATCAAATTCTAAACGTGATCTTGCTTGCTCCGGAAACTGAAACCCTCATTACGCCTGCTGGTGCGGCAACAATGGATATTTCCCCTGTTACGCATACGGATGGTTAACAATAGTGACTGGAAATACGCTCATGTTTTCTGACCAAAATAAGAATGAATATTATCAGGCACTTCTTAACAAGAATTCTGATTATGAAGGTGTTTTTTTTGCGGCCATAAGAACCACAGGTATATTTTGTCGTCCGACCTGTTCAGCCCGAAAGCCTCATGCCAAAAATTGCGAGTATTTTCATACGGCACAAGAAGCTCTGCTGGCTGGATACCGACCTTGCAAAATATGTACCCCATTAACTCAACCCAAAGCCGCCTCACCACTTATCAAGATGCTCATCGCTGCGGTGGAAGAAAACCCAGAAAAGCGTTGGAAAGACCACGATTTTCGGGAACTTTCTATTGATTCCTCAACGGTACGTAGGCAGTTTAAAAAACGTTTTGGAATGACTTTTGTCGCTTATGCACGCGCACGACGTATGGGATTAGCCTTAAAACAAATCCGAAATGGAAGCTCTGTTATAGAAGCGCAACTTGATACAGGATATGAATCAGACAGCGGATTTAGAGATGCCTTTTCGCGTGTTATGGGGGATACCCCCAGTCGCGAGGCACTTAACATCTTGAAAGCTGAGTGGTTGGATACCGCCCTAGGCCCCATGATCTCTATTGCTAGCGACGATAAATTGTTTTTACTTGAATTCGTAGATCGACGAGGATTGGAACGGGAAATTGAACGCCTGCGGCTCAAACATAAAATGGCAATTATACCTGGGCGAACCAAAGTAACGGATTTGATCGAACGTGAACTTCAGGCGTTTTTTAAAGGGCAACTTTCATCTTTTGAAACCCCCATAGAACTTTTGGGTTCTGACTTTCAAAAATCTGTTTGGCAAGTCATTGCGGACATACCCTGTGGGGAAACACGCGCATATTCTGAAATTGCGAAAACTATGAACAAGCCCACTGCGACGCGCGCAGTGGCTAGAGCGACAGGATCAAATCAACTTGCAATTATTATTCCCTGTCACCGGGTCATAGGCCAAGACGGAAATTTAACGGGTTATGCGGGCGGGTTACCACGCAAAAAATGGTTGTTGGATATGGAAAAAGCCAATGTTTAAGCTCTTTATTCTTAGCGCGGCGTAATGATCTCTGGTCCCATCAGCGAGTAGGGCAGCCAGGTTGACATGGCGGGGATGTAGGTGACCAAAATCAGGAATACGAACAGCACCGCGACGAACGGCAGGGCGGCTTTGACCACCTGAATCAGACTCATCCCCGTAATGCCCGACGTAACGAAAAGATTGAGCCCGATGGGCGGGGTGATCATGCCGATTTCCATGTTTACCACCATGATGATGCCCAAATGAATCGGATCAACGCCCAGTTCCATGCCAATGGGGAAGAGAACCGGGGCGACAATCATCAACAAGCCTGAGGGTTCCATAAACTGCCCACCCAACAACAACAATAGGTTCACGGCAACCAAGAAGGTAAACCAATTAAAGCCCATGCCGACCATCCATTCAGTGATGATTTGAGGGATGCGTTCCGACGTCAAGACGTGGGCGAACAACAGAGCGTTTACGATGATGAACATCAGCATGATGATGGTTTTCGATGAATCAACCAACACCTTGCGCGTGTCGTCATGGGTCAGCGCCGGGAAAAACTTAACGGCGATCAAATGCAGGTTACGACCCCATACGGGTAAGCCAAACAGAAAGGCCAGTGGGTTGTTAAGGCCTTTTTTGTAAGGATAGCCAAATAGGATGATTGCAACGGGAACCAGCCCCAACAAAGCCCGCGAGGCCAATGGCGTTTCACGGGCTATGAAAAAGGATAAAATCAACCACACGAAATAAAAGGACACCGCATAAACAGAAGCAGAGAACCCGACAACGACGTTGTTTGACACGCCCTCTGGCACCCAGGTTACGCCTTTGAGAGGCCCCATGTCGCGGTAAACAAACAAGGCTATGCCACAGGCATAAACGGCCGCCACGGCGGCGGCTTCGGTGGGGGTGAAGACACCGCCGTAAATGCCGCCGATGATGATGATGATAAGAAATAAACCCCAACCCGCATCTTTGGCACCTTCAAGAAATTCCGAAAACCCCAGCCATTCCCCGGCGGGTAGGTTTTTGATGCGTGCCATGACATAAATGGCAACCATCAACATCAATCCCGCCACGATGCCCGGTATGACGCCAGCCAAAAACATCCGACCAACCGATACGTCGGTGGCGGCGGCGTAAACCACCATGACGATGGACGGCGGAATCAAAATGCCCAGCGTGCCTGCGTTGGCAATGATGCCAGCGGCAAATTCTTTGCTGTATCCCACTTGGCGCATGCCGACGATGGCGATAGAGCCAATGGCGACCACGGTGGCGGGTGATGATCCCGACAGGGCGGCGAACAACATACATGCGAGCACACTCGCCATAGCCAGGCCACCGCGAAAATGCCCAACGGTAGAAATGGCAAAACGAATGATGCGTTTCGCCACGCCACCCGTCGACATGAATGACGAGGCTAGGATAAAGAAGGGAATGGCCAATAGGGTATAGTTCTGCGAAGCCGTGAATAACTGCAGCGCAACCGAAGACATGGAGTCAGTGGAAAAGAACGCGATCACAATGATGCTCGACAGGCCCAGCGACACGGCAATGGGTACGCCTAGGAACAACAGGCTGATAACCATGATGAAAAGAATGATACCTTCCATGGAGCGTTCCTAGTCTTTTAAAATGTTTACGTTTTCAGCCACCAGCTCTTCAGCTTCATGACTGGCAACGATCAGTTCACGATCACCACGCCAGATTTGCGCGAAGGCCTGTAAACAACGGTAGACCATGAGCGCCAAGCCTAACGGCAACATGATATACGCCACCCAACGGTGCACCCGTGCTTGGACGCTGAATAGGCCCTGGAACCATTCAGGATAGCGCAAATCTTCAAGCCCAATACCAAGCTTGAAGAACTTCGACCAATACACAATGGCCCCGCCATGGGTTTCGGCACCAAAAACCTGCAACCAATCGGCCGATAGCAACAGCACGCCATACAACACGCCGCACACCGCGCCAAACAGCGCCGCGACTTTAAACAGAGGTTTGGGTAACAAGCGGATCAGCGCATCGACGCCTAAGTGGGAACCGTTTTTGATGCCGTAACTCATGCCAAACAGGATCATCCAGGCAAATAAGATGCGGGTAAATTCAAGCGCGCCACCCCACCCGGTGTTGAATCCGTAGCGGGCGATGACCTGAACGAATGAAACAAGGGTAATGGTGGCCAGCAAAGTGGCGAGGATGTTTTCTTCTGTCCGTTGAACCAATCCGGGCCATATGCGTTCTGTAAAGAACAACAGGCCCAGCATCACAAGGATCACAATCAAGATTGCCAAAGCGATTTCCCCATTCGTTTGAATCAAGCGAAACTCAGACTTAAGACACCCTCGTTCAAGCCTATAAAGGTCTGAACGAGGGTGGGCTTAAGACGTTTAGTGGTTTGAGGAAACAGCAGCGTCAATGATGTCTTTGCCGATGTCGCCTTCAAAACGATCCCAAACGGGTTTCATGGTGTCGACCCAGACTTTGCGTTGAGCCGGGGTGAGCTCACGAATGGTGCCGCCTGCTTTAAGGATGTTTCCACGGTTCATGGCTTCTTTGGCACCCACTTTTGCATTGGCAGCCAAGGTCACTTCCTCGGTAATTTTAAGGAATTGATCACGCACGTTCGCCGGAAGACTGTCCAACCATTCCGTAGAGGTCACAAGCAGATAGGCCAAAACTTGGTGGTTGGTTTCGGTCACACCGTCTTGAACTTCAAAGAATTTTTTGGTGTAGATGTTGGACCAAGAATTTTCCTGACCATCGACAACGCCGGTTTGCAACGCGCCATAGACTTCTTTAAAGGCCAATTTCTGCGCCGAACCACCCATGGCTTCGATCATGGCGACCGCCACGTCTGATGTTTGGACGCGGAACTTGAGGCTCTTGGCATCCGTTGGCACGTTAAGTGGTTTGTTGGCGGTGAACTGTTTGAGGCCAGAGAACCAATAGCCAAGCCCTTGATAGCCACTGCCAGACGCAGCCCCCAAAAGTGCCTTGCCGGTTTTGCCCGTGGTGAATTTGTCAAAAGCGGCTTGTTTTGAGAACATAAACGGTAAGTCAAAGACGCGATACTTTAAGGTATAAGATTCAAACTTAGACAGGGACGGAGCGGCGAGCTGAACATCGCCCAGCAGTAAGGCTTCCATCACTTTGTTGTCATTGTACAGCGTGGAGTTCGGAAAAACTTCCATGCAAGCTGTACCATTCATTTCAGCGTTTACACGTTTTGCCAACAGCGTCGAAGCATCCCCTTTGGGGTGTCCGGTTGCGGCAACAACGTGAGAAAACTTAATAACAATTTCGCCTTTATCACAGTTGGCGAGGGCACCAACTGTTGAAGATACAAAAATGCCGGCGGCAATGGCGGCAATACTGACAATACGCATAGCTGAAGTCTCCCATTTTTTTTTGTTATGTGTCAAAAAATTACATGACAGCCTTAGTGATATTGAGTGTAACGCAATGGATACAAGGCGCAATGTGTTTTCTAATTGTCCTCCCCCTGATCCGTACCGTTCAGCATCCCCAACACTGGCTCTTCTTTTTTTTGCGTGCTACAGTCCAAAAAACATGAGTTCAGAGGGTGTTGCCGTGGTTGAAGATATGCAAACTAAAGACCTGCTCAGAGCCGCAGAGGTACAGATTGTTCAGATGCAAAAGGATCTGCAGGGCCAGGACGCCTTTGTAAATGAACTGATGGAGGCGCAAAAATTAGAGGCGGCAGAACTGGTGCGTCTGACCGAGCAGGTGTGGAAGCTGGAAGCTGCACTTGAAGACGTTTCAGCAGAGCGTGACGATATCCGCTTGTTGTTGATGGGGCTTCGTGAAGATATGGTGAAAATCCGCGACGTTGCCGCCGAGACCTTAAAGTCAGCCACCGACAAGAATTCTCTTCTGAATATGGCGGTTAAGTTTTACGATGTGAAAACACTGGCCGACAGCGTGAGGTTTATCAAAAACGACTGATGAATTCAGTCCAGTTTTTGGGCGAAAAGGTGAGGCATGAAGCGTGTACTTGGTTTGTTGGTTGTGGTCGTGTTGGTTGGTTGGCACGCCCAGGCTGGGGCACAGATCACGATCTCAAAACCGAACTATGAACCCGTTACCGAATTTTCCAATGATGACTTTGCATGGTCGCTTGAAAAAGGTGCCGGGGTCATTGCCGGGCAAGGCTATTTAAAAACCGAAGGGGGCTTTATACAAACCGCCGTTGGCGAGGAAGTGGCGCTGATTCCCAAGACGGCCTATACCGATGAAATCGTTAACACCACACGTACCGACGGCTTTTTCGAGCAATATACAAATGTTAACAAACACATAGATTATAATCAGTACCGCCGTCAGCAAACCGCCGATGAAAAGGGCCGCTTTCGTTTTGAAGGCCTAGCAGCGGGGACGTATTACATCGTCACGCGGGTGATCTGGTACACCCGCGACCAAAACAGCAAAGTGTCATTGCATGGCGGTTTGTTGTGGGGGCAAATTCAGATTGGTGACGGCGAAGTGCGCGAAAATGTGAAGCTCAACAGCATCACCGAGATCGCGAACTAAGATGTCTGTTATTCTCACATGCCCCAGCTGTGGCAAGACCTACAGCTGTAACCCCGAGGGTGATTGTTGGTGCAAAGCGTACCCACCCGTAAAAATACCAAGCACTTTGCAAGGCGAGACCTGCCTGTGTTCGTGCCAGCTTGATAAAATAGAGGCCGAAGACAAAGAAAATACCGACAGGGATTAGGCCTGTTCGCGCTTAACGGCTTGCACCATGGTTTCCAAGACGTTTAAAAATTGCGAGCGATCTTGCTTGGAAAACGGTCGTGGTCCTCCGGTGATTGTGCCCGTTTCTCGCAAGTCCGTCATCAAATCGCGGGTCGCTAAGACCATACCGATGGCATCTTCACTTATGGCTTGACCATTGGGCCGCAACACCCGGGCTCCGGCTTTGATGCAGCGATCGGCCAAGGGGATGTCGTTGGTGATGACAATGTCACCCGACCCAATACGTTCGGCTATCCAATCATCCGCCGCATCGGCACCCGACGCCACTACCACTACGTCAACCAAGGGGCTCGGGTGCGGACGAATGCCTCCGTCACAGACCATGGTGACCCGCATCGTGTGGCGCTCGGCAACCTTGATCGTTTCGTCTTTGACCGGACAAGCATCGGCGTCGATATAAATTTCTAACATTGTAATTCCTGTTTTTTCAAAGGTATGCTAACACTTTATACATAATGACTTATGATTTTTTTAGCGCCCAGTTGCGCTTTATTGCCAACAAGACCGACCGGGAACCCGGTGACGTCGCCGATAAGCTGGACGCCCTTGAAAAGGTCATCCAAGAAATCGACAGCGGCGCGAACGCGTTTCATGTCCCAGCCTCTGATCTGCGCATCACGGCCCGTGCTTTGGCTGGCGTGGCTGGGCTTTTGCAACAACACATTTTACCGGAAGCCGTGGCGGCCGGACATGCGGCGGGCGAAGCGCAAATCCGTTGGACTATTGAAACCTGTATGACAACGATGGCTAATTTAATGAGCCGTGCTGAACTTGATAAAGATGATTTAGGCCTAGACGTTGTGTTGCCGCCAGTGCCATCGAATTGGACCTGAGACTTCAGGACTTGTCATAAAACTTCAACATTTTACGGATAACCTTTTTTTTGTAAGGCTCTATCGTAACGGGCATACATGAATTAAACTGCGCAATCGTTCAGATTTCATAGGAGAGTATTACGTATGGCGATCCCCCCAAAGAAACCGGTAGCCCCTCGAAAAGCACCCGTGAGACGTGCCCCCGCGAAAGCAACGGCAGCCAAAACCACGACGGTGAGAAAAGCACCTGTACGCAAAACGGCGACTACGGCAACCACGGCGGCTAAAAAAGCCCCCGTGAGACGAGCGCCTGCGAAGACAACAGCAGCCAAAACCACGACGGTGAGAAAAGCACCCGTGCGTAAAACGGCAACCACGGCAACAACGGCCGCTAAAAAAGCGCCCGTGAGACGTGCGCCCGCGAAGACCACGGCAGCCAAAACCACAACGGCGAGAAAAGTGCCCGTGCGTAAAACCCAGATTAAAACCACGCCCGTTATCGTTCCGATTGTTCAAACAATATCTGCAAAAGAAGCTGCAGACATTGCGGACGCTAAAAAGAAAAAGAAAGCGAAGTTGAAAATGGAAAAGAAAGCTGAAAAGAAAGCCGCCGCCAAAAAGGTAGCAGCAAAAAAAGCCGCAGCAAAAAAAGCCGCAGCGAAGAAAGCCGCCGCGAAGAAAGTAGCTGCTAAAAAGGCTGCAGCTAAGAAATCCGCCGCGAAAAAGGCCGCCGCGAAAAAGGCCGCCGCGAAAAAGGCCGCCGCGAAAAAGGTTGCCGCCAAGAAAAAGGCAGCTAAGAAAGCCGCAGCTAAGAAAAAAGCGGCGAAAAAGAAGAAAAAATAATTTTGATTATTTCCGAACAATGGGGCTGTCCTGGCAAAAGCTGTGGACGGCCTCAATTCTTTTTATTAGCATATTATGATATGTTGGGATCAAAGTTGCGAGGGGGGCGTTGTCTTAGTATCTGACCCACAACAATAGGTTTTTCGAATGTTTTTTCGCAAGTTACGCTCTTTCCCCCGCCTTCTGTCGTACATTTTCTCCGGGCTTCTGATCGGAGCCTATGGCTTGTCAGTGGTCTCCGTATCTGGGGCCACAGCCGCCACGTCTGTGCTGGTTGGCAAGGTGGAAAGCACCAAGGGGAAAGTTTGGGGCGAAACGGTTTGGAACACCAAGTTTAACAAGGCCGTGGGCGATACCATAGCGAAAGATGAAGTCATCGCAACGGGCTACAAGTCCTCAACAACGATCACATTCATTGACCACACCATTATGAAACTGGGCGCAGATGCAAAGATTACCATTGATGAAATGGTCTTTGATCCCCAAAACAGTCAAAATGGGAAAGTTGTTCTAAACTTAGGCGTTGGAGCCTTTTATTTTGTTTCTGGCAAGGTGGCAAAAGAGAACTATTCGATTATTACGCCCACCGCAACGATCGGCATTCGAGGCACAGAACTTTTGATTAGCGTCAAGCCCAATGGCGCGACGTCTGTGGGTGTTGCCAAAGGTCGTGCCTATGTCCGCTCTCGCGATTCGGGACGCTCATCTGAAATCAGCTTGGGTAACACCGGCCACGTGGATGCGGAAGGTCGTGTGTCCGAACCCAGTGTTGGTGTAGACCTGACGGGTGATGACGATGTTGATGGCAATGTCGAAGGTGTGTCGGACTGGCAAGGCGAAGAGGGAGAGAAAAAGGGCAAGGATGTCAGCGAATTTTCCGACGATCAGCACGATGACCACAAAGATAATAAAGACGGTGATCAAGGTGACGGAGAAGACGGCGGCGACAATCAAGGCCGTGAAAATGACGGCGAAAACAACAATGAAGGTGGCGGCGATCAAAACGACGCAGAAAATTCACAGAATGAAGTGGGTGATGGCGGAGAAGGTGACGGTGGAGAGGGCGACGGCGGTGAAGGTGACGGTGGAGAGGGCGACGGCGGAGAAGGCGACGGTGGAGATGGCGGCGACGGTGGCGACGGTGGAGATGGCGGAGATGGCGGGGACGGTGGCGGCGATGGTGGCGACGGCGGTGGCGACGGAGGCGGCGACGGTGGATCAGATGGCGGCGATAGTGGGGATCACTAGCTTTCAAACAGGCCTCTGACTTAAGACAGCGTGCCTTACCTCTCTTGCAAGATATTGAGATATCTCTCGATATTTTCGAAAACGGATACTCGCACGCTTGTGTCGTTTATAGGCTCGTATGTAAATGTCTCTTATCAGACCAGAATCAAACTGTTAGTCTCCCCGCCATGACAAACCCAACAACATACCCGTTTGGACTTTATCAATGTCTGTGGCCCTTGGTGCGTCTTCTGGATGCTGAATTTTCCCATGGCTTAGCGGTGCGGGCCTTGGAAATGGGGGTCGTGCCGAAACCCGCCCAGGTGGATTCATCGGTCTTAGCGCAAACCTTATGGGGGCTTCCGTTCCCCAATCCCGTAGGCCTTGCCGCTGGGTTTGATAAAGACGCGCGGGTTCATGGGCAAATGTTGGATCAGGGCTTTGGTTTCGTTGAAGTTGGTTCCATCACGCCCCAGCCGCAACCCGGCAATCCCAAGCCGCGCTTATTTCGTTTGGAACAAGACGGTGCGGTCATTAACCGCATGGGCTTTAATTCCGAAGGCCATGCGGCATCCATCAAACGTCTTCATAAACGAGATCGTGCGCGCGGCATCGTTGGTGTCAATCTGGGCAAGAACAAATTGACCGAAGATGCGGCGGCGGATTACGAAATTGGGGCCCGCAACTTTGCCACCTTAGCCGATTTTATCGTCATCAATGTCTCGTCGCCCAATACGCCGGGCTTGCGCGCCTTGCAAGGTCCAGAAATTCTGCGCGAGCTGTTAACGCGTACTCAATTGGCCTTGAATGAAGCCAGCAAAGACAGCATCACGCCCCCGTTGTTGCTGAAAATAGCTCCGGACTTAACCGATGAAGACAAAGCCGATATTTCTGCCGTGGCTTTGGAAACAGGTATCGATGGCTTGATCGTCACCAACACCACCATCGAACGCCCAGCCACCTTGATCTCAAATCACAAAGGACAAATCGGGGGCTTGAGCGGGCGCCCCTTGTTTGGCCCCTCAACCCAAGTGTTGGCGGAAATTTGTGCGGCCACCAAGGGACAATTGCCGTTGATTGGCGTGGGTGGCATCGAAAACGGGCAGGGGGCTTATGAGAAAATTCTCGCCGGGGCCAGCCTGGTCGAACTTTACAGCGCCATGGTCTATCAAGGCCCAGGCATGGCTGCGCGCGTTAATCGCGAACTGGCCGAACGCTTGACGGCAGACGGCTTCGCCTCCGTTGCGGATGCGGTCGGTAAGGGTGTTCGTTAAACCCTAAACTGCTCACTAATGATGCGGTCTTCCAAATTGTGTTCGGGATCGAACAACAGAACGGGTTCAAGGGTCCGGTCTTGGTGGATTTTAACCTGTTTAACACGTCTAATTTCGGTATCATCGGCAACCGCACTGACCAACCGTTGGCGGGGGTCTAAAATATCAAACGTCACCGTTGCCGTTCCGGGTAACAAAGCACCCTTCCATTGCCGGGGGCGAAACGCGCTGATCGGCGTCAAGGCCAACAGGTCCGCACCCAACGGCACAATGGGGCCATGGGCCGACAGGTTATAAGCGGTGCTGCCTGCTGGTGTTGAGACCAAAACGCCATCGGCAATTAATTCTTCCATACGCAGTTGCCCGTCTACATGAATGCTGACTTTGGCGGCGAGCCGGGTTTGGCGCAACAAGGACACTTCGTTGATAGCCAACGCATGGTGTTTTTTGCCGCTGGTGTCGACACATTCCATGCTTAACGGATGCAAGGTAATCGGTTCGGCCCGTTCTAAGCGTTTCAGCAGCCCTGTTTCTTTGTAGGCATTCATCATGAAGCCGATAGAGCCTCTGTTGAGGCCAAAAATCGGAACCCCACGGTGGAGGTGTTTGTGGATTGAACGCAACATGAAGCCGTCACCGCCCAACACCACAATCACGTCCGCCTTTGAGGGAGGCACATGTTTATAGCGAGCTTTCAAGGCCGCCAAGGCGTCTTGAGCCTGTTGTTGACGCGCCGCGACAAAGGCAATGGACTTAAATTTCATAGCAAATTATCCACAACGTGTTGAATTTAGAGGGCAGTATAGCCAAACCTTAGCCGCCCGTCACGTTCATGTGACGTTTTAGAGTTGTCGGTCCTTGATCAGGACTGATTTCAAACTCATGGCCTTTTGGCTTCAACGTCAAGGCTTGGTCGATGGCGGTGTTTAAAGACCCCATAGAAGGATCTGCACGCAAGGCATCGCGCAGGTTGACCGAACTGTCTTGGCCCAAACACATATATAAGGTGCCCGTGCACGTGAGGCGCATACGGTTGCAGGTGTCGCAAAAATGTTCGCTCATCGGCGTGATAAAGCCTATTTTTTGGCCGGTTTCAACGACGTCCACATAGCGCGACGGCCCATTGGTGGTGTAAGAACTTGGCTTGAACGTCCAGTCTTGTTCAAGGGTCGTGCGCACGTCGTCAAGGGGCACGTAGTGTTGGGTTCGATCTCCACCGATGTCGCCCAAGGGCATGGTTTCGATCAAGGTCAAATCAAAACCACGCGCGCCGCACCACCCCACCAACGCGCTGAGCTCACCTTCGTTATAGCTCTTCAAGGCCACGGTGTTGATTTTGATCTTAAGGCCCGCTTGGTCGGCGGCGTCTAAGCCTTTTAAGACTTGATCTAAGCGTCCACCCCGGGTGATGTCTGAAAACTTAACGGGATCAATGGTGTCGAGCGAGACATTGATGCGCTGAACACCCAAGGCCTTCAGGTCTGCAGCGTGCTTTGCCAATTGGCTGCCATTGGTGGTGAGGGTCAGTTCTTCCAAGTCCCCACTTTCTAAGTGCCGGGAAAAGCCTTTGATAAAATCCAAAAGGCCGCGCCGCATCAAAGGCTCCCCCCCGGTAAGACGGATTTTGCGCACGCCACGTTCAACAAACGTCGAACACACTTGGTCCAGTTCTTCCAGGTTCAACAGCTCTTTACGCGGCAAAAACGTCTGCGTTTCGGGCATACAATAAAAGCAGCGAAAATCACATCGATCGGTGACCGAAACGCGCAGGTACGATATGGAGCGGCCAAAGGTGTCTTGCATAGATTTCATATAGGGCTTGAAGGTCTAAATGTCACGGCTTGGCGGTGGGAAAAAATAATTGCTGACCGTCAAGCTTAAAACTGGCTATGGCCGTTTGCCCTTCAACAGAGACCAACCAATCAATAAAAGCTTGTCCGGCTTTGGCTTTGATGTGCGGGAATTTTTGCGGATTGACCAAGATTACGCCGTACGGATTGGCAAGGATTGGATCGCCTTCAAAGACAATTTGCAGGTCCTTTTTGTTTTGAAAGGAAATCCAGGTGCCGCGATCCGATAGACTATAGGCGCCCATGGCCTGAGCCATGTTCAGGGTTGCGCCCATGCCGGCTCCGGCTTCTCTGTACCATACGCCTGACGGGGTTATTTTTGCGGCTTTCCAAAGGCCGCGTTCGCGTTTGTGGGTGCCGCTGTCGTCACCGCGCGAAACAAAGGGCCGTTGGTCTTTGGCAATGGCTTGAAACGCGGACACAGCATCTGAGGTATGGGGCAGGGCCTTGGGGCCAATGACAACAAAGTCGTTCATCATCACGTCGTAACGTTTAACGCCAAACCCTTCAGCAACAAAGGCCTCTTCTGAGGGGCGGTGGTGAACCAGCAACACATCCGCATCGCCATTTTTCGCGTTGCGTATGGCTTGTCCCGTGCCGACCGCCACCACATGCACATCAATGCCTGTTTTTTTGCTAAACAGCGGCAAAATATGGTCGAAAAGTCCAGAATTTTGCGTCGAAGTGGTCGACGCCACGGTGATAAAATCTCTGGCCTCGGCGGCTGTGCTGAAAAAGAACAGCAGGGCGAACAGCTTAAAATATTTGATCATCGACTGTGTTTGGGGTCTTTACGGGCCCCTTCTCCTCGGTTCCACCACAAAAGTTCTCCCTTAATAAAGGCTTGGGCAAGATCGTTTTGCGGTTGTTTAAAAAAATCAGTGGCGACAGATTGCTCTAACAAACGGCCCCGGTGCAAGAATAAAACTTCATCGCCAAGGCGTTTGGCTTGACCTAAATCATGGCTGGTCATGACGATTTTGGTGCCTTGGGCATGGATTGTGTTCACCAAGTCTTCGATTTGATGGGTCGCCGATGGGTCTAAGCTGGCGGTCGGTTCGTCTAAAAACAACACATCCGGTCGCAGCGCCCACGCCCTGGCAATGGCAAGGCGCTGTTGTTCGCCAAACGACAACACACGGGCCTGGGTGTCGGACAGACGGCGCAGCCCCGTTTTACCCAGTACATCGTCAACAATAACGGTGCGTTCGGTCTTGTCCATACCCTGCAAAGACAATGCATAATGAATGTTGGCCGCCACGGTCCGCCTTAACATCACCGGACGTTGAAACACCATGGCTTGATGTTTAGCGGAATCTACCTTCGTCCATGTTATAAGGCCACTAGAAGGTTTTATTAATCCATGACACAATCGCAATAATAAGCTTTTGCCCGCGCCATTGGGACCGATAATAAGGGTCCGCGACCCGCTCCTAAGCTCGAAACTCATGTCTTTGATCAAGGGCATCGCAGCCTTGTCCGCCTTGGCAGGAGCATTGAGACAAACATTGGAAAATTTAAGCGGCAACACGGTCATGGGCAGCCCCTGTGCTGGCGGCGTTCCTTAAACAGATAAGCCGTCGCCCCCACGGCAATAGAGATGCTTAACAAGATTATGCCCAATGCCAAAGCCAGCGCTAAATTTCCTTTGCTGACTTCCAAGGCAATGGTCGTGGTCATAACGCGGGTGACGTGGTCGATGTTGCCGCCGACCATCATCACCGCGCCGACTTCGGCCGTGGCGCGACCAAATCCGGCCAATACTATAGTCAGTAAATGAAAACGTCCGTCTTGAATAAGCGTCGGCACCGCGCGCAGCCGTGAGCAGCCTAGTGACGTGAGCTGTTCGCCATATTCGCCCCACAAGTCTTCAAAGACTTGCCGGGACAACGCCGCAAGGATCGGCGTGACCAGCACCACTTGGGCAATAACCATGGCGGTGGGGGTATATAGCAGGCCAAAAACACCCAACGGGCCAGCTCGCGATAGCAGTAAATAAACGACCAATCCCACCACCACGGGCGGCAAGCCCATCAAGGCATTGAGCATAACCTGCACAGGCCCGCGTCCGGGGAAGGTGAATAACGCAACGCAAGCCCCCAACGGTACACCGATCAAAATGGCAATCAATACGGCACTCAGGCTGACATACAGCGACAAGCCGACGATTTCTGCCAAGGCAGAGTCCAGCGTCACGATCAAACCCATCGCCATGGACAGGGCTTCGGCCAATTCATTCATAGCCACAATCTAAGCCGTGTGTGCGACTCATGCAATCGGTTGAGCATATTTAAGCAGAGACCTCAAAAGCCTAAAAGTTGCAGGCGAAAGTGCTATAGTTTTCAACATAGAATCGGAGTCTTGTAATGAGGTAAGGAATGGTCGTTATGTTTCCTAAGGTTTACCGTGCACCAGATACGCCCTCTATGGGGGGCTCTGAACAAGTCTTTATCGTTGCCAGCGGCGATGACGTAACGCTTCCCGAAGGCTTCGATCTTGCCAGCGCCACGTTTGTTCCGGCAGGCCCCGATTTGATGATAACGGGTGCGGACGGGTCCGAAATTATCATTGCCGATTATTTTATGGGTGAAACGCCCCCGGCTTTGATCGGTGCGGATGGTTATAGCGTTTCTGGTGAAGACGTAGCCGCTATGACGGGCGCGAATGACGCAGCCCCCACAGACGATGTGCCGTCCCCGACAGATGGTTTGTCCGAAATCGAGGCTCTGTCCTCAGCCGAATCCCATGACCCCATAGGACGCGTGACGTCGTTGACGGGCGAAGTTTCCGTTCTTCATGCCGACGGTACCCGAGAAATCTTGCACGCGGGAATGCCGTTATTTGCTGGCGATGAAATTGAAACTGGCCTCGACTCAGGGCTGGGCATTTTGCTGATTGATGGCACTTCGATGTCCATGGCTGCAAATGGTCATTTGGTCTTAGACGAGGCGGTATTTGATCCCAGCACGCAACTCGGCAGCGCATCTCTGACCGTTCAATCGGGTGTTTTCACCATCTTCTCCGAAGAAGCCACGGTCTCAACGCCCGAAGGGAAGATCAGCGTTAAAGGCTCCCAGTTTGGCGTTGACCTTTCGGGCAGCGGTGTAATTGTCGTGATGATGGAAACGTCGGGCGGAAATACAGGCATGTTAACGTTCGCGAATGATGCGGGCATCCTCTCCATTCGCGGTGCCTATGAAAGCTTGATGGCGTCATCTATGACCAGCGAACCTGTTTTGAACCTTTCCTTTACGCACTCAACCTTGCTGGTGTCGTTTGGCGTGACCTTTGCTTTTTTGCCAGCCGAAGTCAGTGCCGTTAATGATTACGGTCTCCATGCCGTTATGGCTGAAACTCATATTGCCCCAGACGGTTTAGCCGGCTTTGATACGACCCCCAGCGATGATGTATTGGTCAATGCCGATGGTGAAACGATTGCTGGTTTTGATACGGCCTCTGGTGGTGTGAGCGCACCAGAGGATATGGTGTTCACAGAAACCGTCGAAGCCATGGACGTCGCGGAAAGCATTGCCGCCGCCGCCTTGGGTGAGATCGAAGTTACCCCTTCGTCTGACACCGACCTCAATGCCACGGATTTTGAACCTCATTCAGATCCTGTAGCTGCACCCGAAGCCGAGCCTGAGCTTGTCGTTGACGCAGAATCTGAGCTTGAGTCAGAGGCTGAAGCCGAGCTTGAGCCAGAGGTCGAGCTTGAGGCCGAGCCAGAACCTGAAGCGGTTCAGGACGCAGAACCCGAATCAGAGCCAGAGGCTGAAGCCGAGGCTGAGCCTGAGCCTGAGCTTGTTGTTGAAGCAGAAGCTGAGCTTGAGCCAGAGGTCGAGCTTGAGGCCGAGCCAGAACCTGAAGCGGTTCAGGACGCAGAACCCGAATTGGAGGCTGAAGCTGAACCCGAAGCCGAGCCTGAGCTTGTTGTTGAAGCAGAAGCTGAGCTTGAGCCAGAGGTCGAGCTTGAGGCCGAGCCAGAACCTGAGGCGGTTCAGGACGCAGAACCCGAATTGGAGGCTGAAGCTGAACCCGAAGCCGAGCCTGAGCTTGTCGTTAACGCGGAAGCTGAGCTTGAGCCAGAGGTCGAGCTTGAGGCCGAACCGGAACCTGAAGCCGTTCAGGGCGCGGAACCCGAATTGGAGGCTGAAGCTGAACCCGAAGCCGAGCCTGAGCTTGTCGTTAACGCGGAAGCTGAGCTTGAGCCAGAGGTCGAGCTTGAGGCCGAACCGGAACCTGAAGCGGTTCAGGACGCGGAACCCGAAGTCGATCCAGAGGCTGAAGCCGAGGCTGCGCCTGAGCCTGTTGTCAACACGCCGCCCACGGCTGAGCTGGGTGCTGTTATAACGGGGGAAGATAATGTTTATTCAGGGCAGCTAACGGCCACCGATTTAGAAGAGGGAGCCTTGACGTTTGGTCTGTCCGAGGGTGGGGAAGCCAGCCACGGCACCGTGAATATTTCTTCGGATGGTGGCTTTGCCTATACCCCTTCTCGTGATTTTTCTGGTGAAGACACCTTTACCTATCAAGTGTCCGACGATGCCGGGAATGTGGTCACAGCGACCATTACGGTGACGATCAACCCGGTTGTCGATGTTCCTGTTCTGGCTGTGGCCAATAGTGTGGGGACGGAAGATGCAGGCATTGCGTTGGTAATCGCCGCCGCTATGCCTGCGGGGACCACGGAAACGATTGCGTCCTTAACCCTTTCAGGCGTACCTGAAGGGGCGACGTTGAGCGTTGGAACGGACAACGGAGACGGAAGCTGGAATGTGGTGCCCGAACAGGTTAGCGGTCTTGTTTTGACGCCGCCTGAAAACTTTGGGGGCACCATCAGTTTAAGCGTGACGGCGACGTCTTCGGATGGCGGCACGGCCAGCCAGAGCTTTGAGGCGACGGTAACACCTGTTGTTGATCAGCCGACGCTCACCGTATCTGACGTGGTGATTGATGTTTTACCGCCTTCCGGTGAAGACTTAGACGGAACGAAAGACGATGATGTCTTGATGGGCACCTCAGGTGCGGACGAAATTGACGGCGGCCAAGGCGATGATGAAATTTATGGTTCCCCTTTGCCCGGTGAAGACGAAGAACTTGCAACGTTGGATGAGTTCAGAGATGTGACGCTGAATGTGAATGCTGCGCTTGCCGATGTTGATGGGTCTGAGGCTTTGAGCATCGAAATATCCGGTGTTCCAGAGGGTGCGGTGTTGTCTTTGGGTATGGATGTTGGGGACGGCACTTGGACGCTTGCTGAGACGGATTTGGAGGCCTTAGATAGCCTTGTTATGACTTTGCCCCAAGACCTTGCCAAAGAAGACTTTACCTTAAAGGTCACGGCCACCTCTGTTGAATTGGATACGGATGAAATCTCCACCGCCAACGGCACCATTGACGTTAATTTTGAAACGTCAAGTGTCGAGACCGGGGATCAAATCTTTGGCGGTAAGGGTGATGATGACATCTTTGGCGGGTTTGGTGACGATGTTTTGGATGGTGGCCAAGGCGATGATGCGCTTTCGGGAGGCACTGGTGATGATACGCTGATTGGCGACAAAGGCGATGACCAGCTTGCGGGCGGCCAAGGTGATGACACCTTGAGCGGCGGTAAGGGCGAAGACGTCCTTGAAGGCGGGGTCGGAGACGATGTCTTAGAAGGCGGTTTGGGCGAGGATGCATTTATCTTTAAGGCCGGAGATGGTGACGATATCATTTTGGATTTGAGCGAAAAAGAAGAACTGCGTTTTGAGGGCCCGGAATTCAGTGCCGAAGAGTTGGTCGTGCACAACAATGGTGATGAAACATCAACCCTAACCTTTGGCGCGGCTGCCAACGTAAGCGTAACACTTAACGATACCCAAATAGAACCCGGACGCGGTTATTCGGTTTCTGAAGACGATGGGGCCGTGGTCATTACTTTTGATGATGGTTTGGGGACATAAACCTATTTGGTCGGTGCAAACGGATTATTGCCTTTGCGCACCACCAAACGCAACGGTATGCCCCATAAATCAAAGTCTTCGCGCAACGCGTTGGATAAATAACGCACATAGGATTCCGGCAGACCTTTTTCGTGACTGACGAACAGGGCAAACGTCGGTGGCCGGGTTTTGGGTTGAGTGATATAGCGTACTTTGCTGCGCCGCCCGGAAATCAACGGGGCTTGATGGTGTTCAAGAATTTCTTCGAGCCAACGGTTGAGCTTAGAGGTGGGAACACGGCGGTTCCACACTTCATACACATCCAAAACAGCGTCGAGCATTTTGTCCAAACCGCGTCCAGTTACAGCCGAAACCGTGACCATGGGAATGCCGCGCACTTGGGGCAGGGACGTTTGCAAGCGGTCATGAAGCTTGTTCAGGGCGGCCTTGGAATCTTTAATCGTATCCCATTTATTGACGGCCAATATTAACGCCCGGCCTTCTTCGATGATGTTGCGGGCAATGGTTAAATCTTGCTTTTCCAGCATGTCGTTGGCGTCCAGAACCAACACCACCACTTGGGCATAGTCGATGGCGCGGCGCGTTTCGGCCCCTGATAAGGCTTCGACCTTTTCGTTAACACGGGCCTTGCGGCGCAAACCTGCGGTGTCAATCAGGTTGAATTCACGGTCTTTATGGGTCCAAGGAATGGTGATGGAATCACGCGTAATACCGGCTTCGGGGCCCGTCAACATGCGGTCTTCACCCAACAGCTTATTAACCATGGTGGACTTGCCAACGTTAGGACGGCCAACAATCGCCAATTGAATGGGGTGGGCAAGAACGGATTCGTCATCGTCTTCATCGCCGCTATCATTCAGTTTTGAACGTTCGTAAATCGCGTCCGCCTTGGCGGCATCAACATGAGGCTGTAGGGCATTGTACAGATCAACCATGCCTTCGCCGTGTTCAGCCGACAACGGCACAGGTTCGCCAAAGCCCAAAGCATATGCATCGATCAGCCCGGCTTGACCAGCGGCGCCTTCGCATTTGTTGGCGGCAATGATAACGGGCGTTTTATGACGGCGCAGCCATTGGCAAAAGTGTTCATCAATAGGGGTGACGCCCGTCCGGGCATCAATCAACATCAAGGCAATATCTGCGTCTTTAAAGGCGGCCTCGGTTTGGTCGCGCATACGGGACTCTAGGCTGTCGTCATGTACGTCTTCAAGGCCTGCGGTGTCGATCACGGTGAATTTCAAATCGCTTAGCGTTGCATTGCCTTCGCGGCGATCTCTGGTTACACCGGGTTGATCGTCAACGATGGCAAGACGTTTGCCGATCAAACGATTGAACAGCGTTGACTTGCCCACGTTGGGGCGGCCAATGATGGCGACGGTAAAGTTCATAATCAGTCTTTCAAGGCTACTCTATTGGTAAGCCGCTAAGGTGGCGTCGTCGGCCAGGAAATAAACCATATTGCCCGCAACAATCGGCGGTACAGACACACCATCCGGCATGTTTTCAGAACCCAGAATTCGGCCTGAATAGGGTGAAATCGCCACGGCAATGCCATGGGAACTGGCAACAATCAGGCGATCGCTGACCAGCAAAGGGCCGGTCCATACAATCGGGCCTTCAAAGTTTTCAGGATTGGTCCACCTGGGTAGGGCTTTGACCCAAATAATGCGCCCGGTACTGCGTTCAATGGCGGCCAGCTCTTCGTTGCCCGTCAGCGTGTAAAGGAAATCACCTGCCACCCAAATGGTTTGTTGACCACCGATGTTCTTTTCCCAAACGCGTTGACCGCTCCGCAGGTCGATGGAAACCATCAAACCACTATGACTAATGGCAAACACACGGCCCCGGTCAATGACAGGGTTGGCGCGGATGTGCGCCAGAGCCGCCGTTGAATCGGTGCGGCGGTGCGCCGTTAACGCATCAATCCAAAGTTGGCGACCATTTTCGACCTTTACGGCGGCCAATTCACCCGATGAATACGGCACCACGACGACGCCTTCGTCAACGGCCGGGCTTGCGCCGCCTAACAACATGGCTGTTTCCGGAGAACCGTTGTGGGTCCACAACAGGCTGCCATCCAGAGCCGAAAGCGCATGTAGGGTGTTGTCTAACGAGACCACAAAAACGCGACCTCCGCGCACCGTTGGGGCCGAACGAACGGGCGCGCCCACGGCTTTGCGCCAAATAATTTTTCCGCTGGCGGCATCCATAGCAATCACTTGAGCAAAGCCTGTGCCAGCAAAAACACGACCGTTATCATAAGCCAAACCGCCCGCAATGTGCCCGTCATCTTCTTCATCAGGGGTCAGGCCAACGTTCCACAGTTCACGTCCGGTTTGGGCATTAAAAGCGGTCACATCACTATAGGCATCAATGGTATAGATGCGACCATCACCAACAACCGGGGTCGAGGTCAGGCGTTGGCCCTTGGTCAACCCTGTGCCGATATCCGCAGTCCAAGTTTCGACTAGGTTCGGGGCCGCCATGACGTGATGCATGGCATGGTTTGGATAGCCGCCATTTTGCGGCCAATCAGGCGTTGCAGATGGGGCCGGGAGGCGGATTTCAGAGGCGCTCATGTCAGAATCGGGCTGCAAGGCTGTTTCGTGACTGAGCACGGAAATGCGTTCGCCGGGGAGCGGTGGTGTTTCGATGCCGCCCCACCAAGAGCCACAAGCGCTTACCCCCAACACGACGGTGGTTAACGCTGCGAGACGAAAGAAGGTATTTTTTACAGTCACCGACGAAATCCTTATGAAACGTTGAGTTAGCGGCTTAAGTATTGGACTAGGTTTTTAGCCCGTTCGCGGGTGCCTTGCGGCGTGGTCGTATCTTCAGTCAAACGCGTAAAGGTTTCCTGGGCCAGGGCCGTGTTGCCTGCGTTCATCGCGACCAGACCTAAAAGTTCGCGGGCGCTATAGCGATAGGGATGGCTGTCCCCAGAAATCGCTTCTAGGCGCATCGTCATGCCAGCCACATCATAGTCACCGGCATTGATTTCCAACATGGCCCCCAACACATTGGCAAGTCCGCTCATGGCGATATCGCCTGCATTGGCTTTGGTGATTTTTTCGTACAAGGCCGCAGCGCCCTTAACATCCCCTTGATCGGCCATTAGGGCCGCTTGTTGAAATCCAGCCAGGGTGCCGTAGCCGCTTTTTGAATCCATGGACAATTGAGCAAAGGCTTGGATCGCAGCCTCCTTGTTGCCGGATTCTGCAAGCAGGGTTGCGGAATAGAAGCTGTTGCCTTCGTTGGTGCGATTGGAAAGGTCGTATTGCTTCCAACCCTGATAGCCCGCGACGATCATAACCACGCCAACAGCCGCACCGATCACGTAACCGCCAAAACGGTTCCATAGCATCTTCATCTGCTCTTCACGCAGGTCTTCATTTACTTCACGGATCAGAGCGTCTTCGGTTTGGTCAGCCACGGATATCTCCAGGTGTCTTCAGTTAAATAACGTTTTGCCGGAACACAGTTCAGGGTCGTGCCAAGATAGCCAAGCCAAGGCCCCTTTGCAAACGATCAAAAGTCTTTGTTATCAGATTGTTATAAGTTAGGGCGCGTCAGTCTTCGTGCTTCCACTTGATTGAACAGCCCATGGACGCGATTTGGGCCTTCGGTCCGTGGCCTGTTTTAGAGACTTGGCTCATGGCTTTAAACAGCTCACGTTCTGCATTTTCGGGGGCTGTATCGCGTTTTGAGGCGTCTAGGCGGCCCCGATATTGCAGTTCAAAATTTTTGTTAAAGCCAAAGAAATCAGGCGTACACACAGCCCCGTAAGCTCGCGCCACGTCTTGGCTTTCATCGATCAAATAAGGAAACGGGAAAGCACGGGTTTCGGCCATCTTGACCATGTTGGCAAACGAATCAGCTGGATATTGTTGTGGATCATTGGCATTGATCGCCACCACGCCGATGCCTTGCGCTTGCAAATCTTTAATGTCGCGGATTAAACGCTCTAAAATAGCCAAAACGTAGGGGCAGTGGTTGCACATGAAGACAACCAAAGTGCCTTTCTCGCCCTTGATGTCGGCCAGGGTATAGCTTTTACCATCGACACCAGGAAGGGCAAAATCGGGGGCTTTCCAGCCAAAATCGCAAATGGGGGTTTCAACAGCCATGGGTTATTCTCCGTCCTTGTTTCGATCTTTTTTACACTTATTTTTTAAGTGTGTCTTGAATCTCGGCCCCTTTACACGGAATTAACTTTGGTGTGAGATGATTGAAGACTGAATATATGATATTAGAGGATCTCCGTCATGCGGATCGTAGCCATTTTAAGCCTTGGACTTATGCTCTCGGCCTGTAGCAATTTTTACTCGATTGCGCCGCGCGGCATTATAAAGACGGCTGGAAACGTGTCGATTATCAGTACCGCCCTTGTTATGGGAACGGGCAAAACCGTATCTGACCATATTGTGTCGATTCAAACGGGCAAAGACTGTTCAACCGTTCGCGAAGAAAAAGGCCGTTCTTATTGCCGTGAAGATGAGCCAAACCCCATCCCGGCTTTGAATTGTTATCGTACTCTTGCCGATGTGGTATGCTATGCTCAACCAGACCCTCGTAATCAACCCGGTGACACCATCGGCAACCTATAGACATAAGTAGCCGATGAAGCGCCTTTTCCTGCTCACCATTGCCCTGTTTGTTATCGCTGGGGGTACGTTTTGGTATCTTGGCCAACAAACACATCAACCGATTGTCGTTGTTGAGGGGGCAGCGATTCCTCAAAACATCCAAGCGCTTGAGGCTGCGGCTAAGGTCGGCAATTCCCAAGCACAATATCAATTGGCTCAACGGTTTGAAGCCGGGGATGGCTTGCCTAAAAACTTAAAACAAGCATTCAACTGGTATAAAAAATCCGCAGAACAAGGTCTTCCCGAGGCCCGGTTTAAGATGGGTTGGATGTTTGCCAATGGCTACGGCACGCGCCAGGATTATTTCACCGCAGCGAAATGGTATCGGGTTGCCGCGACCCTCAGTAATCACCCAGAATCTCAGTTTCGCCTTGCTGAATTGTATTTCAATGGGCGTGGTGTTGCCCAAGACTATGGCAAAGCCATTGATTTTTACACCAAAGCCGCGACCAGAGGCCATGCGGCGTCACAATACCTGTTGGGTTCAATGTTTATGGAAGGGTGGGGCGTCACAAGGGACTATATCCGGGCTTATGTCTGGCTCAAACAAGCCGCGCCTCATGCGGACCAAGCTATGGCTGTGCATAAACAATATGATCCCGAGCTGAAGCTTGTCCTCTTAATCAAAAAGATGAACAACTTTCAGATATCAAAAGCAGAAAAACAACTCGCAAATTTGAAAACGAAACGCTAATCCTGCGTTTCTGTGGGGGATTCTGGTGTTGCGGCTTCGGCAGCGGCCAGAGCTTTGGCTTTGGCAATCGCTTTCGCCACTTTTGGGTGGGCGCGCCGGACCTTTACAATGCCTTTGAAATCATTGGGATCGGCGACTTCGCCTTTGCGTAAAATTTCCACCCGACCAAGCCGCGCCATGTGCAAGATTTGTTGTTTGACGGCGGTCATGTATTTACGCCAGCCATCGGCACGATCCTTTGGACGCCTGCGCGCCTCAAAGATTTTCATGGCAATGTCTTTAAAGGTCATCGATCCACCATCGGTCCCCAACATGCCAAGGATGGCCGTGGCGATAGGATCGTCTTTGGCAGGTTTCTTTTTAGGTTCATCGGTCATGGGCGGGGTGTAGCACGCTTTCGGAAACCTTGATATCAAGTTTTTAAAAAAATATGGCTCGCGGCGAGGCCTTCAAAAATAAATTGCACCGCCAAGGCCGCCAGCAACACGCCGACCACGCGGCTGATGACATTCAATCCCGTGACCCCCAACAGCTTTTGAATTTTGCTGGCGACCAACAACAGCGCCAAGGTGAGGAAAAGCACAGCAAACATGGCCCCGACAACCACCGCCCAATGAGTCAAGTCGCCTTTGGCTTCTGCGGTCAACAGCACCACGGCGCCCATGGTGCCTGGGCCAGCGATCAAGGGCGTGGCTAACGGAAAAACAGACAGGTCTTGTTTTTGTTTCGCCTCATCGGTTTCATCTTCGGTGGCAGTGGTGCCGCCCGAAGGACGCGCAAACACCATGTCGATGGCGATCAGCAACAGCAAAATGCCCCCCGCCGTGCGCATGGCGGGCAGGGTAATGCCCATACGGGTCAGTACGGCTTCGCCAAAAATAGCAAACAAGAGCAAAATCGCTGCGGCCACACCGATGCCCTTGAAGGCCATCGTGCGGCGTTGTTTAGGGTCAGTGTTGGGCGTAAGGGCCGCATAAAGCGCTGCCACGTCAACGGGACCCATGGTGGCGAAAAAAGTGGTGAAGGCGACAAGCGCAATTTCTTGCATAAGGTTTCCTATAAAAGCAAAGTGAAGATATCATGAACTTAATATGAAACAAACGGTGAAAAATATAGGACCGGTGTCGTGGCAAGCCTTCCGTCGGGCTGGCATCAAAGACGTTGCAACGCTTAAACAAATGGGGGCAGCGGCTGTATTTGTCCAGGTCGAAGAAACGGACGGGCGAACGTCTTTAAATCTCTTGTATGCCTTGGCGGCGGGATTGACCGATCGTCACTGGACAGAGGTCGATGGTGAAGAAAAAGGGTGTCTTTTGCGCGAAGTCGAAGATTTGCGAGAAAACCGCTCGCACCAAAAGTCTTGATCGGTTACTCCTTGGCTATGAATGATTCTGTCTCAAAAACACGTGAACATGGCGGCGACCCAAAAGCCGTTGAGGCGCGCTTTGGCGTCCCCAAAGACGGCTGGTTGGACCTGTCCACGGGAATCAATCCCATTCCGTATGCGCTATCGGCTTGCCCGGACCCATTGATGCACCGTTTGCCGTTACAGAAGGATATGGATGCATTGTTGGCGGCTGCGCGCCGGGCCTATGATGTACCTGAGGGCGCTGTTATTGTCGCCAGCCCCGGGACTCAAGCGTTGATCCAGTTGGTGCCCAGTTTATTCAAACCTTCAACGGTTAGCATCGTATCGCCGACCTATGGCGAACACGCCCCGGCGTGGCGTTCGGCTGGGCATCAAGTGGTTGAAGTTGCTAAGCTTGACGTTTCCACCCCCTATGGCTTGGTGGTGCACCCCAACAATCCTGATGGCCGCGTGCAAACAGTGGCTGGGCTGTTGCAACGCGCAGATGAAATGTTCGCCAAAGGGGGGGGCTTGGTGGTCGATGAAGCCTTCTGCGATGTGGTGCCAGGACTTTCTGTGACGCCACATGCAGGACGAGAGGGCTTGATCGTGCTGCGGTCCTTTGGCAAGTTTTTTGGCTTAGCGGGTGTCCGTTTGGGATTTGCGATCTGTTCGCTCACCACTGCCGAACGCCTCTTGGAAAAAATGGGGCCGTGGGCGGTTTCCGGTCCCGCCCTTTGGGCCGGAACGCAAGCCTTGAACGATCAGGCCTGGATTGAAGCCACCCGTCAACGTTTGCAAAGCGACACAAGTCGGCTTGATAATCTGTTGTGCCGCGCCGGTCTTATTCATGTTGGCGGCACCGATCTGTTTCGCTTGGTCGAGACTACAGACGCCCAAGCCTTGTTTGAAAAACTCGCGCGCAGTGGCATCTTAGTACGGCCTTTTGGCACTCACCCAACCTGGCTCCGTTTTGGTCTGCCAGGGGATGAGGCGGGTTGGCAACGCCTGGCAGCGGCGCTTGATATTTGACGCCCAAGGTCTGTCCTAAACTCGAGCAAGTTCTATATGTGGCGCAAAAGCCCCGTGACTTCTTTGCTGCGATCTCATCCTTTCTATAACATATAGCTCCTTAGCTTCAGACGCTCTACATGGGCTTGATTATATGTCAGAAAAATACATGTAAATATAGTTAAGCAATATGTACTACACGTAAAAGATTGACTAAATAAACACTTTATAAGATAGTTAATTATTATAAACCACTTTTAATTGTTAATTGTGGCGTTTGAAATTTGGGAGAAATTAGGATGAAACTTTTTACGATTACGCTTGCTTTAGCCCTTGGGCTTGCCGTCACGGCAAATGCAGCAGAAAAAGATGCGAATATGATGCCAGGCGCAACATCACAAATTCAACAATTTAAAGGATATCCCCCTCCGCCGGTTAATACGGCACAGCAATACACTTTGTGGGCAAAAGTTGCTAATATCGGCACCACGGTGCCTGTCAATATGAAAAGGATCACGTCGCTTTGTGGCGATGGTGATGGATGTACGTTCCGTTTGGGGATGTACAACTGGGATGGGTCAGGACGCACAGCCTCCAGAGAGTCTTTAATGTACTATAATCCGGTAAATTTTGTGTGGCGCACTTCGGCTGGAGACATCCCAGGAACAGATGATAACCGTGTGGTTGAGCATGTGATGAACGCATGGAGCTGTTACTTCACAGATGGCGAATATGTCAACACGCTAGGAACCGACAGTGTTCAAGGGTTTGGACTTTTAAGTTGGACCAATTACACCGCAGATTGCGTTTTAACGATTACAGATTAAATGAGCAAATATTCCGGCGGTTGATAAAGCACCAACCGCCGGAATTTTTTCCAATTTAGACTTAAATCGAGGGGCAATCGAGCCCGCGCCCCTAGCCTTTAGTCTTTTCCTCCGCTGCACCACTTTCAACGGTCCATCTGTGAACGCTCATGCCTTGTTCGCGACCTTTCATGTTGATGTCTTCTGCCCCGGAGAAGGTATCCATTTCAAAGTCGCTTTGGCGCACGGTGCGGCCATCGACCACGATTTGTCCGCCTTCTGCGGCCGAACAGAGCCGGGCCGAAACGTTGACGGCATCGCCGATGATGGTGAAATCGTGGCGGTATTCGGTACCAATGGTGCATGAAATGACGTTGCCGCTATAGATGCCAATGCCAATTTCGCGGATGTAAGTGCCTTGATGCATGGTTTTTTGAATTTCCATGGACGCATTGATGGCACGCGTTTCAGCATCTGGGCCATCAAACCTAGCCAGCACCGCATCGCCGATCATTTTATCCACATCACCATCAAAGCGGTTGATTTCTTTGACCTGGACCGACATGACTTCGTTGAGAAATTCGATGGTTTTGCGTGGTGGATTGTTTTCCGCCAAGCTGGTGAATTGGCGAATGTCGGAATAGAGCAAGGTTGTGGCGACCCGCTCGGGCGGGATGACTTCCCCGCTATCATTGGCGTCCAGCGCGGCATCCACCGCGTGGGTTGAAACAAAACGTTCCAACCTTTGACGTAAAGAGGCCAAAACCGAAGTCCGCCGATCGATATCTTTTTGTGCTCGCACCATCAATCGCCACAGCCACACCAGCAATACACAGAACAAAACAGTGGGTACGGCAAGCGCCGGAATCATGCTGTTGAGCAGCAATTTATCTAAAAACACTTTGCTTTCATAAATTTCAAAAACCGCTAATAGGTTGCCTTTTTCATCCAAAAGGGGGGCGTATAGTTCGTAGTAATTTGCGCCTTTTTTGCTAACCAGTTGAGGGATGTGTTGGCGAAACACGGGATCGAGGTCCGGTAAGTCTTCGCGGGTCCCCATTGAGACGGCAATTTCGGAATACAAAACCTGCCGGACTCGATTGTACAGGCGAAAGCGCCTAACCCGACTATCCTTGCTGACTTTGTTGAGCGTTTCAAACAACACACCCCCCGCAGGTGTCGCCAAGAAAGCCATGGGGTCAGGTGAGGTGATATAAGTTTTCCAGTCGTCAGGATGAAGTTCTTCAATGTCTTTGGCCAGGGCTTCGGCGCGAATTTGCGCCAGCTCCAAATAGATAAATTTAACCAAATTATCAATGCCAATCAAACCAAGCCCGGTCAGGGTGATGATGAAAATCACCAATCCCGGTATAATTTTGCGCACGAATTGTTTTTTGAGCGGAAACGGCGTGTTTAAGTCAGCATGTTTGTCGACGGACATTTATATATCCTTGTTATTTTAAATGGGGGTCCAGTTTTGTTGCATATCAAGGACAGGCAAGCAAGGGATGTGTCGATGATTGTTGTTTTGTGACCATCAGAGGTGGAAAAATATTTGTCATAATTTATTTTCTCATTGTTATAATTCTAATAAAGTTCATAATTATTATTGCAGACCTCATTTATGTGCTCAAGTATGTGCTCAAGTATGTGCTCAAGTATGTGCTCAAGTATGTGCTCAAGTATGTGCTCAAGTATGTGCTCAAGTATGTGCTCAAAATTCGTGAGAGAATAATGCAAAAAACTGTCCTGATCGTCGAAGATAACGAATTGAACATGAAATTGTTCAATGATGTTCTTGAGGCCAATGGGTACAAAACCCTTAAGTCTGTTGATGGCATGGACTGTATGCAGTTGGCTAAAGAACAACACCCCGATCTTATCATTATGGACATCCAACTGCCGTTCGTTTCAGGCATTGAGCATACGCATGACTTAAAAGCGGATGTTGAGGTCAAGAACATTCCGGTCCTCGCTGTGACTGCACATGCCATGGAGGGTGACGAGGAAACGTTCTTAGAAGAGGGCTTTGACGGCTATTTAGCCAAGCCTATCAACGTGTCTATATTTCTTGAAACCGTGGCTCGATTTGCCGTGTGAGGGGCGCTTTTGCGTTAGGTATGGCGCTGCCGATAATGTGTTCACGATCCCCCGAAATACCGCACGATAAAAGCGTACCATACTGATAATACACGATATTGGTGCTAGTCTAAAAGGGTGGCGTTGAGTTTAGCTGTGTATGATATTATCAAATGTGTAAAAATAAACCATTTGATCTCATTGTGATGTCATGAATGTATTACCAATTGATGCCTTGATTGAAAAACTTCAAGCAGATGACTTCTTGGGGGCCATTTCTGTATGGAAAGGGCATTGCCAATCCGATGGTGGATGTTCACGAAAGCACACTTTCTCTACAAAACCGAACCTGTTTTGTGCAAATATGCTTCATGCAAGTTTGTTAGGAGAAGCATTGGGAGGTTTGAACCAAGAAAATGAACGCATTCACACCCAAGCGCAAAACCTTAAACGTTGGATACAGAAGCAATAATCAATAACTTTTGTTTGGTTACGTAGAGATATATCCAACATGACCCGCCGCCAGTTCCTGTTCGGCTTCGATCATCTGTCCCGTTTTTTGATAAGCGGGGGAGGCGAGTTCTAGAAACAGATGGGTGATGGCGTCTGGGGATTTGATGTCATAAGGGTTTTCGCCTGGCATGGCTTTGGCGCGCATTTGGGTTCGGGTGCCGCCGGGATTGATCATGTTGACCAAGATATTGGAATCGCGCGTTTCTTCGGCGTAAATGTTGGCGGTCATTTCCAGGGCGGCTTTGGAGACGGCGTAGGTGCTCCATCCGGCGCGCGCTTGGTGGCCGACCGAAGAACTGACGAAAATGGCGCGGCCAGCATCTGAAGCCCGCAAAAGGGAATCCATTGCGCGGATCAATTGCCAGTTGACGGTCAAGTTGACATCAATCACGCGCTGCCAGTCTTTGGGATCAATTTGGGCAATGGGGTCTAGGGTGCCTAAAACCCCCGCGTTGCCAACCAAGATATCGAGCTTACCAAAGCGCTGGAAGATCGCGCCTTTGATTTTATCGATGATGCCGGGTTCGGTCAAATCGCACGGCACCAACGTTGCCGCATGGCCGAGGCTGCGCATTTCATCGTCTAAGTCTTCAAGCGCGCCTTGGGTGCGGGCGGTGATGATTACATGGGCACCGTGTTCAGAAAAACACTTGGCAACCGAACGGCCAATGCCGCGTGACGCCCCGGTGATCAGGGCTACACGACCGTCAAGAATTTTGCGCTCAGCCATCTGTTCAGACATGTGTTCAGCCCTCAGAGAGCAGCGTCAGTTGTTCCGGTCCAGGGTCGCCGTCCTTGTCGATCAAAGGAATGGCGTAATCGCCAGTAAAGCACGCGTCACAGTACTGCGGACAGTCCGCGTTGCGATTGCTTTCACAGACCGCTTGATACAATCCATCGTGGCTGATGAAGGCCAAGGTATCGACGCCGATGTGTGTGGCCATTTGTTCTACGGTCATGGAATGGGCCATCAATTGTTCTTTGTCTGGGGTGTCGATGCCGTAATAGCAGGGGTTCGTGGTGGGCGGGCTGGAAATGCGCATGTGAACTTCTTTGGCCCCAGCGTTGCGCATCATTTCCACGATCTTCATCGACGTGGTGCCGCGCACGATGGAATCATCAACCAAAATAATCCGTTTGCCCTTTACAAAAGAGGTATTGGCATTGTGTTTCAGCTTGACCCCTAAGTGGCGGATGTTGTCAGACGGTTGGATAAACGTGCGGCCCATGTAGTGGCTGCGAATAATACCCAGATCAAACGGAATACCGGATTCGGCCGCATAGCCAATGGCCGCTGGCACCCCGGAATCGGGAACCGGAACCACCATATCGGCGTCTACGTGGCTTTCTTGGGCCAACTGGGCACCGATGCTTTTGCGCACCGAATAAACGTTTCGCCCATCGATGACGCTGTCAGGGCGGGCAAAGTAAATGTATTCAAAAATGCAAAAACGCGGCGGCACCGGGGTAAACGGTTTGAGGCTGACAAGACCATTGTTGCTGATCACAACGATTTCACCAGGTTCTACGTCGCGCACGAATTTTGCGCCAATGATGTCCAAAGCACAGGTTTCAGATGCCAACACCCAACCTTCGCCAATGCGTCCCAACACCAACGGACGAACCCCCATAGGATCACGCACGCCGATCAGTTTTTGCCGCGTTAAGGCAACCAAGGAATAGGCCCCGGTTACACCTTTCAAAGCATCGATCAAACGGTCCATGACCTTGCGAAATTCGCTGGTGGCGACGCGGTGCAAGATGGTTTCGGTGTCTGACGTGGATTGAAAAATACAGCCTCGTTCAACCAATGCGCGGCGGTTGGTTCGGGCGTTGGTCAAGTTGCCGTTGTGAGCAATGGCGAAGCCCCCAAACACCAAATCGGCAAACAACGGTTGGATATTGCGCATGGCGGTGGCGCCACCTGCGGTCGAATAACGCACATGACCGATGGCGATGGGGCCTTTTAGACGGTCAATAGCGCTATCTGAATTGAAGTTATCGCCAACACTGCCCAATTCGCGAAGGCTGTGAAAGTTGACGCCATCGTAAGACACGATGCCGGCCGCTTCTTGTCCACGGTGTTGCAAAGCATGTAAGCCCAGCGCGGTCAAAGCCGATGCATCGGGGTGGTTAAACACCCCAAACACACCGCATTCGTCATGGAAATGATCATCGTCAGGGGCGGCGACGGAGCGGTTATTTGTGCTGTGCTGCGAGAGCGGGGCCATTAGCATTTGTTTCCGTTATTTTATGGTTTCTAACAATCTGTCCAGTTCGCTGCGTTCTTTGCGACCGTAGCCCGTGGTGCCGGGACCGGAGGGAGTCTTCGGCTTGAAATTGGTGGCTTTGTCGAGCAGGGCTTTGCCTTCGTTTAACACGGAACTTGAGTTTTTTTGGGACTGTGCCTTTGGATCATTGGTGTTGGGCGGAACCAGGGTTTTTAACATATCCGCTCCTTGCAGAACCAGAGGCATGGTGCGCGCTTGATAAACCCAATCCGGATATTGACCTTCAACAGGCGGCGAAGTCCATTCATAGCCGATCCACACCAAACACACCACCAAAGCACCGCGCAACAAGCCAAACAAAAACCCCAATGCGCGGTCAAGGGCGCCCAATGCACTTTCCTTCACGCCCTTTGAGACTTGCCGGGTGGCGAGGGATAAAATGATCAAGGTGCCAATGAAAATTAAAATCCCTGTTACCAGGGCGGCAATGAACGGATCGGTGATGAATTGCAGGGTAAAGTTTTTGACGATTGGGGTGCCGTGAATGGTCGCAAATGCGGCCCCAATCCATCCGGCGATGGATAAAACTTCATGGACAAAACCGCGCGAATATCCGAAGGCCCCGGATATTAAGAGCGTGATGATGACGAGAATGTCGATCCAGTGCATGCTTAACCTTCTGAATCAAACATCAAAGCCAGTTCGGCCAGATGTCCAAGTTCGTTAATTTTCAAACCGTTAGGGCTTGGCGTCACTTTGCCCCGACGTTTGGGAACAATAGCACCTTTAAAACCCAGTTTGGCGGCTTCTTTTAAGCGCGCCTCGGCATGACTAACTGCGCGAATTTCACCAGACAATCCGACTTCGCCATAAAACAAACTGCCGTCTGGCACGGCAATCTGGCTGAGACTTGATAGTAATGCCGCAGCCACCGCCAAATCGCAAGCAGGTTCGTTGACTCGTAACCCGCCTGCGACGTTCAAGTACACGTCGTTGGCGCCAATGGCAACCCCGCACCGCGTCTCAATGACCGCCATAATCATCGAAAGACGAGAGCTGTCCAAACCGACCACCGCGCGCCGAGGTGTTGCCAAGGTGGAAGGGGCGACCAAGGCTTCGACTTCCAACAACATCGGGCGCGAGCCTTCCATGCCGGCAAACACCGCAGAACCGCTGACAGGTTGATCGCGATCGCTTAAAAATAACGACGACGGATTGGTGACTTCTTCAAGCCCGCACCCGGACATTTCAAACACGCCAATTTCATCGGTGGCGCCAAAGCGATTTTTCACCGCACGCAAGATGCGAAATTGGTGGCTGCGATCGCCTTCAAAATACAACACCGTGTCGACCATGTGTTCCAACACCCGTGGCCCGGCAATTTGCCCGTCTTTGGTGACGTGGCCAACCAAAATGACGGGAAAGCCTCTGCGTTTGGAAAGTTTGATCAGCTCTTGGGCGCTGGTGCGCACTTGCGACACCGAACCCGGCGCACTTTCGATGTTATCGACAAACATGGTTTGGATGGAATCAATGATAGCGACCGCAGGCGGGTTTTTGTCCAAGGTGGTGATGATATCACGCACGTTGGTGGCGGCGGCCAGCTCAACGCTGCTTTTGTCCAGGCCCAAACGGCTGGCCCGCAAACGCAATTGGTCGACGGCTTCTTCACCACTGATGTACGCAACCCGACCGTTTTTTGATAGTTTTGCGGCCGCTTGCATCAAAATGGTTGATTTGCCGATGCCCGGATCGCCGCCGACCAAGATCGCCGAGCCCGCGACCAAGCCGCCACCCAACACCCGGTCTAACTCGCCAATACCCGTCATGCGCCGAGGTGGCTGTGGTTCAGAGCCTTCTAGCCCGACAAATTGAATTTTGCGGCCCTTGCTAGCGCTCAGGCCTTTGGGCGTGGATTCGACTGGGGTTTCTTCGGCCAGAGAGTTCCAGGCACCACACACATCGCATTTGCCGCTCCACTTGGTGTGGGACGCGTTGCAATCTTGGCAGACGAAGAGCGTTTTGGCCTTGGCCACAGCGTTTTCCAACCCGGTCAGTGAACAGTCTCTTTAAGTAGCGTGATTCGGGGGATCATCACAAGACTTTGCACCCCTGTGATGGTCGTCACTTCTTTGTCGTGTTGGATGCCCTAAAAAGGGTTCATCAACACTGAATAATAACTGAATAGAAGCTTCAGGGTTGGTTCAAGACAGAATGTTTATATTGAGCTCAACAACAACACGAACCCCGGCCGTTTCGCCGCACAAGGATAAGGACTTTAGCGATGCATGACCCTGGAATGGTTTACTTATACGGTTACATTGTAATGTTCGCCGTCGCAGCCGCCACTTTGCAACTCGCTAAACGGGCACTGGAAGCCCGTGGCGAGGTCAGCAAACTGAGCGCTAAACACATCAATGGCCTTTGGTCCGTGGCTGGCGTCTTGACCATGGCTGGTGTCGTTAAGCTCACCGTGTTTGCAAATTTCTATGCCGTAAATTCTATATATACGCCGGCTTAAGTTTACTCTCCCCCAAACTTCAAAGCCGAAAAGACCACCCGGACCCTCCCTCCGGGTGGTTTTTTGTGTGCGTGTAATATAGCTGACACATAGCTCGGTTAGATTAACTATAAATTTTATAGGATCGACCGATGGACCGTATGCCTAATACCATTTTGAGCTTGATACCAACCTCACAACAGCAACCTGACCCAACACAAAGCGAACTCGATTGGATTATCGAAAACGAGGCTGTGGTCACACTCTTTCAGCCTATTTTCGATGCGACAAGCTACGTGCCTTTTGCCTTTGAGGCTTTATCAAGGGGGCCAGTCGAAAGCCCTTTGCATATGCCAGACGCCTTGTTTGCAGCGGCTCAAACCTATAACCGAATAGCTGAGCTTGACTGTATTTGCCGCAAAAAGGCCATTGAAACGTTCCATCGTTTGGCTGTACCTGGAAAATTGTCGGTTAATATCTGCCCCAGTTCCTTGATCGATCCGAGCTTTGAAAAAGGCCGGACCATGCGGGTTTTGCAAGACATTGGATTTCCCATTGATCGCGTGATTCTTGAATTGACCGAGCAACAAAGTGTCGATCACGCCAAATTAAAAACAGCTGCTCAGCATTATCAAAATATGGGTTTCAGCATTGCCCTTGATGATTTGGGGGCAGGGTATTCAAGCCTGCGTCTGTTGGCTGAACTCAAACCGGACTACATCAAAATTGATAAATTTTTCACCACCAAAGTTCATGACAATGAGGTGGCTGGAGATTTCATCAAGTTGATTCAAGACTTGGCCGCGCGCGTTGACTGTAAAGTCGTTGCCGAAGGAATCGAAAACATTGAGGAACTGCTATTCGTACAGCGCTCAGGCATTGCTTTTGTTCAAGGCTATTTGTTGGGCAAGCCCTTGTCACAGCCGCAATTGGCCGTCCCAGATTCTGTACAGGAAAGGATAGCACCCGTGAATACGTCTCAAAGCCTTGTCTCTCCTATGAATGAGCGGGAACGGGTGAGTTCCTTACAGGCGGAACCGACGATACCTTGTCATGTTGATGACTTGGCGTTGACCATGTTGAAGCGGTTTCAAGAAAACGCTCACCTGTTGATGATACCCGTGCTCCGTGGCAAAAAGGTTGTTGGCGCCCTGTTGCGCGATGAGATGCTCAACGTCTTTTCAACGCCGTATGCCCACAGCCTGTATCACCATACGCGGACAGAAACGATGATGCAGGGCAAGCCCTTGATTGTTCAGGTTGCTGATTCCATGGCTAAAGTGAGCCAATTGGCAACCAAACGGCCCTTGGATCAAGTCTATTGCCCTTTGATTGTGTGTGAGGACGAGACCTATATCGGGACGTTATCGATTCGCGAACTGCTTAAAAATATCACAAAAATTCAGTTGGAACATGCCCTGCATTGCAATCCACTATCCCGCTTGCCCGGTAATATTGGTATTGAATCCGAAGTGCAGAGCCGCCTTCACGCGCAGGTACCGTTTGTTTTGCTGCATTTCGATCTCGACAACTTCAAGGCGTTTAATGATTTCTACGGCTACGAACGCGGGGATCACATGATTTTGTTGGTCGCTGATTTACTTCGAAAAACCGTTCAACCTAACGATTTTGTTGGCCATATTGGCGGCGATGATTTTGTCATGTTGATGGATGGTGTCGATTGGGAAAGCCGGGTTTGGTCCATGTTGGATGATTTCTTTGAGGAGTCAGCTTTGCTCTATGACTCTGTTGAACGCCAACAGAAATATATTGAATCCACCGACCGGGCCGGGGATATCAAATGCTTTGATCTCGCCAGCTTGTCGGTGAGCGCTTTGCCATGCGCACCAGGTCTCTTTTCTTCGCACCTAGAAGCCTCTGAAGTCATTGCTGAAATTAAGCATCGGTCGAAACAAATCAAGGGCAACAGTCTCGTCGTCAATCGGCGAGAAACGGCCTGAATGCGATCTGAATGTCGGATTCAGGATTCGTTCAACGCAAGCCCCCTATAGTCTGATCACGCTCAACACTTATCCCGGCAAGAAACGCCGTATTGAGACGAAAGGATTAAGGAAATGCATGACCCAGGAATGGTTTATTTGATCGGTTACATTGCCATGTTCGTCGTTGCCGCGTTGACGCTGCACGTCGCCAAAAAGGCACTGGAATCCCGTGGTGAAGTCAGCAAACTGTCCAGCACCCACATCAATGTCCTATGGTCTGTCGCTGGCGTTCTAACCGCCGCTGGCCTCATAAAAGTCATGCTGTTCGCCGATTTTTATGCCACCCATTCGATGTATACGCCTGCTTAAGTTTTTCAAAGTAACTAAGCACTCAAAAACCACCCCGTGTCCCTGCTGGGTGGTTTTTTTGTGGGGGTAGGGTATGATTAACCTCATCACGGATAAAAGGACGCGCCGCCATGAAACATTCTCTTTTGATCGCCTTGCTTATGTTCAGCCCCCTTGCGGCCACGGCGGCAGACGCGCCTCAGGATCCTTTGGCTTTAGAAGAGTCACAAATTGATGAAGCCACCAAGTCGATGGAACAGGCGGCGCAAAACCTGATCAACATCTTAGGCCTAATCCTGCGCTCAATCCCACAATTCGAAGCCCCAGAATTCCTCCCCAACGGCGACATCCTGATCCGCCGCGTGCCAAAGGGCGAACCCAAAACCCCAGACCAACAAGAAAGCCCGGATAGCTCGAAAATTTAGGGATTTTACGGAGCCTAAGCCCGCACCGCCATCTGAATAGGGCCTTCGGCTTTTCCGTTGATGAATTGGTCGACGTATTCGTTGCCGGAGTGGTCGATGTCTTCGACGGGGCCTTGCCAGATGATTTTGCCTTCGTAGAGCATGGCGATGCGGTTGGCTATTTTGCGGGCTGAGGCCATGTCGTGGGTGATGGAGAGGCCGGTGGCGCCGACTTCGCGGGTGACTTTGACGATCAAATCGTTGATGACGTCGGCCATGATCGGGTCGAGGCCCGTGGTGGGTTCGTCGAAAAAGATGATTTGGGGGTCGGATGCAATGGCGCGGGCCAGACCGACGCGTTTTTGCATACCGCCAGACAATTCAGACGGCATCAAATCGGCCACATCGGCGTTCATGCCGACCATAGCAAGCTTTTCAATCGCGATTCCATGCGCGTCCGCACGGGTGCAGCGTTTTTCTGCCAGCAAACCAAACGAGACGTTTTCCCACACGGGCAGGGAGTCAAACAGCGCGCCGCCTTGAAACAACATGCCAAATTGACTGCTGACACGTTCGCGGTCGCTGGACCCCATGCCGATCACTTCTTCACCATCGACTTTGATGGACCCAGTGTCGGGGGTGAGCAGGCCTAAGATCGATTTCAACGTTACCGATTTACCGGTGCCAGAGCCACCAATGATGACCACGCTTTCGCCCACGCCAACGTCCAAATCAACGCCGTTCAGGACTACTTTTTTGCCGAAGGCCTTGGTCACGCCGCGCATTTGGATTTTTGGAGTGTCGCTCATCAAATCAAATCCTATTTTGTAAAAAACATTTCGGTGATGATGTAATCAGAGCACAAGATCAAGATGCTGGCCGACACCACCGCGTTGGTGGTCGCCCGGCCCACGCCTTGGGCGCCGCCCTTGGAGTTATAACCGTGGTAACAGCCCATCAATGACACGATAAAGCCAAACACAGCGGCTTTGACCAAGCCGGATTCAACGTCAGAATAGGTGAGCATTTCCCATGTTTTTTGCAGGTAGTTGGCCCCGTTGAACCCAAGCTTATGAACGGCCACAAGATAGCCGCCAAACACGCCGATGATGTCGGCAACTAAGACCAAAAGCGGAAACATGGTGATCCCGGCAATTAAGCGAGGCGCCACCAAATATTTCATGGGGTTGGTGGACAACGTGGTCAGGGCGTCAATTTGTTCGGTGACCCGCATGGTGCCAATTTCGGCGGCCAAGCTGGCGCCGATACGCCCCGCAACCATCAAACCTGCTAAAACCGGACCGAGTTCACGGGTGATGGACAGAACCACCACGTTGGCAATGGCGCCTTCGGCCCCAAAACGGGAAAACCCAGTGTGGCTTTGCAAGGCCAATACCATCCCGGCAAAAACCGCCGTCAACCCCACCACAGGCAGGGAGAAAAAGCCGATGTCGACCATTTGCCGCAAGACAATGCGGGGGTAGAAGGGGGGACGCACGGTGTGCATCAAGCCCGAGGCCAAAAAGGTCATCAGTCGCCCGGTGGTGCCTAAAAAAGCAAGAACGACTCGCCCGATGGGTTGTAATGGATTCATGACGTTTGAATTCCCCCCGTATTTACCTGTGTGTAAACACGGTGATAGCGTGAGCCCAATTGAGTTAACAGTTCATAACCGATTGTAGCCGCTTTGTCAGCAACATCATCAACGGAATTTAACGGGCCGATCAAATCGGCCAATTGGCCGGGGCGGCACAACGGTTCTGGGATTTTTGTGACATCAACGGTAATTAAATCCATGGATACTCGTCCCACAACGGGTGCTCTAAATTCACCGAAATAGACATCTCCGGTATTTGAAAGACTGCGCGGATAACCATCCGCATACCCAGCCGCAATAGTGGCAAGGCGTACCCCAGGAACGGCTTGGTGTGTGGAACCATAACCAACGCCCTGGCGGGTGTCAATTGTCCGCACCTGCAAGACTTTTGCTTGCAAACGAATGACTTGCGCCATGGGGTTAGGTTGGTTTGGCGTTGGGTTGGACCCGTAAAGCGCAATGCCAGGGCGTACCAGATCAAAGTGATAGTCCGGTCCCAAAAATGCACCCGATGAATTGGCGAGCGAGGCGTGAGCTGGGTTGATGTGTTTGAGTGCGGCTTGAAACTTTCCAAGCTGTTGAGCATTGGTCAGATTGTCAGCCTCTTCCGCCGATGCGAGGTGACTCATAGCCATATTCAGGTTTAAACCGTCCAATTGATCCGGATTGTCTACTAGGGAGGTAAGTTCTTGATTATCAAGGCCTAAACGGGACATTCCGGTGTCAATATGGAGGTCGCAGGGCCTTGATTCGCCTGATCCTGAGCAAAAGGCCCGCCACGCACCGACTTCGCCTAATGTGTTGAGAACCGGGACAAGATCAAACTCAACAAAATCGCGTTCGGCCCCCTCCATCAAACCATAAAAAACGTGAATGGTCGGGGCGGGGCCTAAAATAGACCTGAGTTCAATGGCTTCGTCGATAGAGGCAACAAAAAATGTTTTGCAGCCCGCCTGCATCAACGCCGGGGCGGCGCGATCAACGCCCAAGCCATAAGCGCACGCTTTGACCACGGCTGCGGCTTCGGCTTTTGAAGGGGCGCAGAGATCACGAAACAAGCGCCAATTGTCCGCCAGCGCGTCCAGGTCAATGCTGAGAACGGCGCCCGCGCGCCGAGATTTTGGCGTGTTGATCATGTTTCCTCGCTACGGTCCTTCGTAAGCCGGATGATGCTGATCTAAATCGGCAAAGCGGGTGAATTCACCGATAAACGCCAATTTGACGTCGCCAATCGGGCCGTGACGTTGTTTGGCGACGATCACGTCGGCGGTGGCCCGCACGGACTCTAACGATTCTTGCCATCTGGCTTCCCGGTCTAAGTATTTCGATTCGTCCTCGTCCATGCGTCGCGATGGTTTTTTGCGTTCCATGTAATATTCTTCGCGGTAAATAAACATCACCACGTCGGCATCTTGCTCGATCGAACCGGATTCACGTAAATCGGCCAGTTGGGGGCGAGGTGGGTCGCGGCTTTCAACGGCACGTGAAAGCTGGGACAGGGCGATCACCGGAATGTTCAATTCCTTGGCCAAAGTTTTAAGGCCACGGGTGATTTCTGACACTTCGTTCACACGACCATCGGATTTGCCCGGCGGCGGCGAGATCAATTGCAGGTAATCGACCACGATCAGGCCCAAATTGTGTTGGCGTTTTAAACGTCGAGCACGGGTGCGGAGCGCCGACACGGTGAGGGCGGGCGTATCATCAATAAACATCGGAATGCGGTGCAGCTCTTGGCTGGCGACCACCAGGCGGGTGAACTCGTCATTGGCCAGCTCACCTTTGCGCATTTTGTTCGACGAGACTTCAACCTGTTCCGACAAAATACGAGCAGCCAACTGTTCCGATGACATTTCCAGCGAGAAGAAGCCCACCACAGCCCCTTCGTCGCCACCCGTTTTGTGGTACGAATATGCGGCGTTATAGGCAATGTTGGTGACCAGAGCGGTTTTGCCCATGGAGGGTCGTCCGGCCAAGATCAAAAGATCAGAGGGATGCAGGCCACCTAAAATCTGGTCTAAATCGGTCATGCCCGTCGATACCCCGGCCAAGGCTCCGTCGCGTTTGTGGGCGCGTTCGGCCATGCTCACGGCTTCGAGAACGGCGGTGCGAAAATCTTGAAAACCGCCTTCAATGTCGCCTTGGGTGGCTAAGTCATAGAGGTGTTGTTCCGAAGATTCGATTAGGTTGTTGGCAGTGCTTTGGTTGCCTTGGTCAAAAGAATCATTGACCATATCGGTGCCAAGTTGGATCAATTCGCGCTTTAAATACAGATCATAAACAATGCGTCCATATTCGCCGGTATTAATAATGGTCACGGCGCTGGCGGCCAATTCCGCCAGATAGACCTTGCCACCCATGGCGACCAGATCATCGTTGCCTTCAAAAAAGCCTGCCAAGGTGACGGGATTGGCAATTTGGCCTTTTTCCAACAACACTTGGATGGCATCAAAGATTTTGCCGTGCTCTGGAATTGAAAAATGCTCTTCGCGCAGAAACTCACTGACCCGCTCATAAGCCCGGTTGTCGGTGAAGATCGCGCCTAATAGTGCTTTCTCAGCTTCGACATTGTGCGGCAACGTGCGGTAGGTGGGCAGGGCCTCTTGCGTCGTGCCAGAGGATTTCGCGCGGGATGCAGGTGCCTCAGGTTGAGCGACAGGCTCTACAGAGGTCGTCGGACCCTCAACAGCATCAAGCACTTGAGGTTCATCATCAACCGGCCCAGCATCGCTTATCTGCGCACCGGGATCGCCGTCTTCTATGGGGGGAATATCATCATCAATGGTCATGTCGAGGACTGTACGCCACTAAGTCGTTATCCCCAGGGTGTGAATAACGTGAATAACACGATTTTATAGGCCGCACGGCAGTATCACGATTTATGGCGGTCAACCTGATGATCAAATTGTCAACGCTGAGCTGGTCTTAGGATTCTTTTTTCTGGGCTTCGTACGCCATGTTTTTGTTGACGAAAATAATAATTCCCATACATGTTAAACAACCATATAGTTTGTATGGTTATTTTGGTGCTAATTGTCATGACTTCTCTTTAGGAGAGAACTATGAATTTACACGCTGCTGCGGGTGTATCCCAAAACTCCAAAGACTTATTGGTGCAGCCACAGCAGCAAACGTTACGATATTTTGCCCTCTACTACACACTTGTTGTGATTTTGTTGTTCTCTGGATATTTTCTAATCCACTACTTTGAGACAGAAAAGCTGCGTTCAGTCACACTTGCAGCTGAACTTGAGCATGTGAATCTAGCCTCTAAGTCTTTGGAACGGGATTTAGAAACCATCGGCAGCGATTTCAGATCGCTGGCTGCTAGCCGCTACTTGGCTGATTTCCTGCAAACAAATGGCGAAGCCTCCAAAGCGAAGTTGACGGAACGCCTGTTGTTGTTTTTGACGGATAGACATATCTATGATCAGGCGCGCCTGATTGATGCCTCTGGCCAGGAAGTCATTCGGGTAAGTTATAATAAGGGAGCGCCCAAAATTACGCCCCAGGAGCAACTTCACAATAAATCGAGACGGTATTACTTTACCGATGTCATGAAGTTATCTCAGGGAAGCCTTTACGTTTCGCCTCTAGACCTCAATGTTGAAAATGGAAATATCGAGGTCCCCTACAAACCCGTCCTTAGAATTGCCACGCCCGTGTTCGATGTGAGCGGCACGATACAAGGCATTTTGATTGTCAATTATCTTGCGAACTCTATGTTCGACCAGTTTTTTTATCAGCTTCCAGGAGATGAAGTAGAAAAGAACGAATATAGCATTTTGAATCAGGATGGTTACTGGCTTCACCATCACAATACTGCCAAGGAATGGGGCTTTATGTTCGACATTAAGGAGACTTTTGGCACTCTGCATCCAAATGTCTGGCCGCAAATGTTAAAGCAAAATTCAGGGCAAGTTGAGAATGAACGGGGGCTGTTTACCTTTGCCACAGTCAATCCCACAGCTCATGTCATCGCCGGGATTAACAAGCCTGCTCATGACATGGCGGGAGAACCGTCTTCTGGACGTTTAGAGGCAACACAAGCCCAGCAGAGATGGAAAGTGTTGAGCTATGTGCAAGCTGATCGATTAGGCATTGGCCACTCCGGACTTGTAAACTGGCCGTTCATATGGATTCTTTCGATTTTGCTCGTGTTTTCTGCTTTTGGCTCTTGGTTGGTGGCGAAGGCAACATCTATGAAAAAACAAACCGAAGCGGCTCTGCACGTCCTATCTCAGGCCGTTGAACAGAACCCCGCCATGGTCCTGATTACAGATAAAGACGGCGGTATAGAATATGTAAACCTGCGCTTTTGTAAAAATACAGGTTATGAAAAGTCCGAGATTGTTGGTCAAAATCCTAAGGTTCTAAACGCCTAAAATATGACTGTCGATGACTATACCAATATGTGGAAAGACATTAACCAGGGCAAGAACTGGAACGGTGATATGCATGACCAGCGAAAGGACGGCAGTTATTACTGGGCAGCCTCTCATATTTCCCCCATCCGAGATGGAAAGGGTGAAATTACTCATTTTGTCGGTATGCAACAAGATATCACCGAGGAAAAGGCCCTGCGCGAGGAACTGCAGCGTTTGGCTAGCACCGATGCGCTGACCGGTATTTTTAACCGCCGTTTTTTTTATGATAAGGTCGGTACGGAAGTTCAGCGCTGTCGTCGTTACGGCCGCCCCCTGGCTGTCATGATGTTAGATTTAGATCTTTTTAAGACTATCAATGATACGTACGGCCATCAGGCTGGCGATTCCTGCCTGATAGCTGTTGTTGAATTGGTCGGCAAGGCATTGCGAACGACGGATATCTTTGCTCGATTTGGCGGTGAAGAATTCATCGTTGCTCTTCCCGACACGCCCTTAGATGCTGCCGCCAATCTTGCCGAACGCCTACGCCAGCGGATTGACGAGTTGGTCATAGGCTTTGAGGCACACACCATATCGATTTCAACCAGCATTGGCTTATCTGAATGGTGCGAAGGTGAAGAATCATTAGATGCGACCATTAATCGCGGGGATAAAGCTCTCTACCGAGCCAAAGAAAAAGGCCGCAACCGGGTCGAAGTTTTTTAAGAAGTTCTTTCGTTAGAGTGGAGCCTGAGATACAAAAACGGCGTGCCGATCAGGGCACGCCGTTTTTATCAGGGTCGGGACGAATAGTTCGGGCTTATTCAGCCGTTTCTGCGTCGGTAGCCGCTTCGTCAGTGGAAGCATCTTCATCAGCCGCCAACTCTTCAGCAGCCGCTTCAGCAGCGCCTTCTTCAAAGATTGCGTCCATTTCAGCCTTGGCTTCTTCGGCTTCAGCTTCGGCCGTCGACATTATCATTTTGCCGGTTTCAGCCTGAATTGCAGCTTCTTCTTCAGAGCGCGCAACGTTAACGGTAATGGTTGCGGACACTTCAGGGTGCAATTTAATGACGACTTCAAACAAGCCTAAGTTTTTGACGGGTTCCGTAAGATCGACCTGACCACGGGTGATGGTAAAGCCTTCTGCGGTTACCGAAGCGGCAATATCACGGGCATTGACCGAACCGAACAAGTGTCCAGCTTCGCCAGCTTGGCGGATCAGGCTGATGGTCAAACCATCCAATTTTTCGGCGACAGACTTTGATTCGTCGCTACGTTTTTGGTTATCAGCTTCAAGCGTTGCACGCTGAGCTTCAAAGATTTTTTTGTTGGCGTTGGTGGCACGGAGCGCCTTGTTGCGCGGCAATAGATAATTGCGGGCAAAGCCAGGTTTCACGTTAACGGTATCACCAATTTGGCCCAATTTTTCGACACGTTCTAATAAGATGACTTGCATTTTAATTCTCCAGCCCCCTTTGGGAGCGGTCTATAGGTTAATGTTCTTCGGTCGTCGGTTTCATGCGGGTCATAAGTCCGACCCATTGTTCTAAAATTCCAAGTCCAGCAATCACGAGGATAAACCAGCCTGAAAAGATCATCACTACGTATATCAATGACAGCAGCGCACTTGGAAACGGGGTTAAACCCGCCAGCGTGTGAACCACCGCTAGGCCTAAGAAAAAGAACGGTACGGCCAGGACCAACGTAAGGTTCCGCCCGATATACTCTATTTCCCCTGGTGCAATCAACGCCATAAGTGCTGATGCGACCAAAACCCAACTTAACCAGTCAGGGAGCGTGAACTCCCTCAGCCTCGGTGAGGGCCGCAAATTGCGTCCTCCTTTGGCCAATAATCCCTGGGCGAAGATTGCGTTGATTAACACAGACAACGCCCAAAACGCTGCGACAGACCCCGGAAAGAAAGGGATCGCCCGCAAAATAGCATCTTTCAAGACCTCTTGGCCCTGCGCCCCAGCAACAAGATTTGCCACTTCGGTTAGATAGGCCGTTGCGGCTTGTTCTAACCCGCCAGCACTTGACGTCATAACAGCCACGACAACAACATAACCCGCCGCCAGCATTGTGATCACAGCGGTAATATGACCCGCCGGGAACCAACCCAAATCTCGTGGCGGTTCGCCATCCTCTATGTGCCAGTCTTTAATTCGACCCAAGATACGGTCTTGAAACGTGGAACTGGTCGGTTTGCCTTCTGCGACATAAGGACCATCATGTTCCGGCGCCTCAGTAATGACGCCAATTGGACTCATTAAAGCAAGACGGACGATCAGCCACACGGGCAGGCCGAACATCAAACCAAATGCCAAGCCCGTAGTTGGTGCCACCAAAGAGGTGATCACCAAGCCGCTGGCTATAGCGATTAATGCCCTCCGGGTCCCGAGGCCTAATCCCGCCACAAACATGGGCAAAGGTAAGACCAAGGTGAGGTAAGCGACGGCAATGGAGGCTCCTGAAAAGGAGGCCATTACCAAAAGACCACTGACCAGCCCGGCGCTGATGGCGAGAAACTGTGGTTTCATGCCGATACGGCCTAAGTGTTTTTAATCAAACACTTAGGCCTCATTCCTCAACTTTAGCTTTATTTAATGACGTAAGGCAGGAAGCCTAAGAACCGAGCGCGTTTAATCGCCTTGGACAGTTCACGTTGTTTTTTGTTGCAAACAGACGTGATCCGGCTTGGTACGATTTTGCCACGCTCAGAAATGTAGCGGCTTAGTGTCTTCGTATCGCGAAAATCGATCTTCGGTGCGTTAGGACCGGTGAACGGGCAGGACTTGCGTCCGCGAAAAAATGGGCGACGTGCCATTATGCTTCTCCCTCGCTAGCGGTTGTTGCGGGTGCTGG